>Ga0137403_10007377_pt1 | contig 12413 bp, 14 predicted proteins | sample CZOMad2_1_16fung_FD_122057 | JGI IMG/M metagenome (GOLD analysis project Ga0137403, IMG submission 122057) | Vadose zone soil fungal communities from Angelo Coast Range Reserve, California, USA - CZOMad2_1_16fungal (Hybrid Assembly) | ecosystem: Environmental > Terrestrial > Soil > Vadose zone...
CGGGATTGAGGAAGTGTACCTGCAGCGCCTGGTATACTGGCACGACGACAATAACGAGAAGCTGGCCACTGCCGACCAATCGCTCTTTCAGAGCCTACAGGTCAATGAAGAAGAGATTATTCAAGCCAGCGAAGCCCTGGCCAAGCAATTGGGCTTGCGCTTCGAGGCCTCCGGCGCCACCACTCCGACCCAGAGCATCCACCACGCAGCTGACACAAGGCCATGGGCGCGCTGCATGCGCCCCTGGACGGTGATGTACATCACCGCCAATGGTGCGGTGTTCCCGTGCTGCATCGCGCCGTTCAGCGCCGAGGATTTGCCCTCAATCACCCTCGGCAATGCTTTTGAGGAACCGTTGGCAAGCATCTGGAACAATGCGTCCTATCAACGCTTTCGTCGCATGCTACTGAGCGATGAACCGCATCACTGCTGTCGCGGATGCGGAGCCCAGTGGAGTCTATGAAGCCCCTTGCCCAAGCTCCCTTCCCCTGGCGTCTGGCGGTCTTGGGTGCTGTCTCATTTTTCCTGTATTTAATAGGGAACGCCTGGCAGCCCCCGCTCGAACGGACCAACCATCCCTTCTATCTCCTGTGGTTTTCGGGGGCGTTCCTTGTTTATGTGACGGCGCTCCTCGAAGTGCGCCGTCACACCGTAAAGCCTCATCCCTTTGTCATGCCCCTCATCCTGGGATGGGCCGTGATCTTTCGTCTCAGCGTGTTGTGGGTGACACCGGGATTTCTCTCCGACGATATTTATCGTTATGCCTGGGATGGCCTGGTGCAGCATGCAGGCATCAATCCTTATTACTACCCTCCGGAAGCTCCCGAGTTAGGGTTTTTACGCGATGACACGATCTTCCCCATGATCAACCGCAAGTCGGCGCTCACGCTGTATCCGCCAGGGGCACAGCTCTTTTTTCGGTTGATGGCCTGGCTGTATCCGGGCCAGCTGGTGGCGATGAAAGCCTTGATCCTGCTGGCGGATACAGGATCAATTGCCCTGCTGTTGCTCTTGCTGAAGCAATTTGAGCTCCATCGAAGCTACATCGTGCTCTATGCCTGGCACCCGCTGGTGATCGTCGAACTCGGGATCAGCGGCCATCTCGACGGTCTGATGCTCGCCTTTGTGCTGCTCGCCTTTCTCTGCATGATGCAGAATCGCCCCTGGCTGGTGGGGGGGGCGTTGGGCATGGCTACTCTGATCAAGCTCTACCCCGCGATCTTGCTCCCTGTACTCTATCGTAAGAGAGGCTGGCAGATGCCGCTGGCGTTCTTCGGAATCATGGGCACGGGGTATCTGCTCTACCTGGACGCGGGGCGGCAAATCATCGGTTATCTGCCGTATTACATCACCCCTTATGAATTCTATAACCTCAGCCTGCGGCCCATTCTGATGTGGCTGGTTGGGCGCATCACTGAAAACCCCTTTCCCTATGTGAAAGGGCTGTCCGCCGTCATCCTGGTGCTCGTCATGGTCCAGTGCATTCGTCAGTCCCACAAGACGGATCAACAGGCAGTCCAATGGGGGGTGGGTCTCATCGCCCTGTATCTGATCTTGGTCTCGCCGAGCGTGTTTCAATGGTATCTGGTCTGGCTCTTGGCGCTCGTGACGCTGACACAAAGCTGGCTCACACCCGCCTGGCTATACTGGAGCTGGTCGGTCAATCTCGCCTATCTGGAGACGCTGCCCATCTTTGCAGACGCGCCATATGGACTGCGGATCGTGGAGTACGCGCCGGTCTTTTCGTGGATCATCGGCTATTGGTGGGTGGTCCACTCCCGGAAGCTGGCGTCGGCCCCGGACGGCGTCCCCGACGCAGCGCGGTGAGGGATGTCGCACCATGATTCTGCGCTGGAAGCCCCTGACGTGAAGCTGAGTGTCATCATTCCCGCCCTGAACGAAGAAGAAAGCTTGCCATTTGTGCTGGGTGAGCTGCCCTGGTCGACGCTCTACCAAGTGATTGTCGTGGACAACGGTAGTCAGGACCGCACCGCCGAAGTCGCCGCCGCGCATGGCGCCCTGGTGGTGCATGAACCCCAGCGTGGATACGGCGCTGCCTGCCTGGCGGGAGTAAGGGCTGCACCCGAGGCGGAGATCTTAATCTTTCTCGACGCCGACGGCAGTTTTGATGCGCAGGAGATCCCCTTACTGATCGATCCGATCGAGCGTGGCGAGGCAGCGTTGGTGCTGGGTTCACGGTTAGCCGGCAAGCGAGAACCGGGGGCCATGCCACGGCATGGAGTTTTCGGCAACTGGTTGATGGCGAAGGTCATCAGTCGTCTGGCCGGTATCCCCCTCACCGATCTCGGGCCGTTTCGGGCGATCACGCGAGACACGCTGCAGCACCTGCGGATGGAAGAACGCACCTATGGCTGGCCAAGTGAGATGATCGTCAAGGCCGTCCAGCATGGCATAGCCATCCGCGAGGTGCCAGTACGTTATCGGCGACGCCACGGAGGACAATCGAAGGTGTCTGGCACCTGGCGGGGTACCCTTGGAGCCTCCTATCGGATTCTCAAGGTGACCGTGAAGTATGCCAGAACCCGTCGAGCCCGGTGAGACGCCGGGATCACCCGATATTTTTGCACAGCTGGTCGACATCGCCAAGAGGTGGATGCAACGGCAGGGACGGCAGAGGCCCCTTCCCCGAGCACAGGGGAAGGGGTCGATTAAGGTGAGGAACGGTACGGGGAAAGGTTCAGCGTCAAGGATGCTACGCTACCGTCACGAATGCATCGCGACCACGCGCATAGCCTCCCATGTTTTGCAAGGGGTTCCGATTCAGGATTTCACGCCCGAGCATCGGGTGCGTGAAGCTCCGGACTTCATGCTCAATCGCAAACAGCTTGCGGCCCGTCTCGGGGTGCGCGATATCGACGAAGCGATATTGATACGCGCTACTCTCCTGCGTGACCAGGCTATGTTTCTTCAGCCAGGCATGGGGGCCGGAGAAGTTAGCGACATATACGGCCACATGATGGCCATCGTACTCAGGAATCTCTTCGCTGGTCTCACGGAAAATCAGGCATTGCGTGGGGCCAACCTTCACCTTGGTGACGGCCACGTTCATATCCTGGGTCAAGGTATACGGCGCCTGCATGACCTCTTTGTAGAATTGGCCGATGCCCGATGCCGTCCCTTGCGGCACCAGGAATTCAACGTATGGAATGCCCAGGGTCATCACACCGAATTGTGGTCCCGGCGCATGCACACGGAAATGGTTGCCCCACGGGCAGGTCACGTCGACATGGCCATTCTCAGCCTGGCAGGCGAATTTGGTGCCGTCTAACCGCGGCATGACCGCCACCAAACGCTGCTTTAACGCCTCCAAGTCGGGCATCACGAGGCCGATCGTGCCGCGCAACACCATGGGTTTTTCACGTGTCGGCAGGTGAAATTGTTGCTGCCCGACGTTGATCCACATGTTATCGGGACCCACCATCATGTACGGATCACGTGTCAGGCCCAGGCCTGCCGCATAGAAGGTCTGCGCGATTTGCTGGTCGGGAATGGTGACATTGACATGTTCCATCGACAGGATGTTCCCAACATCTTGTGCCGTTCGATCGAAACCGTTTTCAGACATGCGTTTTTGCCTCCCTGGCTGACCCCGCCTCAAACATGGGCGAAGCTCTTCACCCAGCATGCCCGGTGCACGCGGGCGTCGCCCTTGACTGTTCAAGAATTTCCGCAGCACTGACGGTAGGATGCCTCTATGCTGATGATACGCCACCGCATCACACGTATCAACCGTCGTCATCACGGTCAAGACATGTTCTAAACCATCGTCATGTCGATCGCGTTGGGCGACGGGTGATCATCGGCAAGCGCCTTCGAAAGCGCATGGTATCACGAATGTGGCGGGTCCTGTCAAGCACCCGCGTGGTGATGAGCCACCACCTCAGATAGAGGCGCGATTTTGATCGACCGACGACGGGTCAGACGTTGGGGTTTAATGGGGCTTTAGTGTATAATCCGCCCATTGGTTGTCACCTGTCTACGGCTGGAGCTGAGGTGTCATCGCACATCGTGCGGCCGCTTTGCCGACGCGATGATGCATAGAGAGCACCTGCGCGCCTTCCCCGAGCGAGTTGTTGTCACCCGCCAGAGACACTTGATATCTCACGAGAAAGGCATTGTAGAGGAGGGGCTTTGATGGATTTGACATTGACGCCCGCCGAAGAAAAATTTCGCGACGAGTGCCACGCGTGGCTTGATGCCCATGCCCCGCGGGAGTGGCACGACTCCGCGTTCCGTGAATCCCTGACCCCTGCCAGCGAGATCGCCTTCCTGAAGTCGTGGCAACACACGCTCTACGACGGGGGCTGGGTCGGCCTCACCTGGCCGCGAGAATATGGCGGACGCGGCACAACCTTTATGGAGCAGGTCATCTTCAATCAAGAGATGGCGCGCGCCAAAGCGCCGCCGCTGATCAATGTCCTCGGCATTATCATCGCTGGCCCCACCATCATGGTCCACGGCACCGAAGAGCAGAAGCGGCGTTACCTGCCGAAAATTCTCAACGCCGAGGAGATCTGGTGTCAGGGCTTTTCGGAGCCCAATTCTGGGTCGGACCTGGCTTCATTGGCGACCCGAGCTCGCCTCGACGGTGACGAATTCGTGGTCAATGGGCAGAAGATTTGGAATAGCTACGGCCACATGGCCCAGCAATGCCTTGTGCTGGCGCGTACCGATCCCAGCCTCCCCAAACATAAGGGCATCACCGCTCTGATCGTGGACATGCAAAGCCCCGGTGTCACCGTGAAGCCGCTGCGTCAGATCACTGGCGATGCGGAGTTCAACGAGGTCTTTTTCGACAATGTGCGCGTGCCGCAGGCCAATCTGGTGGGCGAGATCAATGATGGCTGGAACGTGGCCATTACCATTCTGATGTTCGAACGCCTCAACACCGCCTCACTCCTGGAGATCCAAACCAAGATCGCCCTCGATGAACTGATCGACACCGCCCGGCGCACCCTGCGCAACGGCCGTCCGGCCACTGAAGACCCGCTCATCCGCCAGAAATTGGCGCAAATCTACACCGATGTCGAAATCCTCCGCCTCTCCACGTATCGGAGCATCACGCGCTTTCAGCGCGGCCAACGGCCTGGACCAGAGGGCTCCATCGATAAACTGTTCTGGAGTGAAACAGCGCAGCGCCTGTTCGCGGTCGCAATGGAAATTTTGGGGCCGAAGGGGCAACTGGTGAAGGGCTCGAAGGGGACCGTCGACAGCGGCCGCTGGTCCTATCAATTCTTGCGGTCGCGCGCGGATACGATTGCCGGCGGGACGTCGGAGATCCTGCGCAATATCATCGGCGAGCGTGTGCTGGGATTGCCCAAAGGTTGAGGGGGGACCATTATGGATTTCGCCTTCAGCGAGCAGCAAGATCTGTTACGAGCCTCGGCGCGCCAATTTCTCGAGCGCGAATGCCCCGCTGACATGGTGCGCCACTGGAGCGATGCTCCGCAGGGATACTCCCCGGACCTCTGGCAGAAGATGGCCGCGCTCGGCTGGATGGGACTGGTGCTTCCCGAGACGTACGGTGGCTCGGGACTGAGTTTTGTCGACTTGACGATTCTCATGGAGGAGATGGGCCGCACCCTACTTCCTGCCCCGTTCTTTTCGTCCATTGCCCTCGGTGCGTTGACGTTGCTCGAAACCGGCAGCGACGAGCAGCGTCAGCAGATGCTGCCGCGCCTGGTGCGCGGGGAGATGAAGGTCTGTGTGGCGTTGCTCGAGGCTGACGGGCGCTACGACCCTCGTGGTATCGCCATGCGCGCGAGTATCCGGGGGAATCGGGCGACACTCAATGGCACCAAGCTCTTCGTCGTCGACGCCCATGTGTCCGATTACATTATCTGCGTGGCCCGCACCCGCGGCGGCCGCGATCCAGAGTCCGGTATCAGCCTATTTGTGCTTGACATCACGTCCCCAGGCATCGCGTGTACCCCTTTGATGAGCATAGACCAAACCCGTCGACTCTGCGAGGTGTCGTTCACACGCGTCGGCGTCTCTCTGGAAGCTATGCTGGGCGGGCGCGATGCAGCCTGGCCCACGCTGCAACGGGCCCTCGACAAAGCTACGGTGGCACTGTGTGCAGAGATGGTGGGCGGGGCCGAGAAGGCGATGGAGATGTGCGTCGACTACGGTAAAACACGGGTCCAATTCGGGCGTCCAATCGGCAGCTTTCAGGCGGTTAAGCACAAAATTGCCGATATGAAAGTCTGGGTGGAGAATGCCAAATCGGTGGTCCACTACGCTGCCTGGGCTGTGGATCGCGACGCCCCTGAGGCTTCCAGAGCCGCTTCGATGGCCAAAGCGTATTGCAGTGAGATGTATACCCAGGTGACGGCGGATGGGATTCAGGTGCATGGTGGCGTCGGCTTCACCTGGGACCACCACATGCACCTATATTTTAAGCGGGCGAAGAGTTCGGAAGTCCTCCTCGGTGACTCCACCTGGCATCGAGAGCGCACCGCCGCCCTGATTCCTCTGTAAGCGACCTGCGGCGGACGCACGTCCTACTTGTTGCGGCGCGACCTGGCCCTGTCGCGACGGTGATTATCGCGCCGGCAGGTCGATAGTGCTCTCCCTCCTGCCCGTCGGAGATGTCCGCTTCAAGACTCTGATGCTATCGACGGACGTGTGCTCATGCCGCGCTGTGCTGGCCTTTCGTGCATGTTTTCGGCGACCTGCTCACGAGCCCCCATCGACATCCACAGCATGCGCAATTGCGGATTGTGCTCCTGGAGCATCTGGGCCACATGCCAGACGGCGCGTTGGACCCCCCATGTCGGCCGGGGGAAGCCCATGGCCGAGAGTTTGAGTAGCACCTGCTCCTGCGAACGTGGGATGAGCGTCACACCGATCTGCTGGCAAAGTTTGCCTTCCTTGACCACCAGCTCCGCCAGCCATGAGTCGTTGGTGAGTTCGCGATAGGCGCGGATGAGGGTCGTTGAGACCTCGATACCTTGTTGGCTGTCACGCCAAGTCCTGGACGTGCAGGTGCTCAGGGCCTTCTCGATGTCATATGGGCCTTCGAGAACCACATGAGGCACGGCTTCCCCTCTCTGTACGGATGCCATCGGAGGTGAACCGAAAGGCTTGTGCCAAACAAAGTAGTAAATTGGCATATTGGCCTCACGCGCGCGCTGTTCGTATTTCGTTGGCGTGCGGCCGGTCAACTCCGGCACGGCCGTGGTGGAAAACCATGGCTGCAGCCCTGTCTGGCGTTCAAGAATAGCGGCGATCCAGATAGCATAGTCTGGATGATCAGTCGCCATCGTCACTTGACCGCTTGGCGCAAGCCGATCGTGCAGGAGCTCAACCAATCCTGTTTGGATCAATCGTCGCGAGTGATGCCGCTTCTTGGGCCATGGATCTGGAAAATTGATAAAGATCTCGCCGATGCTATGGGGGCTAAAGAGGTGCTGCAAGGCCACCTGCGCCTCGCCATGGATCAAGCGGACATGTGTCAGCCCGGCCTCGTCGAGGCGTCTGGCAAGATGCTGCACCCATCCCCATGAGAGCTCAATGCCGACCAGGTTGACGTCAGGGTTGCGTTCCGCCTGTCGGATCAAAAACAGTCCGTTGCCAAAACCGATTTCCACCACCAATCGAGCAGCGCGACCGACAAGCATCTGCCAGTTGAGAGGCCACTCTGCTTGTAGCCATGGGACCACATAGTGGTGCAGCACATCACTGAGGGGCCGAGCACACATAGGGATCGTCTGGTCTAGTTGATCGCCGGGGGGTGTCGCGATAGCCCCCTTCGAAGTCATCACTTGGTAGAGCCCAGCAGCAATCATATGATGGTGGTCACCCTGAGCGCCGCGAACGATCTCGACACTGAAACGTTGAGATATTCCGCGGCGGTCAGGGTGACAAACCATGGACCTCTGGGGCCATACGGCACTAGTTGTCTCGACTCTGGATCGGCGTCTGGCCGGTGACGGGCAATACCTTATCGACTTTGACGATCACCGCATACCCCTTGCGCTCCGGGTCTCGATCGAGCTCGGCTTGTACCGTCCGTGCCATGACTTGCTCGCGCAGCGGCCCTTCTTTGTGGACGGTAGCTTTCCCAACAAAACGCCAGGCCGCGCGGGCGGCCGGATCGCGAAATAGAATCATGACGTTTGGATTCTCTTCGAGATTGTGCTGTGTCCCCTGGAGCGTGCGTTCCCAATAGGCCAGCGAGTCGTCGTCAAACACCATGACGCTGCCCTTGTAGCCGATATTCGGGGCCCCATCTTTCGACGCGGTCGCCACCAGGCATGGGGTGCCCTTCGCCAGGGCCGGATCGATTAGATCACGCATTTGCTGGGTCAACTGAATCATGGCTTTCCCTCCCTATTCGAGATCGAACACTACACCTTGGTCATCACCTCTAACGACTCCCGCACTGCCGCCAGTGTCTGCTCCACATCAGTTAACGTATGCGCCACCGACACATACATCTTGGAACTTCCCTTCAGGATGCCGCGCCTGAGCAATTCGCCATTGAACCGACGCAAGAGCTCACGATTCTGGGTCAGCACGCCGCGATAATCGTTGACCGGCTCATCGGTGAACACCACGTCGAACAATGGATCTTCACCCACCACCTGGCCGGGCATGCCATACTGCTTTAGCAGGTTGGCCAGCCCTTGGCGCAGCGCATGTCCCGTGCTGAACAGGTGCCGATACGTGCCGTCTTGTTTCAATTGCTCGAGGGTGGCTAACCCGGCTACAGCCGCCACAGGGTTCCCATTCAGGGTGCCGATTTGGGCGATGAAATCGCCTGACGCCTCGCGATCGGGATTAAAGGCCTCCATCAGGTCGGCATGTCCTACAACGGCCGATAGGGGGAAGCCCCCACCGATAATCTTGCCAAAGGCGGCCAGGTCCGGCACCACGCCGTAATATTCCTGCGCCCCACCCCAGGCGAGGCGGAAGCCGGTGACCACTTCGTCGAAGATAAGCGGAACAGCGAACCGTTGTGTGACCTCACGTAAGCCTTGCAGGAAGCCCGGGCGCGGCGTGATGATGCGCTGGAAGGGTTCGACGATCACGCCGCCTAGCTCGTGATGATGCCGTTCGATAATGGCGCTCGTGGTCTCGATATCGTTGAAGGGCGCGATGAGCACCTGATCTTCCAATACGCGCGGAATTCCCGCCGAGTCGGGTACTGCTTGAGGAAAGTCCTTCGGAACGCTGGGGCTGCTGCTCATCAGCGCATAATCGTGGCTGCCGTGATACCCCCCTTCGAACTTCAGGATCTTATCCTTCTTTGTGAAGGTGCGGGCCGCACGCAGAGCGAAAAACGTGGCCTCGGAGCCGGTGGAACAGAAACGGATTTTCTCGGCACACGGCACTGCCTGGCAAATCGTCTCCGCCAGATGGATCGCTGGCTCGTTCAACGTGAAGTAGGTTGAACCACGCTCCAGGTACTCCCGCACCGCTGTGACGACGGCCGGGTGCGCATGGCCGAGGATCATAGGCCCCGATCCCAGAAGATAGTCGATATACTCATTGCCGCTCATATCGAAGACTTTTGACCCTTGCCCGGCCTTTACCACAAACGCCACGTCGTCTGCAAACCGTGTATTGCCCAGGGTTCCCCCTGGCAGATAACGCTTGGCCTTCTCCAATAAGCGCTGCTCATCTCTGCTGCGCACACGCCGTTGTGGCATGCTACTTCTCCCTCTTTTGTCCGATGTCTTCGTACCACCAGGGCTGCTGCACAGATTCGCCGTACGAGACTGCGAGGTGTTTTCCTGAGGCGCTGAGGCGCGCCAGCCGAAGGGCATGGGGGGCCAAACGGAGAGATCAGGGGGTTCGAGCCGCTTTCAGCGCCTCAATGGTGAACAACGCATGAAATGGATACCCCCACTGCGCAAAGTTTTGCTGCGCTCCCTCTTGCCGGTCGACGATGGCTAACACTTTGACCACAGTACACTGAGCCGCTTCGACCTGATCGATGGCGTGCTTCAGGGATCCCCCCGTCGTCACGGTGTCATCGAACACGGCGACCCGCATGCCGGGCTGGAGCGGGCCTTCGATCAGGCGCTGCGTCCCATGTCCCTTCGCTTCCTTGCGTACGATAAAGCCAATTAATGGAATGTTCTCGAGCGCGGCCAGAGCCACCACGGCGCCGATCACCGGGTCAGCCCCCAGGGTTGGCCCACCAATGGCAGCCACCTCCGTTCCTTTCAGATCGTCCAGGATGAGCTGGGCGACGAGATACGCCCCGCGCGAGCGCAAGGTGGTCTGCTTGCCATCGATGTAATAGTCACTCATGCGTCCCGAGGTCAGCGTAAAATCGCCAAAGCGGAGCGAATACTCCAAGAGATACGTTTGCAGCTCCTGACGCAGTGTTGTCGTCATATCGCCGCCCCATCGCCAAGGTGATCATAACATGAAACATCGACAGGCTGTGCCGCCCTATGTGCCACGCTGGCGGACACCCCTCAGCTCGTTACCTCGATGGTTACCCTCGATTTAGGGGCGTAATATAGGAAAATGGCAGACGCCTGTCAACTGTCGCAAAGCTGGCGGATGGGCGCTGCATCCCGACCGCCATCCGTACGGTTTGGTTAGAACCGTCGTGCGGGGAGTTCGATGAACCAATCAACCTCGGTCGTCAACGAGCACGTTAGTGCCTCGACGCAGCATTAGGCGCTCTGTGAGCTGGCTTATCCTGTACCGCCTTATCCTCGACCAGCGCGTGGGACAATCAGAGGACGGTGTCTGCGCTAAGCAGCCGCACCGTCTGCCGGTCCGCGTTGACAGGATCAGAGGTCGCAGCGCGGCGAGGCTCTTTGGGGGGCATTGAGTGGATCATAGCCAACCTCTGATATGGTGCCGGCCAACGCTTGCGGCAATGTCTGCGCCTCAGTGCGAAGGACACGGATTGCTCCTTGGTCCACGAGGGAGAGGGCCACAAGAATCGGAGAACAATACTGCCAGCGACTGTGCAAGAACCGCTTACTGCGCATCTGGACCTCGTGCGCCCACGGCATCAGCACGACTTGGCGCAAGGCTTCGCCAGAGTCTATGTACCAGACACGCTAAAGGAAGCAGCCAAACGCTATCAGGACATAGAGCTGGCAATGAGTGTTCCCGGCACCATAGGTCAGCCTGGACCCGGGGCCCGGTGAGCGCAGGCGACATCATCGGCACAGATTGGGGCTGCCATGGGCCGTCAAAAAAGCGGCCAAAACCATGGGACTGACCAAGGCGGCCAACTACCCACGCGACGACACTCGTTCGCCACGAGCCTGCTGGAAGATGGCGATTATCTGCACACGATACAAGAATTTTTTCGACATCAGGATGTAAAGAGGACGATGATGTATACCTATTACTGCACCGGGGCAGAAAAAGGGCCTATAGCCCCATCGACCGTCCCTGAGTCGAGCGGGCTGGATGGCGGTGTTAGGATGTTAGATGGCACGGTGCTGCAGCTTAACAGGCGTCACAGTGGGCCTGATGGGAAAGCGTATGTTTACTAAAATACAACTTATTTTGAGGGATGGGCGGCTGCTGGTGGCAGGGCGATAGGCGGCAACACGCTGCGGGATTTCACCAATTCATTCGGCAGGCTAATCGGCGTTCGGCTCCAGAGGAGCGGAGGGAAATGCACAGCTCCTAGTCATAAAGGAGTCCCCTGCCAGGACAACGTACACAGGGGGCAAGACAAGGTGCTGCACTGCGGCGCATTTTCCAGCATAATAGAGTTGACCAAAACCAACCACCACCCGACCGGAGGCGTGAGCTATGCTCAATACAGTGCGAGCCGTCGTGCGCGAAGGCAATATTGAGTTGTTGGAACCTGTGGACCTCCCTGAAGGCACCACGGTCCTTGTGACGCCGCTTATTGAGGAAGACGCGCTGTTCTGGGCACGCGTTAGTCACATCGCGCTAGATGCCATCTGGGATAACACCGAGGACGATGTGTATGCCCAGTTACTCCAAGAATGAAGTCATCCTGGTGCGCTACCCTTGCTCCGCGTTGTCCGGTGTGAAAGTCCGGCCCGCCATTATTGTCAATGCTCCACATGTGTCGCAGGATGTCTTCATCGTCCCGCTGACCAGTCGGACGACCTCTCTCCTTGCTGGGGAGTTTGTCCTTGCTGAGTGGGCGGCAGCCGGGCTCCACGTGTCAACGGCGGTGAAACGTGGGCTGTATACGGTGCACGAGACACTCATTCTCAAACGTGTTGGCCGACTGACCCCAACGGATGCTGAGCAGGTCGGCCAGTCGTTGCGGTAGTGATTAGGGCTCCCGTAGACAGGCCAGAGGTGGTGACCAAGGTAGAAGGCCCTGCCACGACGCTAGCAGATAAGCCCGCCGAACACATGCTCTGAGGGGGGCTGTCAAGGTTTTTTTACGGTTTTTCAGGATGACTTTGCCAGATTTTGGATCA
>Ga0137403_10007378_pt1 | contig 12413 bp, 15 predicted proteins | sample CZOMad2_1_16fung_FD_122057 | JGI IMG/M metagenome (GOLD analysis project Ga0137403, IMG submission 122057) | Vadose zone soil fungal communities from Angelo Coast Range Reserve, California, USA - CZOMad2_1_16fungal (Hybrid Assembly) | ecosystem: Environmental > Terrestrial > Soil > Vadose zone...
CGCCGCCAAGGGCACCCAATAGGGGTTCACGCAGACTGCAACGAATTGATATTGCCGGGCTTCCTGGCACAGCCGACGGATATCGGCATCGGTGGCCTGCGGTTTCAGCAGGGTATGGTCGATCATGGCGGCGATCTCGCGCACGGATAGCCCGGAGTGGCTCGGAGGCATTCTTCATGATAACTTGGCCGGGCTCATTATGACCAAAAGCGCGCGCCCGGTATGATGAAAAGATGATAGAAACTGCCGCTGCCTCGTCTGCAACCTCGGTTATGGACCTGGAACAACGCTATCTGTTCCAGAACTATGCGCGGCTCCCGCTGGTGCTACAGCGCGGCAAGGGATGCTACGTCTACGATACGTCGGGCAAGCGCTACCTGGACCTGTATGCGGGGATCGCCGTGAGCACGCTCGGACACGGGCACCCCAAGCTCAGCCGAGCGATCGCCGAGCAAGCCTTGCATGCCAACGGCGCGTTGATCCGGGTGGCCAATCTCGACGATGCGGTGACGCTCGCCAACCTGCTCGCCCCCGAGCACCTGGAGCTGCTGGTGGCTGCTCCCACGGCGCTGCTGCCGCGGGTGCGACACGCCGGCGCGATCTTCCTCGGCGCGCATACGCCCGAGGTGGTGGGGGACTACGTCGCCGGCCCCAACCACGTGCTGCCGACGGCCGGCACGGCGCGGTTCGCGTCGCCCCTGTCGACGGAGGATTTCGTGAAGCGCTCGAGCGTGATCGAGTACTCGCGCGGCGGGCTGCGCGCCGCCGCGCCGCACCTGACGACCCTGGCGCGCATCGAGGGCCTGGACGGACACGGCAACGCGGCGGCCCTGCGACTCGAGACCGACGGAGGGAAGAATCCATGAGCCCCGACACGACCGGCCGGCAGGCGCGCGTCGAGCGCAAGACCAAGGAGACGGAGATCGCGCTCCACCTGAACATCGACGGCACCGGCGCCTCCAAGGTGCAGACGCCGATTCCGTTCTTCAGCCACATGCTCGAGGCGTGGTCGAAGCACGGGCTGATGGATCTCGCGGTCGAGGCGCAGGGGGACGTCGAGGTCGACCAGCACCACACCGTGGAGGACGTCGGGATCGTCCTGGGCCAGGCGCTGCGCCAGGCGCTCGGCGACAAGCGCGGAATCGTGCGCTACGGAACTTCGTACATCCCGATGGACGAGACGCTGGTCTCGTCGTCCGTCGACCTGTCGGGCCGGCCCTTCCTCGTTTTCAGCGTGCCGGTCGCCCGCTCGCGGGTGTCGAACTTCGACCTCGATCTGCTGCAGGAGTTCTTCCGGGCTTTCGCGTTCAACGCCGAGGTCACGCTCCACGTGACGATGCACTACGGCCACAATCTCCACCACATCACCGAGGCCGTGTTCAAGGCCGTCGGGCGAGCGCTGGCCGAAGCCACGCGCCTGAATCCGCGGATCACCGGGATCTTGCCTTCCACCAAGGGCTCGTTGTGATTGCCGTAATGCGAGCCGCAGCCGGAGGCGAGGCGAGCCTGTGATTGCCGTAATCGACTACGGGCGCGGGAACCTCGGCTCGGTCGAGAAGGCGTTCCGGCGGGTCGGCATTCCGGCGTCGATCACCCAGGATCCGCGGAGCGTGGACGAGGCGAAGGCCGTCGTTCTGCCGGGTGATGGCGCGTTCCACGACGCGATGTCGAACCTCGAGCGTCTCGGGCTATTGCCGGCGCTCCGGCGGGCGCTCGACGGCACCCGGCCGTTTCTCGGGATCTGTCTCGGCTATCAGCTGTTGTTCTCGACGAGCGAGGAGTTCGGCGAAGGCCGCGGACTCGACGTCGTCCCGGGCGCCGTGCGCCGGCTGCCGGCCGGCCGGAAGATTCCGCACATGGGATGGAACCGCGTGGAGCACGCCGGCGAGCTCAGGCTCTTCGACGGCATCCCGTCGGGCGCGCATTTCTATTTCGTGCACTCGTATTTTCCGGTTGTAGCGGGGTCTGTTGTAGCGGGGACCGTGAGCACGGCTTCGACCGAGGGTGGCCTGAGACAGGAGCGTGTGGCTCCGGACGCCCGATCTCACGCTCCGGCCGCACGAGCTGTGGCTCCGGCCGCCCGATCGGAATCTCTTCGTAGTGCCTGGTGCGAATACGGGGTGAGGTTCGCGGCGGCGATCGAGGTTGGACGGATCCATGCGACCCAGTTCCATCCCGAGAAGAGTCAGCGGTGGGGGCTCCGCATGCTCGAGAACTTCGCCGCGGTCGTGAAGAGCGGCCGGTGATCGTCATCCCGGCGATCGATCTGCGCGGCGGCCGCTGCGTCCGCCTGCACCAGGGCCGGAGCGATCGCGAGACCGTGTTCTCGGACGATCCGGTCGCGACCGCGCTCCAGTGGAAGGAGCTCGGCGCCGAGCGGCTCCACGTCGTCGATCTCGACGGCGCGTTCGCGGGCGAGCCGAGGCAGAGCGCGCTCGTCGCGAAAATCGTCGCGGCCATGGCGCCGGTTCCGGTCGAGGTCGGTGGCGGGCTCCGCGACCTTCGCGCCGTCGAGACCGCGCTGGAGACCGGCGCCCGATGGGTCGTGGTCGGAACTCGCGCGGCGCTGGATCGCGCCTTCCTGCTCGAGGTCTGTCGCCGGCACGCGGGCCGGGTCATCGTCGCCGTGGACGCCAAGGGACAACGCGTGGCGGTCAAGGGCTGGACCGAAGTCGTGGACGACACGGTCGTGGAGGTCGGCGCGCGGGCTCGCGACGCAGGTGCGGCGGCGTTGCTCTACACCGACGTGAGCCGCGACGGGACGGAGACCGGCCCCAACGTGGAGGACACGGCCACGCTCGCGCGTCAGGTCGACGTGCCCATCCTCGCATCGGGCGGTGTCGGGCGCGTCGAGGACCTGAGACGGCTCGCGACGATCGCCGGGGTCGTCGGGGCGGTCGTCGGCCGCGCGCTCTACACGGGCGCGATCGACCTGCGCCGGGCGAAGGAAGTCGCGGCGACGAGTGCCGGGCCGGCCGGCTCGTCTCGAGGCTGACCGTGCTGGCCAAGCGCGTCGTCCCGTGCCTCGACGTGAAGGACGGCCGCGTCGTCAAGGGCGTGCGGTTCGTCGATCTGCGTGACGCCGGCGATCCGGTCGAGGCCGCGCTCGCGTACGACGCCCAGGGGGCCGACGAGCTCGTGTTCCTCGACATCACGGCCTCGCACGAGGCGCGCGACACCATGCTCGACGTCGTCCGCCGTACGGCCGAAGGCATCTACATGCCGCTCACCGTCGGCGGCGGCATCCGCTCGGTCGACGACGTGCGGCGCCTGCTCCGTGCCGGGGCCGACAAGATCTCGCTGAACACCGCCGCCCTCGAGCGCCCGGTAGTGATCCGCGAAGCCGTCGAGCGGTTCGGCAGCCAGTGCATCGTGGTGGCGATCGACGCCCGGCGCGAGCCTGGCCGGCCCGACGAGCCGCCTCGCTGGGGCGTCTACACCCACGGCGGACGGCGCCCGGCCGGGCGCGACGCGATCGAGTGGGCGCGCGAAGCGGTGGCGCTCGGCGCCGGCGAGATCCTCCTGACGAGCATGGACCGCGACGGCACCAAGGACGGCTACGACCTCGAGCTCACGCGCGCCGTCTCGCAGAGCGTCTCCGTCCCCGTGATCGCCTCGGGCGGCGCCGGCTCGCTCGAGCATCTGTATGAGGGGCTCGTCGAGGGCTGCGCCGACGCGGCGCTCGCCGCCTCGATCTTTCACTTCGGAACCCACACGATCGCCGAGGCGAAGGCGTATCTGCGCGGGCGCGGCGTCGAGGTGCGCAGCGAGCCGTGACGCTCGACGAGCTTCGGTTCGACGCTCAGGGCTTGCTCCCGGCGGTCGTTCAAGAGGCCGACACCGGTGAGCTGCTCATGGTCGCGTGGATGGACCGCGCCGCCGTCGAGGCCACGCTGTCGAGCGGCGTGACCCACTTCTGGTCGCGCTCACGCGGGAAGCCCTGGCGCAAGGGCGAGACCTCCGGGCACGTCCAGCACGTCCAGTCCGTCTATGCCGACTGCGACGGCGATACGCTCCTCGTGCAGGTCCATCAGGACGGTGAGGCCTGTCACACCGGGCAGCGCACGTGCTTCTTCACGGTGCTCAAGGGGAGCGCCGGCCCCGAACCGCGCCCGGCTCCGTCGACCATGCTCGAACGGCTCGAGCGCACCATCGAGGAGAGAAAGAGGAGCCGGCCATCGGGCTCGTACGTCGCCGGTCTGCTGGCGGCGGGCGAGCCCGAAATGTGCCGGAAGATCGGTGAAGAGGCGACCGAGGTGATCACCGCGGCGCTCGGCGGTCAGGGCGACCGGCGCGTCACCGAGGAAGTCGCCGACCTGTGGTTCCACACCCTCGTGCTGCTCGGCGCGCGTGGGATACCGCTCCGCGAGGTTCTGAAAGAGCTGGCGCGACGCCACGCGGCACGGCCCACGCCGGATCGGTAGCCGGCGCGTGTGCCGGGCGCCGCTGGCGCTCGCGCTTGGAGCCGTGATCGCATTCGCCGGCTGCGCCGGCGCCGGCCGGCGGATCGAGAACGGCGTCTATCACTCGGCCAAGGGGTATCGCCTCACCCTGCCGGGCGCCGACTGGTCCGTCGCCACCGACAGCAAGGCCGATCTCGAGCTCAGACACCAGGACGGGATCGCGGCGATGCTCGCGAACGCGGAATGTGACGATCGCGCCAGATCTCGAAGCGCGGGCCTGCTGCTCGGACACCTGTTGATCGGGCTCCGCGACCGCGCGACCATCGAGCAGGGCGAGGTCTCGGTGAACGGGCGAGTCGCCCTGCACCGGGTGCTGGACGGCCGGGTGGCCGCCGACGGCGCCCCGACGCGAATCGAGGCCTACGTGCTGAAGGATGGAGCGTGCGTCTACGACTTCGCCTACGCGGCGCCGCCGGCGGCGTTCGACGCGTGGCGCGACGACTTTCGGCGTTTCGTGGAGAGCTTCGCGAAGGAGCGCGTGGACTGACCGATGGAAGCCTATCTGAGACGAACCGTGGTGTGGTACGGCGGGGTCGGCCTGCTGACCAAGCAGGTCTTCCGGAGCCTCGCGCTGCCGCCGAAGTATTTCCGTCTCATCGTGCAGGAGATCGAGGTGATGGGCGTGCGGTCGCTCGGTGTGGCGATGACGGCCGCCGTCTTCACCGGCATGGTCTTCACGATCCAGAGCGCGGTCAACATGGGGCGCTTCGGCGCGGAGAGCTACGTCGGGCCGGTCGCCGCGCTCGCGATCTTGAGGGAGCTCGGACCCGTCCTGACCGCGATCCTGGTCGGCGGGAAGGTGGCGTCGGGCATCACGGCCGAGCTCGGCTCGATGAAGGTGACCGAGCAGATCGACGCGCTCCGTACCCTCGGCGTGAACTACATCAAGCGCCTCGTCGTGCCTCGTGTGCTGGCGGCGCTCATCGTGTTCCCGCTGCTGACGGTGCTGGCGGACGCGGTCGGCGTGCTCGGCGGTATGCTGATCATGTTCCTGGAGCGCGGTGCGGACATGTATGCGTACTGGAACATCACGACCTATTGGGTGGTGCCGAAGGACTTCCTGACCGGCGTCGGCAAATCCGTGTTCTTCGGGGTGATCGTGACGCTCATCGGGTGTTACAACGGCCTCAGCACGGAGGGCGGAACCGAAGGGCTCGGTCGGGCGACGACGGCGACCGTCGTGCACGTGACCATGGGGGTCATCGTGTCGGACTTCTTCATCACCAAGCTCTTCCTGACCCTCTTCTACTAAGCGCATGCCGGAGCCGATCGTCGAGGCGACCGATCTGCGAAAGAACTTCGACGCGAACGCGGTGCTGCGCGGCGTCTCGTTCGAGCTCGCCAAGGGCGAGACTCTGGTCGTCATGGGCGGCAGCGGCGCCGGCAAGACGGTCCTCCTCCGCCTGGTCGCGGGCCTGATCCGCCCGGACGGCGGGCGCCTGCGGGTCTTCGGGCGCAGCATCGAGAACCTCTCGGAGGAGGCGCTGCTCCCGCTGCGACGCCGGATGGGCTACGTGTTCCAGAGCGCGGCGCTCTTCGATTCGCTGTCCGTTCACGAGAACGTCGCGTATCCTCTTCGCGAGCACACGAACCTCGGGGAGGCCGAGATCGACGAGCGTGTCGTTCGAAACCTTTCGGTCGTGGGTCTCTCGAGCGAGGTGCTGCCGCTGCTGCCGTCCGAGCTGTCGGGCGGTATGCGCAAGCGCGTCGGGATCGCCCGTGCCCTCTCGGTCGAGCCGGAGATGATGCTGTTCGACGAGCCCACCGCCGGGCTCGATCCGACGAACTCGAAGCTGGTCGCCGACCTGATGCTGCACCTGCGCGGCGGCGTGTGCGACACGGCGATGGTCGTCACCCACGACGTCGAGCTGGCCCGGACGGTCGCCGACCGTGTGGCCGTCCTGATCGCGGGGCAGTTCGCCGCCCTCGGCCCGGCCGACGAGGTTCTCGGCGGGAACAATCCAGCGGTGCAGGCATTCCTGGCCGGTGGCACGGTGGGAGGTGTTCGCTCGTGAACGAGAAGCGCGAGACCGCGATGAAGTTCCGAGTCGGCATCTTCGTCCTGGTAGCCCTCGCGGCCTTTCTCGGCTTGGTCTACGCGCTCGGAGCCCGAGCGCGGCTGTTCGAGGCGCGATATACGATCCACGCCGAGTTCACCGAGGTCGGCGGACTCGTCGAAGGGGCGACGGTCAGGCTGGCCGGGGTGCAGATCGGGCGGGTCTCGGCGGTGAATCTTCCTCCCAAGCCGGGCGGCAAGGTGCGGGTCGACCTCACGATCGCCCGGCGCTTCTCCGACCGGATCCGCAAGAACTCGGTCGCGCGCATCGAGACCCAAGGGTTGCTCGGTGACCGGATCGTGGAGATCACGGTCGGCGATGCGAGCGCGCCGGCGGTCGCCGCGGGCGAGGTGCTGGCGTCGCGCGACCCGGCCGATTTCGGACGGGTCATCGCCGCCGGCGCCGAGACGGCCAAGAACGTCGCCGACCTCGCCAGCGCGCTTCGCGAAACAGCGGACAAGGTCAACCAGTCGAAGATGATCGAGGATGCCGCGTCGACGGTGAACAAGCTCGGACGCGTGGTCGACCAAGTGGAGCACGGCCGCGGATGGGCGCACGCGCTGCTCTACGAGGAGCCGGTGGCGCTGCGCCGGGTCAACGAGCTGATCGCGACGACGCAGACCTTGATCGAGCGAGTCGAGAAGGGACAGGGCGCGGCCGGGGTGCTGGTCTCGCCCGAAGGCACCGCGTCGGCGAAGCGGTTCGTGGCCGCGATGGACCGGCTCAGCACCATGGTCGAGCAGCCGGACCGCGAGCCCGGGCTCTTGCCGGGACTCCTCTTCGATCCGAAGTACAAGGCGGTTCTCGACGATCTCCGGGTGGTCACTCACAACCTGCGCCTGATCTCGGATCGCGTGGCCGGCGGCAAGGGGACGCTCGGCAGCCTGGTCGCCGACTCCGCCGACGACGGCTCGCTTTCGCTCACGATGCAGGACCTCAGAATCGCCGTCGCCAACCTGAAATCGGTCAGCGAGAAGATCAACGAGGGCGAGGGGACAGTGGGCCTCCTCATCGCCGACCCGACGATCTACGAGCGCCTCGTCACGATTCTCGACGGCGCCCAGCGGAGCTTCCTCCTGAGATCGATGATTCGCAGTCTCGGGGACAAAGGAGTCAAGTCGAAGGATGACGACACGCGACGCTAGCGTCTACCGGTGCCAGGAGTGCGGGTTCACGAGCCCCAAGCCTGGCACGTGTCCCGACTGCCGGCGCGCCGGCAACAACTGGGTGCAGCTCGTCGAGGAGCGGCCGGTGTCGTCGCGCACGTCGCGGCGGGCCAGCGTGGCGTCGGGCCGGCCGCGCCCGCTGAAGGACATCTCGATGGATCGGGACGATCGCGTCCGCACCGGCATCGGCGAGCTGGACCGCGTGCTGGGCGGCGGCGTGGTCCGCGGCTCGCTGGTGCTGATCGGCGGAGACCCGGGCGTCGGTAAGAGCACGCTCCTGCTCCAGGCGGCCCGAGCGCTGGCGCAAGCCGCCCCGCCGGTGCTGTACGTCACGGCCGAGGAGTCGGCGGCCCAGGTGAAGATGCGCGCCGATCGGCTCGGCATCGCGACCGACGGGCTCCTCTTGTGGCCGGAGAACGATCTGTCGGTGGTCCAGGGCCACCTCGACGACGTGAAGCCCCGCGCGCTCGTCATCGACTCGATCCAGACGGTGTTCCTGCCCGATCTGGAATCGGCGCCGGGCAGCGTGGCTCAGGTGCGCGAGTGTGGCGCGCGCCTCATGACCCTGGCCAAGGGGCTCGGCATCGCCACGTTCCTCGTCGGCCACGTCACGAAGGAAGGTGCGCTGGCCGGACCTCGGGTGCTCGAGCACCTGGTCGACACGGTCCTCTACTTCGAGGGGGAGCGCCATCACTCGTACCGCGTACTGAGAGCGGTGAAGAATCGATTCGGCTCGACGAACGAGATCGGCGTCTTCGAGATGGCGGAGGGCGGGCTGGTCGAGGTCCAAAATCCGTCGGGGTTCTTCCTCGCCGAGCGTCCCCGGGAGGCGCCCGGGTCGGTCGTCGTCTCGAGCCTCGAGGGCACGCGACCGGTGCTGCTCGAGCTCCAGGCGCTCGTCTCCCAGGCGTCCATCGGCACGCCGCGACGGACGGTGCTCGGCGCCGACTACAATCGCGTCTGTCTCTTGCTGGCGGTGCTCGAGAAGCGCGCGGGCGTCCCGCTCGGAAGCCAGGACGTGTACGTCAACGTCGCCGGCGGGGGCCGTGTCACCGAGCCCGCGGCCGATCTCGGGATCGTCGTCGCGGCGGCGTCGAGCTATATGGATCGGGTCGTGCCGCCGGACGTGCTCGTGGTGGGTGAGGTCGGCCTCACCGGCGAAGTGCGCGCGGTCGCCGGCCTCGAGCTTCGCCTGCGCGAGGCGGCCGCTCTCGGCTTCCGCCGGGCGATCGTGCCCCAGAGCAACCTCCTCGAGCCGACGAAGGTGTCGCTCGACATTCGCGGCGTGGCCACGGTCGGCGACGCCCTGGCCGCGCTGCTCGGGTGACGATGCCGGAAGGGCCGAAGGCACCGAAGCTGGCGGTCGTCATCCCGGCCGGTGGCGTGGGCACGCGCTTCGGAGGTCGTCTCCCGAAGCAGTTCATCAAGCTCGGGCGTGTCCCCATCGTGGCCGAGACGGTCGGCCACTTCACGCGCCATCCGGCCGTGATCGCGATCGTCGTCGCCGCGCCCGAGATTCACGTGGAGCGCATGCGCCGTGCGCTGGCGCCGATCACGCGCCGCGCTCCCGTGACGGTCGTTCAGGGCGGCGGGATGCGTCAGGACTCGGTGTGGCTGGCCCTGCAGGCTGTTCCCGGCAACGCCGACATCATCGTCGTCCACGACGCCGTCAGGCCGCTGATCACGCGTCGACTCATCGATGCCGTCGTGGGCGCGGGGGCGGAGTCGGGCGCCGCCATCTGCGCCTTGCCCATCACCGAGACCATCAAGCGCGTGCGGCAGGACGTGGTCGAAGCGACGCTCGACCGTACGGAGCTCTGGGCGGTTCAGACGCCCCAGGCGTTCCGGGCCGCCCTGCTTCGCGAGGCTCACGAGAAGGCGCGACGGGATGGGGTGGTTGGCACCGACGACGCCATGCTGGTCGAGCGGCTCGGTCATCAGGTGCGCGTGGTGCCGGGGCTCGCCGAGAACGTGAAGATCACGACACCGGAGGACCTTCGCCGGGCGCGTCGTGCGCGGGTCCGGTGACGCGCGTCGGCTTCGGATTCGACCTCCATCCGCTCGTGGCCGGCCGGCCGCTCGTGCTGGGCGGAGTTACGGTAGAGTTCGAGCGCGGGCTCGCCGGGCATTCGGACGCCGACGTGCTGTCGCACGCGGTCGGCGAGGCCCTGCTCGGGGCCCTGGCGCTGGGCGACCTGGGTCGACATTTTCCCGACACCGATCCGCGCTATCGAGGTATCTCGAGCCTGCGGCTTCTTCGCAGCGTGGTCGAGCTGGTGACGGCGCGCGGGGGTCGGCTCGTCAACGTGGACGCGACCGTGCTCGCCCAGGCCCCGCGCCTGGCGCCGCTGCTGCCGGAGATGGCCAAGCGGCTGGCCGACGCGCTCGGACTCGAGGGCGACCGCGTGAGCGTGAAGGCGAAGAGCCCCGAAGGACTCGGCCTGGTGGGCCGGCAGGAAGGAATAGCGGCGATGGCGGTGGTCAGCGTCGAGGTGACGGCATGATCCGGATCTCCAACACGATGACGCGCACGAAGGAGGAATTCGTTCCTCTCACCCCGGGCGAAGTCCGCATGTACGTCTGCGGGGTGACCGTGTACGACTACTCGCACATCGGGCACGCCCGCAGCGCCATAGTCTTCGACGTGATCCGCCGCTACCTCGCATTCAAGGGCTATCGGGTCACGTTCGTGAAGAACTACACGGACGTCGACGACCGGATCATCAAGCGCGCCAACGACGGCGGCGTGACCGCGCGGGAATTCGCCGAGCGCTTCATCGCCGCCGAGCGCGAGGACATGGCCTCGCTCGGAGTCCTGGCGCCCGACGTCGATCCGAAGGCGACCGAGCACGTGCCCGAGATGGTCGAGCTCATCGAGCGCCTGGTCGCCACCGGCCACGCCTACCCGGTCGAGGGCGACGTCTACTTCGCGATCCGCAGCTTTCCGCCGTACGGACGACTCTCGGGCAAGAATCTCGACGAGCTGCTGGCCGGTGCCCGCGTGGAGGTCGACGAGCGCAAGCGCGACCCGCGCGATTTCGCGCTCTGGAAGGCCTCGAAGCCGGGCGAGCCCGCGTGGGAAAGCCCGTGGGGCCAGGGGCGGCCCGGGTGGCACATCGAGTGCTCCGCGATGGCGATGAAATACCTCGGCGCCTCGTTCGACCTGCACGGGGGCGGCGAGGACCTGATCTTCCCGCATCACGAGTGCGAGATCGCCCAGGCCGAAGCCTGTACGGGCAAGCCGTTCGCGCGCTACTGGGCGCACAACGGCATGGTCAACATGGGCAAGGAGAAGATGTCGAAGTCGCTCGGCAACACGCTGAACATCCGCGAGATCGTCAAGCGCCACGACCCCGACACGCTCCGGCTCTGGATGCTCGGGACCCACTACCGGAACATGATCGAGTGGTCCGAGGAGCGCGTCGAGGAGAGCAAGCGAGCCTTCGAGCGTCTGACTCGTCTGCTCCACGACGCGGCCGCGGTGCGCGACGGCGGTGGAGCCGCGCCGCTGCCGCAGGCGTTCGCCGAGTTCCGTCTGCGCTTCGAGAGGGCGATGGACGACGACTTCAACACGCCGCAGGCGCTCGGCGCGCTCTTCGACTTCGGGCGGGCGCTGGCCGAAGCGCGCGACCGGGGCGCCGGAACACCCGGCGCGTTCGTGGCCGGCGTCGACGAGCTGGTGCGGCTCGGGCGAGTGCTCGGGCTCTTCGGACGCGACGCCGCGCTGGACGGGCCGCCGCCCGAGGTTCAGCAGTTGCTCGCCGCGCGCGGCGAGGCGCGAGCACGTCGCGACTTCAAGCGCGGAGACGAGATCCGTGACGAGATCGCGCGACTCGGCTGGCTCGTCGAGGACACGCCGGCCGGCCCGCGGCTCACCCCGAAGGGCCGCTAGTGGCCGAAGGCCGCATCTACGGTCGCAACCCCGTGCTCGAGCTGCTGCGCGCGCACGGCCGGCGCGCGGACGAGATCGCGGTGCTCGCCGGCGCGCGGGGGCCGCTCACCGAGATCGTCGCGCTCGCGCGCCGCGCGGGCGTGAAGGTCTCGTATCGCACCCGCGATCAGCTCACGGCGATGGCCGACTCCGACCGACACCAGGGCGTCGTCGCGCGCGTGGCGTCGGCGGAGTACGTGGATCTGGCCGCGCTTCTCGAAATCCCTGGCGCCCGCCGGGAAGTTCCCTTCTTCGTGGCGCTCGATCAGGTGCAGGATCCGAGGAACTTCGGCGCGGTCCTCAGGACCGCCGAGGTCTTCGGCGCCCACGGCGTGATCGTCACGAAGCATCATCAGGTTGGTCTCACCGACGCCGCCACACGGGCGGCCATGGGGGCGGTCGAGTACCTGCCCGTTGCCCGGGAGACCAACCTCGTCAACGCGCTGGAAGTGGTGAAGAAAGCTGGCGTCTGGGTTTACGGGGGGGTTGCCGGCACCGGCGTTCCTGCGTGGGGTGCGGACCTGACGGGGCCGCTCTGTCTGGTGCTCGGGAGCGAGGGCGGGGGGCTCAGACCACTCGTCGCGAAAGCGTGCGACGTGCTGCTGACGATCCCGATGCGGGGAAGGATCGGCTCGCTGAACGTCGCGGCTGCTGGCGCGGTTCTCTGTTATGAAGTCGCGCGTCAGCGAGGTGCCGGGGGCAAAGTGCTTGACTTATCTAAAAGTCAAGCCTAATGTGACCTTTTGTCTGTGCTGGCGTAGCTCAGGGGCAGAGCAACTGCCTTGTAAGCAGTGGG
>Ga0137403_10007379_pt1 | contig 12413 bp, 17 predicted proteins | sample CZOMad2_1_16fung_FD_122057 | JGI IMG/M metagenome (GOLD analysis project Ga0137403, IMG submission 122057) | Vadose zone soil fungal communities from Angelo Coast Range Reserve, California, USA - CZOMad2_1_16fungal (Hybrid Assembly) | ecosystem: Environmental > Terrestrial > Soil > Vadose zone...
GACGACACGATTACCGTCGGCCAGCAGTCGCCGCACGACGCTTCTGCCCACGAAGCCGTTTGCCCCGGTGACGAGCACCTTCACGCGAGGCGCTCCAGATCCGCATCCACCATCATCTTCACCAGCTGCTCGAAGCTCACCCTGGGCACCCATCCCAGCTCTTTCCGGGCGCGACTCGCGTCGGCGAGCAGCGTGTCCACCTCGGCGGGCCGAACGAAGCGCGGATCGGTCTTCACGTACTTTTGCCAGTCGAGCCCGACGTGGCCGAACGCGGCGGCGCACAGGTCGCGGACGGTATGCATCGTGCCCGTCCCGACCACGTAGTCTTGCGGCTCGGCCTGCTGCAGCATCCGCCACATGGCATCGACGTAATCCCCCGCAAATCCCCAGTCGCGCCCGGAATCGATATTGCCAAGCCGCAGCTCGTTGCTCTTCCCGAGCTTGATGCGGGCGACCGCATCGCTCACCTTGCGCGTGACGAACTCGAGGCCGCGGCGCGGCGATTCGTGGTTGAACAGGATGCCGCTCACCGCGTACATGCCGTACGACTCGCGGTAGTTCACCGTGATCCAGTGCCCGTAGACCTTCGCGACGCCGTAGGGCGAGCGCGGATAAAATGGCGTGGACTCCCGCTGCGGCGTTTCCACCGCCTTGCCGAACATCTCCGACGAGCTGGCCTGATAGACGCGCGCCTGTGGATGCGCCAGCCGGATCGCCTCGAGCAGGCGCGTCACGCCGAGCGCGGTGAATTCGCCGGTGAGCACGGGCTGGTTCCACGACGTGGGGACGAAGCTCTGGGCCGCGAGGTTATAGACCTCATCCGGCTTGGCATCGCGGATCACGGTCGTCAGCGAATGCTGGTCCAGCAAGTCCGCCGCCACGATGTGCACCTTGTCCAGCAGGTGTCCGATCCGCTCATAGGAGTCGTGCGAGGTGCGCCGGACCACGCCGATCACCTCGTACCCCTTGTCGAGCAGGAGCTCGGCGAGATAGGAGCCGTCCTGCCCCGTGACGCCGGTGATGACGGCAGTCTTGCGGGGTTGTCGAGCCTGTGCGGTCGGTTTAGGTTTAGGCCTCTTTGCGGCGCCCTTAGAACTCATTGTCGGATCGAACTATGGCTCGAGTGTGTGAGATTTGTGGCAAAGGTCCCATCACGGGACATAACGTCAGCCACGCGAACAACAAGACCCCGCGCCGCTGGTACCCCAACCTCCAGCGCGTCCGGGTGGTAGCAAACGGCGTCGTGCGCCGGATTCGCGTCTGCACGCAGTGTATCAAATCGAATAGAGTCGCCAAGGCTTCGTAAAAAGGGGACCCGACGGGTCCCCTTTTGATTCGCTGGTCTCGCCGCTCTCCGTCGCCGTCTCATTCACTCAACAGTTCGATGCGAGCAACGTCGGCGCCGTCGCCGACGCGGTGGCCGAGCTTCACGATCCGTGTGTAACCACCCGGCCGCGCCGCAAACCGCTTGCCGATCTCGGCGAACAGCTTGGTCGTGACCGCCTTGTCCTTGATCCGGCGCTCCACCAGGCGGCGCGCGTGCAGATCGCCGCGCCGCGCAAGCGTGATGAGCCGCTCGGCGAAAGGACGCAGCTCCTTCGCCTTCGCCTCGGTGGTCTGGATCCCGCCGTGCTGGAAGAGGCTCGTCGCCATGTTATTCAGCGTCGCTTTCTTGTGGCTCGACGTCCGCGAAAGCTGGCGACCCTTGGCGCGGTGGCGCATTACTCTTCCTCGGTACCCGTGAGCTGCGCCATGGGCGCGCTGCCCGGATCGAGAATCCGAATCTCGCCGCCCGGCGTCTCCTCGAGCTGCATCCCGAAGTTCAAGCCCTCACGGCGCAGCAGCTCCGCGATTTCGCCGAGCGCCTTCTCGCCGACGTTCTTGACCTTCAGCAGATCGTCTTCTTTGTAGCGGACGAGATCGCCCAGGGTGCGGATGTTCGAGTTCTTGAGCGAATTCACCGACCGCACCGACAAGCCCGCGTCGTCGATCGCCCGGCCCAGCACGTCACGCAGCCGGCCGCCTTCGGTGCCACCGTTGCCGGCGGGCTCACCCGCGACGATCGGCACCTTGCCGAAGTCGACGAAGAAGCGGAAGTGCTCCTGCGCGAGCGCCGCGGCATACGCCACCGCGTCCTCCGGCGAAATCGTGCCGTTGGTCTCGACGGTGAGCGTGAGCCGGTCGTAGTCGGTGCGCTGGCCGACGCGCGTCTCCGCCACGGTGAAATTCGCCCGGCGCACCGGATTGTAGATCGAATCCACCCGCACGACGTCGACCGCGAGCGTGCGGTCGACCGGATGCTGTTCGGCCTCGACGTAGCCGCGGCCCTTGTTCACGTACAGCTCGCCCGCGATGTCGCGGTCGTCCTGGACGGTGAAGAGCAGCTGCTCGGGGTTCTGAATCGTGACCGCGCCGTGCGCCTCGAGATCGCGCGCGTAGACCGGACCGGCCTTCTCCACTTTGAAGCGGAGCACGGCCTCGTCGACGTCGGGTGCGAGCACCAGCGTCAGCTGCTTCAGGCGCTGGATGATCTGATGCACATCCTCGACGACGCCCGAAATGGTCTGGTGCTCGTGCACGACGCCGTCGATCCGGAACGCCCAGACCGCCGCGCCGCGCAGCGACGAGAGCAGCAGCCGGCGCAGCGAATTGCCCAACGTGTAGCCGTAGCCCCGCTCCAGTGGCTGGAGCCGGAACTCGGCGGAATTCGGGTTGTCCTCGCGTTTGGTCATTTCGACCAGGTGCGGGCGGACCAACCCCGTCAAATCAAGAGTCGTAATCACTTGGAATAGAGCTCGACGATTAACTGTTCTTGTGCCGCGAGCGGGATGGCGTCGCGGGTTGGCCGCTCGGTCACCTTGCCCAGCACTTTGTCAGTGTCCACCTGGATCCACGAAACCGGTTGTCCGCGCCCGAACTGCTCGAGCGCAAGCTTCACTTGCACGAGCTCACGGCTCGCGTCGGCGACCCTCACCTCTTCCCCGATGCGAACGCGGTAGGACGGAATGTCCAACACGCGGCCGTTCACGAGGATGTGCCGATGGCGCACGAGCTGGCGCGCCTGCTTGCGCGAGGTCGCAAAGCCCATGCGGTACACCAAATTATCCAGCCGGCTCTCGAGGGCCACGAGCAGCGCTTCGCCCGTCACACCCGGCTCCTTGATCGCCCGCTCGAAGAGGTTGCGGAACTGGCGCTCGGAGAGGCCGTAGATCCGCTTCACCTTCTGCTTTTCACGCAGCTGCTTCGCGTACTCCGACGCCTTGCGGCGCCGTCCGGTCGACTGGCCATGCTGCCCCGGCGCGTACGCGCGACGCTCGACGGCGCACTTCTCCGTCAGGCAGCGCGTGCCCTTGAGAAACAGCTTGGTGCCCTCACGCCGGCACAATCTGCAAACGGGCCCCGTGTAACGCGACATGCTAGACCCGCCGTTTCTTGGGCGGGCGGCACCCGTTGTGCGGAATCGGCGTCACGTCGCGGATCGAACGGATCTGCAGCCCGGCACTGGCGAGCGCCTGAATGGCGGACTCGCGGCCGGAACCTGGACCCTGCACACGCACGTGCACGCGCTTCACGCCGAGGTTCAACGCTTCACGGGCCGCCTGCTCGGCCGCGACGGTGGCGGCGAAGGGCGTGGACTTCTTGGAGCCCTTGAAGCCGGCCTTGCCGGACGAGCCCCAGGTGATGGCGTTCCCCTGCATATCGCAGATCGTGATGAGGGTGTTGTTGAACGTCGCCGTGATGTGCGCGACGCCCTCGGCCTCGACGATCTTTTTGCTCTTCTTGGCGCCACCGGCCGCACGTGCGGGAGCCGGTTTGGCGTCCGGCTTTGCGCTTGGCTTGGCGTCTGGCGTCGCGTCTGGCTTCGCGTCTGGTTTTGCGTCGGCCATGGGCCTCTACTTTTTGAGCACGGGCTTCTTCTTGCCCGCGATGGCGCGCCGCGGTCCCTTTTTTGTGCGCGCGTTGGTGTGCGTGCGCTGGCCGCGCACCGGCAGATTCTTGCGATGGCGAGCGCCGCGATAGGTCCCGATGTCCATCAACCGCTTGATGTTCATCGCGATTTCCGTCCGGAGCGCGCCTTCGACCTTGTAGTCTCGTTCGATCACCTGGCGCAACCGTGCGACTTCCGCGTCCCGCAGGTCGCGCACGCGCGCGTCAGGGCTGATGCCCGTCTCCGCGAGAATCTTGATCGAGTTGCTGGGACCGATGCCGAAGATGTACGGAAGTGCGTACTGGATCTTTTTGTCGCGCGGCAAATCCACGCCTGCGATACGAGCCATGCGTCTCCTTAACCCTGCCGCTGTTTATGCTTGGGGTTGCGCTTGCAGATCACGCGAATCACGCCCCGCCGCGTCACGACTTTGCAGTGCTCGCAGATGGGGCGCACGCTCGAACGTACCTTCAACAGGCGGCTCCGGAAAACGTGAAAATATTCTGGCTGAGCCGTGAAGAATAGACGGGGTCGTACATTCACGCAAGGGGCCGTACGACAATCGATTACGGCGCGCTCCGTACCTCCACGAGCCGCCACTTGCGTTCCAATAACCGATACCCGAGAAACAACGTCTCGCGTCGCAATTCCGTCGTGCCAGCAACGACATAGCGGCGGGTGAGCTCCACAAACCCCTTCCCCGGCTCCACCTCGCGAATCGTGGTCACGTCGAGCCCCCGCTCCTCGGCGGGCCGAAAGTAGCGGCGTAACAACTCGATGGCCTGCGGCCGCCCCAACGCAGACGACGGATCGGCGCCGGGGATCTGCAGAATCAGGGTTGAGCTCTGGCCCACGAGGCCCTGGGCGTCGTGCGCCGACCACGCGGCCTTGGCCAGCGCCGCCGCATCGGAGAGCGTGGCCTGCGCCCCCGCCTGGATCGGCAGGATCAGCAATGCGAGCGAGAACCACAGCCGCGTGTGCATGGAGTGGGTTAATACCCTCAATCGAGCGCTTCGACCAACCGCCGATACGCGGCGACCGGATCGCGCGCCGCGGTAATCGGCCGTCCGATCACGAGATGCGTGGCGCCGCGGCGCACTGCCTCCCCCGCTTCAATCGTGCGGACCTGATCTCCCGCGTCCTCTCCCGGTGCGCGCACGCCAGGCACCACGATCATCGGGTCGGGGCCGAGCACTTCCCGCAATAGACCCAGCTCCTGACCCGACGCCACGACGCCGCGCAGTCCAGCCTGCAACGCCGCCCGCGCCAGTCGTTCCGCTTCGAATCCGACATCGGGAACGCCTCGTCCCAGGACGCTCTCGAGCTCGGCGGCATCGTGCGAGGTCAGCACCGTCACGCCGACGACCGCGAGCTCCTGCCCCGCCGAACTGGCCGCCGCGGCGAGCATCGCGCGTCCGCCGAGGCAATGGACCGTCGTCATCGACACGCCGAGCTCACGTGCGGCACCCACGGCACTCGCCACGATGTTGGGAATGTCGTGCCACTTGAGATCGAGAAACACACGAATGCCGCGTTGCGTGAACTCCTTGATGAGCGGCGGACCTTCGCGGTTGTACAGCACCGGCCCGACCTTGGCCCATCGTAAGCCGGGCAGGCGCGCCGCCAGCGCCAATGCCTCGCGCCCGTTTGGCAGATCGAACGCGACGATCAGCTCAGCCATGGTTCAGCTCGCGGGCAATGCGCACGGGCACGCGCGGATCGGCGAGCGCCGCGGTACCGATGGCGACGAGCGATGCCCCCGCCGCCAGATACTCGCGCGCGTCCGCGACCGTGCGGACCCCACCGACGCCGATCACGGGCATGTCGACGCGCTCGCGCACGCGGCGCGTGGCGAGCACGCCAATCGGCAGTAATGCGGGAGCGCTTAAGCCACCGCTGCCGTTGCCGAGTCGCCGGTCGAGCGAGCCCGGGATCGTGTTCACGAGACTCACCGCGTCCGCGCCTGCATCGCGCGCGACGCGCGCCATAGCCGGGATGTCTGGGAGCACCGGTGACAATTTAACCGTGAGCGGGCGAGTCGAGACGCGCCGGCACGCGCGCACCAGCTCGGCGAGGCCGCTGGGCTCAGCGCCGAATTCCAGCCCGCCCGCCTTGGTGTTGGGACAGGACGCGTTGATTTCGAACGCCGTGATCGCATGGATCGGCGTGAGCCGTTCGATCACCAGCGCGTAATCGGCGACGGTGGCGCCTGCCACGTTCACGATGATTCGCGCCCCCCCCGGTTTTAGTCGCTGCGACAGCCAGGGCAGCTCGTGCGAGGCAACGCGCTCCACGCCCGGATTTGCGAGTCCAACGGCGTTCAGCATCCCGCCCCGAAACTCGGCGACCCGCAGCGCCGGATGACCCTGCCGCGGCTCCGGTGTCACCGCCTTCGTCACGATGCCGCCCAGAAGATCGAGGTCGATGACGCGATCGAGCTCGCGCCCAAAGCCGGCAGTGCCGGCTGCAAGGAGGATCGGGTTTTGGAAGGTGGTGCCGAACAGCTCGATCGGGCTCACTAGAGCCGCGGGCCACGTGGGCCCGGAACTGGAGGATCGAACAGGACTCCAGCTGACATGCCAGGGATGCGGGCGCTCTGCACGCCCAGTTCCCGCGCCAAGGCATCCTCCGCGGCGGCATACGCGACGCTTGGCTCGCCGTGGAAGACCCGCGTATATGGCGATGCCGCGTACCGCGAGTCGAGGAGTGTGATGAGCGAATCGCGACGCTCGGGAAGTAAGGCCAGGGCAGCGATCAGCGCCTTGGCAGCGTACAGGGATGCGGAGTCGACGGCCACCGCCTCGAGGAAGAGCTGGCCGGCGAGTGCGGGCGCGTGCAGTGAATCGCGAGCGATCTCGGCGGTCCGGAAGCGCGCGGCGGGTGTCTCCGTGACTCCCGTCACGCGGGCAAGGAGTTCCAGCACGTGACTGGCTTCCTCGGTGCCGCTCACAGTGCGCAGCAATCGCGCGAGCTCGGTCGCGATGGGGGGCAGGTCGGCGCGTTGCGTAGCTCGCACGATCAGCAGCTGCTGCTCGGCGACCAGCGCCCGTCCTGCCGAGCCATGCTCATGGGATCGCTTGAAGTGGCTGGCGGCTGCGTCGTAGTCCAACATGATGGCGGCGGCTCGACCGGCGACGTATTCGGCACGCGAGCGCCTGCCCGCATTCATGGAGACGAGTGGTGCGGCGAGCGCGGCCTGCGCCCGCACCGGATCGCCGCCGGCAAGCGCACACTCCGCGTCGGCCAAGTCGATGCGTTCGCCCCGCGTTGCGTCCTCCGAGCTTGCGCGTGCCCGCGCGATCAGCTCGGCGGCGTCGCGACACGCGCCGGAATAGGCGAGCCCTTCTACTTGTATCACCACGGCGTCGGGGGTTTGCCAGCGCTTGGCCTTCGCAGCTGCCTGTGCCCACTGTGCGCGGGCGTCCGATGGCTGGCCACGCCGCTCGAACTGCCGGGCGTCACTGGCATGCCGCTTGGCGCTCCACATGCCGTTGAAGTACGAACAGCCCGCCGAGAGTCCGGCGGCGAGCGCCGCCGCGACGCCCCAGCGCAGTGCGCGACTCATCGCGCCTGGCCGCCTCCACCAATGCCCGCGAGCTTCCGCTCGAACTCGAGCAGGTAGGCCACAACGCCGTCAGCGATCGCCGTCGCGATCTTGAGCTGGCCGTCTGCGGACCCGAGGAAAGCGCCGTCTTTCTGGTTGGTCGCAAATCCGGCTTCCACGAGAATCGACGGACGGCGGGCTGCCGCCAGGACCAGGAATGGACCCTGCTGCACGCCGCGGTCCTCGCCGGGATGGACCGCAGCCACCTTCCCCTGCACGAGCTCCGCGAGTCGCGCCGATTCGCGGAGGTACTCGTTGAGCTGCAAGTCGTTCAAAATGAACCCCAGCGGTCCGCCGCTGCCGGCGCGCGATGTCTCGAAGCGGAGTGCATCGTTTTCCATCTGCGCCACGCGCTTCTGGTCTTCCGTCTTGGCGTCGGAAACGAAGTATGTCTCGACGCCATTCACTTGTTTTTGCCGCCGCCCCGCGGGCATGGCATTCACGTGGATGCTCACGAAGAGGTCGCAGTCGGCCCGGCAGAACAGCGGGCGGCTCGCCAGATCGATGAGTGTATCGGTGGCGCGAGTCAGGACAACATTCAAGCCTCGCCGCACGAGCTCGGCACGCAGGAGTTTGCCGACTCCCAGGGTAATGTCCTTCTCTGTGATCCCGCGCGGGAGGGTGAGCCCAGGGTTCCCGGGGTCGACGCCGCCGTGGCCGGGATCGACGACGATCGTGTGCGGAAGCCGCAGCCCGGTGATCGGGTTCGGCGCAGCGACGCTAGCGACGGGAAGGGCGGGCGCGGGCCGCTCGTCGAGCCGGGCCAGCCACGGATCCCAGCGGTAGCGGCTCGCCAGAAGGCGGGGCACACAATCGACCAGCCAGTGCAATGGGAGAAAGAGGGTATCGCGCGCGACGTACGGCGCACCCACGAGCGGATAGGCCGCCCCCGCGTAGCGAACGAACGGTGATCCCACATCGAAATCGAAAGTGTCATGGCCCAGCGTCACACGTGCCGCGGAGCCATCGAGCGACACCGCGAGGCCGAGGGGTTGCGCGAGCAGCACCGCGGCCACGGCTGCCGTCCCCGTCTCGTTTGCGACGGGAATGTTGACCTGGCCGCGCGAGGTCGCGATCAGAACTTGCTGCGGGACCAGGGCGGCCAGAAGCAGGAAGAACATCATGAGCGCCTTCCCTTCACAACGCGTGCCATCTCGCGCTCGGCCACGCGCCGCTTCAGGTCTTCGCGCTTGTCGTGCGCCTTTTTCGCCTTAGCAAGCGCGATCGCAACTTTGGCCAGACCGTCCTTGAAATAGACCTCCAAGGGGACAACGGTGAGTCCTTTTTGGGTCGTCGCGCCGAGCAGTTTACGGATTTCGCGCTTATGGAGGAGCAGCTTGCGAGAGCGAGCGGGCGGCGGATTGTTGTAGCTGCCGGGCCCGTAGTGCGAAATCGTCATCCCCTCCAGCCAGACTTCGCCGTTGCGCACGTGGGCGTACGCTTCGTTCAAGCTCGCCTTGCGATCACGCAGCGATTTTACTTCGGTCCCTGTAAGCACGAGTCCCGCCTCCCACGTCTCCAGGAGATGGTAATCGTGCCGGGCTTTGGGATTCCTGGCGATGGAGATTTTTTCCACGCTATCGTCGGCAAGATACGCATTGACTTGGGGTTATACAACAATCTAGATTGCCGTTCCTCAAAACGCCGCGCCGAAGTGGTGGAACTGGTAGACGCGCTGGCTTCAGGAGCCAGTGGGCGCAAGCCCGTGGGGGTTCGAGTCCCCCCTTCGGCACTCAATACCTCGGCACGGTGTCGTCGACCTCGCGAGACCAAGCGTCAATCCCTCCAGCCAAGCTGCGCACACTCGAGAATCCCGCTCCTTTGAGAATCTCGCGCGCCTTGAGCGAGCGCAGACCGTGATGGCACAGCGTGACGATGTCGCCATGGCCGGAGAGCTCAGCCAAACGCCCTGGCAATTCTCGCAATGGAATCAGACGCGCGCCCGCGATGTGCGCGATCTCCGCCTCACGCGGCTCACGCACGTCCACGAGAACGAGATCAGGCCTCCGCGCACGCTCGCGCTCCAGCTCCAGAGCAGTGATCTCGGCCCCAGCCCCCAATTCCGAGCCCCCAGCTCCACAAAAGGCCTCGTAATCGATCAACGCCGTCACGGTAGGACGGCTGCCGCACACCGGGCAGTCGGGATCCTTTTGCAAGGTGAGCTCGCGGAACTGCATGCGGCGTCCGTCGAACAGGACGAGACGGCCGATCAACGACTCACCAAACCCGACGATCTGCTTGATCGCTTCGAGGGCCTGCAGCGAACCGATGATTCCCGGAAGGACCCCGAGCACTCCGCCATCGGCGCACGATGGAACGAGATCGGGCGGCGGCGGATCCGCATACAGGCAGCGGTAGCAGGGACCCTCTTTGGCGTAGAACACCGAGACCTGTCCGTCAAACCGAAACACCGATCCGTACACGTTGGGTTTGCCGAGGAGCACGCAGGCGTCATTCACGAGATACCGCGTGGGGAAATTATCGGAGCCGTCGACCACGACGTCGAAATTCTGAAGGATTTCGAGCGCGTTGCCGGAGGTGAGCTTCTCACCAAACGTTTCGATGTGCACGTGCGGATTGACGTCGTGCAGCCGCGCGCGGGCGGACTCGATCTTCGGCGTGCCGATCGCGGCGGTCCCGTGGATGATTTGACGCTGCAGGTTGCTGCGATCGACGAGATCGAAATCGATGAGACCGAGCGTCCCGACGCCCGCCGCAGCGAGGTACAACGCCGCCGGGGAGCCCAATCCGCCCGCGCCGACGAGCAACACGCGAGCGATTTTGAGTTTGGCTTGGCCGTCGAGACCTACATCAGGAAGCGTGAGGTGCCGGGAGTACCGCAGCAGCTCCTCATGCGACAGCGGCGTCAATTTCCGGTCGCTGCCCCGGCGATCTGGTAGACCTGTGGCTCGGCGTGCTGCAGATCGGCGAGGGACACGCTGGCGAGCACTTCATTGATGCGGCGCTCAAGGAGGCGCCAGACGGGACGAATGCTGCAGGCGGTCGCCGGATCGCAGCGCTCATCGTCCACGCGGTGCAGGTCGCAATTCACTTCGAACGTCACGTGCTCGGACGCCTCGATGACGTCCTTCACGCTCACGGCCCGAGGCTCGCGCGCCAGCATGTAGCCGCCGCGCGCGCCGCGCACCGACTCGACTAATCCGGCGCGGCGTAGTCGCAACAGGATCTGTTCGACGTAGTCATGGGGGAGCCGTTCCTGCTCGGATAGCTCGCGGGCGGCGAGGGGGCCTTTGCCCGCGTGCCGGGCCAGATGGATCGAAACGATTAACCCGTATTCCGCCCAGGTTGTAACGCGCATGGGGGGAATATGCGAGAGCCGTTATCGGGATTCAATGGTCCGGACGTGCTCAAGCCGTGGGCTGAGACTGCCGCCCAGCTGCAGGACGAACGCGTTGCGGTTGTTTGGATCATTGCGCTGCAGCCACAGCACGCGGGCATTCACGTTCGTCATGAGCGTCCGGCCGTTGAAAATGTCGGCGCCCAGCCCGCCATGCGCACCCTGAGCTACGCCGCGATCACCACCAATCTGCGGGAAGCCTGCCAGCAGCAGCCCGACCTCGGCGTAGAAGCGTCCCCAAGCGGGATGGAGCGAAGGCTCATAGCCCGGGGCAAACAGGATGGCGTAGGGCCTACAATTGCCTGAGCAGCCCGTCTTCACGGTGAGGCGTGCGTAATCGATCTGCAACCCGAGCGATCCCCCCTTCTTTTGATCCCGGCGGAAGCGAACGCCGAACGTCGGGCCGCGGCCTTCGAGGGCCCCGCTGAGCGGCGCCAGTACGCCAACGGCCGGCCCGAGGGTGCCATTCAGCAATTTCGTCTTCGCCGGACTCCCGAATGCGAAGGACACGTTGGCGCGCCCCTCCAGTGCCTTGATGGCGCTGTTCGGGACTTGAAAGAAGCGTCCTTCGACGAGGGCGGCGGCCTGGTTGCCAAGATTCACGCGGACGCCGAGACCAAAGCCCAATCCCAGCTCGTTGGTCGTCTGGGCCGATGTATTGCAGCCGAGCAGGGTGAGCAGCGGATCCTGGTCGAGGACCCGCGCCAGTCCCACTTCGGTGGATGCGAACGGCGCGACGCCCTTCGCACCGATGGGATAGTAGTTCGATTCGAGTCCGACAAACGTCATCTGCCGCACGCAGCTGCTGCTCGACAGATCCCCGTAGCGCGATACGCCGACGCCTACTTCACCGTCGTCTCCGGAGAGAAATGCCAGACTGCCGCCGAACGACGTGAAGGAGTTGCTGCCGCCGGAACCGTTTTCGATTGAGATGCTCGAGACCGTGGGACCAATGCGTGCGCGGCGTTGCGCGGCGGCATTGCCGGCAGTCGCGAGCGCGAGGAGGACAATCGTCAGGGTACGCATGAGCAAATTTTTACGTCGTCGCGCTCGCGAGTGCCGTGACTGCGGTCACTTCATGAGGAAACCCACCACGATACCGGCCGCGTTCATGCGAATGAGCCAGGCCCAGCAGGTCGCCATCTGCAGCGACTTCACTTTGACGTACCACACGCTGCTGCCCAACATCGCGAGACAAATCGGGAGCCACAGCACGGTGGCGAATTCCATTCCCGCAAACACCCCTCCTCCCTGCACCCACAGCGCTCCGCGGAATTGGCCGTAGAGCCAGGCGAACAGCACGCCATAAACCAGCGACAGGGCCGCCGACTTCGCCAGCGCGGGACCCATGAAGCTCTTCATCTCTTCGGGCGACATGTGCCCGCCCATCGCCGCCACCCCTGCGGTATTGAACACCTTGCTCCACACGACCCAGTCCACCAAGTACACGACGACGCCCGCGATCAGACCGGCAACGATCCAGCTGTTCATAGGTGCGTCTCCGATGTGAGAGTCATTTCTCC
>Ga0137403_10007380_pt1 | contig 12412 bp, 19 predicted proteins | sample CZOMad2_1_16fung_FD_122057 | JGI IMG/M metagenome (GOLD analysis project Ga0137403, IMG submission 122057) | Vadose zone soil fungal communities from Angelo Coast Range Reserve, California, USA - CZOMad2_1_16fungal (Hybrid Assembly) | ecosystem: Environmental > Terrestrial > Soil > Vadose zone...
CTAGGTGCAGCAGGGACGCCTGAGGAAGCAAATGAGAGAAGAGTTCCATACGCCTCTCGGTCTGCAAACGAGTTAATTCATCTGCTGTAGCCCGTATCCTGCCCTACAGTATACTTGAGGACGAGAGGCGGGGGGAGCGATGGAAACGCATCACCAAATATGCCCATGAGCCCACATAATACTGAAGCTACGCACATAATTCTGAACGTGACACCCTACCAAATAATCAGCCTCTACTGAGCAGAACATAAATAGCTTAACGAGCCACTGATCATGTGCTATCTTGCGATGCATGAACCCGACCCCGCTCAACTGGAAAGAAGCGTGGCGTGTGCAAGCCTGGCATCTCCGGCAGAAGGGCTGGCCGCAGCATCAGATCGCCGAGGCTTTGGGGGGTCAGCGCCGCCGCCGTCAGCCAATGGCTGAAACGGGCTCGGCAAGACGGCCTGCAGGCTCTCCGCCATCGCCCACCGGCCGGTGCGCCCCGCCGATTGGCGTCGGACCAGCTAGCGCGTCTGCCCGATCTGCTGCACAGTGGCCCCGAGTCCTATGGCTTCCGCGGCCAAGTGTGGACCCGGAGGCGCACGGCGGAGGTGATCCGTGTGGCGTTTAGCATTGTGTATCACCCCACCCATGTGGGCCAGCTCCTCAAAGCCCTCCGCTGGAGTCGTCAGAATCCCATGCGCCGTGCCCGCTAGCGGGCGATGGCGCACCGAGACGTGGCCCGCGCTCAAAAAGGGGCGGCAGCGCAGCAGCAGACGATTCTCTTCATAGATGAAACGGGCTTCTATCCCTTACCCAGCGTGGTGCGTATCTGTGCCCCGATGGGGCAGACGCCCATCCTATGGGAGTGGTGGAGCCGTGACCATCTCTCCGCCATCAGTGCGATCTCCCCTGAGGGCAAGCTGTATTTCCATTGCCAGGGCCATGTGCTTGATTCCGGCGACGTCGTGGCTTTCCTCGAGCACCTGCTGCGGGAGGTGCCGGGCCGGCTGGTGCTCATTTGGGATGGCTCGCCGATCTACCGCAGCCACGCCATCCAGGAGTTCCTGGCCAAGGGCGCGGCACAGCGACTGCACCTGGAGCGCCTGCCGGCCTATGCCCCGAAGCTGAACCCTGATGAGGGAGTCTGGCAGCAGCTCAAAGGCGTGAAGCTGGGCAACGTCTGTTGTGTTGACCTGCCTCATCCCCATCGTGAACTCAGTGATGCCGTCAAACGTGTGCGGCGGAAGCCGCGCATCATCCAAGGTTGTTTCCAGGATGCGGGGCTTTAGCTCTTTATGCACGGGTCAGTAAAAGACGAACCCCTTCTGCTTAGCCCATATATAACCCATTCCCATTGACACGTCGTTTAGACCCCAGTACAATCGCGGCTGAGTCGTCAAGCATAGGCTGTGTATGCCTTTCGTTACTGATGCTGCTTTATAGAAGGGAGACGCACATGAAAGTGCTATCTCCCCAACGGAAACCTCCGAAGCTCTTTATTAGCTGTATTTGCCCGAGAACATCACCCGCCCGGTGCGATAACAGCGCGTCTTCCTGCCCACCATCCTTGAGAATCCAGCCCTACGCAAACCCAGATTATGGCTCTTGGCTGGTGGCGAGAGAGAGTCATGACCGAAGGAGACGCCATAGTCTTCGTCGTTGAGGATGATGCCTCGATGCGCGACGCGCTGCAGCGGCTCGTCGGGTCGGTGGGGCTGCAGGTCGAGACCTTCGCGTCGGCGCGGGAGTTCCTGCAACGCCGTGGCGCGGATGACCCCGGCTGCCTGGTGCTCGACGTGCGCTTACCGGGACTGAGTGGGCTCGACCTCCAGCGCGAGCTGGCCGAGGCGCAGATCCACACCCCAATCATCTTCATCACGGGGTACGGCGATATCCCGATGACGGTGCGCGCACTGAAGGCCGGAGCGGTGGAGTTTCCCACCAAACCCTTCCGCGATCAGGAACTGCTCGACGCCATCCAGCAGGCCCTGGAGCGCGACCGCATGGCACGCGAGCAGCGGGCGGAGACGGCAGAACTGCGCCGCCGTTTTGAGTCTCTGACGCTCCGCGAGCGCGACGTGTTCAGGCTGGTCGTCACGGGGTTGCTCAACAAACAGGTTGCCGCCGAGTTGGGCACCAGTGAGATCACCATTAAGCGGCATCGGAGTCAGGTCATGTCGAAGATGCGGGCCACCTCGCTCGCCGACCTGGTCAGGATCGCAGACAAGCTGAACCTCCCCTCCCCAAAGTAGCAACGACCCGATACCAAAGGATCATCGCCAGCCGCTCTCGGATACCAAAGGACTATAGCACCCCTCCCTGTCCAGCGGTTACGATACGCCTGTCTTTATCCTCGATGCGCGCAGGCCGGGATTGAGCGGTCGTGAGCGGCACAGCCGAGTGGTCGCTGCCATGTGCCGGGTGCCGATCATCGGTATCTCAGCCGCGAGTGATGGAGGGGCAATGGTGCAGGCATGTCACGCTGACCCGATGGCCTTCGGACACACCCCAGGCCGCGAGCATGCCCTGCGCGATGCCGAACACGCAACGCCTCACGCGGAACAGTTCAAAGGTCCAGGCACATCCGTCAACCTCGGCTTTGCCGACCAGGGAGTGACGTTATGGCTACGGGTATGCAAGAACTCCACCGGGACCAGATCAGCGACATCCGAGACAAACCTCGTGGGGAAAGACCCGTCCTCCACGAGGTCATCCACGCCGAGCGCTGCTTCGACGGGATCATCGGGCGTAGCGCCGCGCTCACGTCGGTGCTGACACAGCTCGAGCTCGTGGCGCCGACCGATGCCACCGTGCTCATCCAGGGCGAGACCGGCACCGGCAAGGAACTGCTGGCACGCGCGCTGCACCACCTCAGCGCGCGGCGCACGCCCCCCTTGGTCACGCTCAACTGCGCCGCCATCCCGCCCAGCCTCCTGGAAAGCGAACTCTTCGGCCACGCGAAGGGAGCGTTCACGGGCGCGCTCATGCCACGGATCGGTCGCTTTGAACTGGCCGACACGGGGACCCTCTTCCTCGACGAAATCGGCGAAATCCCCCTCGAGCTGCAACCCAAGTTCTTGCGGGTGCTACAGGAGCAAACGTTTGAGCGCCTCGGCTCCTCGCGCACGCTGCGCACCAATGTCCGACTGGTGGCGGCAACATACCGCGATCTGGCCGCGATGGTCCACCAGGGCACGTTTCGCGAGGATCTCTACTATCGCGTGCACATCTTCCCGCTCACGGTGCCGCCGCTGCGCGAGCGACAAGACGACATTCCGTTGCTGGTATGGCACTTTGCCCACCAGTATGCGCACAAGATGCACAAGTGCATCGAGCACATTCCTGTCGAGGCGATGGAAAGGCTGGTGCACTACGACTGGCCGGGCAATGTTCGGGAATTGCAAAACGTCATCGAGTGTGCGGTGATCCTCTCATCCAACGGCGTCCTGTGTCCGCATGTGCCGGAGCGGAGCACAGGTGCTCGCTGTGCATCCACGGTATCGCCGAGGTTGGAGACGCTTGACGACGCGATGCGCGAGCACATTCTGGAAGTCCTGCGCATCACCAACTGGGTGCTGGCAGGGCCTCACGGCGCCGCGGCGCGCTTGGGCATGAGGCGGAGCACACTGGCACACAGGATGGCGAAGCTCGGTATCATTCGCCAGCGTGGGATACCATTGCGATAACGCCCAGGCTACCTGGCAGTCACTGCAAAAACCATGAAAGGTGTGTATGTCCAAGCATCCCCTGATCGCCGTGATCGACGATGATGCGTCAATGCGCGAGGCCCTCTCGCGTCTCCTCCGGCTGGAGGGGTTCAGGACAGCAGCGTTTGCCTCAGCGGAGGACTTTTTGCACGCCGGTCAGCTGCAGGATACGGCCTGTCTGATCGTCGACGTGCGGATGCCACGGATGAGCGGCCTGGAGCTCCAACGGCAGTTGGCCACGACCAACTCCTCGATTCCGTTCATCTTCATTACGGCCCACGGCGATGAAGCGGCACGCGCGCAGGCGTTGCGCGCTGGGGCGGTGGACTTCTTGTACAAACCCTTCCGCCATGAGGCCTTGCTGAGGGCGATTCGCTCAGCGTTGCAGTCTTTCCGCGAAGGCGGGGAAGGGGCCCAGGGCTAAGATAGCACACTCCCGTTGCAGTTGGAGTATGATCTTCCTCTGAGACCCGGATAAGAGAGAGGGAGAGGGGTGATGGTGAGCTTCAAGGGCGCCCGACAACTTGCGGAAGCATTCCACTGCCGGAAGCGGTCGATGTGGGTCAGACGGATAGGAGACCCATATGGACCCGGCCAATAATCACGGTGAGGCGCGAGAGCCGTTCGATGCTCAGTTGCGCGGGGGAGCGTGGCGTGCGAGCGCACCACCGATTCGCTTCGCCGGCTCCGTGCTTAGCGCGTACCGTCACATCTGCGCCTTCTTTCACAGCCCTGACGGGGAGTATCGGGTGCTGCCGCCATTCATCAGGGAAGGATTCGAGCGCGGCGAGAAGGCTTTCCATATCGTCGATCCCACGCTGCATCAGGAACACCTCCGGCGGTTGGCGTCCGCCGGCATCGATGTGGCCGCGGCAGAGCCCAGCGGCCAATCCGAGTTGCGCAATTGGGCGGACGCGTATCTGCGCGACGGCCACTTCGATCAGGACAGGATGCTGGCGCTGATCCAAGAGGTCCTTGAGGGCGGTCGACAGTAGGGCTTCCCGCTGACGCGGCTGGTCGCCCATATGGACCTACAAGAGGGACGTTGCGATGTAACCCGGTAACCGTGCTCCCGTGATGTCAGCATTGGTGTATCCGCGGATCTAGTCCACGGATGTGGACGTGTCATGTGGCCAATCAGTCAAACAGGCCCATCCCCCTGCACCGCGACAGACACGCCTGCCACATCCTGACGAACGTCCCCAGCCCGCCACGGCGCCCCATCAGGTCTGGTTCGTCGACGTGCGCTGTGGTCGCCGTCGCGTCCTGCTTGACGACGACGCACGCCGGTGCGCGATCGCATGGAAAAGGCCGGCATCTCTCATCAGCCGCCGTGACAGCACCCCGACACCTGTCGAAAATTTCCGTCACTGTCCGACCGCGCGGCCCTTCCACCAGCCCCCGCACCACTCGCCTCATGCCGCGCCTAACCGCCCGCAGCCCGCGATGGTGGGAGGGCGCAAGACCTGGGCCCGCATGTGGCACTGGATATGCCTGGGTGCTGCCTTGTTGCCTCGGTGTGCTGGAACAGGAACAGCACCATCGCCAGCTCAGCATCCACAAACTCAAGCGACGGCGTGCGTCGCGACGAAGGGGGGCATGCGCTCGCAAACATGGTGCGGCGGGCGTGGATGTCACCGCAGTGTGTTACGACGGCCTGATCCACGGCTGTGGTGTGGTCTGCGGCACTGTCGTCACATCTCATCATCCAGATTATGCCGAAGGCGCCATCGTGAGCAATCTCGGCGTCTGGGCGGACTATCAGATCGGGACCCCCCAGACCGTGCATCCCATGGGTGATGCCAGGCCGGTTCCGGTCGTCGATGCGTTCAGCACGTTTGCCGTGGTCGGCCCTACGGCCTATTTTGGACTGCTGGATATTAGCGAGCCCAAGGCGGGCGAAACCGTGGTGGTCTCGGCCGCCGCTGGTGCGGTCGGGTCGATTGTCGGCCAAATCGCGAAGATCAAAGGGTGCCGTGTTGTCGGGCTCGCCGGCACCCAGGAAAAATGCGCCTGGATTCAGGACGACCTCGGCTTCGACGTGGCGATCAATTACCGGACATAAGACGTGCCCAAAACGCTCGCCGTGGCATGTCCGGATGGCATTGGCGTCTACTCCGACAACGTGGGTGGCGAGATCCTCGATGCGTGTCTGAAGCTGATGAACTTCAAAGGCCGCATTCCGACGTGTGGCCTGATTTCTCAGGACAACGCCACCGCACCCGTCCCTGGGCCATACCACTATGCGAGGATCCTGATGCAGCGCCTCCGTGTCGAAGGTTTTATCGTGCTGGATTTCGCGGCGCGCTACCCAGAAGCGATCGCCGCCCTTGGTCAATGGATGGCCGGAGGCAAGATCAAGGTGCGTACCGAGATCGTTGACGGCCTCGAACATGCGCTGCAAACGGTGAAGAAACTCTACACAGGCGCCAACACGGGTAAACTGATGATTCGCGTGAAGGACGTATAACCCCGGATTTTCGTTTTAAAATCACCAAGCCTGATTTATACTGAGCTCCAACGCGAAGATTCATGCGGGTTCCCGCATGAAGGTGGCCGCCTGGAGGATCATCCCCAATGGGTGAGAAACGCAACGAGCCGTTTCAGTTGTCCTTCAACAGCTCCTTGCGGGTCGATGTTCAGGGATCGCGGGTCACCTCGGACGGCGGCCTGATGCTCGTGCGGGAGTTGGACGAACGCCTGGGATTCAGCGAACTCATCGCACAGCACTTGACCGACCCCCGCCGTGGAAAGCACACGCAACGACCTCTGGCCGATCTGCTCCGCCAGTCGGTGTACAGCCGCTTGGCTGGTGACGAAGACGTGACGACGCCGAGCGGGTCTCGTAAGATCCGACCTTCCGCCTCATCGGCTCCGAGCAGAGCTGGGCGTGTGGTGCGGCACTGACCTCCCGGGTGCAGTCATTCGAGACGGCACTGCTGACACAAGACGAAAATTTTACGGGTCTGGCCCAGATCAACCGGGAGTTGATCTCAAAGGCGGAGGCCGTCGATTCCCCTCAGCTTTCGGGCGGCACGGGAGGGGCGGAACGAGCCCGCTTGGGAGCGACTGGGGACACTCAGGAGGGGAAATCTCGCGGGAATGACTCGAAGGGAGGCACGTTGGTGTATGCTCATACGAAGCCAGGAGACCAAAATGGGAATCCCAGTTTACACAACTGTGCAGCCGGTTTGGACTCACTGACGGCGCGCGAGCGAGAAGTCATGGGGCTGGTAGTCAGTGGGCTGCTCAACAAACAGATAGCCGCAGATTGGGGCGCCAGCGACATAACCATAAAACTGCATCGGGCTCAGGTCATGCAGAAGATGGGAGCCGAATCTCTGACCAAGATGGTAACGATGGCGGACAAACCCGGCACCCACGCACCCAGTAATATGCCGGAGCAGGCCACAATATCATAGCAATCCGCTTCCTTGCGGCGTTATGGTAACTACATGGAGGCCGCCGTGATGGAGCTTTCCGAATACAAGCTCGAGACGCTCCGTGAGGATGGGGAGTTCATCCTGTACCGGGGCCAACACCGGGATCAACCAGACATACCGCATGTTCTCCTGCTGGCGCCTGTCTCAACACGCCCTGCGCCGGAAAGCCTTAAACGGATAGAACACGAATACTCATTCCGAGCCGAACTGGACCCGGCATGGGCGGTTCGTCCCCTCGTCCTCTCACAGCACAGCGGGCGCACGGTGCTCGTGCTTGAGGATCCTGGCGGTGCTCCTTTAGATCGTCTGATTCAAGGACCGATGGGAATGACGCAGTTCTTACGCTTCGCCATTGGTCTCGCAACCGCACTCAGCCACTTACACAAGCGAGAGCTGATCCACAAAGACGTGAAGCCCTCCAATGTCTTGGCTGACTCCGCGACCGGTCAGGTCTGGCTCATGGGCTTTGGTATCGCTTCGCGCCTTCCGCGCGAACGCCAGTCCCCCGAACCTCCCGAGTTCATTGCCGGCACACTCCCCTACGTGGCACCCGAACAGACCGGACGAATGAATCGTTCGATCGATTCGCGGTGTGACCTCTATGCCTTCGGCGTGACGCTCTACGAGATGCTGACCGGCAGTCTGCCCTTCACCGCTTCGGATCCGATGGAATGGGTGCGTTGCCACATCGCAAGACAGCCGGTGCCGCCAGGCGAGCGGGTGAAACATGTGCCGGGCTCTGTGTCTGCAATCATCATGAAGCTGCTGGCCAAAACTGCTGAGGAGCGCTACCAGACAGCCGCCGGCGCTGAGAGTGATTTTCGGCGTTGTCTTGCTGAATGGGAAACTCAGCACCGCATCGACGACTTCCCGCTTGGCGGCCACGACACGCCAGACCGCCTGCTGATTCCCGAGAAATTGTACGGGCGAGCATCCGAGATCGAGACCCTGCTCACTTCCTTCGACCGCGTGGTAGCTGGCGGCAGGCCGGAGTTGGTGCTCGTTTCCGGATACTCCGGTATCGGCAAGTCCGCCGTCGTCAATGAGCGGTTCTGTCGCAAAGTTGCTTTTTCAAGAGTGTTGGCATCTGTAAGCCATTGAATTCCTGCCACCCGATTTGAGGATCTTGCCCCAACATCCAACTTTGCGACAGAACCCCAAGGAGGCCAGTGCAGTTGCCTTGACCCAGTCCTATCAGGAGTTCCAACGCGCGGCGGTCGACCAGGAGCCGCCCTATCGGGTCCGAGGGATGCTGACCAATGGCTTCGACAGTACCACCAAGAGTATGCGCATGCTCTTCCCGTGAGCGCGCCTGGGCAATGGCCTCCGCCACGCGCTGAACACGCTCCCCAGGAAACTCACGGCCATCGCGTCGCCTCTCCGCAAGATGTTACGCACGCAGTTCCACACCCTATTGTACCGGGCACGCCAGCGCAAGGGTCTGCGAGTGTTGGCGCTCGGCCAAAGATTGCGTCGTTTTGTCGATCACGTCGCTCACACGGCTGGAGCAGCGAATGGCGAACGCGTGCGACAGTGGTGCCAGGAAAAGAAAGCCGGCTGGTATACAGTGCTCGAAGACCGCCATATGCCGGTGACCAGTACGCTGCTGGATCAGGCCCATCACGCCATCGACCGCAAATTATTCATGATGAAAGGTTTTCATCATCCCACAGGGCACCAACAGGCCTTCCTGCGAGGGCTGGCACACCTGTACAACCTCGTGCCGTATCAGCGTCGCGCCCAGCACGCCGGCCAATGTGGGGTGGAAGTGGAAGGCGGGCGAGTACCGACACGGGACTGGTTCGTCAACCTGCAAATCCTCACGTCAGGAGGCTTTCGATGAGCGGTGATAGGCTCTACCACTAAATCCGATAAATCCGATGCAATGTAGAATTTACGGATGCCCTTGTGTTCGTAGCCGGGCTGACGAAGCTTAACGGAGGTTTTCGGTTGGATGTGCTTAATACCCCTGGATCGCCTTCATAGATTGGGCGTGTCCCAGCACAAACGGAATCCCTTCCTGAACGCACAGGTCGGCAAGCCAGGTCCCAGGTCAACAGGCATGCCACGGCCACCACGAGATCCTGGCGATCAGAAGCCATGGCCTTGCGAAAGGTCTCGGGGGTGGTTGGCATATGCCGGTGGAGCATGATCCCACTGCCTCAGTTGAAGAGACAGACAGTCCATCGTCTGGGCATGCAGGTCGATGCCGCAGTATCCCTCATGCACGTTGGTGTAGCATCGCATCGGACGTCCTCCTCATCACCCACCGCGGTTTTTGTGGCGAGCATACCGCATGGGTCAGCTGAGGAGGAGGTCTCAATAATGATCAATGCCTCACATCGTGTTCCGGGTTGACGCCCCTCGGCAGGCGGCGTAGTATGCGGCTGACGCCCGGCTATCCGGTGGCGGAGGCTGCTGCGACGATCCAGACGTGGACGCGCCTGGCGAATCCAGGCTGGCAGGGGAACCCCCTGGGGAGGGAGCAATGCACGTGGTGGGATTGGACCATGTGGTGGTGAACACCCAGGACGTCGAACAAGCGATCCACTTTTATCGCGACGTGCTCGGCCTGGAGATCTTGCGGCTCGAGGAGTTCCGAGCCGGACAAGTGGGCTTTCCCTCGGCCCGGGTCTCCCCCGAGACCATCATCGATATCCGGCCCAGGGCCGCCGGGGAACGCGTGACCCCAAACATGGATCATTACTGCCTGGTGGTGGGCGCGACCGACATGCACCAACTGCATGCGGAGCTGAAGGCCAAAGGCATCACGGTGGAGGACACCGTCCGTCCAGCGTGGGGTGCACAGGGCTATGGTCAGCAGTTCAAACTCTGGGACCCCGACGGGAACAAGATCGAGCGGCGATCTTACATGGGCTCCCAGGGGGTGTGAGAGCTGGGAGGAGGGCACGCGAGGACCTGGCGAAGCGTCGGGGTCCTGAGCCCTGGCGAGATGGGAGCGGCCGTGGCCACGGTATTGCGCGCGCATGGCCTCAGGGTGGTGACCTGCCTGGAGGGGCGCTCTGCGCGGGCGCGACAGCGCTCGGAGACCGCACGACTCGAGGTGATGTCGACCCTCGCGCAGCTCGTGCGCACGGTGGAGGCGGTGCTCTCGATCGTGCCGACGAGGAGCACTTCCGCGGTGGGGGAGGAGATCGGGTTCTGTCGCAAAGTTGGATGTTGGGGCAAGATCCTCAAATCGGGTGGCAGGAATTCAATGGCTTACAGATGCCAACACTCTTGAAAAAGCAACTTTGCGACAGAGCCCAATCAGATGATCGTGATCGGAGAGGCGGCGCTCCGCTCTATCATCCAGTCGTACCTGGCCCATGACCATCACGAGAGAAATCATCAAGGTCTTGGGAACCAGCTCATTGTCCCAGAGTCCGGTATGGAGAAGCAACGTGGGTTGGTGGTGCGTCGAGAGCGCCTCAGTGGGTTGCTGAGCTACTACCATTGAGAGGCGGCGTGACTCGGCGCATTATTTCAACTATACGGGATCGAAGAAGTCAAGATCGCACCTTGCAGTCCGTGGCAAAATCCGTATGTGGAACGGCTCATCGGCAGCATTCGCAGAGAGTGCCTGAATGAAATGATCGTGCTGAACGAGAACCACTGACGGCGCGTGCTTCGATCCTACATGGACTATTATCACACTTGGTGAGTCCACCGGTCTCTCGACATGGACGCACCGTCGCCTCGACCGGCTCAGCTACCGCAGGTGAGTCCAGTCAGAAAGTTGCCAGAAGTCGGTGGTCTGCATCATCATTACGAGCGAATAGCAGCGTAAGAGGTGGTACCTCAAGGCCAGCATTTTCAGATGTTACGGGAAAACGGGACCCACAGCTATAGAAGGGGCGGAAATATATTGGTCCAGGATGGAGACGTGAGAGGAAACAGTCAAGAATGTTCATGTCTTCGGGTTTTCGGGACCGACAGGGTGGCTTGCACCATCCCTATGAACGGATCGCGGCTTGAGCAGGCTCCCCGAAGTCCTATGTTTTCAATTGTCACGGGATTTCGGGACCAACAGGCTTCACGAGTGAAGGGGATTTCGCCATTGCAACTGTGGGAATCGCGAGAAGTCGGTGTCCGTCGAACAGAGTTCACAACCGTGTGCCACGGCAAGTGCAGCGAGGTAAGCATCTGTGACAAGATTCCCCAAGGCTTGTCCTTGGGTGAGCATCTGCCGGAAGATCTCCCAATGCCTCTGCGTTGGGTAAATCAGTCGGGTACACGGTTGGTCAATCCAGCTCTGCACTCGGTTAATGGCCTCATCGAGGGACAGCGGCTGCGCAAACACCCGTGCGTTGGTGCCGATCCGGATAAACGCTGAGATCACAGTCCAGCACAGGCAGACAGGGGAACTGCCTGAGAGCTGTTCGTCCCACCACGTGCGGGCTTCCGCATGCCGGGGACTGAGGCTATCCTCCGCGTACAGAAGGATGTTGGCATCGACGAGGATCACTTGAAATCCTCACCTTCAGCCTGCGCAAGCAATTCCTGGATGTTGTTGAGGTTGTATCCCGTGCGCAGTCCCATCGCGTGCGGTTTTGTCTGATAAGATCGCCGGGTTGCCGGCTTCTCGACCTCTTCTAGTCCGATGCGCAACGCTTCGTTGACGACAGCGCGAAAGGAAAGGTGACGTTTGGTGGCCACCGCTTTAGCCTTGTCAATAACGTCATCATCCAGCGTCAGCGTTGTTCTCATGATGGTCTCTCTGATTTGGTCAGCAATGAGTATCGCGTCGACATCACAGCATCGTTACATATGATGTCAAGACATCATTCTGGCTTTTCTTGGGTCATGTACCTCTATGTTGCGGATAATTCTCGGTGCCAGAAAACCAGGAACTGGTTGCGAGTTTTAGGTACCACAGAAACCCCTCACATTGATCAAGGTGTACGCCATCACCTTCATGCCGTAGTGTCGCTGCTGGATGCGCTCAAACCGAAGGAGCAACCGCTTGAATTTGCCCTCCCAGGCAAACGTCCGCTCCACTCGATCCCGTAACGTATGGATGGCTTCATTGAACAACCGCTTGCGCCCGCGCTTGGGGGTCTTCCGATGACGAGAATTCTCTGTGATGTTCGGGATCATCCCGGGGTTGAAGATCACCTTGCGATTGTGCGTGGAATCAAAGCCGCCATCGAGGTTGATATAGGCGCCTCTGAGGTCCAAACTGACCTGCTTGGCTACCATCTTTCAGGCTTTCCGCCCCTGTGGGAGCAGCACCATATCCGCTTCATGCACGGGAGCGACTGGGAGGGGAGCTAA
>Ga0137403_10007381_pt1 | contig 12412 bp, 14 predicted proteins | sample CZOMad2_1_16fung_FD_122057 | JGI IMG/M metagenome (GOLD analysis project Ga0137403, IMG submission 122057) | Vadose zone soil fungal communities from Angelo Coast Range Reserve, California, USA - CZOMad2_1_16fungal (Hybrid Assembly) | ecosystem: Environmental > Terrestrial > Soil > Vadose zone...
AGCGCTGTCTTCCAAATCATTCCGAGTATTGACAGCCTTGAGACGGCATTGTTCGTCGGCATGACAGAAAACCTTGAAGCGAGTATGGCTGAGATTCGGAACTCAAAGGACCATCCTGTTTATCTTTCTGGTCATCGTCTGACGATGGCTGTGATATACGAAATCCACAACGACCCTGCGAGTCGGTTGCGGCGCTGGGCACACTTGGTAGATGAACTGAAGCCGGTCTATATGAACAGCACGTTGCCGACGTCATCAACGCCACCGCGTAACATAGGATTCATATAAGAGACTACGGATCGTGCCTATGAATCGAAGGGCCAGGCGGTTCAGAGGAAACCTCCTGGCTCCTTTAGTCATATGAGCCTGCTCTCTCCTAGCTTTCACGAACTACCATCCACGCGGAAAATCGATCTGATAGCGAGTCTGGCTGTCGTACACTACGAAGCCATTCAGGTTCGCCCATCGATGAGCAACAGCCTGATTCGGATTGAGTGGTGATTTCTGGTCTTCTGACAATCGATCAAACGGATTGTCAACGAACGGATTCGTGAACAGGTCTCTCAGTTCAGATGAATAGAGGTCGTCAGAAAAATAAATACGTACCCTGACACGACCGTGAGCAGGAATCACATTTGGGAAGTCCGCATAAAGACTTGCGAGCTTCATTAGCGTGTCCTGTTCTGTGTTGCCGCTTCTTACCTTGGCCATCAAAGCAACCTCTGGTCTAGTTGTTTGAAACCAGCGGTCGGAGTCCGTCTTGTTTTCAACTACATAGTTGAACCCTACGCTCGGTCGCGGTGATGATTTCGCCTCAATTTCCGTCGAAGCTCGCTACCATAGCCTGACTATTCCAAGGCTTAGATTCAAGGGCCCGGGTCTTATAGGTATTGTAACCCACGAGTATGGCACCGAAGACAAGGCCAAAGGCCGCTCCCACAGAGACACTAACAAGAACGAGACGCTTCCAGCCGGACAGACGCGAACTGTGATCGTGCGAGTTTTCCATTTGGGATTGCTGCATCAGTAGGCCTTAGGATCGCACTAAGCGTCCTTCTTTGATTGCTTCTTCTCGCGTTTCTTCTGTCCGATTCTTTTCTGGCGCTTTTCTTCTCTCAACAGCGCCTCTTTCGGCACCTTCAATACATCGCGCGCACGGCACTATCCAACCGTTCCCAAGGTGTGTCGTCAGGTACACTCGGAGCTGATTTCATCTGATCTTTCGATTATGCACCAAGAACGCGGCGGCGTTTGCTCAGGCGGCCTCCGCCGGCGTCGGTTCGGTCGCGTGGCGCCCCAGATACTCCATAACCTCCGCATGCATCTTCTCGATTTCGTCTAAGAACCCGCCCGCCATGAGCTTGAACTCTTGCGGCGATGTGGTGACGCGAAACTGGGCAACCAGTCCTTCGAAGTAAGTGATTCTCTCCTGAGAAGCCTTTAGTTCCTGATCGGTTTGGATCATTACGCCTCCACTATCTCCGGGATCCGCCGCCGAATTGAGTTACCTAGCTTTAACCTCATCAGCTCTCCAATAGCTGCAAGAACTGCGTTGGCGTAACAATCCTAAATCTGAGTGTTCGCTTCTTAGCCTCGCTAATGTCGAGCAAGTCGCGATCGTTTGTGACGAGGAACTTCGCTTTGGCGGCTGTAGCCGTTGCAATGAAGACGTTGTCTTTAGGATCTCGGCTCAGCGAACTCGCCCCTACGCCGACAGTTTGAGTGATTCTCTGATTACCGAATCTTCGTTTCCAGCTTATGAGCTTATCCTTATCAAAGCCAAGCAACTCTTCAAAGATGCGCAGGTACTCCGCTTCGATCTCAGTGGAAAGAGCTAGCTTGAACTTACGTTCAACCAGCCACAATCGAATCACGCGTCGATTTGGGCTCCCTCGGCTGCGCGTCAAGAAGTTACCCACAAAGACATTGGTGTCAACTACTGCTTTGATTGTGCGGCGGCGCTTTGGCATCAGCCCCGTTTCTTTGTCTGGTGCTTTCGTCGCCAGCTACGAACAATCTCGACTGCGTCTGCCTCTCGCAACCCAGTCTGCTTTGCGGCGCGAGCAGAGCTGTCCAATAGATCTTCGTCTTCCGCGCGGTCGATGAACTCATCGACCGCGCGCTCGAGGACGCTTCGCAATGGCAGCTTGCGACGGCGCGCTAACTTTGCAAGCGCGCTACGCCGCTGCTCGTCTAACTCAATCGTCGCGCTCATACAGTCATCACTTCTTTCTCTTTATGCTCCGACAGCTCGTTGATCCTTGTGATGTGCTGATCGGTGAGTTTCTGAATCTGATCGAGCCCGTCCTTCTCCACGTCTTCCGAGATCGTCTTGTCCTTGAGCATCTTCTTCAAATGATCGTTCGCGTCTCGGCGGACATTGCGAATCGCCGTGCGATGTTCTTCGGCGACATCGTGTACTACCTTCACCATCTGCCTGCGCCGCTCTTCGGTGAGCAGAGGTATCGGCACGCGAATCAGCTTGCCGTCATTTGAAGGATTGAGCCCAAGCTCCGATGCGCGAATTGCTTTCTCGATGTTACCGAGCTGCGTTGGATCGAAGGGTTGCACGGTCAGCATCGTCGGCTCAGGCGCGTGAATCGTGGCGACCTGATTGAGCGGCATCTCGGTGCCGTAATACTCGACGGTCACACTGTCAAGCAGGTTCACCGACGCGCGTCCGGTGCGCACCGTCGCGAGCTTCCTGCGTGCATCTTCGACCGCGGAGTCCATCCGCTTGCGTGCGTCGCTGGCGATGTCTTTGATTTCCATCCGTCCTCCACCAATTTAAGAATTAGATTGTGGATTTTAGATTTCGAGGTTCGGCTCTGACAAGCTCACGCGCCGGAAAGGCCCTGAGACTCAGCGCGGCCATCTGGTCTCACGACGGTTCCGACTTTCTCACCGCAAACCACCCGCGCGATGTTGCCGGGCGTGTTCAGATTGAAGACGTGTATCGGCAGGCCCTGCTCGCGGCAGAGGCTGATTGCTGACGTGTCCATCACCTGCAGGTCCCGCTGTATGACGTCCAGGTACGTGAGCGATTCGAACATCGTAGCCGTATCGTCTTTGGCCGGGTCCGCGGTGTAGATGCCATCGACTTTAGTAGCTTTCAGGATCGCATCGGCTTTGATCTCAAGCGCTCGGAGCGCCGCGGCCGAGTCGGTTGTGAAGAACGGATTACCGGTGCCCGCGGCGAAGATGACTATGCGGCCCTTCTCGAGGTGACGAATCGCACGGCGGCGTATGAAAGGTTCGGCCACCTCTTGCATCTCTATCGCGCTCATCACCCGGGTGAACGCGTTCTGATTCTCCAGGGCGTCTTGGAGCGCGATCGCGTTGAGCACGGTCGCGAGCATTCCCATATAATCAGCGGACGCGCGGTCCAGGCCCTTTGCCGAAAGCGCCAATCCGCGAAAGATGTTACCACCGCCGACTACTATGGCGACTTCTACGGCGAGATTATGAACGTCATTGACCTCCTGGGCTATTCGAGTGATGGTGGCGGGATCGATCCCGTAGCCCTGGTCTCCCATCAGCGCCTCGCCCGAGAGCTTGAGAAGTATTCGCTTGTAAATTGGTTTCCCCGACATAGTCCGTGAGATTATGGCTGAGCCCCGGTTGATTGACAACAAAAAGCCTCTCTCGCGAGAGGCTCTCTTGGGAATTACTTTTTACCACCAAGTAAGTCTTGGACCTCGGCGCCAAGATCTGATGGGGGTTTCTCGAGCCCCTCACCCATCTTGTAGCGGGTGAACCGCCTCACTATGATGTTCTCTCCGGTCTTCGAGATCATCTGCCGCACCAGGTCCCCTACCGTGATGTTCTGGTCTTTGACGAAGGCTTGCTCCATCAAGCAGGTTTCTTGATAAAACTTGTTGAGCCGCCCTTCGACAATCTTATCGAGCACCTGCTGAGGCTTGCCCGAGTTCTTCGGATCGAGGCGCGCTTGTTCGAGCGCGATCTCGCGTTCCTTATCGAGCACTGCGGGCGGCACGTCTTCTTTGTTTGTGAATCGTGGTTCGGCCGCAGTTATGTGCATCGCCAGGTCGTGAACGAATGCCCGGAACTCCTCGGTGCGCGCGACAAAATCAGTTTGACAGTTGACCTCCAGGAGCACCCCTATTTTTCCACCGGCGTGTATGTACGCGTTGACGAGACCTTCGGCGGCCACACGGCCCTCCTTTTTCGTTGCCGAGGCCAGCCCTCGCTTGCGCAGGATTTCGATGGCCTTCTCTTCATTGCTCTCGGCCTCGGTGAGCGCGGCTTTGCACTCCATCATGCCTGCGCCGGTTTTTTCCCGGAGCGCTTTGATTGCTGCTGGTGTTACGTTGGACATTACTGCGTGACTCTCCTGTTGATATGAAATGCGTGATGGGGATGGAACAGGCAAGGCAAAGAAGCTGATCTCGCCGAGCGATGCTCTTACCTTTGGACTGCTGTTGCCGTTATTCTGAAGCTTCCGCGCTTTCCGCCTTCGGAGTTTGCTCAGGTTGCTCGGGTTCGCTCGTCGCTACCGCAACCGGCTCCGGTTCTGCCGGCGTGTTCTCGGCCGCGGGGGCGGAAGCTGCGTCAGGAATGACAGGCTCGGGTATTGGAGGCGCACCTGGTGGAACGTAAGTCGTGCGCCGGCCGCCTCGACGCTCGGTGCCACGTCCGCGTCCCCGCCCGCCACGATCACGATCACCCCTCTCAGAGCGCTCGCGTGGCGTTTCGGGTGTTCCAGCTGCGGCAGCCGCTTCTGCGCCTTCCCCGGCTTCACCGATTTCGGCGCCGCCCTCTTTCACCGTCTGCTGACCCTCGATGATCGCGTCGGCCATCTTGGCGGCGAACAAACGCACCGCGCGCAAAGCGTCGTCGTTTCCAGGCACGATGTAGTCGATGCCGTCGGGATTGCAGTTGGTGTCGACGATGGCGACAGTCGTGATGCCTAGCTTGTTAGCTTCGTGGACGGCAATCTCTTCTTTGTTGGAATCGATGATGAAGATAACGTCGGGCAGCACCTTCATATCGCGTATGCCGGCCAGGTTCTTCTCGAGCGCCGCGTGTTCGCGATCGAGTCCGAGGCGTTCTTTTTTGGTGAGCGCGTCGAACCGCCCATCGGTGCGCATGGTCTCGATGTCCTTCATGCGCTGGATGGATTTCTGCACGGTCTGGAAGTTCGTCAGCAATCCGCCCAGCCAGCGCTGATTGACGTAGAACTGGCCGCAACGCTTTGCCTCTTCTTCCACCGCGTCCTGCGCCTGGCGCTTGGTCCCGACGAACATGAAGCTCGCCCCATCCATCCCTTTCTGAGTTACAAACTTGACCGCTTCCTTGAAGAGCCGCTGGGTCTTCTGAAGATCAATGATGTAAATTCCGTTTCGCTCCCCGAAGATATACTCCTTCATCTTCGGATTCCAACGCCTGACCTGGTGTCCGAAGTGGACGCCAGCTTCAAGCAGTTCCTTCATCGTTACTGTGACCAATCGATCCTCCTACGCACTCTGAATTGGTTTATGTACTCACCGGTCCGCGTTCCAAAATTGTCCTGCTGGAACAACCAATCGCGAGAACCGGCAATGGTTTGGTGATGCGTGAGACGTGACTGTTCAGTTCACGCATCACGTCTCAGGCATCACAAAAGCGTTAACGCTTCGAGAACTGGAAGCGCGCGCGCGCACCCTTCTGTCCGTACTTCTTGCGCTCTTTAGCTCGCGGGTCGCGCGTGACGAAGCCCGCCTTCTTCAGCCTGGCTCGAAATTCGGGATTCACCTCCACCAGCGCGCGCGTGATCCCGTGACGCACCGCGCCCGCCTGTCCGGCCGGTCCCCCCCCGTTTACGTTCACCAAAACGTCGAACTTATTAACGGAGTCGGTCAGGTGAAGCGGCTGCCGGATGACCATTCGGTGGGTCTCGTTCTGAAAGTAGTCTTCAAACTTCCGCTTGTTGACGGTGATCTCTCCTGTGCCGGGTCGGAGAAAAACTCTGGCGGTCGCGCTCTTGCGGCGGCCCGTACCGTAATTCTGAATCGTTTCTGCCACTATGAAATCTCCTCCAAGTCCTGACTCCCGGCCTGAACCGGTCTCAGTTCATCACGGAAGCATCTCGGGTCGTTGCGCTTGATGCGGGTGGTCCGCTCCAACGTAGACCTTCAGCTTCTTGCCCATCTTGCGGCCTAGTTTGTTCTTCGGCAGCATGCCGCGAATCGCCGACTCGAGTACTCGCTCCGGATGTCGTTGCATCATCTTCTCGGCGGTAACTTCCTTGAGCCCACCTGGCCAACCGGTGTGATGCCGATAGACCTTGTCCTTCAGCTTGTTTCCCGTGAAGACGACCTTCTCAGCGTTGATGATGACCACGTGATCGCCAACGTCGAGGAACGGCGTATACGTTGTTTTGTTCTTTCCCATCAACAAGCGGGCAGCGATAGTCGCCAGCCGACCCACGGTCTTGCCGTCGGCGTCGATGATGAACCAGTTGCGGGTCTGCTCAAGATTCTTCCCGCTCGGAACGAATGTCTGCATGATGCGAATCTCCAGATTTCCCGTAAAGAAAAGGAACAGAAAGGATACGAAATGGCTAAGTGGGTTGTCAAGGCGATTGAAATGGCGATTGAAATGGCGATTGAAATGGCGGTTGAAGTGGCGTTGAAATGGGCCGTGCAACTTTTACTGGATCGCTTATAATCCCGTCGCAGTTTGTTTTTCCGATATTAATCAAAGGAGAGCCCTCTGGATGAAACCAATCAAGATGGTCGGTATTGCCATTCTTACGTTGCTGGGGTTGATGTTTGTCACGACTCACCGCGTGGGTGCGCAGGCGTCTCAGACCGCCCCGACCCCCGGGCCCAAAGTCACGGGTCTCGAGGGAAATCTCGAGGCGGATGGCCTCATCAGGGTTTTTGTTGACAATCTAGACGAGTGGGCGAAAACCGGCGACGCCAGGAAACTCGTTCCGTATCTGGACGGCTTGGCTATCCGCGGCAACTATCCTAAAGAGATTCACACCTATCCTCAAAAGACCGACTCCTCCAGGAACCATTTGCAGTTTCATCTGCAGATAACTCCTGCGAACAAGCACGCGTGGATCGATTTGCTGGGAGCGCCAAGCGGCATTCGCAAGCCAGTAATGTTCAGTGTGGGACTGGAAGATCAGTCGCCATTCGACACGGTTTACGACCAGAACAACCCAGCCCTACTAACCGTGATTCCACCGCGGTCCGGTGTCATCTCATTGATCGTGGTTCTGGTCACTCTGATCTTGCTTGTCTGGCTTGCGCGGAACACCCACATCATCCGCGAGCCGGGTCCTAAGCCAACGGCCGGAAAGCTCAGGCCTTACAACCTGGGCCGCACGCAGATGGCATTCTGGTTCTTCTTTGTCTATGCGTCGTACGTAGTCATTTGGCTGATCACTGACGCGCTCGACACAATCACTCCGTCTTTGCTTGGGCTGATGGGTATCAGCGCGGGCACAGCTTTGAGCGAGGCCATGATCGATTCGGGCAAGGATGTTGCGAAGGCCGGGCAACTGCAGGATCTCACGGCTGAGAAGCAGGCGCTGGAGCAAAGTATCCCGGAGCTTCAATCGCAGATCGCCGGCGTTAACGCGAAAAGCGCGATGACGCCGGAAGACACGACCAACCGTGACAGCCTGAGCACGCAACTCCGGGATTACCGCACTCGGCTTGCCCAGGTTAACCAGCAGATCCAGGCCCTCATTCCGTCCGCATCGGCCAGCATCTCCGCCGGCTTTCTCCGAGACATTCTCAGCGATTCGAGTGGATATAGCTTTCATCGGTTTCAGATTTTCGCCTGGACGATCGTGCTGGGAGTTATTTTCGTCTCGTCAGTGTATAACGGGTTGACAATGCCTGAATTCAGCACCACATTGCTGGGTTTGATGGGGATCAGCTCTGGAACCTATATCGGGTTCAAGTTTCCCGAACAACGGTAGACGGGCGACAAATGTCCAGTTCAAAACGGGCGGAGTCCGACTCCGATGAGAACTCCGCCGAAAAATGGGCCCTACCCGTGCTGGCTCTGGAGACGTCAGTCGAATTTACGCCCTTCTTTTTGAACCTGAATTGCGTGGTGATTATTTGCCTTTCAAGCTATGATGTCACCGTTAGCTAACCGCGTGAGTGCCCGGCATCGGTTTCAACAATTGAAACTTTAAGAGGCGGCGAGCGTTCTGTCCGACAAACCCCAAGGCAGACTCTTGAAGAAATGAGGGGAGTAAGTCTTGACCCACTGGTTCTTCAAAATGGGAAGACGGCGCGCAGCCCTCTCCTGCTGTGTTCTGCTTCTCGTCCTATTGGTGTCCGCCTCATTCGTCATCAGGTCAAAGTCGACGAACGGCAACTCGGGTCCGTCATCGGAAGTTGTCACCCGGGATGGAATCGCGGCCGAGGTGGCCCAAGTCCGAAGAGGGGGCATCAAGAAGAGGCTCATGCTTGACGGAGAGCTTCGCGCGGTGTCTTCACGAACTATCTTCTCGTCAACCTCCGACGAAGCGAAGATCACCTATATGCCTCCTGAAGGCAGCCTCATAAAGGCCGGGGAACGGGTCGTAGAGCTGGACAACTCCTCGATTCTTAGCAAGATCACTGACATCGACGAGAAGATCATCGCCGCAGAAAACGACATTGATAAGACCCGGTCCCAACACGAAAGCGCACTTCGTGATATGGAGGTCGTGCTCAGCAATCTGTGGCTGGCTTACGAACAATCAAAGCTAGATATAAACGTGCCCGCGACCGTTATCCCGCGGCGCAAATACCAGGAGAATCAACTCGCCTTTGACAAAGGTAAGACTGAATACGAGAACCAGCTCTCGAAAATGGAACAGAAGAAAAAGGAGCAAGCTGCCGAGCTTCAGGTAAAAGTCATCGAGAAAGACAAGCTGGGCGTCCGGCTCAACCAGATCAAAGCCAACCTTGCGAGCATGACCTTGACCGCACCCGCCGACGGAATGGCGATCTACGGCGACCATTGGATGGAGCGCCGCAAGATCCAGGTTGGGGACATGGTGTGGGGAGGGTTTCCGCTGGTCAGGCTGCCGGATTTGAAACAGATGGAAGTGCTGGCCCAGGTCAACGAAGTTGACGGCCCTCGCCTTTCAATCGGCCAAAAGGCGCAAGTCAGGCTCGACAGCTACCCCGACATCGAGATCACCGGATCGGTCAAGAACATTGCACAGACTGCCATAAAGGCCAGTTGGATGGCCAAGGCCAAGGTCTTTCTTGTGGTCATCGGTCTCGACAAAACCGTGACCGAAATCATGAAACCCGGGATGTCAGCCCAGGTCACCTTGGCGATAACCGAACAACCTGCGCTGCTTCTAGTTCCGAGATCCGCGGTTCAGTTTGAAGGCGGCTCGGCCCAGGTGATGAGGCTCGAGGCAGAAAAAGCGAGACGAGCCATCGCAGTGACGGTGCTCTCCGCGGATCCCTTTTACTATGCCGTCGCGGACGATGGGGCGCTCAAAGAAGGCGATCGGATTTTGAGCAGGTGGAACCGGGAGGAATAAGTGCGAGCTATGAGTGAGACCACCCCTCAGACGAGCGAACGTGGAAGACTCCGGTCCAGGCTCACAACAAGAGCGGCGAAGCGGACTGCTATTGCTTTGATCGTTCTCGCGGCTCTGATAGCGGGATTCTCATTCTTGAGGTCAGGCGCTTTTTCGGCTGTGCTTCCGAAGAGTGGCGCAGCGGCGGATGAGATCGTCATCGCGCCACGCTCGATGAGCTTCTGGGTCGATGCAACGGGCACCCTGCGGGCGTCGTCCGTGCGCAACTTTAGTGCTCCTCCACCGTTTGGCGAATACTGGCAGTTTCAGATTGTGAGCCTGGCTCCTGAGGGCGGCAACGTGAAGACCGGTGACGCGCTGATCAACTTCGATGCCCAGAAGGTACGCGAAGACCTTCAGCGCTACCAGAGCGAACTCGATCAGGCCAACAAGGAACTGGAGAAGACCAAGGTTTCGATCGACCTTGAGCGACAGGAGCTTTCGTCGAGGCTTGCTGCTGTCGAAAACAAGTTCGAGAAGCTGAAGTTGAAGCAGGGTGCAGGCTCGGACATCGAAGCGTCGAACGTAATCGAAAAGGACAATCTAGCCGTCGAGCAAGCAAGGCGAGAGGTCGAGGCCCTCAAGGAGCGCATGCAATGGCACAAGAAGTCGAGCGAGGCTTCTTATAACATCATACTCAGCCGAAAGGCGCGGGCCGAAATTCGTGTGAGTTCGATCCAGAAGGGAATGGAGAACTTTCAGGCCAAGGCTGACCGCGACGGCGTGGTTGTTTATAAGGTCAAATGGAACGGCGAGCGCTTCCGCGTCGGCGAAACCGTCTGGTCGGGGATGCCGGTACTCGAGATTCCAGAGCTGAACACGATCCTCGCTGAAGCCCTTGTGCCCGAGGTCGACATAGGCAAGATCAAGATCGGTCAGCACGCAGAGGTGTCTATCGATGCGTTCCCGGGCAGGTCCTTCTCGGGCACGGTTAAGAGCATCGGTACGCTTGTGCGGCCAAAAGCATGGGACATCCCGAATAAGGTGCTCGACGTGCAGATAGCGCTTGACCAACTCGACATCTCGGTAATGCGCCCGGCCATGAGCATCAGGTTGAAGATAGAGACCAACTCGGTCGCCGACTGCATGGCCGTTCCGCTCAAAGCAGTGCTCACAACCGCAGAGGGGGCCGTGGTCAAAGTAAGATCGGATACCGGTTGGCGCTCGCAAAAGGTCAAGCTGGGGGACTCGAATGGCAGCGACATCGTCGTGTCCGAGGGGCTCAACAAAGGGGACCGCGTGGCCGCCGACTTCTTGAAGGCCCGGTGAGACGGAGCGATGAAGAGTTCTACGAACTTCTCTTGCGAGACATCGATGAAGCGTACACACAGACTCATCCGCCGAATCGTCCTAGCCGCCGCCGTGGTGCTGCTTACTTGCGGAGCACTGTTCGGAGGGTACCGCGCTCTGACGCGTACGGCTCCAGATCTGAGACCCCTCAGTGTTGTCCTTCGTCCCGAGGACTTCACGCTGAGGATATCAGCCTACGGCGAGCTGCAGTCCGCCGAGTCGATTGCGGTCGCAGTCCCGCCAGTGCCGGTGCAACGTCTGCGGATCGCATGGGCGGTACCTGACGGCACCCACGTGAAGAAGGGTGACGTGCTGATTGAATTCGATCCTGACGAGTTGAACCTCGAAATGATGGCTCATCGCTCCGACTTGCAGATGGCGCTCGAAAAGATAACCAGGGGCGGCCTGGCCAATGCAGGCGAAAAAACCGACATCGTCAAAGACAAGAGGATCGCCGAACTCGAGCTCGAGAAAATCATCGAGTTCCTTCCACAGGACGAGCAGATCTACAAGCGGCGCGAGATCATCGAGGGTCAGCTGGATAAGGACTACACCGAGAAGAAGATCGTGTTTGCGGATGCGCGACTCGGCCTCAAAGGAAAAGTCTACTCGCTTGACGAAGCAATTCTCATGCTCGAACGCGGGCGGGTCAACGCCAACATAGACCGATACGAGAAGGCGCTGGCTTCGCTTAAGCTGGTCTCGCCCGCAACCGGCATCGTGGTCTACAACGACCCCGGGTACTTCTTCGGCGGGTACTCGCTGATGCCGGGCAGGGTTGTGTACGGCGGGATGACGCTTTTCAACCTGGTCAACCCCGATAAAATGGAAGTCAAATGCTTCGTGCTTGAAAAGGATGCCGGCGAGCTGAAGGCCGATCAGAAAGTCACCATCACGCTCGATCCGTATCCCGATGTAGAATTCTCGGGCAAGGTTAAGAGCATCGACAAACTCGCGCGGCCCATCGACCGCGAATCGCCCGTGAAGTATTTCCAAACCATTATAGGGCTCGACAAGACCGACGCCGGGCTTATGAAACCAGGAGTCAAGATGAAGGCGCAGATTCTCGCGGGTGAGTTGAAGTCAGTGATCGTCATTCCCCGCAGCGCGGCGGTCAGGAGAGATTCGGGATTTGTTGCTTTTGTTCAGAAGGGATTAAACCAGTTCGAAGCTTTGCCTGTGACTCTGGGTCAGGGCGATGCGGCGCAGGTGGTTGTTACCGACGGGCTTGAAGCAGGCCAGGTGCTGGCGCTCAATCCGCCCGATCTGAAACAGGACTTTTCTCACAAAGCGAAAAAAGCTGACGGCGAGAAAGCAAAGTAGTTGTAGGGGCGGCGGTTCTCTGTTGACCGTTCCAGCTCTTTTTCTTAGCTATGATTCTTTCATCAGGATTTGAGATTGAGCAGCCAAAGGTTTTCGTCCCTTGGGGGATCTCTGAAAGAGTTCTTGTTGATCTGTTTGGCGCCTATAATCTTCGGAAAGTTACCATCGGGCACTATGATGTTTCCTGTGTCTCATTGGGCGGCCTTCACCACGAATTGTCGTTTCATTTTAAGCCGAGGGTTTGCG
>Ga0137403_10007382_pt1 | contig 12411 bp, 13 predicted proteins | sample CZOMad2_1_16fung_FD_122057 | JGI IMG/M metagenome (GOLD analysis project Ga0137403, IMG submission 122057) | Vadose zone soil fungal communities from Angelo Coast Range Reserve, California, USA - CZOMad2_1_16fungal (Hybrid Assembly) | ecosystem: Environmental > Terrestrial > Soil > Vadose zone...
CTGGAGGAGGCCATCGATCGGCTCACCTTTACCTTTCGCGACCGCATCATCACGGCCGGTGCATCCGCCGGCGTTGCCATTCTCGGTCCCCACGCCGAAGCCGGCCGAGCGCTGGAAGAGGCGGACAGCGCGATGTATGCGCGCAAGGCGCAGCGGCGACATGAAAAATAAATGTTCTTATTTTGTTCGATCTGTGGCCCTCAATGCAAGTGAGCATAGCCCCATCGAAATTCTGGAATCGCGTCTCTTTAATTTGAGCATGATCTTTTCGGAAAACCGGTTTCCACTTTTCCGGATCATGCTCTAGGCATCGCGGTGATTTTGATCGGCATCCGGACGCGGGCGAGCGTTACGCAATGATGTCCGGCGTGATCTGATCTTCGATGAAAGCGATGCGGTCGCGCAATTGCAATTTGCGCTTCTTCAGCCGTTGCAAGCGCAACAAATCCGGTGCAGGCGATTGATGCAGGGCATCGATCGCCGCGTCCAGATCGCGATGCTCCTGCTGCAGTCGTGCGAGCTCGGATTGGAGTTCGCGCTCATCTTCGTCGGTCATTGATCCACGTTAACTGAAACGCGATGAGGTTTGCGAAAGGTTGCGGAAGCCGTGAAAGGAATATCGTCCCTGCGAGCCCGATCCGCAAGCTGGCGGAATGGTTCAAGGCGCGTTTCATTTCGCTTGTTGAGCCTAACACGTGCGAGACAGCAAACCCGCACATCCGTTTTTTGTCCCACCGAGGCGCTTCCTTGCCCATGACCCCCCCGCCTTAAACTATTGATAGAGCGTATGGTCTTTACGACTACCTAAGCTAGAGCGTTTTCGAGCGAAGTGGATGCCGGTTCGCGTTAAGAAAACGCGTCAAACTAAAGAAGCAGAGCCTCCGTTCCGATTTAATCGGAACGGAAAAGGGCTCTGGTGCGCCCGCCTCACACGTCGAAAGACGTGTCGATCACCGATAGCGAGTCGCCCTCAAGCACGAGGCATGTCAGCCGACCAGTCGCAAAGGCGCCGGTATCGATATTGATCCGGTTTGGCCTCACCTCGATTTCCCTGGCCGGCGTGTGGCCGTGCACGATAATCTTGCCGAAATCGTAAGTCGACGACAGAAATTCTCCCCTTATCCAAAGCAGGTCGCTTTCCTTTTGTTGCGACAACTCGACGTTGGGCTTCGCTCCGGCATGGACAAAGAAGAAGTCGCCGCACGCGTGGGTGTTTTGCAAATCTCGAAAAAAGCGAAAATGCGTTTGCGGCAACGCGTGATGAAAGGCCGACTGCAGCTCGACGATCTGCCTGCCGCTTACCCTGGGTTCGGGAAGCACCCCGTAGGAGGCCAGGGTTTCGAGGCCACCCAAACGCATCCATTGATCGAACAGGCTGCGATCGCTCAGGCATTTGATTGCGATCAGCTCGTGGTTACCCCGTAAGAATACGGTTTCGTTCGCCGCGCCATGCTCGACCAATCGATCAATGGTTTCGCGTGATGAAGGCCCGCGATCGATATAATCACCCAAAAAGACGAAAACCGGCCTCGCCGTCGGGCGCTCGGCAATGTCAGATTCGATGCGCGCCAGCAATTCGTCCAACAAATCGAGCCGACCGTGGATGTCGCCGACGGCATAAATCCGCAAGCCCGCCGGTAGCGACGGACGACGCCCCCGCAGCTTGAGTTCTCGAAGGCTCGAAACAGAAGACAGCACCCGTCAACCCGCCTCTCGACAGCACCCACGCCAATCTACCCGCCGGATCGCGCGACAAGCAAATCGATCCGTAAGCCCTTTTGGAACAAACTGGACTATCGCGCGTATAGTGCGGAGGCGAAATCCCGCCTGGAGCGAACTTCCTTCCAGAAGATTGCGGTTTTTCAGGTCATTAACGAAGAACGCGGCCGTCTTAAGGGCCACGGCGTGGCCGGCGGCCTGAAGTTTAGTTTGATACCGAACCCAGTCTAAGGTAGGCTACAGCGTGTAATTTGGATCGGAAGCAATTAGTTGGAGTGCTTCGATGCGAGACAGAATTACATCTACAGTGCGAGCATTATGCGTTCAGATATTGCTCACCGCTTCCATGAGTCAGGGTTGGGCCGCATGTTTGAAGCCGCCCGCTTCCGCTCAATCGATAGCTCAATTCAAGTCAGATCCTCACTCCCTCACTTCGAGTTCCGACCCGCGCACCATTGAAACGACGGTGCGGGAGCTTGCGGGGACGGATACTTCGCTCGCCGCCGAGATCGTTCGCGTCGCGGAAGGAACCCCGCCGCGATTTCAGATGGCGATCGCTGCAGAGCTTGCGCAAGCCGCGGTAGCCTGTACGAGCCTCGAACAACAGGCATCGCTACTCATTCAGCAAGCAATCGCCGGCTTCCCGAACGGAGAATTCCAAAACGCTTTCGCGGCGGTCGCGGGCGATCTCTCGACCGCTGCGGCCGGCTTTGCGGCAAGCTCCGTCGGCAGCGTCGTCGTTACCAATCCGAACAAGCCGCCAGGGACGAACCCATCGCCCGGCGGCGGCGGATTCTCTACCCCGCTCCAGTTCACGTCCAGCTCGGTCGCTACGACGACGAAAAATACATCCAGCCCGTCGACGACGGCTGCAAATCCGGTAAGTCCGACACGTTGAAGTTTCTTCAGCGAGGATTAGAGGGACATCGCTGAGGGGAGATCGCTGAAGCTTTGGGTCAGTTCGAGGAAATGTAGATGAACATTGTCGGACAATTTCAACCCTACACATCGGCGACAGATAACGATCCGGGCTCCGGAACGTTATCCATGGTTCAAATACGCGATTTCCTCGGCCGCGAGTGGCGTCTCATCGCTGCGGTGACCGGCTTTGCAATTGTCCTCGGTGCCCTCTACATCGCCATGTCGCCGTCGAGATATACCGCGCAAACCGATATGATCATCGACACCAAGCGGGTTACCTGGACTCAGGCTGAAATGGCGTCCGAAAACCGCGCGCTCGAAGATGCTTCCGTCGAAAGCGAGATCGAGACCACCAAATCCGAAAAGGTCGCAACCGCCGTCATACGCCGATTGCATCTCAACGAGGATCCGGAATTCACCGGCGCTGGTCGGGGGCTTACGCGTCGCATCTTTTCGATGTTCAAATGGACCGCTGGGCCGGATCGGGAGTCGACAAACGACGATCTGATTCGCAGCGCGCTTGTCACCTTGAGAGACAATCTGCGCGTTACCCGTTTGGGGCGCAGTTACATCGAGCAGATTGCGTATACCTCCCTTGATTCGAGTAAGGCCGCCAGGATCTCCAACGCCTTCGCCGATGCCTACATCGAAGACCAGCTGCAGGCGAAGTTCGAGGCCACCCGCCGCGCCAGCGTCTGGCTTGAGCAACGAATAGGAGAGCTGCGCCAGCAGGCGAGCGATGCCTATAGGGAAGTTCAGGATTTCAAGTCCGAAAACAGCATCATCATCGGCGTCGACGGTAAATTGGCGAGCGAAGTCGAGCTTGACCAACTTGGAATAGCCTTGGCCAAGGCGCGCGCCGATACCAGTCAGGCTCGGGCCAAACTCGACCGCATATCGCGCGTTCTGGAACAACGGTCAGACAAGGAGAGCTTCAATATCCCGGACCCGGTCGTCACGGATGCGCTGAGCAACCCCGTCATCACGAAGCTTCGGCAGCAATTTTTCGACGATCAAAACAAGGAATCCGAGTGGAGCGCCCGCTATGGGCCGGATCATACCGCCGCCCGAAATCTGCGGACGGAAATGGCGGCGCTGCAGCGCGCGATCTGGGACGAGATTTCCCGCATTGCGGAGAGCTACAAGAGCGAGTTACAGATCGCGAGAAGCCAGGAAGAATCCATCGACAAGCGCATGATCGAGGTGTTCCAGAAGTCTAGCGCAACACGCCAATCGCAGGTTCGTTTGCGCGAACTGGAAACCGCCGCGAATACCTATCGCGGGATTTACGAAACATTTCTGTCGCGGTTCACTCAGTCCGTGCAGCAACAGTCGTTTCCTTCGACTGAGGCTCGCGTCGTGACCGCGGCGTCTGCGCCGCGAACGCCAAGCTCGCCGAAGATGGGATTGACGCTGGCGCTCGCAACCCTCTGCGGATTGGGTTTGGGCGTGATGTTGGCGTTCGCCCGCGAGCAGATGAATCGTCAGATTCACACCCGTGCGGAGCTTGAAAAACTTCTGGGCGTCAGCTGCCTTGCGGTTCTCCCGGCGTTCGCCGAGGAACAGAAACCCGCCCTCGTCAAGCTGCCGAGTATGCGCAAAATACGGGCAACGCAGGATTCGCGAGCCTTTCGGCAAATCAGCGAGGTCGCGCCGTTTTCCGCCACCGCGGAGGCGTTGCGATACATCAAGGTCGCTATCGATCTTCACCCGACCGGGGGCAAGGTCATCGGGATCGTATCGGCCCTTCCCGGTGAAGGAAAGACGACCGTCGCCGCCGGTTTTGCTGCCTTCGTGGCAAAGAGCGGCGCGCGCACCTTGCTGATCGACGCGGATCTACGAAATCCTTCGATGACCCGCGCCCTTGGCTATACCAACGCGCCAGGCCTGCTCAACCTAGTTGTCGAGAAATCCAACTTCGACGATCTCGTCATCACGGATTCAAAATTCAAATTCGATTTCTTGCCCTCGTCGACGCAAATCAAGCCCGCCAACAGTTTCGACATCCTGAATTCGTCGGCGGTGAAGGATATGTTGAAGGCAGCCAAGGGCCGTTACGATTATATTCTTGTCGACCTGCCTCCCATCCTCCCGGTGGTTGACGTGAAGGCCGCGGCCCATCTGTTCGACGCCTTTGTTTTGGTAGTCGAGTGGGGTAGCACCTCCACCGACGAAATTCTCAAGGCGGTCAACGCCTCTCCCATTTTGTCGGAACGACTTCTCGGCGCCGTTCTCAACAAGGCCGATGAAGCCGTCATGCGTCGCTTTGAGGGCTATTCCGATCGGCGTTATTCCTACTACACCGACGAAACAACTCCGGCGGAAGCCGCCTAGGCCTTGCGTCCTTCGCCAAAAACGCTTTCCGGATTGCGCACTCAGCGAGCTGCAATCCTTGCAATCGGCTGCTTGGGGCTCGCCTGGGGAATCCTCACTTTCCCCGGAAGCGAAGCGGCTGATGAATTTCTTGATCTCGAAGGCCGCCTGCTGCGTTTCGAAACGTTCAGTCGGGCGATGGCAGAGCCCACCTTGGCGAGCGAGAGCGCGCAGAGCGCGCTCCTGTCAATTCGCGCCTTGCTTCAGACCAAAATAGAGCAGCTCGAGCTCACCCGACGGAAGGGGTTTTCAGAGGCGTTGCAGAAATCCCGTTCTTTATAGGCTTTTTCGCGAACTCCACGTTCTATTGTGCGGCATTCGGATCAGGAATAAAAATCCTGTCATGACGCTCCGGATCGCCGCCCTGCTCGTTATCTCGTCCCTGCTGGCTTCATCGGCATGCGGCCTCGCACAGGAGGCGGAGAACCTTACCGACGCCACACTCACGCTTGAGCAGTGGCAACAACGCGTGCAAGACGCCCGTCAACGCTCCGAAGCGTTCGTCGCGAACGCCCGCAACCGGACGGCCGACCCTCCATCCTCCGAACAGGAGGACGCCGAGGTAGCGGATCAACGGGCCATGAACGACCCCAGTCTTCAGCCGGGCGACATCGTTGCCACCAGCCGGGGCTTCCTGGTCTTTGTCGGCCGCGACAAGGACGAGCGTCGCACTGGTGATTTCTTGCCAACCCCGAACCCAAAGCGTCCCCCGTAATTTTCCGGGGATGCGTCTCATTCCGGTGTATCCAATCTAAGGGTGCATCAAAATTAACCACGAAAAATAGGAGTTAAGCGACTTGCGCTAGAAAGGTTCCAATCAAAGAAGTTTTCTTGCAATTTGTGCACTGCTTAAAAATTTGCTAAGAATAACAAAGAGTGAAGAAAGCGGAGAAAATAGGGGGCTTCTTTTCAGCGTATATGTTGTTTGTGGAGTATCCAGATGCATGGCTTGGTCGATACACACACCAATTTGCAATTTCCCTCTCTGGAATCACAGCGCCCGGTCGGACTTACCTCGAAACGGCTCATCGATATTGTGCTGGCGGCTTCCGGAATTATTTTACTCGCTCCCCTGTTGATTATCTGTTTCGTTGCGACTGTTGTTGTTTCGCCTGGGCCTGCGCTATTCCGCCATCGGCGTGTCGGATTCAACGGAAGATACTTCGACTGCTTGAAATTCCGGACGATGGTCACGGATGCAGAGGAGCGGTTACGTCGACTCCTCGAATCGGATCCTTTGGCGGCGGCCGAGTGGGTAGCCAACTACAAGCTACGGCACGATCCCCGCATCACCGTGATCGGCGAGATCCTTCGCAAATCCAGCCTGGATGAACTGCCCCAGCTGTTCAACGTCCTTCGCGGCGAGATGAGCATTGTGGGGCCTCGACCCGTTACCGAGGAAGAATTGATCCGGTATTCCAGCGCCAAAGACGCCTACCTTGCATGCCGGCCTGGTATTACCGGCCTCTGGCAAGTGAGCGGGCGGAGCACAACGACCTACAGCAAGCGCGTCGCGTGTGACACGTTCTATGCGCATAGATGGTCGCTAGCCCTCGACGCCAAGATATTGATCGTAACGATCCCGTCCCTGCTGTTTACCGACAACGCGTATTGAACATACGACGGCCTCTCGCCGGCGGCGCCGTTGGGAGGAAGTCCGCTAACCCAGAGGCTTTTCCGTTCCGGTTGAATCGGAACGGAGGTTCTATTTCTTTGTTTTGACGCGTTTTCTTGACGTCGGCCGCCTTCAAAGCGCGGATTCGCATAAGTTCCCTCTCGGCACGGTGCCCGCGCAGCATCGCTGAAAAGCGGGTGTCTTCGCAGTCAACCAGCATAGTTTCTTCGCGGGTTGAACCATTCGGAGGTCTCCATCGACAGACCTACGAGCGTTGGCAAAGGCACTCGTCGATCCATGCCATGGCGCAGGGGGCGACAGGACAGAAGTCACGATTCTGTTCCGCGTTCGTGAACTATGCCCAGCCCCTTGTTCCAATTCGCCCGCCGGCATTTCCGGTCCCGGGCGCTGCGTCGCTCATTGTCTGTCAATTGGCGGTAACCGGATGAATGATTTCCAGAGAACTATACAACCGCATGTCGATTTGCAGAATTCTTCGGCCAAGTCCCGCTTCTTATCCAAGCAGTCGGGCAGGAAAGTCGCGATCTACGGCCTTGCCATTTTGATCGTATCGGTCATGGCCGGCTGGCTCGGTTTCCTGGGTTGGGGATTTATCGCCATGTCGCAGTGGCTATGGGATTTCTCTAAAAATTTATGGACGACATTTTTTTGAATTTCAGAGCGTTTTCGAGCGAAAGCCTGCCCCGGACGCGATCCGGGGTGGATACGGGTTCGCGTTAAGAAAACGCGTCAGAACAAAGAAGTAGACCCTTCGCTGCCGGTTAAATCCGCGACGGAACGACAATCGCTCTCCCCACAATTCGGCTCCATCACGCTTTCTTCACCGACCTGCGAAGCGTCGGCCAGGTCCCGTGACTGAGGGCATAGCGGATTGGTTCGTCAAAGACCTTAAGCAGGAAATAACTGCCAATCAGTATGCCCGCGAGCAGCGGCGGGCCTTCGAAATAGATGTTCTGGGGTTGCTTCGTCGCGAATTGATAAAACCCATTGATCCAGCAAAAGATCGGGTAGTGCAGCACGTAAACCGGATACGACAACGCGCCGCTCAACGTGGCGATCGATTGCCATTTCCCCGACAGGCGAACCCTGGAGCCGGTCAACACGAGAAGCGGCGACACCAGGACGATGAACGCAATATGCACCGCAGGCGGCAGTCGAGCGGGATAGTAAAAGCTCAAAGCAAGTAGAATCGCGAAGAACCAGAACCCGCGTTGCAACTCCATTTTGCGAAGATGGGTTCGATCGAAATGAAAGATCAAGACGCCCGCGAAAAATGACGCACCCACGCGAGGAAATCCCGACCAAAAAGTCGCCGACTCATCGCCACCGAGTCCGACGATCGGTAACGAAGCAGTACAGCCCAAGAAGAAGATCAACGACAGCCATGGTTGATAAAAACGACGCGCGACGGACCAAACGATGTTCACGACGATCTCGAAGAACAAGGAGTACTGAGGTCCGTTCAACGGAAAAATCTGAGGTCCCCCTATTGCCCTGCTCGCCGTCAAAAACGGGAGATTCAACGTCCCTAAAAGAGTAGCAGTCAGCAATTCGCCATATGAAACCGGGCCTCGATTTACGTGGGATCGAAAGAGGACGTAGACCGCGCCGACGATCGTAGCGAGGACGACCAGAGGCATCAATCTGATCAAGCGTATACGGAAGAATTCAAGCGGCGTGAGCGAGACGCGAAAGCGCTCTTCATAGGCGAGAGGCAGAACAAAGCCGCTGAGGCAAAAGAACAAGTCAACGGCGAGATGGCTGTTGGCCGCAAGTGAGGCTGCATTCAGCCAATGGCCGAAATGATGCAACACCACGGAAAGCGCCGCGAAACCTCGCAAACCATCGAGCGCGGCGTAGTGATCTCTGGGGTTCACGGGTCACCCCCTAAAGGTTAAATCACTCAAGCATCTTGATATTATCTACCACCACGCAGCAATTTAGGCGAGCGATAACGCAACCCTTCAGCCGGCCCGAGCCGAAATTTTCTGCTGGATCGCTTTCAAAAGTAGGCCATTATTTGCGCCCAGACTTGGCGAGTTGGCACTCTTTTGTTTTTGGAAGTTAAACTGAATGATAAATATTCTTGTTGCTGGGGGAGCGGGGTATATCGGGTCCCACACATGCCTTGATTTATTCAGCAAGGGGTTCACCCCGATCGTGTATGACAACCTTTCGAACGGTCATGCCGAATTTGCTAAATGGGGACCGCTCGAGGTTGGCGACATTCGGGATCGCAACAGACTCGACGAAGTGCTCAAGAAATACAAACCCGAAGCGATCGTGCATTTTGCCGCCGCCATTGAAGTTGCGGAATCGATTCAAAATCCCGGCGCCTATTACGACAACAATGTCGGAGGAACGATAAGCCTGCTTCGCGCGGCACAAGCCGCGGACATCGACAAGATCGTGTTCTCCTCGACATGCGCCACTTACGGCATACCTTCATCGATTCCGATGAACGAAGCCCACGCCCAACTGCCGATCAATCCATATGGCCGGAGCAAGCTCATCATCGAGCAAATCTTGAACGACCTGGACCGCTACCAGGGTTTTCGGTCTTTCATTTTGCGCTACTTCAACGCCGCTGGCGCCGACTTAGAGGGCAGGATCGGCGAATGGCACTCGCCGGAAACCCACGCCGTCCCCATCGCGATCGAAACTGCCTTGGGCCGCAGGCCGCATTTTGAGGTTTTGGGCACCGACTACGACACACGTGACGGTTCCTGCGTCCGCGACTTCGTCCACGTTCTCGATCTTGCCGACGCACATTCACGCGCGATCGAACACCTCCTCAACAACGGCACCAGCCATGCCCTCAATCTCGGAACAGGCCATGGGACGACCGTGAAGGAACTGCTTGAGGCCGTTCGACGGGTTGGAGGTCGAGATTTCGAGATCAAATACGGGCCACGTCGCCGAGGCGACTCACCGGCGCTGGTCGCCGACAACGCTCTGGCAAAAACGACGATCGACTGGTCTCCCCAACATGACCTCAAATCGATCATTGGTTCCGCATGGAACTGGCATTCGAACCATCCGCCGGCGTGATCCCTTCAAACGCGAAAACGCATTTGCGCGCAGATCATGCTCAAACAAAAAAATGAGATCATGATGCGATTCGACTTAATCGCATCATGACCTCATCGGAGACGCGTGAGTTTTAGTTCGAGCCTCTAACCGAGATGCGGGCCGCGTTCACATTGGTCACCGCGTTCGCCGTATTCGTTACCGTGGCGGCCGTGTTGTTGATGAGCGCCAGCAGCTTGAAGTAATCGACGACCTTGGCGTTGGCGACGTACATCACGTCCTTCGAACGCATCTGGAAGCCTGCGGCCAGCAACAGCCCGGAGGGATCGCGCAGGTTGACGTGATAGATTGTCGGGATCCGGTCAAACATGAAGCGTTTGGTGTCGATGCCGAGCTTCTCCAGGGCGTGGCGTTCCTCATACCGATAGACGAAAATCTCGGCCGGATCGGATTGCCCGTCGTTGAGTCCACCGGCTTTGCCGATTGCCTGGCTCAACGTCAGCGCCTCGACGTCGAACGGAATTTCCGAGTTAAAGCCGAAGACGTTCTGGCTGAGCGCCCCGAGCGCCGTGAAGGTGGGCGATTCGCGCGTGATGAAAATCACGTCGTTCGGTCGAATGAAGATATTTTCGCGTGGGTCGTGCACCACGCGGCTCAACAGCACGCGGACGCGTTTGCCGTCCCGCTGCAGCGTCACGTAACTTTCGATCGCCTCGAACTTCGGGCCACCGGCACGGGCAATCAGCGCCAGCAACCGCTCGCCGACGCTATTGAGCGCCAAAACGCCGGGCGTATTCACGTCGCCCAAGACGCTGACGACGCTGGAATGTTGCTGATTGAGGGCGATGACCACCTGCGGCTCGATCGCGCGGTTGCGCAATCGGGCAACGACGGCCTCCTGAATTTCGGGGATCGTTCGTCCCGCGGCGGGAATCTCACCCGCATAGGGAACGTAGATGCTGCCCTTCTGATCGACGGCCTGCACCGGCAAATCGACGAAATTGCCAGGGCGAGCGCCGGACGCTAGTCCGGGTGTGAACAGGCCACCCGGCGCGGCTTCAAAGATCGATACATTGAGGACGTCGCCGACACCGATCACCTGATTCGGCTTGCTGCGCTTGTCGGGAAACTCGCCCTTGAACGAGATCAGGTTGGGTTGCGACAGGAAGCCGATGTTGTCGGCGGACACGTCAACCAACGCGTAAGGCAGTGAGGCGCCGGAGCGCACGCCAGCCGTGGCATTTCCCTCCACGACGTCACTGTACGGTCCCGATGCCGGAAGCAGCGAACATGCCGGCAGCAACGCCGCGATACCCAGAGCAAAAAGTGCGGAACCCAGCCGTTTTAGCATCGCGACACGCTTCGCCGATCACTGCAATTGGCAACCGCGAATGCCCGGCCCAAATGCAAGCACAAGCGCAAGCGCCTGACTGAATTTGACCAGCCTCCGGTCATCAGAATGGGTGGGATACAGAGTTCCAACGCCGCCCCTGGAGTATTCATTTGTTGGTCGAATGGATTTAGTTCATCCGACATACCCGGAGGCAGAGCCCACCGGATTCTTCCCCGAGGAGAACTTACAGGGGGAGTTTCCCGCAGCAAGAGCACAGTCCAACCCAGCAACCGTTTTGCGCGACTCGTTGCATTCTAGCCACACAATTTCCGCAGCCTCGTGCGGTGGCACGTTAATGACACCAAAAGTTGCACCCCGGGGATGAAAATTCGGCGAAAAGCTCAATTTTACAGGGCTTTGGCCGCGCCGGATGCGATCGACCGCAGAAGTTCCAATCGGCCAAAGCCGGTATTAGGGTTCGGAGATTGCCTCGGTCGTTTCCACCAGGGCCCTGTAGAATACTTGGCTAGCTGGGATCTCCGGAAAGCTGCAGACGGCCGGCCATCGGCCGCACCAGAATCCGAGCAAACATGCGAAGATGCCCGCATTGCACCCGCGGTTCGAAATTGGAGCTGTCTTTTGTTGAACGTCGTGATTCAATACAGGCTAAGATTCGTTTTGCTGAACCAGTCGGTCCAAAACTCTGCTAGCGCTTGAATGCGACTTGTCACGAAATAACGTTTGCCTCTCACCGATAGTACCGCCTATTAATTCCTGCCGCTAATCAGGGGGACATTGGGATGGGAGAAGCCGCCGTCGCGCTAGCCGTGTTAGGGTTCGCGGTTGGTTTAGTTTTCCGCCTGAAAGTCCTGCTGCCGATTCTCGCGTTGCTGCTCATCGGCTCGATCGGCTTTTCGCTTGAGCGCGGCTTTAGCTTTCTGGAGACCGCGCTGACCATCATGGTCGCGCAAAGCATCGTTCAAGGCAGCTATTTTCTGGGCTTGCTGGTGCGCGCTTTTTTTTTCCCAAATCACCGCGCTCGGCCCATCCTTTGACGAGAGCCACCGACGGACCTGTGGATCAATCGGAACGGAAAAGGCTCTAAGGCTTTTGACAATCCGAATAAAACGTTCCGTTCGCCGCATCGGTCCGCTCGAGGCACTGTGACGGATCGGTCACATTGCCTGCGACCGTGAAGTCGTATCCCTGATTCTTAAGAGCGAGAACGTAGCGACCGGGGGAAAGCGCGAAATCGGGATCGGCGGCCTGTATCAGCAGCATTTCGGGGTTTCCGGCAATCGGCCGTACCCTGAATTCATACGATACATTCCGGATGTTCCAGGCGTCCGAGACCGACGCGAAGCTCGCCTTGCCCTTGGCGTCAAACGTCAGCGCGCGC
>Ga0137403_10007385_pt1 | contig 12408 bp, 14 predicted proteins | sample CZOMad2_1_16fung_FD_122057 | JGI IMG/M metagenome (GOLD analysis project Ga0137403, IMG submission 122057) | Vadose zone soil fungal communities from Angelo Coast Range Reserve, California, USA - CZOMad2_1_16fungal (Hybrid Assembly) | ecosystem: Environmental > Terrestrial > Soil > Vadose zone...
AGCGCCCTGGTTCCGGTTTACCCGGTCCACGTGTAGCGCATCGCGACAACCGCCAGTGCTGGTGGAATAGACTTCCAACCCGAGGTCGTTCCATCCCAAAAACCAATCGAACGCGCGCTGGGCGTGCTGGTACCACGAGGCGTCCGAAGTGGCGCGATACGCTTCCAGACAGGCTGACACCATGGCCTGGGCTTCAATCGGCTGCTGGTCGAAATCAGCACGCGGGCCGCCGCGCCGGTAAAAGCCATTGCTGCCGATCGGACGCAAGTGGCCGTTTTCGGAGGTCTGTAATTCCGCCAGCCACCGCAACGCCTGCAGACCCCGCTCAAACACCGCCTTTTGCCCGGTGGCGCGTCCGCTGAGAATCAATGCGTGGGCGAGCTTGGCATTATCGTAAGTCAGTTGTTCTTCAAACCACGGCCATTCCGGGCGGCCGACTTTATCCAACAATTCCATCAATCGCGCGGTCAGCGTCTCGCGAATCTGATTGACCGATCGGTCGCCGCTCAGCCGCTGGAGATATTCATGAATGCCGATGAGAATGAACGCCCACGCCCGTGGCGAAGTGAAATCCGTCACCGACGGCAGGGCCTGCGCGAAGAGTTCTCCGGCCATGATCTGGAAACTGCGGTGCGGCGAACGTCCCACCCCGACGCCCAACGCCCAGAGCGCGCGGGCATGGCTGTCTTCCGAGCCCTGGTCGTCCAGCCACCGCCGGTCGAAGCTCATGCAGTTGTGGAAACGTTTCGTTTTGGGATCAAAGGCATGGTTCAGGAATGCCGCATACGTTGTGGCCAGCGTCCGCACGCGTTCGGGTTCCTCCTCCAACGAATCCAGCAGCACGGTCAGAATGAACGCGCGCGCGTTGTCATCGGTGCAGTACCCATGGGAAAAATTCGGCACGGTGTAAAGGGCGTGTTGAAACATGCCGGTCGAATCCGTCATTCGCGAAAGATGATCCAGCCTCAACTCCGGCAATTCCCGCGCTTGCTGGTCGAGCGTTTTCGTCGCAAACGATTTTCGGGACAACGTCGCCCCCTCAAGCCTTGCCTGCTCGAATGACCGCACGTAAAGCCGCGCCACATTGCTCCAAACCATCTCCCGGCCAAGCTTGTAAGCATTTTTGCGCATCGCATGGCGTCGGTTGTCGTCGCGCAACAGGCCGCTTACCGCATCGGCGATGGCGTGCGCGTCGCCAAAGGGAACCAGCACTCCGCGATCTTCCGCCAGTAATTCGGTCGCGTGCCAATAAGGTGTTGAGATCACGGCTTTGCCCGCGCCGAAGGTATAGGCCAGCGTGCCGGACGTAATCTGCGCTTCGTTGAGATAAGGCGTAATGTAGAGGTCTGCCGCGCCGATGAACTCCTTCAGTTCCTCCAATTCCACGAAGCGATTGTAAAAGATGACGTTCTTTTCGACTTTGTTCTTCTTGGCCAGGCGTTCGAGACTGAGCCGGTACGCCTCGCCTTGTTCCCGCAATTCATTGGGATGCGTCGCTCCGAGGACGATATAGACCACGTCCGGAAACTGCGCCAGAATCTGTGGCAACGCATTGAGCACCTGTTCAATTCCCTTGTTCGGAGAAAGCAACCCGAACGTGAGCAACACCTGCCTCCCTTCCACTCCAAATTGATCCTTGTAGTAATTTGGATCTACAAACGGAATATCCGGGATGCCATGAAAAATAAGATCGATTTTGGCCGGCGGCGCCTGGTAAATTTCCTGCAACATCTGCCGCCCGCGCTCCGCCATCACCACCAGCCGCGTGGACCGCGCAATCAGTTCCTGCATCACCCGCCGTTGCTCGGGGCTTGGCGTGTTCAAAACCGTGTGCAACGTAGTCACCACCGGCATCTTCAGTTCGCGCAACAACGCCAGGACGTGGCTGCCGGACGGCCCTCCAAAAATTCCAAACTCATGCTGCAGGCAGACAATGTCCGCGTTGCCAATGTTGAGGAAATCCGCCGCGCGCTGATACGATGACAAATCCTGCTCCTCAATTTCAAAGCGCACCACGTCGGGATAATCGTAGCCGGATTCGATATCATTCACCGGGACGGCGAAGCATTGGCATTGCGGATACTCGGCGGCCACCGCGGTCAACAAATCACTCGTGAACGTGGCAATGCCGCACTTGCGCGGCAGGTAGTCGCCTAGGAACGCAATTTGTCTTATGTTAGCTCCGGCAATCATTCTGTCATCGACAGTGCTCAGTAAAGACAACTCGCCAGGCGGCGAGGTCCCGGCGGACCGTTCTTCGAACCGGCCAATTCTTCTTTGGGCGACACTTCATTTAATGTGAGGGTCCCCGAGCCGGGCATTTTGCCGTTCAGAGATCGAATCGCAGTCCGAGCCCCCTCCAGCGTGGTCATCGTCACGAACCCGGAACTTTGCTGCGGATGGTTTGTCCGATCCGCCACGATTCGAACATACACGACGTTGCCGTAAGCGGAAAACAAATCCGTCAGATCTTTCTCGGTGACCGTCCCGGACAAATTGTCGAAATATATTTTGGTATTCATAACGATCGCATTTTGATGCGTTCCAGGACCCAACTATCCTTCCTTGCCCAGATATTTTGAGGGATTGCGTATCCGGTCCAGCCGTTCTACCTCCAATTCGTTCACTTCGGTGCGGCGACGCCGTTTTCGAAAATTCGCCACGACAGTTCCCGGGAACAACCAGACCTGTTTGGCGAGTTCGCCAATTGTCAGGCAAATGAGCTTGAGTATGTGCATAGGATGATTCGGTTTTAGATCACTGTTCTCGTTCTCCGGGTCTGAAAATCCTCCATCACCAGGAAACCCGGCACGCTGCCCCGCACCGGACCGCTGGCCAACTCCACCTCGGATTCGAACCGCAGCGGGAATACCTGCCTCGCCTCTTTGCCCAGCAACTCGTAGCTGCGGGCTAAACGCTTCGGGCCGGGGGCGGCGGTTCCGCACCAAAAGCGAACCTGGCCGTGCTCCGTAACGATGATGGGCTGCAAGGTGCCGATGCTCGCATCGCCCCGGACGGGCGGTGTGAAATAGCCCTGCATCGCTGAACCATCTGCCAGGGTGAAAACGGCTCGCACGACAAACATCCGGTCGGCAGAGTCGAGCGGGCCCGACGCAACGCATGGCCGGACTGTTGACTCGTCCTGGCCGCCCTCCGCGCCTTCATGCAACCGGAACTCCCAGATGGGAAAGGAGCCGAGGTCTTGCAGAGTCAACTCGTAAACCTGTTTTGGGACGCACAAGTCCCCGCTCTCGTCCCGTGCAGGAGCGGTTCCGTTTTGTGCTTCAATTTCTCGTGACAATTTCATGCTTGTTCAGGAAACCCTGTGGCCGATTTGACGGCGCCGGGCCGTTGCGGCGGTTCGCCAATGATTTCGGCGCTGACCGTCCTCACGCAATTTTCGCCGCCCGAGGTGTTGGCGGTCCTTTCCTGAGCCGCGGGATCGTCCTGCCACACTCCATCGGCAATAAATCGGTATTCGTAGCGGCCGGGTATTAGCGACACGCTCAAATACCACACGCCATCGGAACCTTTATACATCGGCATGGCCTGCGGGTCCCAATTGTTGAAATCTCCTGCCAGAGACACTTGCCGGGCCCCGGGCGCTGAAAAAATGAATGGAACCGTGTTCTCCCGGGCGGCTTTATTATTCGATATTTTTTTCATTTTGCTCCTTTTGCGTTCGTTTTACGGAGAGAATTTCCGCCGCCGCGCGGCCAAAAAGATCGTCCCAGCGCTTCGATGCCGATGGCCAGCGGGTCATTCACGGGAACCCTCACTGTCTCTTTTTGTGGCGGTGAGCCGGCGCGAAGCCGGCGCTTCAAAGCGTCCATCGCCAGCCGTTTCGCGCGTGTCATAACAGCTTCTTTTTTTCCGTAGCGAGTGGCACCGCGTAAGAGTGGTTTCATCGTCAATACAATGTCTGGCTCGCGCGCAACGCCGGCCAATACCTTGTTTGCTTTTTGCCCATAGCCTCCTGCTATCGATATTGGATTCAGCGCGCATTTGAGGTTTTTGGCGACTGGAGGTTTGTTTATCCGCCCGCGCCGGAGTTGCCGGCACCGGATGGGCAGGTGGTGTGCCGGCCGAAGCCGCTATCGGCTCTGCTACCATCAATTCTTGTGGCTGTTTCATTCCGATGTTTACCCTGCTCGAGGGATTGGTGGAGTACGCCGAACAGGTAACATCGCCAATGAACCATCACGGTGGAACTCTCAATCATGGAAGAGCAATCCGCTTGTTCCCTAAAATAGAGGACGCGACGTGGAGGCGCTACCGGGGGATTCCCCCGACGAAGAGTTTGCGAAAAAATTCCCGCGCGAATGCAAATGCGTGCGGCCGCCGCTTAACGGCTAGCGAAGCAAGCGCACCACAATCACAATGAGAATAAGAGATCATAGCGTGTTCTTCCTTTCTGACGGCAAGGTATTCACCATCAGTTGCACTTAATCTACGCCCGACGGACGTCTTTGGCTGTGGTGGCTTTACCCCCCCCCGGGGGGGGATTTAAACTGCGGAATTACGCTCAACTCAATCGAACCGTCGTGTTGCCATCGAGACGTTTGGTTAAATCAATCGGGTCGCCCACGGAAACCTGTTGCGGGTTCACCTGGTAAGCCCAGACCTCGAAATGCGTGAGCTTGGCTTCGCCATAAATGGTCGCAAACGCGCCATCCACCGCATCCGCGCCGTGGGCGACTTTTACCCGGCCAATACGCGGCACGTTGAAACGCGGATCAAAGGTCAGCCATTCATTCCCCAGATACACCTCGCAGTAAGCATGAAAATCCATCGGTGTTCCCGGATCAATGAAACCAATATCCGGCAGATGCCCGGTGACGTAACGCGCCGGCAAATTGAAGGTGCGGCACAACGCTATCGCCGCATGCGCGAAGTCGCGGCAAACGCCGTAACGCCGTTCAATGACCTCCGACGCGGAAAGGTCGGAGCGGCCGGACATATAACGATATTCAATGTTGTTGTGAACCCAGTCGCAGATGGCTTGCACGCGCGGAAGGCCGTGAGTGATGTTTCCAAATTGGCCCCACGCGAAATTCATCAGTTTGTCCGAATCGCAATAGCGGCTCGGCAACGTGTAACGCAACAACTCAAAAGGAAGTTGTCCGACCGGCAGGATCGGTCCCGGAATATCCCGGCTGTCGGGCAGGGACGAAACGGCAACCAGCGCGTCGTGGCGAATTTCATTCCGGCCCGGCATCAACATCGAGCGATACGTAATGTTGCCGTGCGAATCCTGAAATTCATACGATGGCAGGCCGATGCCGAACGAAAGTTTCTCCTGCATGACCAGCACCTTGCCTTCCAGCCGTGGTTTGAGGACGAACAGCACCGGCGTCGGCACCGTGGTTTCGTACGCGAGGCTGCAGCCGACGCGGACGGTGAGATTTAAAGGTGTCCAATTCATAATTTAACGCGGCTGGTAACCGTTGAGATGAAGATGAAGATTGAATCAATCCGCTTTCAATCGGTCGGGTTCCTCTTAAAAAAATAAACGTGGGCAAGGAATAAAGCACCCGGGGGATTCCCCCCAAGAATTACGCGGTTCACCCCTTCCTGAACCCGATCCCCTTCAATCAATGAAGAAGTATCATCCAATCGGGTTCAAAACAGAACCCTGCGGCATAATTGGCGGCGTCCCCTAATTTGAATCAGGAAAGCACCCCAGAAGATCCAGGATCAAAAGCAGGGATACGATGAAGAGAGTTATCGCGGTGAATTTCCAATAGTCGCGTGACGCTTCGCTCTTCCGCACCTTGTCGTTGCACCCGCGTCGCATCGTTTCCAACGCTTGCCTTTGCTCTTGTTCGCTCATTTTCTGCCCCGGTGGATTGAACCGCCGATTTTGCTGACACGATTCAAATTCTGCCGGTTAAAATCAGGACCAGTAAAATTACCACGACCAGTCCGAGGCCGCCGCTCGGGCCATAGCCCCAACTTTTGCTGTGCCCCCACGTGGGGAAGGCGCCGATTAGCATCAGGATGAGTGCGATGAGTAAAATTGTTCCCAGCGACATAATTTTATTTTAATGGGTGAATTGTTATTTCTTGTTTCGATGGGCTGCGAGTGGGATTTTCCGGCCACGCGCGATCAACGCCCTGGTTTTAAAGTCAGGTGCATTTTGAAATGCAAAACACTTTCGCAGGGGATCGCTTTCCCGGTTTCCTGGTCACGAGAACCGCGGCAATGCATTTTGCCGTCAACAATCTTCCGGCGTTCCGAAACGGCGGAGCCCAGCTCCTTGCTGAGGTCAAAGCCGCCACCGTTGCACAGCGCGCTGGGGCAGTCGAAGTGCAGCATGGACTTCGCCGTCTCCATGTTTGCCCGATACCGCAGGCCGTGCCCCCAGGAGACGATTTCGCGGTCGAAATAAAGAAGATCCACGGTAAGAGCTTTTAGCTTCGGATACGTGATAGCCAGGCTGGCTGATTTCTCCACCCGCCGGAACGCTCGTTGACGATGCTCCTTCCGCCGTTCAGATTTTGGAACGGGGCGGACGCGGTAATTGGGCGCGCGGGTGGCCATCGCCCCGGTTTCGTCGGCGTTCAAGGCTTTCATGCTTGTACCCGACTATCTGCCGTCTGGCGGTAGGAACTTCGCCCGTCCACCCGCGCGACTGCCTCGCCGGTGGGCTGGTTGTAGGATTCCGCCTCCACGACGCGGTGAGAAACCGCGTAGCGGGTCAACGTTGCCACCTGGTGAATATTCAACTTGTCCATCAGCGACTGCCGATGTTTCTCCACCGTCTTGACGCTGATGCAGAGCAGCGTGGCCATTTGTTTGTTGGAATATCCCTCGGCGATTAATTGCACGACGTCCTTCTGGCGATCGGTCAGTGAATTGGCGGCGCCGTTGCTGGGCGGTTGATCGCGATTTTTCCACCGGTGCAACAGGCACGTGGCAATCAGCGGGTTGAAAAAAGCATTTCCCTTCGCTGCCTCGCGGATCGCGTGCAATAATTCCTGGGAAGCGGTTTCTTTCATCACGTAACCCACGGCGCCCGCTTCCACCGCCTGTTGCACGTGCTGGTCATCGCTGTAACTGCTGAGGACGAGCACTTTGGTGGTGGGCGATTCCGCCACAATCCGGCGGGTTGCCTCAATCCCGTTCAACAACGGCATGGCGAGGTCCATCAGGACCACATCAGGACGAAGTCGCGCCACCTCCGCCACCGTCCGGCGCCCATTTGCGGCTTCGCCTACGACCTCAATATCCTCATCCGCTTGCAACAGCAGGCGCAATCCTTCGCGGAAAATGGCATGGTCATCGGAAATAAAAACAGTGATTTTATTCATGGGTTTGCCTCGATATTGTGCGGCCACTCTTGTCGCCGCGCTGCGTTCATGGGTTGATTTTTCGATGCGAAATCCGTAGATGAGCGAACGATGCTCACATCTCCTTCCGTGGAGGATTTTGCCGATGACTCAATCGGCAACGTGTTGTGCGACAGCCAGAAATCCTTGATGGATTTGACCATCTCATGAAGTTTGCTTACTTCCGAGGGTTTGATGAGAAAACCGTTCGCGCCCAGCCGATAGGCAGTCGCAATGTCCGCCTCCTCTCCGGACGCGGTCAGCATAATGACTGGCAAGGCCATCCCGGGCTGTTTGCGGATCCACTTCAGAACCTCCAACCCCATTACATACGGCAACTTCAAATCCAGCAGCACCAGGCACGGAAACGGATATTTCTGCCGATCGGCGAACTTCCCGGCTCCTTGCAGGTAGTCAATGGCCTGCTGCCCGTCGCTCGCGACCTGGACTGGGTTCGTGACTCCCGCTTTCGTCATGGCATGTTGAAAAAGGAAGACGTCGTTGGGATCATCTTCAACCTGGAGGATTGTTTTCATAACTTTATGCCTTTCTGGTGGCGCGGCTTACCACATAACGATCAAGCCCTTGGAACACGACCAGGTTCACTTTCACCGCCAGCCGCAAGATGCCTTTGGCCTTGCGTTCGCCGTAGGTGTTGCAAAAGTTCGCGACGAAGCTGCCAAAGGTCAGCCCCGCTTTTGTCGGTCTGGTTGCCATCAGCCCAAGAATAAGCTGAGAAGCGAAAAGCGAATATTATGGGATTGACCGTGGGGTATTTCCCCCATGCGAACGGGCGGGAACTTCAGTTGTGGTGAGACACGGCGAAGGCGGGGTCGGCGTCCGGAGCATTCACGATTTCAAATAGTTGCCATGTTCGGGTGAGCTCCAGCAATTGTTGCACGGGCGAAGTCGGATTCATCAGTCGGGCCACACCATGGCGTTCGTGGGTCAATTTACCGACTGCGATCAGCGCGCCCAAACCCGCGCAGTCAATGCAAGTGGTTTGGGATAAATCAATTTCGACATCCGTGTGTCCGTTCCAGGCGGCGGAAGCCTTCTTCCGAAACAGATTACAATTGGCGGCGGTCATCTCCGCCAATCCCACCACCCGCAAAACTGGATCTGACAGCGTGACGCAATCTGTCCGCAAGCCACTGGCGGGCAACAGTTTTGCGACGGGTTGGTAAACGCCATCTTCCGCCGTCAAGAAAGGATTGCAAAGCATCGCGCCGCCCAGGATGGATGCGCTGATCGAACCGGCCGCTTGCGGGCTTGCGTTATTTTTCATGCTCCACAATAGACCGGGAAATCGCGGGCGGGTATGGCGTGATTACCCGTGGGGTTTTCCCTACTGTTGGAGCGCCAAAGATTTTTCGCAAAACCAGGTGTGTGGGAAGAAAGAACACCAACCATAACGTGGCCAGCCACAGGATGACGTACAGGTTTTGGTTCATCCACTGCTGCGGTTGTTGGTCGTTGAAGCCATAAACATAATTGAGATTGATAGGAAGACTGGAGTCGGGCGTATGAGGGCCGGCGGGCCGGGCAAAAAAGTAGCAGATCAACACCAACCCGGTCGCTACGCCGGGCCAGGCGAACAAGGCGCGTTTGTCGTAGCCGACACGCCTCAGAAGCCAGATGAGCAGCAGCGGCAGCCAGCCGTGAAAGAGCGAAAGCCCGCGGAGAAAAAGCGAAAGCCGCGAATCGAACATGTAGCTCGTCAGGTTCAGGAAATGAAATCCCAGAAAGTGGATGCCGAAGTCCACGAGCCAGAGGCATTGCGGAACCAGAATGCCCACCGCGCACATGCTGATGAGCAGGGAACTTTCCAGCCACATGCCAATTACGGTGAGAATCAGCGCCGTGTCGCAGAACCATAAAAAATTCGTCGGCCCGTAGTTGAGCAAATAAAGCGGCACGAGCACGGCCAGGAAGGCCGTGCCGGTCACTTTGGCTGTCAGTGGAATTTTGTGGCCTGCCATCACGAATGCAAATCAGTGCACGATGATTTCCGGCGGCCGCACGACGACATCCGGATGGGTTACGATGACTTCGTCATGATGTTCAAAATGCTCGTGCCGTCGGAAACAACACAGCCGCTGGTTGTGATCAAGGTGATAATGCCGGTTAGTAACAAGATCCTCTTCATGCAGAACCTTATGTGACGCGTGGCGGTTTCTCCACGGGGGATAGCCCTTAGGGTCTATGGGCTATATCCGCGTTATTAGCGAACGAACTATTGAAGCTCACTTGGATTTGTGTTGAGCCGGCTTCAGATTGGTGAGCGCTCCCAAAATGGACTGCTGCACTGACGGATTAAAAAGATTCCCCAGATGGCCGCCTTGCGCGAAGATCGTTAATTGCTCCGGCGTAAATGTGGCGCGCAGCCACTCCAGGTCCTCATCCGTCAGGAGAAAATCGTTTTGATTGACGATCACGCGGATGTTCGGATTGGCGCGCAGAGCGGCGTCGTAAGTTCGTAAATCATCGGCTTTTTCCAGCGCTTCCGCGGTCGGCGAGGCGATGCCGATCTTTTGATAATACGGAATGGCGAACCTCTGAAAATAGTCCTGGTACGAATACCGCATGATTTCCTCATAGGTCGGCTCGCGCCGGAAATTCCAGATCGGATGTTGCAGCACGCCCTGATTGACCCGCCGCTGGCTGCTGAAAATGACGTCCCGCAAAATGAGCCGAAAATTCAGTCCAATGAGAAATTTCGATTCGATGGCGTCGAAAGGCAGCGAGGTTTGCGGCGTGAGCGTGCTCTTGCTCAGCGCGGCCACTTTCAAAAAGGTGTTCTCGATGTTATCGACGCGGTTGGTGGCCCGCCAGCCCAGCGGCGCCTCATAAAATTCATCCAGCTTGGAAATCCCATGCAACATGCGGACGGGTGTATTGATGGCCACGAAACGGTCGAATTGGATCAACGACGGCTGACTTGTCGCGCCGAAGCCGGGCGAAGGCGGATTGGTCGGCTGCGTGGCCGCGATGAACAACGAATCGAACGCGCCCATGGAATATCCGATCAGTGCCTTCTCGCCCAGCCGGTCCGGAAACAGCGCGCGCAGGCGGTGGTCAATGATCGTCAACGCCACATGCACATCGTGGCCGTCCACCGGCAGATAAGCCGGCATCGCCGCGGTCGAAGCGTGTTCCATGAACTCGGAATTGAACGCGCTGCTGATGCACACGGCGGAGAAACCGTTTTTGTAAACCAACTCGGCCAGCGCGAGGGCTGGCAATGCCAGCCGATGCGAGCCCAGGCCCGGAAGGATATAAACGACTGGCGCATTGCTCGGTTGCAGCCAAACCGTGAATTTCAATTTCCTGCCCGTGGCGGGAATCAGGACCGACCGGGTCTTCCCGCGGCCGGGAAATTCAGGATCTTTATAAGTGAAAAAAACGGATTCGAGCGTTTCCAGCGACGCTTCGTCCGGTTTTCCTTTCACCTGGAAATCCGCGACGCGGTTCGCTCGGGCGAACGTCCAGGCGTATTGGATCTCGGAATACGGATCCATCTCCGCCTGGCTGAAGCGCACGTATTCGCGCACGCTGTCCGAGAGATCATTGTACATCACCGCGTAGGTGAAATAGGTGTAGGGCCCGAGATAGGTCAGCGGATTATTTGCATCGACGTGGTAGGGAGCGATATAAATTAACGGATTGGCCGCGGTGTCGGCCGCGAAGCCGACCGTGTCGCGTTCATTGCTCGGTCCCAAAATCGGCAGCATCAGGTAGCATTGGGGTTTCCAGCCCCATTTGCCGAACGTCTGGCCAAAGTCAGCGTCCCATTTCGGAATCTTCCATTTGGTTCCCACATCAAAGAATCCGGCCACGCCAATGGTGGTATTGCAAACAAACCGGTAGGATTCATCGCGCGCACCGGTCCATTTTCCCTGGAGCAAATTATTGATCAGCCGGCCCGGGTAAGTGAGGTTTCTGCCAAAATTTCCAATTCCCGTCCGTACCGGCTTCACGACCACCAATCGATAAATTTTGCTCGTCGGCTTTACGACGTCGGTCATCAGCGCTTTGTTGAATCCCCAGACCACCCGGTTCAACGGTTCCGCCGGGTCGGACACGGATTTGGGAAGAACAAACGTCTCGACGGGCGGTTTCGTTGAGCCGGCGATCGGCTCTTGCGCATAAGCGAATGAAGCGACGCATAACAACAGGACTGCAAGGGCGGCAATTGGGATTCTCGGGCTCTGTTTGATTTTCAAATCGCTTGTCTTTCCGGTCCCGCCATGGCGTGGGACGCCGAGGTCACGTTTTTTTGAGCAATCATGGAATGAAAGTACGCCAGCCAAACGTTTCACGACTATCGGGTATGTCCCCGATGTGCAAGAGTTTTTGAAGCCCGTCCCGCTTCACCTTGGATCTTTGAATGATCGCGAAGATTCCAACTGCGCCTCACACCTGCCAGCCGTCTGGTGGTTTGCTCGATGAAGGCGGCGCCCACTCGCCTGACCCGTGGGCCTCGGTCAGCACCTTTTTCACCGTTCCCAACAACTCCTCGATAGTAAATGGCTTCGGCAGAGTGGCAGCCAGTCGCAGTTCCACCTCTTCATTTTGCGGGACCCCCGACGAAAGAATAATCGGCACCGGAATGCGGGCATCATTGATTTTCTTGATCAACTCAACGCCACTGAGCTTCGGCATGTTGTGGTCGGTTATGAGCAGATCATAGCGGTTGGCGTTGAGAGCATCCCAGCCGGCGGCCCCGTCCGCGGCCGCCTCCACGTGATAACCGGTGCGGGTCAGCACTTCGGCGTTGAAGTGCCGTATATGCTCGTCATCATCCACGACGAGAATATTGATTGGCGAGGGGCCCATGGCGCTACCAGTCTAATCTCAGGTGATCTGCCGGCGCGATCCCTAGAAACATTTGGTTACAAAGATGGCACTGCCGGCAACATTCCAGAAACGGCTTTACGGTACTTTTTCGTCGTCGTGTTAGGAGGGGACATGATCAAGCTATCCAAGGTGCTCTGTACGCTGGCGGCGACTCTGATGTGGGCAGCCAATATTGGCGCCGAACCGGTGAAAACGGCAGTCGATTACTCCAAGCGG
>Ga0137403_10007386_pt1 | contig 12407 bp, 12 predicted proteins | sample CZOMad2_1_16fung_FD_122057 | JGI IMG/M metagenome (GOLD analysis project Ga0137403, IMG submission 122057) | Vadose zone soil fungal communities from Angelo Coast Range Reserve, California, USA - CZOMad2_1_16fungal (Hybrid Assembly) | ecosystem: Environmental > Terrestrial > Soil > Vadose zone...
TAAGGTGTCGCCTCTGCGGACTAAGTAACCAGATTCAGGGCTCTTTGTCCACTACAAGTTGTGTGTAACCATATGGGCGCAAGCCCCAGGTAGGGGAAACCCCACAAACCAAAAAGCCCCGAAGGGGCGACGGTTCTTCCGGCTCGGGCCTCCGCCCGGAGATAAATCTCCGGGCCAGGAGTTGCGCTGGATAAATCCAGCTTCGTGCGGCGGGAAGCGTATCCCAGGCGCTCGGGCGTCTATCTCGAGTCCAGCGACCGTTCCGCTTATACGCCACTCCCTCCAACGTTGACGCTGATCTTGAACTTAAGGTAGAGTGCCAGCAAGTGAAACGTGCAGAGGGAGATGGCTCGATGCAAGCCACAGCGGACGGATCTTTAGGCCACCAATAGGTGACGTTGAGGCTTACCGCTGAGCTGTGGGTGCTACGTTCGCACCTAAGTTGTGCGTTCGCTAGCAACTAGGAGAGGTGCATGGGAGAATCCTATGTCAATCTTAGTATAAAGAAAAGGCACAGAAAAATATACCGTGTCTTCTCATTTGAACGGCTAGTCCAGTTCTTCAAAACAGGTCAGAACATACTCGTCCAGCCGCAAAAATGGGACGACCCTTTTGAGAATCTTGTTTTGCATGCGGCTTACAAAAGTCTTCTCGCTGATGGAGATAAATCTTGGGCCCAAAGCGTTCTGTCCGCTAAAGATCGGCTGTACGGTCAGTGCTGGTCTTTCCGCGAAGAATCAGACGCCATGTGGCGTATCTACTCTCCGGACAAGAACGGAGTAAAAGTCCGCACTACAGTGGAGAAGCTGTTCGATTCCTTGAATAATTCTGCGGAGGGGATTAATAAGTCCTGCTTTATAGGTGCAGTGAAATATCTTCAAGGACCGTCTCTGAGACGTCGCCTTAAGAATCCCGCTTGGCTAGTCGATGAGATTGCGAGTACTGCCAGTAAAGCGGCGAGCCTCTTCCTAAAGAGGCGGGAGTTCGAGCATGAGGAGGAAGTTCGCCTGGTTGTGCTCGATGGCCATGGACCTACGCCTGAAGGATTTTTTCGATACACTATGAAGACTATCGATTTTATTGACGAGATTGTCTTAGACCCGCGTATGTCTGACGATTTGTACGGTGTCTATGAGAGTTTTCTGAGGCGAGAGATCAACTACAAGGGAGTCGTTCGTCACTCAAGTCTCTATAAGGTTCCAGATCTGTGAGGCCGAGCCACACGAGGACTCTAGCCTCAACCGGACGGCACCGCTTCGCGGCACCGCCGGTTAGGCCCTGAACGTTATACGGCTACGAACTTTTTTCGTGAGGTAGAGTGAAAGGCACTGTCGCGGTCACGGACTTCGGGTGGTACGACTACCTGAGTCGACGCTCTGTTGCGGAAGTGAACTTCTGGACGCCGTCCGATCGTCGTCGCTTTTCTGCCCCTGCCTTTTCGCCCTTTTTCTTCAAGCTCAAAGCACCGCATAGAGCAATCGCAGGGTTTGGATACTTCGCGAAGTGGAGTTCCCTACCGCCGTGGCTCGCTTGGGAGTGTTGCGGCGAAGGGAATGGATGTGACAGCCTCGCCACCTTTGAGACCCGCCTTGCCGATATTCGTGCGAGGATCAAGTACGTCGCAAGCGGAACAGTCGCCAACATTGGCTGCATACTTCTTGTTCAGCCGATCTTCTTCCCCCGTGAAGCGTGGATTCCACAGCCCTCAGACTGGCACGACCGCACGGTATCGAGCGAATCGTACGACCTGACGGTCGGCGAAGGGCGACGTATCTGGGAACAATGCCTTGAACGAGCTCACGTAGCTGCGATTGCACCTTCTCATCTGCTAGAGGTGGCGGGTTCAGCGAGCCCCCGCTACGGTGCGCCACAACTGGTGGCGCCACGTCTCGGCCAAGGCACCTTTCGGGTGAGCGTCACCGATGCCTATGGACGCTCCTGCGCGGCAACAGGCGAGCACTCGTTGCCGGTCCTTGAAGCGGCGCATATCCGCTCCTATGCCAGTGAAGGACCGCACGAGGTGCGCAATGGAATCCTTCTACGTGCTGACCTGCACCGTCTCTTTGACAAAGGATACGCAACGGTGACACGAGACCTCCGTCTTGAGATCAGCAAGCGCCTGAGAGAGGACTACAGCAATGGGCGGTCGTACTATCCGCTTCACGGGCAGCCCGTGCGGGTGCCCGATGCAATAGGTGACCGTCCTGCGAGTGAGTTCCTGGTCTGGCACAACGAGCACGTCTACCTTGGATAGGCGGCCGTAAAACGTGCGCTGAGGAGGGAAGAGGTAGAGGCTTGGTGTCTCTACTAAGACCCGTCTCTCGGTCGCTGAGGCTCCTCCCAGGATGACGACGGGCAGGGGACGGCCTCGGTCGGGGGCGGCAGGGTCTCGATAGGCACTGCGGTATAATCGTCGCGACGAAATCGCGGTTCAGCCCATGCATGCGGCGGAACCCCTTCGCCCGGCTGAGGTCAATCCGACGAGCGCGTAACGACTGGAAAGGACGTACCATGAGGCTCTACACACAGCTCAACTTCGGCGGGAACTGCGAAGAAGCATTCCACTTCTATGAGAAGCATCTTGGTGGCCAAATAACCATGATGATGAAGGCGAGCGAGCTGCCAGCCTCGGCCAAAGCTCCGTCGGGCGCAGCGGATGCTGTAATCCACGCACGCATGACCGTCGCGGGCGTTGAGTTGATCGGCAACGACGTACCGGCGGATCGCTTCAAACCGATCCGGAGCTCCTATCTGTATCTCGCCGTCGACTCTGCGGAGGCCGCGGACACGATCTATGCGGCCCTGGCGGAGGGGGGCGAGGTAACCATGCCGATCGAGAGCACTTTCTTCGCTGCCCGCTTTGCCCAACTGCGAGACAGGTTCGGGACTCTATGGACCATCCTTCATGAGCTACCGCGGTAGCCTCAGGACGGGTGCGATCGCAGCCAGTCTCGCAAAGCATTGTTCAGTCGCGTCTGCCAGCCTGTACCGGTGCGCCGGAAAGACTGAACGATGTCCGCATCCAACCGAAGGTTCACGTGTTCCTTCGTCTGGGCTGCAGGGGGTCGGCCGCGCCTGGGTTTGAGCATTTCTTTCGCAGCGGCATCGCCAAGCAGGCCGGGCAGTACGTCTTTCGCCGGGCGAGCCTTGGCGAACCACTCGTCGTTGGCCTCGGGGGCCTCGTCGTCAATCAATTCAGGGTCAGGTTTGCGCGGCATGTCGACTCCTTTCGCGCTGATTGGCGCGGCGCAGGCTGATCACGTGAACAGCCTCGTTGCGCGGCGTGAACACAAGCATGTGCAGGTGTTCGCCAATCCAGCCCAACGCCTGGTATCGGTGCTCCGGGTAAGGCTGGCGGGTATCCTCGGTAATCAGCGCGCTGCTCCAGTCAAACTCCGCAGCCAGGTCAAGAGAGAGGCCGCGTTCGGCGATGTTGCGCTCGTTCTTCACTCGGTCGTAGGTCAAGCGCACGCATTATTGTACCCACAATAAAGAGACCAGAGCAAGAGGCCCCCCTCCTGGCCTCCCCCCTGATCCAACCGCCGCCCTCCCAGGGGGGAGGAAACCCACCGCCCGGCCCGCTCGGAGCCAACGTCACCGCCTATCAGGTGTCCCGCCTTCAGCACGCACAGGCACTGCTGTGCTGTAATAGGGGACCCCCGAGGCCCCAGGGCCGGGCCCTGGCCTGGGGGGACGAACCGGAGAGAGGAACCATGGAGATCAAGACCGTTGGCGTCGTCGGCGCCGGAGTGATGGGGACGGGCCTGGCGCAGAGCCTCGCCGAGACCGGCCACGACGTGGTCCTCCTGGACGTGACCCAGGAGGTTCTCGACCGGGCGCGGGACGAGATCCGGAAGAGCCTCCGTTTCCAGGCGTTCTTTCGCAAGAAGGAGGCCGGGGCGCCGGCCGCCCCCCCCGCCCCAGCGGACACCGTGCTCGGTCGCATCCGCTTCACGACCGAGCTCGCGGACTTCTCGGCCGTCGACTTCCTGATCGAGAACGCCACCGAGAAATGGGAGATCAAAGAGGAGATCTACCGGCGGATCGACCCCATCTGCCCGGAGCGGACGGTGTTCGCCGCCAATACCTCGGCCATCCCGATCACCAAGATCGCCTCGGTCACCCGGCGGGCGCCCAAGGTCCTCGGCATGCACTTCATGAACCCGGTGCCCTTGAAGCCCGCGGTCGAGGTGATCCGCGCCTATCACACCAGCGACGAGACCCTGGACACCGCCCGCGCCCTCCTCGCCCAGATGGGCAAGGAGGCGATCGTCGTCAACGACTCGCCCGGGTTCGTCTCCAACCGGGTGCTGATGCTGACCGTCAACGAGGCCATCTTCCTCGTCCACGAGGGGGTGGCGACGGCGGAGCAGATCGACCACCTGTTCAAGAGCTGTTTCGGCCACAAGATGGGACCGCTCGAAACCGGCGACCTGATCGGCCTGGATACCATCCTCTACTCGCTCGAGGTCCTCTACGAGGAGCTCGAGGACAGTAAGTTCCGCGCCTGCCCGCTGCTCAAGAAAATGGTCCACGCCGGCCTCCATGGCCGCAAGAGCGGCAAGGGTTTCTACGACTATGGCGTGACCGCCTGAGGAGAGCTCCGCATGGAGACCCCGACTGAGACCAGCACTGAGCCCAAGATCAAAGAGTTCCTGTCGCGGTTCTTCAAGAGCCACGATTTGAAGCCGGAGGAGGACATCTTCGCCCTGGGCTTCGTCAACTCGCTCCTCGCCATGCAGCTCGTCGCCTTCGTCGAGAAGGAGTTCGGCATCAAGGTCGAGGACCAGGACCTGGACCTCGACAATTTCCGCTCGATCGGCGCGATCTCGCGCCTGGTGGCGAAGAAGCGCGGCAGCGATTCCGCCACCCCGGCGGCCCCGGCATCGTGAAGATCGAGCTCACCCCCGAGCAGCGCGCCGCGCGGGCCGAATTCCGCGCCTTTTCCCGCGCGGCGGTGGCGCCCTATGCCGACCGTTTCGACCGCGAGGAGGCGGTCCCGGCCGAGCTGATCCACCAGCTCGCCGCCCGCGGCTACCTGGGCTCGCTGGTGCCGGCCGAGCACCGCGGCCCCGGCGGCGCGCGCCGCGAGGCCCTCGACATGATCACCTACGGCCTGCTGACCGAGGAGCTGGGGTGGGCCTGCTCGTCAGTCCGCTCGCTGCTGACCGTGCACGACATGGCGGCCCACGGCATCAAGCGGTGGGGAAGCCCGGCTCTGCGCGAGCGCTGGCTGCCGCGCCTCGCCTGCGGCGAGGTGATCGGCGCTCTCGCCGTCTCCGAGCCCGAGGCGGGGAGCGATGCCTCCGGGGTGCGGACGACGGCGGTGGCGGAGGGGGACGACTTCGTCCTCACCGGGCGCAAGAAGTGGATCACCTTCGGCCAGATCGCCGACCTCTTCCTGCTCGTCGCCCGCTACGAGGACAAGCCCACCGCCTTCCTCGTCGAGCGCACGAGCCCGGGGTTCGGCGTCGCGCCCCTCCGCGGGCTCCTGGGGACCCGCGCCTCGATGCTCGCCGAAATCACTCTCGAAGGCTGCCGTATCCCGCGCGAGAACCTGGTGGGGCGGATCGGCTTCGGGGTCTCGCACGTGGCGGCGGCGGCCCTGGAGCTCGGCCGCTACAGCGTCGCCTGGGGCTCGGTGGGCCTCGCCCAGGCCTGCCTCGACGCAGCGCGGAGCTACGCCGCCTCCCGGGAGACCTTCGGCAAGCCGATTGCCGACCAACAGCTGGTCCGCGCCATGCTGACCGACATGATCGTCAACGTGCGCGCCGCCCGGCTCCTCTGCTGCCGGGCCGGGTACCTGAAGGAGAGCGGTGAATCGAGCGCCTTCGCGGAGATCATGGCGGCCAAGTATTTCGCCTCGACCACGGCGACCCGCGCGGCGCTCGACGCGGTGCAGATCCACGGCGCCAACGGCATCGGCCCCGACTATCCCGTGGGGCGCTTTCTGCGCGATTCCCGGGTGATGGAGATCATCGAGGGGAGCACCCAGATCCAGCAGATCACCATCCCGCAGCTCGATCTGCAGGAGTTGTAAGGAGACGCCATGCAGGACACCCAGCCGGAAACCCCCACGCAGGTAGAGGAAGCGGCGAAACCGCGCAAACCGGGCTCGGTCAAGTGCCTGATCTGGGACTTGGACAACACGGTCTGGGACGGCATCCTGCTCGAAGACGAGGAAGTGCGCCTGCGCCCCGGGGTCGCCCAGGTCCTGGCCGGCCTCGATGCGCGCGGCATCCTGCATTCGATCGCCAGCCGGAACGACTATGACCTGGCGATGGCGAAGCTGACCGAGCTCGGTCTCGCCGAGTATTTTCTCTATCCCAAGGTCAACTGGGGACCTAAGTCCGACTCGGTGGCGGCGATTGCCAAGGACCTGAACCTGGGGATCGACGCCCTCGCCTTCATCGACGACCAGCCGTTCGAGCGCGAGGAGGTGCAGTTCACCCACCCGCCGGTCCTTTGCCTCGACGCCCTGGAGCTCGACCAGTTGCTCGGCCGGCCCGAGCTCAACCCCCGCTTCATCACCGAGGACTCCCGGCTGCGCCGGCGCATGTACCAGGCCGACGTCGAGCGCAACCGGGCGGAGGAGAGTTTCAGCGGCGCCTCCGAGGAGTTCCTCGCCACCCTGGGCATGGCCTTCACCATCGCCTCGTGCCGCGAGGAGGACCTGAAGCGGGTCGAGGAGCTGACCGTCCGCACCCATCAGTTGAATACCACCGGCTACACCTACTCCTACGAGGAGCTCGACGCCTTCCGGCAGTCCGACCGCCACCTCCTCCTGGTCTGCTCGCTGACCGACAAGTATGGCACCTACGGCAAGATCGGCCTCTCCCTGGTGGAGCAGGACTCCGAGGCGTGGACGATCAAGCTCCTCCTCATGTCCTGCCGGGTGATGTCCAAGGGGGTGGGGACGATCCTCATCAATCACATCCTGTCGCTCGCCAAGGCGGCGGGGGTGCGCCTCCGCGCCGAGTTCGTCAGCAACGACCGCAACCGCGCCATGCTGGTCACCTACAAGTTCGCCGGCTTCCGTGAGGTGGAGCGCCGCGGCGAGGTGGCTCGGCTCGAAAACGACCTCACCCGCATCCAGCCGCCACCCCCCTACGTCGATCTGCAGCTGGCTGGCAGGGCCGTCCCTCCCGCCTGATTTGAGCCTTCGCGCGAGCTCCCGACGAGGAGCGGTTTTGCCGGGTCGTTGCACCCCTTATGGAGACGGGGCCGGGCGTTTCGCGAGGCCGGAGGGCCGTCCGTAAGGAGGTAGCGAATGTTGAAGCCGCTGCAGAAACCGGCACCGGTCGTCTGCGCTTACAACGAGTGGGACCCCTTGGAAGAGGTCGTCGTCGGCGTCGTCGACGGCGCCTGCATCCCACCCTGGCACGTGGCGCTCAAGGCCACCATGCCGCAGAGCCAGTGGCAGTTCTTCCTCGACCACGGCGGTGAGCCCTTCCCCGAGCCGATGGTCGCGGCCGCCCGCGAGGACCTGGAGCGGTTCGTCCGCCTCCTCGAAGCGGAGGGGGTGACGGTACGCCGGCCGGAAGTCGTCGACTACGCGCGATCCTTCAAAACCCCGGACTGGGAGAGCGCGAGCGGCCTCTATTCCGCCATGCCGCGCGACATCCTCCTGGTGATCGGCGACGAGATCATCGAGGCGCCGACCTGCTGGCGCTCCCGGTACCACGAGATCGACGCCTACCGCCCGCTCCTGCGCGAGTACTTCCAGCAGGGGGCGCGCTGGACGGCCGCTCCCAAGCCGCTGCTGCGCGACGAGCTCTACAAGGCGGACTACGAGGAGCCGGCAGGCGACGAGCCGCTCTACGTCATCAACGAGGTCGAGCCGACCTTCGACGCCGCCGATTTCGTGCGCTGCGGCAGGGACCTCTTCGTGCAGAAGAGCCACGTCACCAACGACCTGGGGATCGCGTGGCTCTCCCGGCACCTGGGGAGCGACTACCGCATCCACGTCGTCCCCGTGCACGACAAGCACCCCATGCACATCGACGCCACGATGATGCCGCTCGCCCCGGGGAAGCTCCTGATCAACCCGGAGCGGCTGACCCGGATCCCCGCGGCGTTCCGCTCCTGGGACGTGCGGCCCGCGCCGGCTCCCTCTTCCCGCGCCGACTTCGCCCTGTGCAGCAGCTGGGTCAGCATGAACGTCCTCTCCCTCGACGAGAAGCGGGTGATCGTCGAGCCCAGCGAGACGGAGCTGATCCGCTTCTTCAAGAGCTGGGGCTTCGAGCCCATCCCTTGCTCCTTCCGCAACTTCAACCTCTTCGGCGGGTCGTTCCACTGCGCGACCCTGGACGTGCGGCGGCGGGGGGAGCTGCGGTCGTACTTCTGAGCTGGAGCCTTTAGTGCACAGCCGCCTTCGCCGGGCCGCCGGCGGTGAGATCGCTGCCCAGATAGGAGGTCGTGCCGCCATACTCGTCGCGCACGGCGACCGCCAGGCGGTGCTTGCCCGGCGTGAGACGCAGCGACAGGTCGTAGGCGTAGTACTGGCCGAGCGCGGTCAAGACCTGGGTCTTGGGGATGTGGATGGGGACCTCCACCTGGCGCACCGGGGAGATCTGGTCGTTGCCGTCACGGGTCATGACGAGCAGGCGTAGATGGCCGTCGAAGGCTTCGTTGCGGTTCAAGATCGTCAGCTTGAAGAGTGGGATGCGCAGGCGGACGGGAACCTGCCAGGTGCCGCCTTCTGCCGGGGTGCTCTCCTGGGTCGTGACGGTGATCTCCAACGGGTTGTCCTCCAGGCCGTGGAGGAGGGTGGCGAGGGTGCGGTCGACGGCCCGTTCAAGGGTTGGGCGGTCCCGGTAGCCCTGGCGGTAGCGCAGGCGCACCCCGCGCCGCTTGACCCGCACCTCGATCCGATGCTCCTTGCCGTCGCCGTGGTGCGCCGGGCTGTAGCCCAGGGAGTAGTAACGATCGAAGTCGGCGCGGACCTTGGCCAGATCGGCGGTCGGATCGTTGGCGTCGAAGATCGCCCGGCCGCCGGTGTCGCTCGCCATGACGCTCAACGTGTCGCGCAGGTTGGCTCGGTAGACCGAGTCGACGGCGGGGAGTTGGAGGACCCGCTCGTCCGGCCCGTACTCGGCCGAGGCGCTGGCGTTGCCGACGAGGCCGCTCGCCTGCAGGGTGTAGAAGGGGATGCCCTGGGCGTTGGCGTGGTCGGTCAGCCGTTTGAATTCGTTGACCGTGCTGTAGTGGAGGGCGTCCATCTGGATCTTGCCGGGGTCCAGGTTGTCCGTGGGATCGTTGCCGAGCCGGGCGTCGGTCGCGTCCGGGAGGCCGTTGGCGACGCCGCCGCAGAGCTGGTAGAGCACCTCGTAGAGGTCCTGGCCCGGGTTCAGCTGGAGGCCGTCGCTGACGTGGAGGAGCGCCTTCTTGCCCGGCACTCCGGCGAGCGAGCTGATCAGCAGGTGGAGGCCGCGGAGCGAGCGCAGGACCTCCTGGCGGGTGGTCTCCGCATAGGACTCGGCCGGCTGCGCGACCTGCAGGCCGCAGGGGCCGATGTGGGGCGTCTGGTGGAGGTCGAGGAGGGTGCGCAGGGCGCTCTTCCTCTGCGACTCCAGGCCGCTGGTGGTGCCCAGGGTGGCGAGGCCGTCGAGCGCCGCTGCGATCGCCCCGCGGTCGCTGGTGAAGGGGAGGCGGACGTGGACGCTCTGGTCGTAGGTGACGATCATCACCCGGTCGGTGGGGGCGAGCTGCTCCTCGACGAGCTTGCGCAGCGGTTTCATGATCCGTGCCCGGTGCGTCGCCTGGAGGTTGAAGTTGTCGATGTAGATCACGAAGTGGAGCCGCTGCTCCTCGGGGAGCGACGGTACGACGGTGCCCTGGGCCGCGGTCTGCGGCGCCGGACGGTCCGTTGCCGCCGGCGGGGGAGGGACCGGTCCGGTGAGGCGGTCGCCGGACACCGCCTCGAAGTTGGTGATCGTCACCGGCTTGCCGTCCTCCAGCAGCTCGAAGTCCCCCTTGCCGAGACCGGTCACGGGCTGTCCCGAGGAGTCGGTCGCCCGCACGTCGACGTTGACCACGTCGACCTCGACCTGCTCCAGAAACGGCGTCTCGCCGGCGTTCAGCTGGGCGCGCGCGGGCGTGCCGGCGAGAGCCGGCAGGAGCAGCAGGAAGATCAGCAGCCAAGCAGTGGTCGGCCTCATCCGGGTCCCTCCTACCTGGATTGAACCATACTTTCCATAGCAAGGGGCGGACCAGGAGCGCCGCTCGGCTCCGAGTCGTTCCTGCGACCTCTCCTGAGGACGGCCGCCTCTCCCGGGGAGGACGTTTCAGCCCCGCCAGTCGAGGATCTTGTCGACCGTCTCCCGCGCCAGTGTATGGTAGCCGGGGCGCGCCGCGCCGTAGATGCGGAGGGCCATCTCGGTCCCCGCCGGCGACTTGGCGAGCTCGGTGTAGAGCGGTTTCAGGAACTTCCGCCGTCCCACCGTCATCAGAAAGCGTTCGAGCTGCGGGTAGGCCGGCTCGTAGCGGCTCTCCACAGCGCGCAGCAGCCACTCGGCGAGGATCTCCGAGTTGCCGCTGTCGGTCCAGTGGAAGGCGGCGTCCAGGGCGGTCATCCGTTCCCGGGCGATCGGGCGCGGCAGGTTGCGCAGGAAGTGCAGCCACTCGTGGGTCGACCAACCCGCGGTCGCGAGGCTCTCCGGGGCTCCACCGGAGACGAACGACTGGACCTGGACATCGACCTTGGCGAAGGCCTCGGCGGTCATCTTCGGCGCCCCCCCGGGAGCGCTCGGGACCCCGGGGCCGTCGATCCAGCGGTCGATCTGCAGCCGCTCGGCGAGCCCCGGCTCCCGGTCCAGGAGATGGCCCTGGAGATAGGCGACGAAGCGGTCGGTGTCCATCGAGTGGAAGGCGTTCTCCTCGAAGTAGTCGTGGAGGAAGCGGTCCCAGTGCTCGCGTCCCACCGCCTCGGCGATCGTGCGCAGGAAGAGCGCCCCCTTCTCGTAGGCGATCTGGCTCGTCCCCTCGTCCGGATCGCGGCCGGCGAGGTTGAGGCGGAGGTGGGTGTCCGGGCTCTCCGGCCCCAGCTCCGCGATCGTCTCGTCGAGGTCCTGGCGGCCGAGCACCCAGAGCATGTCGGCGTAGGGCTTGCCGTAGAGCGCCTCCATGATCCGCCGCTCGAAGTAGTCGGTGAACCCCTCGTTCAGCCAGAAGTCGTTCCAGGTGGCGTTGGTGACCAGGTTGCCCGACCAGGAGTGGGCGAGCTCGTGGGCGATCAGGGTGACCAGCGAGCGGTCGCCGGCGAGGATGGTCGGGGTGGCGAAGGTGAGCCGCGGGTTCTCCATGCCGCCGTAGGGGTAGCTGGCGGGGAGGATGAGCACGTCGTAGCGCCCCCAGCGGTAGGGACCGTAGAGCTTCTCGGCGGCGTCGATCATGCGCGGCGTGTCGGCGAGCTCCCAGGCGGCCCGCTCGACGACCGTGGGGAGGGCGTAGACCCCGCTCCGCGCCCCCAAGGGGCGGAATTCGAGGTCGCCGACGGCGATCGCCAGCAGGTAGGCGGGGATCGCCTGCGGCATGCGGAACTGGTAGACCCCGTCGGCGCTCTTCGCGGTCGGGTTCTCGGCGCTCATCAGGGCGAGGAGGTCGGGCGGCACCCGCAGGGTCGCCTCGTAGGTCATCCGCACGCCGGGGGTGTCCTGGCAGGGGACCCAGGTGCGGGCGAGGATCGCCTCCGACTGGCTGAAGAGGAGGGGTCTCGTCCCGCCCGCCTGGGTGGCGTCGAGCCACTGCAGGGCGGCGGCCTCCGGCCGGGTAGAGTAGTCGACGTTCACCCAGTGGGTCGCGGGGGTGATCTCGACCGTCAGCTCGCGCCCAAGAAAGCGGACCGGCTCGCCCAGGGCGAACTTCGCCGGGGTGCGGCCGTCGTCCAGGGTGACGGCCTGGACGTCCAGGTCCCGGGTGTCCAGGTGGAGGCGGGTGGCGCCGGTCGGGTTGGCCAGGCGGAGGCTGGCGCGGCCGGCGAGCTTCCGGGCCTGGAAATCGACCGTCAGGTCGAGCTTCAGGTGCTCGACCGAGACCTCGTCCGGGTGGGCGAAGGAGTGCTCGTCGCGATGCACGACCTTGACCGGCGGCGGTGCTCCCGGCACCGGCCGGCTCGCCCTTCCCGCCGGCGTCGGCGTCGACGCCTGCGAGCGCGGCGTGGGCCGTGGCGGCGTACCGTTCGAGCTGGCGCAGGCGAGGAGCACGGGGAGGCAGGCCAGGAGGGAGGCGAGGGGCGACAGGTCGATCAGCTTCATGGGCCGTCGATTATAGGCGCAACTCGGGCTAGGAGCCTGCGCGGCAGAAAATGAGGGCAGGGTTAGGACTGCTGGCCCCCATTTTGTGCCGCCAAGGAGGATCAAGATGGCACTTCTGCGGTAGAATGCCTTCATGGCAACGACATTCCGTCG
>Ga0137403_10007387_pt1 | contig 12405 bp, 14 predicted proteins | sample CZOMad2_1_16fung_FD_122057 | JGI IMG/M metagenome (GOLD analysis project Ga0137403, IMG submission 122057) | Vadose zone soil fungal communities from Angelo Coast Range Reserve, California, USA - CZOMad2_1_16fungal (Hybrid Assembly) | ecosystem: Environmental > Terrestrial > Soil > Vadose zone...
CGGTTTCCTACCCCCGCGCTTTGAGACCCACCGGATCGTCAACCTCTCGCATCAGATCGGGTTGTGGCCCCAGCTCCCCCCCGACCTGCGGGCGCACCTGGCGGACATGGCGCTCCTCGACCCCAACGTTCGACGGCTGCCGCCGACTGTTTCCGCCGGCCGCGGGCCCCGCAATTTTGCGCCCCTCGACCCCGACGTCCGCGACCCCCGCGAGATCACGTACGAGACCGTGGTCGCGTCGTCATCGAACGCGGAGTGGCAGCGGCGCCTGACGACCGCGCCACGGTTCATCCAATACCTCGAGCGCGACCTGATCGGGAACCCGGCCGCCTTCGGCAAACTAACCTTCTGACAGAGCCTGATCCTTGGTGGTTCCTTGATTCGTGGCGGGCGGGGTAGTGATCCAGTTTGGAGCGGAGTAGGAGGTTCACATGGCGCAGTTCATCAAGATCGCGAGCACTACCGATCTCGCTCCGGGCGAGGCGAAGTGTGTCGAGGTGGCGGGGAAGAAGATCGCGCTCTTCAATCTCGACGGGACCTTCTTTGCCATCGACGACACCTGTACGCACCGCGGGGGCCCGCTCTCGGAGGGCGAGGTGTCGGGTGAGGAGGTCACGTGCCCGTGGCACGGGGCCGTCTACAACATCAAGACCGGTGAGGTGCTCGGCCCGCCCGCCCCGCGCGGGGTCGCGTCCTACGCCGTGCGTGTCCAGGGATCGGACGTAGAGGTCGAGGTATAGATCACAGCGTACTGGCTGGACCCGCAGAGAAGTCGCCGCGGGCGCGCTCCGGGCGCAGTTACTGGGGAAGTCCGGGCTCTGGCGCACCTGGGGGCTCGCGTGTCTGGACCAGGCGACGCCCCCCCGCGCCGCTGCGAGCGCACGTGCGCCTTTGCCTCGAGCGCCTGCCACGCGCGCTCGCGGCGTGATGGTGGCTCACTTGGAGGGCGGAAGCTCGATCATGCGGCGCCTGCCCCGTACCCACTCGACGAACAGCATCTCGTGCCCGACCTGCATCCCCGTCCCGGAGTCGATGCGGAAGGAGCCGAAGAGGGTCGTCACCTCGAGGCTGGTCGCGGCCGCGCGCAGGCGCTCCCGGTCCAGGCCGCCGGCGACCTCGATGCAGCGACCCATGATGAGCCCCGCCGCGTACGCCTGAGCGGCCGGGTAGTCGGGCGTCACGCCGAAGCGGGTCCGGAAGCGGCGGGCGAAGGCGTGCGGCGTCGGCCCGAGATCGGGCGCCAGCGGCGCCGTCGGCTCCCACTGGCTCGGGCCGACGAAGCCGTCGGCCGCGGCGCCGAGGGCCTCACCGAAGGCGCGCACGCCCGCGGCGACGAGCGCGGTCGGCACGACGATCCGGCGGCGCCGGAGCGCGCGGGCGACCGCGACGTCGTCGGCGAGCCGCCCGGCGGCCACGAGGAGGCCGGGGCGCTCTGCCCGCACACCGCCGAGGAAGTTCTCGAGCCCCTCACGCGTCGTGGGATAGGGCTCGAGGCGCACGGCCCGGCCCTGCCGCGCGGCCTCGACCTCCGCTCCACGGGCGACCGCGGCCGAGAATCCGCTCGCGGCGCGGTGGAGGATGACGACCGGCCCGCCCGTCGCCCAGCGGAGTGCAGGCAGCATGTAGCGGCTCGCCGGCGTCGGGATGCCGACGACCATCCGGTAGCCGCGGCGATGGATGTCGTCCGCCGCCCCGCCGTGGTTCCAGAGCACGACGCCGTGGGTCTCGGCGAGCGGCGCCGCGGCACGCGTGAGGCCGCTCGAGTACGGGCCCGCCAGGAGGTCGACCCGCTCGCGCACGAGGAGCTCCTCCACCTGGCGGCGGACCAGGACCCGGTCGCCCCGGTCGTCGCGGACGACGAGCTCGACACGCCGGCTCCCCGGCCGCGCCCCCTCCGCCCACAGCGCGAGCCCGCGGTGGGCGTCGATGCCCATCGGCGCGAGCGGGCCCGAGAGCGAGACGGCAAGCCCGACGCGGAGCGGTCGCGCTATTCCTTCCAGTACTTCTCTTCCTTGACGAGGAAGTCGCGCGGCGTGAGACGCCGGGCCACGTCCTCGATCATGCCCGGATGGCCGCAGGCGTACGCCGCCGTGGACTCTGCGGGGAGCCCGAGGCGCTCGACGTGCTCCTCGACCACGGTGTTGACGCGGCCCGTGGCGCCGGCCCAGCCACGGTTGCGTTCCTCGCCCGGGCGACTCACCGTCGGGATGTAGGCCAGGAGCTCGGGATGCCTCGCGCTCGCGGCCTCCAGCTCCTCCCGGTAGGCGAACTCGTCCTGGTAGCTCGCCCCCTGGAGGACAACGAAGCGGAAGCGGCGCTCGCCGCGGTGGATCACGTGGCGCAGCATGCTGACGAAGGGCGCGATGCCGGTCACGGTCGCGACCATGAGATGGACGGGAAACTTCTCCTCGAGGGTGAAGACGCCCTTCGGCCGAGGACGGAGAGAGACCGCGTCGCCCACCCGCAGCGTCCAGAGCTTCGGCGTGAGCTCGCCGTGCTGCACCAGCTCGAGGAAGAGCTCGAGGAAGGCCTCGTGCGGGGAGGAGACGATCGAATAGGGACGCTCGACGCCATCGAGCCCGATGGTGCAGTACTGTCCCGGCGTGAAGGCGTAGGGAATCTCGGGCTGCAGGCGAACCACCGCCAAATCCGGGGTGAGATTCCGCCGCTCGGTCACCACCGCCTTCGGGAGCTGGGGCTTCTCCTTCAGCGCGCTGATGCCTCATTAGCCCGTGCGTCGCGGCGGCGGTCAACACGGCGGATTGCACGAGGCCTGGCCAGAGGTAGTGCAGCCGGCCCGAGGTTCCGCGGCACGTCGGCCTCCCGGGACCCCGAGAGGATGAGTGCATCCCCGGTCGGATTCGAGATTGACGCCACGCCTAGGCAATGTTAGAAAAGAGGACTGCCTCGGTACTGTTTCGGCGACCCGCGCCAGGGACCGAGATCGAAGGCCCATCCCATGATTCGAATGAGGAGGCTGACCGACTACGGGATCGTGCTGTTAGCGCACCTGGCGCGAAACCCGGCCCGGGCGCCGTGCAACGCCCGCTGCCTGGCGTCCGAGGCTCACCTGCCAGTCCCGACGGTCAGCAAGATTCTCAAAGCGTTGGCGCGGGCGGGGCTGCTGGTCGCCCACCGAGGCGTGAAGGGCGGATTCAGTCTCGCACGGCGTCCCGAGGAGATCTCCATGGCGCAGATCATCAGCGCCATGGAAGGACCGATCGCGATCACGGAGTGCAGCGACAACGTCCCCGGGATCTGCGAGCTCGAACCGTGGTGCCCGGTCGGAGCCAACTGGCAGAGGATCAATCGGGCGGTCCGGCAAGCGCTGGAAAACATCAAGCTCTCCGAGATGACGTGCTCGCTGCGCGGTGGTTTCCCGCCGCTGGTCGCGCGGGGCAAGATCTTGGAATCACGACGTGAACAGTGAGCAGGAGGCTACGGTGCCGACGAATTCCAACACGATCGAGGCCCTCGCGAACCGCGAATACCAGTACGGGTTCGTCACCGACATCGAAGCGGACACGGCGCCCCGGGGACTGAACGAGGACATCGTTCGCCTGATCTCGGCGAAGAAGAACGAGCCACGGTTCATGCTGGACTGGCGCCTCAAGGCCTACCGGCAGTGGGTGAAGCTGGAGAGGTCGGAGGCCGAGCCCACGTGGTCGAACATCCACTACCCGCCGATCGACTACCAGGACATCATCTACTACGCGGCACCGAAGCAGCCGACGGAGGGTCCCAAGAGCCTCGACGAGGTGGACCCCAAGCTGCGGGAGACGTTCGACAAGCTGGGCATCTCCCTGGAGGAGCAGAAGCGGCTCAGCGGGGTCGCGGTCGACGCGGTCTTCGACAGCGTCTCGGTGGCGACCACGTTCAAGAAGAAGCTCTCGGAGCTCGGCATCATTTTCTGCTCCTTTTCCGAGGCGGTGCAGCATCATCCGGAGCTGATCGAGAAGTACCTCGGGTCGGTGGTGCCGTACACCGACAACTTTTTTGCGACGCTGAACTCCGCCGTCTTCACTGACGGCTCGTTCTGCTACATCCCGAAGGGCGTACGCTGCCCGATGGAGCTCTCGACCTATTTCCGCATCAACACCGCCGATACCGGCCAGTTCGAGCGCACCCTGATCGTCGCCGAGGCCGGCAGCTACGTGAGCTACCTGGAGGGATGCACCGCGCCCCGGCGTGACACGAACCAGCTGCACGCGGCGGTCGTGGAGCTGATCGCCCTCGACGACGCCGAGATCAAGTACTCGACGGTGCAGAACTGGTACCCGGGCGACAAGGAAGGCAAGGGCGGCATCTACAACTTCGTGACCAAACGCGGCAAGTGTCTCGGCAGGAACTCCAAGATCTCATGGACGCAGGTCGAGACCGGCTCGGCGATCACCTGGAAGTACCCGAGCTGCATCCTGCTGGGCGACAACTCGATCGGCGAGTTCTACTCGGTGGCACTCACCAACAACTACCAGCAGGCGGACACTGGGACCAAGATGATCCACATCGGCAAGAACACCCGCAGCACGATCATCTCGAAGGGGATCTCCGCCGGGCACGGACAGAACACCTACCGGGGGCTGGTGAAGATCTTGAAGAGCGCGACCGGCGCGCGGAACTACTCGCAGTGTGACTCCTTGCTGCTCGGCGACAAGTGCGGCGCCCATACCTTCCCATATCTCGAGGTCACCAACCGCGCCGCCCAGGTCGAGCACGAAGCCTCGACCTCGAAGATCGGCGAGGACCAGCTCTTCTATTGTCGGCAGCGGGGCATCTCGGCCGAGGATGCCGTGTCGATGATCGTCAACGGTTTCTGCAAGCAGGTCTTTCGCAAACTGCCGATGGAGTTCGCCGTGGAAGCCCAGAAGCTCCTCGGCGTGAGTCTCGAGGGCAGCGTTGGCTGAGCCGTCGGCCGCCAGGAGTGGATCAGCGATGCTGGTGATCGAGGATCTGCACGCGAGCGTCAACGGTGCGGAGATCCTGCGTGGGCTCGATCTCGAGGTGCACGCCGGCGAGGTGCACGCCGTCATGGGCCCGAACGGGTCGGGCAAGAGCACCTTGGCGAATGTCCTTGCAGGCCGGGAATCCTACGAGGTTACGCGGGGCCGGGTGCTCTTCGAGGGACGAGATCTGCTGCCGATGTCGCCGGAAGCGCGAGCGTGCGAGGGAATTTTCCTCGCCTTTCAATATCCGGTCGAGATCCCGGGGGTGAGCACGGCCTACTTTCTCAAGGCGGGGCTCAATGCCATCCGGAAACACCGGGGCCTGGAAGAGCTCGACGCCATCGACTTCCTCGCCATGGCCAAGGAGAAGCTGAAGATCGTGGAGATGGAAGAGAGCCTCATGACCCGGGCCCTCAACGAGGGCTTCTCCGGCGGCGAGAAGAAGCGGAACGAGATCTTCCAGATGGTCGTGCTCGATCCCCGGCTCGCGATTCTCGACGAGACCGACTCCGGACTCGACATCGACGCCCTGAAGATCGTGGCCGACGGCGTCAACGCGCTGCGCGGTCCGGACCGTGCGATGATCGTGATCACGCATTACCAGCGGCTGCTGAACTACATCGTGCCCGACCATGTTCACGTGCTCCTCAACGGTCGCATCGTGCGGTCGGGCGGCAAGGAGCTGGCCCTCGAGCTCGAAGAGCGCGGCTATGATTGGGTCAAGGCCGACGCCGGGGCGCCCGCGTAGGGCAACACGATGGTGCCGGGAGCGAAGGAGTGGGAGCGGTACCTCGCGGATTTCGCGCAGCTCGCGAGCAACGGCACTACGCCGGCGCCGCCCTGGACGCGTGAGCTGCGCCGCAGCGCGCTCGACCGGTTCACGGCTTTGGGATTTCCCACCACCAAGCACGAGGAGTGGAAGTACACCAACGTGGCACCGATCGCGCGGAGCCGGTTTGAGCGCGCCGAATCGACCCGCAACGGGTTGACGGCCGAGCGCCTGGCGCCCTTCACCTTCGGTGAGCAGGGGGGCACGCGGCTCGTGTTCGTCGACGGCCGGTACGCCCCGGCGCTTTCGGCCCTACCGGATCTGTCAGATGGGATGACGGCCGGGAGCCTCGCTGGCGTCCTGACGGCGGATCCCACCGCGCTCGAGCCGCACCTGGCCCGCTACGCCGCGTGCCAGGACCACGCGTTCGTCGCGCTCAACACGGCCTGCATGGAGGACGGGGCGTTCGTGTCCGTCCCCGCCGGGACGGCGGTGCCGAAGCCGATCCACCTGCTGTTCGTCACGACCGCCCCTGAAAAATCCACCGTGTCCCATCCCCGGAACCTGATCCTGATGGGGGGCGGCAGCCGCGCGATGATCGTCGAGAGCTACGTCGGTCTTGGTCCGGCGAGCTACTTCACCAATGCCGTGACCGAGATCGTCATCGGCGAGAACGCCGTGCTGACCCACGACAAGCTGGTCGAGGAGAGTGACGTCGCCTTCCACATCGCGACCACGCAGGCGCAGTTGGCCCGCAGCGCGGTGTTCACGTCCCGCGCCATTACACTGAGTGGCGCGCTCGTCCGGAACGACACCAACGCCGTGCTCGCCGGAGAAGGCGGCGATTGCACCCTCGATGGCCTCTACCTGCTGCACGGCCGCCAGCACGCCGACAACCACACCAGGATCGACCACGAGAAGCCGCACTGCAGCAGCCGCGAGCTCTACAAAGGCATCCTCGCCGGCCGATCGAAGGGGGTTTTCAACGGCAAGATCTACGTGCACCAGGACGCTCAGAAGACGGACGCCAAGCAGACCAACAAGAACCTGCTCCTGTCCGAGGACGCCGTGATCAACACCAAGCCGCAGCTGGAGATCCTTGCCGACGACGTCAAGTGCGCTCACGGATCGACGATCGGCCGGCTCGACGAGGACGCGATCTTCTACTTGCGCTCCCGCGGCCTCGGCCTCGAGGCGGCGCGTGGTCTGCTGACCTACGCGTTCGCGAGCGAGGTCGTCAGCCGGATCACGATCGCGCCGCTCCAGGGCCGGCTCGACCGGTTGCTGCTGGCGCGACTCCAATCGCTCGACGGGTGGAGCGGGGCAAGCGGGGTGCCGGCATGAGCACGGCCCGCGAGATGACGACGACGGCCACCTGGGCGCCCCGGTCCGCCGCGTTCGACGTGGAACGCATCCGCAAGGACTTCCCGATCCTGCAGCAGCGGGTGCACGGCAAGCCACTGGTGTATCTCGACAACGCGGCCACCAGCCAGAAGCCGCGGGTCGTGATCGACACGGTCGAGCGGTACTACGCCGCGCAGAACGCCAACATCCATCGGGGCGTGCACTTCCTGAGCGAACGGGCGACGGCCGCGTACGAGGACGCCCGTCGCACGGTAGCGCGCTTCCTCCATGCCGCAGACCCCAGGGAGATCATCTTCGTCCGGGGTGCCACCGAGGGGATCAACCTGGTGGCGCAGAGCTACGGACGGGCGTTCCTCGCGGCGGGGGACGAGATCGTCATCTCCGCCATGGAGCACCACTCCAACATCGTGCCGTGGCAGATCCTGCGCGAGCAGATCGGCGCCAAGCTCCGCGTCGTCCCGATCAACGACGCCGGCGAGCTCCTGGTCGACGAGTACGCGGCGCTGCTGAACGAGCGGACGAAGCTGGTGTCGGTGGCGCAGGTGTCGAACGCGCTCGGCACCGTCAATCCGGTGAAGCGCCTCATCGAGATGGCGCACGCGCGGGGCATCCCGGTCCTGGTCGATGGGGCGCAGGCGGTCCCGCACCTGCCGGTGGACGTCCAAGACCTCGGGTGCGAGTTCTACGTGTTCTCCGGCCACAAGCTCTTCGCGCCGACCGGTGTGGGGATCCTCTACGGGAAGACCGGCCTGCTGGAGCGCATGCCGCCGTATCAGGGCGGCGGTGACATGATCAGCATGGTGACCTTCGAGAAGACCCACTACAACACGCTGCCGTACAAGTTCGAGGCGGGCACTCCTCACATCGCGGGCGGCCTCGGGCTCGCAGCGGCGATCGAGTACCTCACCGAGATCGGACTCGACGCGATTGCCGCCTACGAGCACGAGCTGCTTCGCTATGCGACCGAGGCCCTCGCCACCGTCGCGGGTCTGGAGATGATCGGCACGGCCAAGGAGAAAGCCAGCGTGTTGTCGTTCGTGCTGGACGGCGTGCACCCACACGACATCGGCACCATCCTCGACCGCGACGGGATCGCCATTCGCGCCGGCCATCACTGCGCGATGCCGGTGATGCAGCGCTTCGGCGTGCCGGCGACGGTTCGGGCATCGCTGGCGCTCTACAACACCCGCGCCGAGGTGGATGTCCTCGTCGGCGCCCTGCGGAAGGTCAGAGAGGTCTTCGCCTGATGTCCGACCTCGGCGACCTCTACCAGCAGCTCATCCTCGACCACAACAGGCATCCGCGGAACTTCCAGCAGCCCGCGGCGGCGAACCGGCACGCGGAAGGCTACAACCCGCTGTGCGGCGACCGGTTCTCCGTCTACCTGCAAGTGGAAGACGGAGTGATTCGCGACGTGGGCTTTCAAGGCATGGGGTGCGCGATCTCCAAGGCCTCGGCGTCGTTGATGACGGCGAGCGTCAAAGGCAAGACGATTGCAGAGGCCGGGAGGCTCTTCGCCAGCTTCCATCACCTGGTCACCGACGGCGAGGCGCCCGCCGAGCCCGTGGAGCTCGGGAAGCTCAGTGTCTTTGCCGGCGTCCGCGAGTTTCCCGTGCGCGTCAAATGCGCCAGCCTGGCATGGCACACCCTGCAGGCCGCCCTCGACACGAAGGACGGCGTGGTGTCGACCGAGTAGGAAGCCGATGCGAAGGAGCGAGCCATGACGAGCCGCGAGCCGATCACATTGCGCCGCGACTGTGACGCGATCCAGATCCCGAGCGGGACCCCGATGCCCCTCGCCGCGGGGACCAAGGTCGTGATCACGCAGTCGCTCGGCGGAACGTACACGGTCACCACGGACCACGGGGAGATGGTGCGGATCGCCGCGCAGGACGTCGACGCCCTCGGTATCGAGAGCGCCGCGACGGCGGCGCCTTGCGCCAGCGCCGCGGGGCCGCAGGACCTCGAGCAGCTGGTCTGGGATCAACTGCGGACCTGCTTCGACCCGGAAATTCCCGTCAACATCGTCGACCTCGGGTTGGTGTATCACTGCGCGATCACGCCGCTGCCCGAGGGGGGTCACAAGGCCGAGGTCAAGATGACGTTGACGGCCCCGGGCTGTGGCATGGGGTCGATTCTCCAGGCCGACGCCAAGAGCAAGATCGTCGCCGTGCGGGGCATCGTGGCCGTCGACGTCGAGCTGGTCCTCGACCCGCCGTGGAACCCGAGCATGATGTCGGAGGCGGCCAAGCTGCAACTCGGCATGCTGTGAGCGCGCAAGGAGGAGACGTGTCGTCACCGGAAATCGGTCCCAACACCACCATGGCGGAGATTCTCGACGCCTATCCCAGCGCCAAGGTGGGCTTGTTCCAGCGCTACCACATCGGAGGGTGCACCAGTTGCGGCTACCAACCCGGCGACACGTTGCAGGAGGTCTGCGCGACCCACGACATCGCGGACCCGTTGGATGCCGTGATCGCTTGCATCCGTGAGAGTGAGGCAGTGGAGGCCACGCTTCACATCCGGCCGGCGCAGGTGGTCGCCGCCCTCGAGGGGGGAGACAACCTGATACTTCTCGACGTGCGCGCACCCGAAGAATGGGAGGCCGGCCACATCGAGGGGGCGCGGCTCGCCACGGTGGAGCTCACCTTCGAGATCCTCGACTCGTGGCCCAAGGATACCCCCCTCGTGCTCTACTCCAATCACGGCAACCGCAGTCTGGACCGCGCGTCCTACTTCCGGGCGTACGGCCTCACCAATCCGAGAAGCATGGACGGGGGACTCGAGGCGTGGTTGGCGCTGGCGGGTCCCGCGGAGGAGATCCGCCGGCACCTGGCGCAGGCATTCCCCGGCGCGCGGGTTGCCGCTGCGGACGCGACCGGCGCCGGCGATCACTTCGCGGTGACCATCGTGAGCCCGGCGTTCGAGGGCAAGGCGCTCGTCGAGCGCCACCAGATGGTCTACCGCGCGCTCGATCCGCTCATGGCGCGGATCCATGCGTTACAACTGAAGACGGTCAGCCCGGGCGAGGCATAGTCCGGAAGGAGGTTCATTTATGGCCGAAGACGTGATGACGGAAATCGAGAACGAGATCCGCAACAACAAGGTGGTCCTGTACATGAAAGGTACACCGGCCTCCCCGCAGTGCGGGTTCTCGGCGGCGACGACGGAGATCCTCCAGGACCTCGGCAAGCCGTTCCACACGGTCGACGTTCTGAGCTCGCCCGAGAAGCGCGACGCGATCAAGCGCTTCTCCAACTGGCCGACGATCCCGCAGGTCTACGTGAACGGCAAGTTCATCGGCGGCTGCGACATCGTCCGCGAGCTGCACCAGCGCGGCGAACTGCAGCGCATCGTGGAGGAGGCGTTCGAGGACTAGTATGGTTGTTGTGGTATGTTCCGCGACAGGTGCCTGCCCCGGACGCGACGGCGCTACGAGCGTCCAGACCCTCTACCTCGGAAGCTTTGGGGGGGCTGCTCGCGGGCGGCATTCCGTACACTTTGGGAGCGCTAATCCACGCCCCGCGACGGCCGGATCCGTTCCCCGACGTGTTTGGCTTGGGTAGGATTGGGACATGGCTTACATCATCACACGCCTCTGTCGCGACTGCGTAGATACCGGGTGCGTGGCCGTCTGCCCCGTCGACTGCATCTACGAGTACACGGGCACCGACCGCGAGCAGTGGCCGAACCAGCTCTACATCCACCCCGACGAATGCATCGACTGCGGCGCCTGCGAGCCCGAGTGCCCGTGGAACGCGATCTTCGAGGAGATCGCCGTGCCCGAGGCGTTCAAGGACGACACGCCGCTCAACTACAAGGTCATGGAGAACATGAGCGACTTTAAGGTCCCCCCGTACAAGAAGATCGAGCACCCGAGCCCCGAGCAGGTCGTCCAGAACAAGGAGAAGTGGGGCTGGACGGGTTAGCGTGCAGTTCCCGACCAGCGGGTCGGCAAAGGAGACTCGACAGGGATTCACCGCATGGCCGATGTGGATGTCATCAAGCGGCGGCTACCAAAAACTGCTACCGGAGCTGCTAGCGTTCGACGGTGGAGCGCGGTCGGCGCGACCTGTCACGGGCAGCGAAGACGAGCCATCCCGAAGGTGGCGGACGGCGAAATTGCCGAAAGCTGACCGCGTAGCCGGAGTATTGCGTTATCCCGTTTCTGCTACCGCCGGCGAAAAACCCTTGCCCAGCGAGGGCCCAGAAAGCTTCCCAAGCTGGACGTCGCCGGTTCGACCCCGGTGGCTCCGTACTCGGGGCGCAAACAGCTAGGATCGGTTGATCGGGAAGACTGCAACCCCATCTCTTTCGGCGCCCCACTGACGCGGATGACGCTGACCTCGTTGCCACCGTGTCGATCGCTAAACTCTATGCGGACCTCGCGGCGGCTGGGTTCTCGAAAAGCTCTCCTCGAAGGGCTTCAAGCTCTCGGACAGCGCGGTCCGTCGGCATTTTCGCCACGTCCCTCGGGATCGGTACTTCGAGGTGGGCGAGGGCCAGGATGGCGGTGGTGAAGCCGTATCGACACCGCTCGACGGCTTGCTGGAAGGGGCGATCAGCGAGGAGGCCGTCTGCGAGGCGCTCGTTCGGGTGCTCCTTGAGCGGACCCAACGCCTGGAGAAGCAGCAGCGAGTCGTGCGTGACCATTCTCAGGCTGAACGCCTCGCAACTCGCTCCCTCAAAACCATGGGGATGCTCGAACGGACGCTGGACAGGCTCGGTGAACCCAGGAAGCCGAGAGAGGAGATGAAGAAGCGGTTCCGCGAGCTACTCGGGCGGGCGTACGAGGCGCTGGGCACCGCCTGCCGAGACGCCATGGCCGAGCACGTGAAGGTGCTCACCGCGACCCACGATGAATACGTGGGCGAGCGGCTCCGACCCGAACTTCTGGTGCAGCGCGTGTCGCGCTTTCAGGAGGAGTGGCCGAACCGATTGATGGCGCACGTCAGGGCGGCGATGTCGCCCATCTTCCGTGAAGCCGGAGCGATCCGATAATCGGGGCGGCGTCGTAGCTCCCCGATGCAGATGCAGCGACGAGAACGAATAGGAGGTGTCAGATGGCAATGAGAAAGCCCACAGGGAGCCGGCCTTATCACTATGGAAGGCTCGGCTATCCCCCACCCGACCAGCGGGACCTTGGGTATGCCCTGCGATGGTTCTTCGGCTCGCGGGAGGAGCTGGCCCGCGCCGCGACGCTGATAGAGCGAGAACGGCTCGCGCGGCTTGGCGAGCTCCAGCAGGCTCGACATCGCAGACTCGGCGGGCGGCGTCTGGGCCACTGCCGTCGTGGCCGGCGTCGTCGCGCTGCGCCGTCAGAGATAG
>Ga0137403_10007388_pt1 | contig 12403 bp, 13 predicted proteins | sample CZOMad2_1_16fung_FD_122057 | JGI IMG/M metagenome (GOLD analysis project Ga0137403, IMG submission 122057) | Vadose zone soil fungal communities from Angelo Coast Range Reserve, California, USA - CZOMad2_1_16fungal (Hybrid Assembly) | ecosystem: Environmental > Terrestrial > Soil > Vadose zone...
GAACCCGGAGCAGCCCAAGCAGACGTACGAGCGGGTCACCGGCAAGCAGGTCAACATGATCTCGCAGAGCTGGGACGGCACGCGGGTCTACATCGCCTCCTCGCTCCTCGCCAACTGGGACAAGGGCGGCGCGGACAACGAGCAGTTCGTGCGCGGCTTCTCCTGGGACGGCAAGGAGCTCAAGCCGGCTTTCGAGGTCGATTTCAACAAGGAGAAGCTCGGCCGCGCGCACCACATGAAGCTCGGCTCGAAGGCGATGAAAGCGGCGTATGGGCTCGAGCGCACCGCGACCGTGCGCTGAGCCGCGGGTCGGACCCATCCTGGCGCGCCTCGCGACGGCCGCGGCCCTCGTGGCGGTCGCGGGGATCGTCGTCGACGCGCACGAGCCCGACGACACCCTGCCGGCCGCGATCACGATGGACTTCGTGCCGCCTGCGCCCGGCAGCTATGCGCTGCACCCGATCATGCGCGCGCCGGATGGACCGGTGCTCGACCCGGCGGGCCGGCGGCTGCCGCTGTCGCGCTTCACCGCGGGAAAGATCACGCTGCTCGGGTTCATCTACACCTCGTGCGCTGACGCGCGGGGCTGTCCCCTCGCCTATCAGGTCTTCCACACGGTGCGACACCGCGTGTCGGAGGATCCGGATCTGCGTGATCACGTGCGTCTGGTCTCGCTCAGCTTCGATCCGGCGCGGGACACGCCGGCGGTGATGCGCCACTACGCGGCCGGAGCGCCGCCGAACGGTGTAGAGTGGGCGTTCCTGACGACCGAGCAGCCGCGGACCCTGGTCCCGCTGCTCGACGGCTTCGGTCAGGATGTTCGCGTCGAGCTCGACTCGCACGGCCGGGCGGCGGGACCGCTCGCGCACGTGCTCAAGGTGTTCCTGCTCGACGAGGGCGCCGTCGTCCGCGAGATCTACACGACCGCGTACCTCTATCCCGAGGTCATCGTGAACGACATCAAGACACTACGGCTCGCGGACCAGCCCCGGCGAAAGGCTGCCCCGTGAGCCCCCGCTCGCCGGTCGTTGGGCGCACGCCCGCGCCGCAGGCGTCACCTCTCGTCACGCCGGAGTGGCTCGCGCAAAACCTCGGCCGACGGGACGTCCGGGTCGTCGACGGCTCCTGGCACATGCCCCAGCTCAAGCGCGACGCGCGCGCGGAGTTCGTGCAGGCGCACGTTCCCGGCGCGGTGTTCTTCGATATCGACGCGATCGCCGACCCGCGGACCTCGCTGCCGCACATGCTGCCGCGCGCGTCGGAGTTCGCGCGCAGTGTCGGGCAGCTCGGCATCGGCGACCGGGATCGCGTGATCGTCTACGATTCGCGCGGCGTCGTCAGCGCCGCGCGCGTCTGGTGGACGTTTCGCGCCTTCGGCCACGACTCGGTCGCCGTGCTCGACGGGGGCCTGCCGCGGTGGCGAGCCGAGGGACGACCGGTCGAATCCGGCACGCCGGCGCCGAAGCCGCGCCGGTTCACCGCCCGGCTACGCCGGAGTCTCGTCCGCGACCTCGCGGGCATGCGCCAGAACCTCACGACCCGACGCGCGCAGGTGCTCGACGCGCGCTCGCGCGGCCGCTTCGCCGGCACCGAGCCCGAGCCGCGCGCGGGGCTCCGCTCCGGCCATATCCCCGGGAGCCTCAACCTTCCCTATGATGACCTCTATCAGAAGGACGGTACGCTGTTGCCGCCCGACGCCCTCCGCCAGAAATTCGAGGCCACGGGGCTCGACCTCGGCAAGCCCGTGGTCACCTCGTGCGGGTCGGGTGTCACCGCGTCCGTGCTGGCGCTCGGCCTCTACGCGGCCGGGCGACCGGACGTCGCCGTGTACGACGGGTCCTTCACCGAGTGGGGCGGCCGCGACGACACGCCGATCGAGAAATAGGCGGTGCGCGCTTTAGATTTAGGCGATCCCGACGATGCCGCTCAAGCTCTCCGACGACCTCAAGGCGCTCGTGCGTGGCGCGAACTTCGCCCATCTCGCGACGCTCATGCGTGACGGCTCGCCGCAGGTCGCGCCGGTGTGGGTGGATCTGGACGGGGATTTCATCCTCGTCAGCACCGGCGAAGGATCACTGAAGGCGAAGAACACGCGCCGCGACGCGCGGGTCGGGCTCTCGATCATCGCGATGGACAATCCGTACCGGGAAGCTCAGATCCGCGGGCGCGTCGTCGAGCGGCGGCCCGACGCCGACTTCAAGACGATGGACCGGATCTCGCACAAGTACACGGGCAAGCCGTTTCCGTTCCGCGACAATCCAGCGCAGCGCGTCGTGCTCGCGATCGAGGTCGAGAAGGTCCGCTACGCCGTGCTGCCGTTCGTGCACGCGCCCGCGTAACCCGCGGCGCGCGCGTCAGCGGCCCGCTCCGAGCTTCGGCCAGACCTCGTTGGCGAGGCGCTCCATGGTCTCGAGCACCTCGGCTTGCGAGCCCGAGCGGCAGTCGAAGATCGCGTGCGTGGGCCCGAGATCGACGACCGGTTTGAGCTGCTCGATCACCTGCTCCGCGGTGCCGACGAAAACGCGTCCCGGCTCTTCCGGCTCCCGCCTCGCGGCGTCGCCCCGAGGGCCGACGACGCGAACTCCGTAGCGCACGGAAAATCCACAGGCGTCGACGGATCGCCCGCTGGCGCCGACCTGAGCGCGCAAGTAGCCGACCCGGGCGCGCAGCTCCTCCACGGGCATCCGGAACGCGTGCCAGCTCTGGCCGTATCGGGCCGCGCGGCGAATCGCCGCATTGCTGTTGCCGCCGACAAAGATCGGAGGGTGGGGCTTCTGCAGGGGCTTGGGGAAGCAGCCGATGTCTCGCACCTGGTAGTGCGTGCCCTCGAAGACCGGATTCTCCTCGGTCCACAGCTTGACGAAGAGCTGGAGCCACTCGTCGGTGACGGCACCCCGCGCCGCGAACGGCGGCGTGCCCATCACCGCGAACTCCTCGGCGAGCCAACCGACGCCCACGCCCACGAACAGGCGCCCGCCCGAGAGGACGTCGATCGTCGCCAGCATCTTGGCCGTGAGCACCGGGTTGCGATACGGCAGCACGAGGACGCTCGGGCCGAAGCGAACGCGGCTCGTGGCGCCCGCGAGGAAGCACAGCATCGAGAGCGGCTCGAGATAGTCGGCGTCCGGCGGCACGAAGATCCGACCGGTCGCGTTGTACGGGTAGCGCGACTCGATGCGCCGGGGGATCACGATGTGGTCGGTCACCACGACCGATTCGTAGCCGAGGGCCTCCGCTCGACGCGCGGCCTCGACGACGTTCTCCCGGGTCGCGAGCGGCCCGGCGTTCAGGATCTGGAAGCCCAGCCTGGTCATCGTCACGTCCCTCCGGCGCGCGGCGACGCGCGAGCCACCCGGTCAGTCGCAGTAGAGCTCGACCGTGTAGCCGTTCGGATCTTCGATGTAGATCGCGCTGTTGGCGCGGCGCCCACGTATCCGGACTCGTGCTTCCTTCACGCGCGCGCAGACCTTCTTCCATTCGGCGCGGGAAAAGTGCAGCCCGAAGTGGTCGAACCCGCCCGCGGCGGGATCGAAGCGAGCCCGCGTCCCGACGAAGTTCAGGAGATCCTGGCCGCCCATCGTCTCGAGAAACAGCATTCCGTCGTGAGGGAACGCGCGTCGGAGACCGAGGACGTCGGTGTAAAAGCGCTCGGTGGCGGCCAGATCGCGCGTCTTCAGCGCCAGGTGGCGAAGCCCGCGGCTCATACGATGCCCATGGCCGGCCGATCAGCCCGGATCCTCGGCCAGACGTCGGTCATCGTCCGCTCAAGAACCTCGAGCATCTCGGAGACGGTGCCGACCGAGAAATCGAGCACGAAGTGCTCGACGCCGGCGGCCACATACGCCGACAGGTCGTCGACGATCTGGGCCGGCGAGCCGGTCAACGGGGTCCGATTGCGCCCGGCCCCGTCCTGGAAGCGCAGCGGGCCCTTGAACGTGATCGTGATCGTCGCCGGGTCGCGCCGTGCCGTGGTCGCCATGTCGCGCAACCGCCGCACGGCCGCCGCCATCTCGGCGGGATAGAGCTTCACCGGAGGCCTGAGGCCGAGCGGGTGCCAGCCGTCGCCGACGTCGACGACGCGCGCGAGCGCGGCCTTGGTGTGGCCGCCGATCCAGATCGGGATGTGCTTGCGCGCCGGCTGCGGGCGGACCCCGCCGGCCTCGGCGATCCGCGCGAAGCGGCCCTCGAAGCTCACGCGCGGCTGCGCCCAGATCTCCTTCATGAGGCGCAGGTACTCGACGGTGCGGTCGGCGCGGTCGTCGAAGCGGACGCCGAGCGCCTCGAACTCTTCCCGCCACCATCCCACACCGGCGCCCAGGATCACCCGGCCTTGCGAGAGGTAGTCGGCGGTCGCGAGCGCCTTGGCGGTAACGACCGGGTTGCGGTACGGAATCACCAGCACGCTGATCCCGACGTCGATCCGGCGCGTGATCGTCGACAGGTAGGTGATCGCGGTCAGCGGCTCGAGCCAGGGCTCGTCGGGCCCGAGCGGAAAGGCCCCGGTCACCGAGTACGGGTAGGGCGATGCGCTCTTCACCGGAATCAGCAGCCGATCGCTGACCCAGATCGAGTCGTAGCCGAGCGCGTCGGCGCGCTGGGCGAGCGTCGTGATCGCGTCGCGGTCGGCGAGCGCACCGCGCCCCTGGAGGGAAAAGCCGATCTTGACCGCCATCGTTCAGCCGAGGGCCGCGACCCGGTGGCCGCGGCCGTTGACCGCGATGTCCATCGTCTCGACTCGCCGGGCGTCAGGGTTCCGCTGGACCGACGCCCTTGAACACGAACTTCTGGGCCCTCTTGCCCGAGTCGACTTCCGCCGTGTAGACGTTGCCCTTCGAGTCTACCGCCAGATTATGCACCCAGTGGAGCTGGCCCGCCTGGCGACCGTTCCGCCCGAACTTGCCCACGATGTGGCCGTTCTCGCGCAGCAAGGTCCACACGTGGTTGTTCTCGCCGTCGGCGTTGTAGAGCCAGGTCTGGGGCGCGTCGTGCGAGACGTCGAGATCCCAGACCGAGCCGTTGCCGCGCGTGGCGGGCGCGACGACGAACTCCTTCACGAACGTCCCGTCCTTCTTGAAGACCTGGATGCGGTTGTGCATCCGGTCGCACACGTAGAGGAGCCCGTCCTTCGCCAGCCGCGCGCAGTGCACCGGATTGCCGAACGACTTCACGCCGGCTTCGCCCGGCGGCCGGCCGTTGGCGCCCCAGTGCCGCTTGTAGGCGCCGGTCTGGCCGTCGAAGACGATCACGCGATGGTTCTTGTAGCCGTCGGCGATGAACACCTCGTTCGTCGCCGGGTCCACGTTCATGTTGGCCGGCCGGCCGAGGTGGGCCGTATCGTTGTCGCCCCCGGTCCGATCGTGCTTGCCGATCTGGAGCAGGAACTTCCCGTCCCGCGTGAACTTGAGCACCTGGTGATCCTTCGCGTCGTTGCCGCCGATCCACACGTTGTCCTGATGGTCCACGAAGATCCCGTGCTCGGTGAGCGGCCAGTCGTATCCGGCGCCCGGCCCGCCCCACGAGCGCACGAGCGCGCCATCGGCGTCGAACTCGAGCACCGGCGGCGCCGGCGCGCAGCAGAGGGAGCGCGGCGGGTTCAACGTGGCGCCACGCTCGTCCTCGGTCAAGGTGCGCGGCCGCTGGATGACCCAGACGTGGTCGTGGCGGTCCACCGCGACGCCCGCGGCCTGTCCCATGAGCCAGTTGTTCGGCAAGGGCTTGGGCCACCACGGATCGACCTGGAACTTCGGCGCTTGCCCGTCGCCCGGGCGCTGGGCCGTGACGGGTCCGGTGACGGCCAGGGTGAGGCCGACCAGAGTCGCGCACGCAAGGGCGCCGGTCACGATCCGGAGACGACGTCGGCGGGTCATGCGGATGACTCCTCGAGTCCGAAGGCCTTGGCCAGGAGCTCGTAGGACCGACGCCGCGCCTTCGGATCGTGAGTGATCGTGACGACGATCAGCTCGTCGGCCTCGTAGTCGGCGGCGAGCGCCTCGAGCCGCTCGCGCACCTGCTCGGGGTTGCCGGCCACCGTGCGCTGCTGGGCGTGGTGGAGTATCGCCAGCTCACGCTCGGTGTACGGGTACGTCTCGGCCTCCTCGATCGACGGGTAAAGGCCCGCGCGTCCGGTGTAGAGACGCACGATGAAGAGCTGGCGGCTCTTCGCCAGCCGCTGGGCTTCGGTCTCCGTGTCGGCGCAGACGACGAAGACCGCGGCGCTCGCGCGCGGCGCGTCGAGCCACCGGGAGGGCTGGAACTGCCGCCGATAGGCGCGCGTGACCTCGGCGCCGCCATCCTGGTTGATGAAGTGCGCGAACGAGAAGCCGGTGCCGAAGTGCGCGGCGATCGCGGCGCTCTGGTCGCTCGAGCCGAGAAGCCACATCTCCGGCGCGGTCGGGCCCGTCGGCATCGCGAGCACGGGCGCGTAGACGTGGCCCGGCGGTAAGGTGCCGTGCAGGAAGCCCTGGAGGTCGGAAATCTGCTGGGGGAAGTCCTCGAGGTTCCCGTTCTCCCGGAGCGCGCGCGCCGTCAGCTGGTCGCTCCCGGGCGCCCGACCGATGCCGAGATCGATGCGGCCGGGGAAGAGCGTCTCCAGCACGCGGAAGCTCTCCGCGACCTTCAGCGAGCTGTAGTGCTGGAGCATGACGCCGCCGGAGCCGACGCGGATCCGCGAGGTGCGGGCGGCGACCTGACCGATCAGCACCTCCGGGCTCGACCCCGCCAGCCCGGGCGTCGAATGATGCTCGGCGAGCCAGTAACGATGGTAGCCGAGCCGGTCGCACAGCTCGGCGAGCTCGAGCGTCTCGTGGATGGCGTCCGCCACGGCGCCGCCGCTTCGCACGGGTGATTGGTCGAGCACACCGAGCCGGAGCATCTAGTTGATCCGCTTCTCGCGGCCCTTCCACTCCTTCTCGCGAAGGACGAACTTCTGCACCTTCCCGGTCGACGTCTTCGGCAGATCGCCGAACTCCACCGCCGCCGGACACTTGAAGTGCGCGATGTGCTGGCGGCAGAACTCGATGATGTCCGGCTCGGTGGCCGTCTGCCCGGGCTTGAGCGTGACGAACGCCTTGGGCCGCTCGCCCCACTTGTCGTCGGGGACCGCGACCACCGCGCACTCGAGCACGGCGGGGTGCCGGGCGACGCATTGCTCGACCTCGATCGTCGAGATGTTCTCGCCGCCCGAGATGATGATGTCCTTCTTCCGATCGCGGAGCTCGACGTAGCCGTCGGGGTGCCACACCGCGATGTCGCCGGAGTGGAACCATCCGCCGCGGAACGCCTCGGCGGTGGCCTCGGGCTGACGGAAGTAACCCATCGCCGCGTTGTTGCCGCGCATGATGACTTCGCCGAGCGTCTCGGCGTCATGCGGCACGTCACCCATGCCGCCGTCGACCACGCGCACGAGATCGAAGATCGCGTAGCCCTGGCCCTGGCGCGCAGCCAGCCGCGACTGCTCGTCGAGCGGCAGGGCGTCCCATTCCTCGTGCCACGCGCACACCGTGTGCGGGCCATACGTCTCGGTGAGCCCATAGACGTGCACGGGCTTGAAGCCGAGCTCCTTGAGCCGGCCGAGCAAGGTCGGCGAGGGCGGCGCGCCGGCCACGCACACCGTCACCGGCCTCGCGAGCTTGTGCGCCTTGGGGTCGTTGACGACGCCGATGTGGACGGTCGGGGCGCCGTTGTAGTGGGTGACGCCTTCCTTGTCGATCATGTCCCAGATACGGCCGGGCTCGACCCGACGCAGACAGATGTGCGTGCCGCCGACCGCCGTCACGCCCCACGTGAAGCACCAGCCGTTGCAGTGGAACATCGGCAAGGTCCACAGGTACCGCGCGTCGAAGCTCATCTGGGACTCGAGCACCTCGCCGAGCGCGTTGACCCAGGCTCCTCGGTGCGAGTACATGACGCCCTTGGGCCGGCCCGTCGTGCCCGACGTGTAGTTGATCGCGAGCATCTCTTCTTCGTTCTCGAGCCAGCTCTCGACCGGCGCCGGCGAGCCGCCGGCGAGGAAGTCCTCGTACGGATCGCCGGGGGCGCCGGTGTCGTCCACGCGGACGACGCGCAGGCCGGACAGCGGCAGCGGCTTCACGAGCGGCTCGAGCTCGGCGTCGACGAAGAGGAACTTGGCGCCGGAGTGCTCGAGGATGTACGCGATCTCCTCCGAGTTGAGCCGCGTGTTGATCGCGACCAGCACGCCGCCCGCCGCCGGCACGCCGTAGTGCGCCTCGAGCATCGGCGGAATGTTCGGGCACAGGAACGCCACGCGGTCGTGCTTGCCGAGACCGGCCGCGCGTAGCGCCGAGGCGAGCCGGTTCACCCGCTCCTCGAGCTGCCGGTACGTGTACCGACGCGAGCCGTGGACGACGGCGGTCTTGTCGGGAAAGACGTACGCGCTCCGGGTGAGGAAGCTCACCGGTGACAGCTCGGTGCGATAGACGTGACGAAACTCGCTCATGCGTGCTCCTTGGAACGGGCTTGCGCAAGTTTACCCCAGGAGCACTTGCGCCGCGCGCACCGGCCGCTTACGCTCCCGGCGAACTCGATCCGTCGTGGTGGACCATACAACTGAGGAGGAGAGCATGAACGACGTGTCGCGGCGGCATTGGCTTGGCTCCGTTGCAACCCTCGGTGTCGCGGCCGCGCTCGCCGGCACGGCGACGGCCCAGGGTCGTCCCTCGGCTGACGATCTGATCCGCACCGTGAAGGGCGCCAAGCTGTTCGATCTCTCGTTCACGTGGAACGAGCAGTCGCCGGTGCTCGGCCTCAACCCACCCTACTCGTTCGCGCTCAACCGGACCCACAAGATGACGCACGAGATCTTCGGCCAGGCGCCGGGCAGCCGGGTGTCCTGGGCGTCGGAGATCATGTACTTCAGCGGTCAGCACGGCGCCCCGACCATCGACGCGATCGGCCACATCGGACGCGACCTGAAGCTCTACGGCGGCGTCGACGCGGTCGCCGCCACGTCCACGCCGGGCGGCATCGGCGCCAATCTCGGCATCGACAGCTTCCCGGTCGATCTGATGGTGAACCGGGTGGTCTTCGTGGACGTCGCGCGACAGATCGCGGGAGGCCGACCCGACCCGCTCCCGCCCGGGTTCGAAATCACCGGCGCGCACCTCGAGCAGACGTCGAAGGCGCAGGGTGTCGAGGTGCGCCGCGGCGACTCGCTGCTCATCCGCACGGGCTGGGGGCAATACTTCGGCAAGGACAACGGCAAGTACCTCGGCGAGCAATCCCCCGGACCGGGTCAGGACGCGGCGCGCTGGATCATCGACAAGGGCGTGCGGCTCGCCGGTGACGACACCGCGACGTTCGAGAAACGTCCGGCCGCCTACGGCAAGGAGCTCTTCAGCGTCCACATGATGCTGCTTGCCGACCACGGCATCTATATCGTGGAGAACGCCAACCTGGAGCCGCTCGGTGACGCGAAGGCGTACGTCGCGCTGCTGATCCTGACGCCGCTGAGGATCCAGGGCGCCAGCGGCTCGCCGCTCCGAGCGATCGCACTGGCGCCCTGACGGGGCTCAGAGCACCACCGCGGGGAGTTTGAGACTCAATTCTTGTCTGCCGCCCGCGTCGCCACCCGGACGATGTAGTCCGCGAACTGCGGGAACGGGTCGAACCCGAGGACCGCCGGAGCGTTGGCGACGAAGTTGGACGTCGCGTTGACGTCGTAAAAGTAGACGCGGCCATCGTCGCGGCCGACGAGATACTCGATGCCGCCGACGTCGATCGACGCGGCGCGCGCGAGGGCGCGCGCCTGATCGACGACATCCGACGGGGCGTCGTAGCGGGTCACCTCGAGCCCGGGCTTGGCCTCGACGGGACAGGCGCCGAGGTCGGCGCTTGCGGGCGCCTCGGGCAGCCGGCAGATGTCCGCCGGACAGAGGTTGAAGTCCGACGCGGGCCGGACGATCCGGATCGCGTAGAGATAGCGGTCGTCCAGCACCTCGACGCGCACGATCGCGCCGTCCCGAGACTCGATGAACTCCTGAACCAGGGCCGCCCCATCCGGGCCGAAGTCGAGCGCGGCCGCGCGCGCCTCGAGGTCGGCGGGCGAGTCGAAGCGCTCGATGAGCGCGCCCGAGCCGCCGACGTTGGGTTTGACGAGAATCGGAAAGCGCAGCTCGCCGCCCGCCTTGAGGACCTGATCGCGATGGTTCACGACCACCGTCCGGGGATAGTTCACGCCGAGACGCTCGAAGAGACCGATCTGGAGCGCCTTGGATTTCTCGAAGCGATAGGCCCGAACCGGATTGATCACGGGCACGTCCAGCGCCTCCCAGTGGGCCAGCAGCGCCTCGGTGTAGAAGAGGACGCTCCCGTGTCCGCGCCGGTGCGACGAGGGGCTCGTGCGGTTGACGATGACCGAATAGCGCGGCGTCCAGTCCCGCGGGTCGAAGGTGTGATTCGAGTGGTCGATCTTCTCGAACGGCAGGCGTCGATGCTGGAGCTCGGCGATGAGTCTGGCCGACCACTCCGGATGCTCGTCGAGAATGCCGATAGGGGCGGACAGTCGATCCTTCACTGGGCGACCTCCATGGGGACACGGTTGTCCTCGAACCACTGCAGGCGGTCCCGGAGCGCGACGACGTCACCGATCACGATGACGACGGGGGGCTCGAGCCGCGCGCGCGCCGCCCGCGCCGCGATATCGCGGAGGGTGCCCGTCACCGTCTCCTGCGCGCTCGTGGTACCCCAGCGTACGAGCGCCACCGGGGTCGTCGCGGGGCGCCCGTGCGCGATCAGCGCGCGCGTGATCCTGGGCAGGCTCTCCAGCCCCATCAGCACCACGAGCGTGTCCGAGGCCCGCGCGAGCCGCGCCCAGTCGACGCCCGAGTCGCCACCCGAAGCGCTCCCGTGCCCGGTCACCACCGTGAACGACGAGGCGACGCCTCGATGGGTCAGCGGAATCCCGGCATACGCCGGGACGGCGACCGCCGAGCTCACACCCGGAACGATTTCGAACGGAATCCGGGCACGCGCCAGCGCGTCGGCCTCTTCCCCGCCGCGCCCGAAGACGAACGGATCGCCGCCCTTCAGCCGCACGACCCGGCGACCGCGCCGTGCGTGCATGAGCAGGAGCGCGTTGATCCGCTCCTGGGGCAGCGCGTGATGGCCCGAGGCCTTGCCCGCGTAGATGCGCCGCGCGCGGGGCGCCTCGTCGAGGAGCCGCGGGTCGACGAGCCGGTCGTACACGACGACCTGAGCGCGCCGCAGGAGCTCGAGCCCGCGCACCGTCATGAGCCCGGGATCGCCGGGTCCCGCGCCGACGAGGGCGACCGTGCCGACTCTCACGATTCGGCTCCGAGCAGCTCGAGCAGCCGGTGCTTGGCATCGTCGCGCCCGCGCTCGACGATCAGCCGCCGCACTTCCGGGCCGAGCGCCCGCCGCCAGGCCTCCGCGGTCACCGGCCGCCCGGCCGCGCGCACCTCGCGCCTGGCCTCGGCCGCGATCGAGGCGAGCGTCGCGTAGTCGTCGGTGAGATAGGCCTCGAGCTCCTCACGGATCGCGCGGGCGAGCGCGGGGCTCGAGCCGCCGGTCGCGATGGCGACGGTGAGATCGCCGCGGCGCACGAGCGCCGGGAGAATGAACGTGCACCGCGCCGGATCGTCGGCCGCGTTGATCCAGAGCCCGCGCTCGCGCGCCTCGCGGGCCACGGCCGCGTTGACCTCGCCCGCGTCGGTCGCGACGAAGGCGAGATCGGCGCCCGCGAGATCGCCCTCGCGGTACTCACGTGGCTCGTGATCGATGCGGCCCTGGGCAGCCAGCGCGCCCAGCGCCGGCGTGACGCGGGGGCTGATCACGATGACGTGCGCCCCGGCCGTCACGAGGCCGTCGACTCGCCGCTCCGCGATGGGGCCGCCGCCGATCATGACGCAGCGCCGGCCCGCGAGGTCGAGAAGGACCGGGTAGTAACCCATCTCAGCCGTCGACGCCGTGAGGCGGGCCGGCCGGCGCGACATCGCGCGCGACAGCCTCGACGAGCTCGCCCGCCAGGAGCCCGCGAAGCTCCTCGTCGGTGTGACGGGCGGCGAACTGGCGGAAGTTCTCGTTCGACCGGCGCTCGGCGAGAAAGGATTTCAACAGACGCTCGATCGCCGGAGCCACCGCCGTCGCCGGCAGGCGAAGCCCGATGGGCCGGGCCACGGCCTGATGGCGGCCGACGGCGCCGCCGACGCAGAAGTAGTAGGCATCGACGATCGCGCCGTCGACCTTGATCTTCTTGCCCTCGATCCCGAGGTCGGCGATCCAGTGCTGGCCGCAGCTGTTCGGGCAACCCGTGACGTTGATCCGAAGCTGCTGCTCGAATCCCGGCAAGCGCTGCTCGAGAGTCTCCACGAGCCCGCGCGCGAAGCCTTTCGTCTCGGTGAGCGCGAGCTTGCAGAACTCGGAGCCC
>Ga0137403_10007389_pt1 | contig 12402 bp, 13 predicted proteins | sample CZOMad2_1_16fung_FD_122057 | JGI IMG/M metagenome (GOLD analysis project Ga0137403, IMG submission 122057) | Vadose zone soil fungal communities from Angelo Coast Range Reserve, California, USA - CZOMad2_1_16fungal (Hybrid Assembly) | ecosystem: Environmental > Terrestrial > Soil > Vadose zone...
GGGCGGCGAACAGGTCGGGATCGGCCTGTCGCACCTCATCCAGCGTCGAGCCTTCCCATTGCCCGTAGCCGATCTCGCGCAGCCGGTCGTCGGTGGCATAATCACCCGGCGGCAGTTTCAAGGCCCCTCGCACCAGCTCCATCGTGGACCGCGCGCGCACCAGCGTGCTTGCGATAAAGGTCAAGGAAGCTTCGCTGCGGCCATCGCGCGCGAGCAAATCGGCGAGAACGCCGCCGGCGGCCACCGCCTGCTTGCGGCCGAGATCGTTGAGCGGAATATCGCGCACGCCTTGCAAGCGCCCTTGCGCGTTCCACTCGGTTTCGCCGTGGCGGATGTAGTAGATGGTGGGCATCAGTCCTTGGCGAGGCTGATATCCGGCGCGTCGGGGCGTTTCATGCCGACGACGTGGTAGCCGGAATCGACATGATGCACCTCGCCGGTGACGCCGCGCGACATGTCCGAAAGCAGATAGAGCGCGCTGGCGCCGACTTCCTCGATCGTCACGGTGCGGCGCATCGGCGCGTTGTATTCGTTCCACTTCAAAATGTAGCGGAAATCGCCGATGCCCGAGGCCGCCAGCGTCTTGATCGGGCCGGCCGAGATCGCGTTGACGCGAATGTTCTTTTCGCCGAGATCGGCCGCGAGATAGCGCACGCTCGCCTCAAGTGCTGCTTTCGCGACCCCCATCACATTGTAATGCGGCATCCACTTTTCAGCGCCGTAATAGGTCAGCGTCAGGATCGAGCCGCCGTCGGTCAAAAGCTTTTCGGCGCGCTGGGCGATCGCCGTCAGCGAGTAGCAGCTGATCAGCATCGTCTTGGAAAAATTGTCGGCGGTGGTCTCGAGGTAACGGCCGTCGAGCTGGTCCTTGTCGGAAAACGCGATCGCGTGCACCACGAAGTCGATTTTGCCCCATTTCTCCTTGAGCACGTCGAACACCGCATCGATGGTCGCAGGCTCGGTGACGTCGCAATGGCCGAGCACGAGACCGTCGAGCTCCTTGGCCAACGGCTCGACCCGCTTCTTCAGCGCGTCGCCCTGCCAGGTGAGCGCGATCTCGGCCCCCGCCGCGTGGCAGGCCTTGGCGATACCCCAGGCGATCGAGCGGTTGTTGGCGACGCCGAGAATCAACCCACGCTTGCCCTGCATCAGCCCTGAATCTTGCGTCATTCGGTTTCCCATCGACCTTGATCGGCTTCCGAGGTACACCAGCGCCTTCCCCCGGTACAGTCCCTTCGGTTTGGGCCGTTAACCGTACCAAGCTTGACGGCCGGAATAGCGGCGTCATTTCGGTGTTATATTCTTCAACCGTCCGCGCCGACGATACCGACGCCGGGCGGACCAAACCAAGATCGAGCTTAATGACCACTGCGTTTCGTCAGAGTGTCGAAGCCATGATCCCGGCCCTGCGGCGGTACGCCCGCGCGCTCGCGCGCGACGCCGACATTGCCGACGATCTGGTGCAGGACACGCTGGTGCGGGCACTGCGCTCCGAACGGCTGTTTCTCGGCGGCGACGTCAGGAGCTGGCTGTACACCATCCTGACGAACCTCAACAAGAACCGCCGGCGATCGCTGGCGCGGAGACCGCAATTTATGCCGCTGCTCGACAACAATCCCGACGCCAGCGGCACCGAGGCGGAAGGACGCGACATCGCCCGCGCGCTGGCGACCCTGGTGGAGGAGCAACGCTCGGTGCTGCTGCTGGTGATGCTGGAAGGCTTGAGTTATCGCGAGGTCGCCGACATTCAGGGGGTGCCGATCGGCACCGTAATGTCACGGCTTGCGCGGGCGCGGGCCCATGTGAAAGCTTCCCTGGAGGGCGAACGCCCGGCGCTGCGGCGGGTGAAATGAAGATGCGCAGGTTTGTAAACCATCCCGGGGTTATAAACGATCCAATGAGAGGATTTGAAACGCACCGGATGCATTGTCTCTCTCCCCTCTTTCCCTTCCCGGTGAACGAGGTGGGCGCGGAGAAAGTTTCTACTGAAAGACGACGACCATGAGTGAACAAAAGATACCCGTCACCGAAGACGAACTGCACGCCTATGTCGACAACGAGCTGCCGGCGGAACGTCGCGGCGATGTCGAGGCCTGGCTCGCCACGCATCCGGAGGATGCCGAGCGGGTGCAGTCATGGCGCGCGATGGCAGAGGCCCTGCATGCGCGTTACGACCAGGTCGCCGACGAGGCGGTGCCGAAGCGGCTCGAGATCGAGCGGTTGCTGCCGAAGCCGCGCACATGGGTGTACGGCGCGATCGCCGCGACCTTGGCGGCGTTGATCGGCGGTGGCGGCGGCTGGATGGTGCGCGACATGTCCACCTCGCCCTCGGCCTTTCAGAGTTTCACGGTCGATGCGCTCGGCGCCCACCGCCTCTATGTCGTCGAAGTGCGGCATCCCGTCGAAGTTTCGGGAAACGATCGCGCACATCTGCAAGCCTGGCTGACCAAGCGCTGCGGCTGGGACGTCCGCGCGCCGGAATTGGACGCAACGGGGTTGAAGCTGCTCGGCGGCCGACTGCTGCCCGGCCCCACAGGACCTGCGTCTTTTCTGATGTATGAGAGCGCCTCCGGCGAACGCTTCACGATCTACGCGGCACGCGGGGCGACCGAGACCACGCAAATGCGTTATGCGACGCAGGGCAACAACGGCGCGCTATTTTGGGCCGACCGCGGCGTGGGTTACGTCGTGAGCGGGAGTACCGACCGCGATCGCCTGACCCAGATCGCGCATCAGGTGTATGACCAGTCGGAAAAAAGCGGTAGTTGAGCGCGTCCCAATTCCGACATTGAAAATCTGGAATCAAGTCACCGGCGCGTCTCAATATCGCGCCGGTGATCACGCAAAAGTGCGGAGCGTTCGATCCGCCGATCGACACGCAAGCAGCCTCGACTGGGGTTTTTGTAACCGCGCTGGTCCCCCGGTCGAGGCTGTGCCTTTTCATGTGACGTATTAGCGCCGCAATCCGATCAAGTGAGGTCGCTGCGCGGATTGTACGGACGCCCGTCACGCCATTTCTCCATCAATGTCTCCAGCTCGATATCGTTCCCGTCCGGAAGCATGACGCGCGTGGTGACGAACAGGTCGCCGGCGGTACCGCCGGTTTTCGGCAAGCCCTTCCCTTTCAACCGAAAGGTCCGGCCGCTCGAGGTGTTCTTCGGTATCGACAATTCGACGGCGTTGCCAAGCGTCGGCACCCGAACTTTGCCGCCAAGCACGGCCTCATAAAGCGTGATCGGCAGATCGACGCGCAAATCGCTGCCATCGACCTTGAAGAACGGATGCGGTGCGATGTTCACCGTGATCAGGAGGTCGCCGGGGCGGTGGCCGGGCGCGGTCTCCCCTTGGCCCTTCAGCCTGATCTGCTGACCGGCGATGACGCCGGCCGGAATCTTGACGTTGAGCTCCTTGCCGGTCGGCAGCCGGACGCGCTTCTCCGCGCCGTTGACCGACTCTTCCAGAGATACCGTCATCGACACGCTAAGATCGAGATCGAGCGCAACGCCGCCAGTGTCGAATTCGAAAGTATTACCCGCGCCAGGCCGCGCGCCGCGGGCCGCGGCACCGCCGAACATGCTGTTGAGGATGTCCTCGAAACCGCCGCCGCCCCCCGGGCCGGCGCCGCCGCTTCGAAATGTGTGGGATTCGAAGCCGCCGGGCCCGCCCCGACGCGTTCGCGGGTCGCCGCCGGGAAAGCCCTGAAAGCGCGGCTTGCCCTCGGCATCGATCTCGCCGCGATCGAATTGCTTGCGCTTCTCCTCGTCGCCGACGATCTCGTTGGCCGTATTGATTTCGGAAAAGCGCGCCGCGGATTTCGGATCGCTCGTGTTGTTGTCGGGGTGATGCTTCTTGGCAAGCTTGCGATAGGCACTCTTGATCGCCGCAGCGCTGGCGCCCCGCGGCACCCCCAAGACCTCATAGGGGTCGCGCATCCGTCACGTCTCCTTCAGGGATATCTTATCCGATGGGCCGTTCGCCCGCCTCGGTTTCATTTGGGGTTTTCGTGGCATTTTTGCAACGGGTATCGCGCGCATGACGGCGTTCAACTCCGGCTCCAGGGCTTGAGCGTGTGAATTTCCCATCGGCCCTCGCCGGATTGGCAGGCCGCGCCCTGCAGCCAGCTTTCCGACCCGCCATTGACATAGCTCGCGAGAAAATCCCGGCAGGTGCGCCCGTCCGCGGAATAGGCCTGGGCCAACGGCGTCACCGAGCCGCGCGCGCCGGTGTCGGGGTTTTCCCAGGGCTGGCTGGAATCCTTGTCGCCCTTGGTCAGGACGTCGGAGGCGGCGTTGCGGGCGAAGGCGAGATCGCTCTCGGTCGGGGTCGCCGCGACGGTTCGAACCCCGCCAATCGAGCCCGTCACCTCCTCGGCGTCGAACTTGCCGAAGGCGCCTTCGCCGCGGGACAGGCTGCAGCCGCCAACGCCCGCCCCGATTAGAATCAATGTCATCAGGGCGCCGGACCGAGCGATGACCGATAGGCCAATCCGCGCCAATATCCTATATAGGGCAGGCCTATATCGGCGCTGCAACGCGCTCTGGACCTCGGGCGGACGCAACTCGGAACTCCTGATATGACCGACACGACCTCCATAAAACACCCGACGTCGTTAACATCCGGTGATTTCACCGCCGCCGAGGAGCCGTTTGCCCTGTTCGGCGAGTGGTTTGCCGAAGCCGTGAAGGCCGAGCCGAACGACCCCAACGCCATGTCGCTCGCGACCGTGGACGCCGACGGCCTCCCCGACGTCCGGATGGTGCTGATGAAAGGCTATGACAGCGACGGCTTCGTTTTCTACAGCCACCTCGCCAGCGCAAAGGGCCGCGAACTCGCCACCAATCCCAAGGCGGCGTTGCTGTTTCACTGGAAGTCGTTGCGCCGCCAGGTCCGTATCCGCGGCCCGGTGTCGCCGGTGACCGAGGCGGAGGCCGACGCCTATTTCGCGACCCGGCCGAAGCAGGCGCAGATCGGCACCTGGGCCAGCAAGCAATCACAGCCGCTGGAAAGCCGCTTTGCGTTCGAACAGGCGGTCGCGAAGGTCGCCGCCAAGCACATCGTCGGCGAGGTGCCGCGCCCGCCTGGCTGGAGCGGCTGGCGCATCGCACCCGTCCAGTTCGAATTCTGGCACGACCGCCCGTTCCGCCTGCACGACCGCATCGAATTTCGCCGCGCCACGCCGGATCAGCCGTGGTCCAAGACGCGGCTTTATCCTTAGAGCATGATCCGGAAAAAGCCTGCCCTCGGACTTGATCCGAGGGTGGGAACCGGTTTTCCGAAAAGATCATGCGTCAACGGAGAGATGAGATCATGATGCGATTCAACCTAATCGCATCGTGATCCGCAGCTTAAAGGACTTCCATGCCGACACCATCCAACCACGGACCGCGGCGCACGCTGCTTCTGACCGGGGCCAGCCGCGGCATCGGGCACGCGACGGTGATCCGCTTTTCCAGCGCCGGCTGGCGCGTGCTCACCTGTTCGCGGCATCCTTTTCCGGAAGAATGCCCGTGGGACGGGGGCCCCGAGGATCACATTCAGGTCGATCTTGCCGACCACGCCGATACCAGCCGGGCGATTTCGGAAATCCGCGAGCGGCTGGAAGGCGGGGCGCTGCACGCGCTCGTCAACAACGCCGCGATTTCGCCGAAGGCCGAAAGCGGCGGCCGGCTCGGCACGATGGACACCGACATCGAGACCTGGAGCCATGTGTTCCGGGTCAATTTCTTCGCGCCGATCATGATGGCGCGCGGCCTGATCGAGGAATTGAAAGCCGCGAAAGGCTCGGTGGTGAACGTCACCTCGATCGCGGGTTCGCGCGTGCACCCCTTCGCGGGCGCGGCCTACGCCACCTCAAAAGCGGCGCTCGTCTCCCTGACCCGCGAAATGGCTTCGGATTTCGGCCGGGTCGGCGTCCGCGTCAACTCGATCGCGCCGGGCGAAATCGACACCTCGATCCTCTCGCCCGGCACCGAGAAGATCGTCGAGCAGCAGATCCCGCTGCATCGGCTGGGCACGCCGGACGAGGTGGCAAAGATCATCTATGTGCTGTGCACGGAAACGAGCTCCTACGTAAACGGTGCCGAGATTCACATCAACGGCGGGCAGCACGTTTAGAGCGTTTTCCAGCGAAAGCCTGCCCCGGACGCGATCCGGGGTGGGTGCCGGTTCGCGTCAAGAAAACGCGTCAAACAAAGAAGTAGAGCCTCCGTTCCGATTCAATCGGAACGGAAAAGGCTCTAGCGCGCATCATCCTTAAGGAACTTGAAAAGCCACCGACCTCATTCTTCAGGATGAGGTGATGCTTGCGGTAACGTCAAATCAATCCGCGAAAAATTTGCGCTGCGCCCCGCGACGGCTCGCCGCGTCGATGTTGAAGGTGCTGGAGCAGTCGTCTTCGCTCTCGCCCTCCAACAGCGCCGCGCCGCAATGCCGGCAGATGCGCGTCGAGACCGCAAGCGCGCCTTCGGCCGCGTTGCGGCCCTGCTGGTAGCTCGCAAAGTCCACGACATTACGGGATGACGTTATGACTCTTTCAACCATTGTGTCCTCGCGACTTGAGCCTCTTTATCGCAGAAAGCCGTCGCATAAACGTTCAACCCAACGCTCAAATTTTACCGGAGAAATTGAGAGAGACTTCGGTCTCGTTCGGCGCAAGATCGCCCACTACAACCACTTCTTCCATTTGAAATAGATGTAAGGCCCGGCGGCGGCGAGCAGCATCGTCACCAGCGCGTAGGAATAGCCGTGGGCCCATTCCAGTTCCGGCATCGACCTGAAATTCATGCCGTAGATCGAAGCGATCAAGGTCGGCGGCATCAACACCACCGCCATCACCGAGAACAATTTGATGATGTTGTTCTGCTCGAGATTGACGACGCCAAGCATCGCATCCAGCACGAAGGTGATCTTGTTGGAAAGATAAGAGGCGTGGTCGGTCAGCGAGGTGACGTCGCGTTGCATGGTCTTGAGCTGCTCGCGCATGTCCTTCGACCATTTGACGCCATCGACCGCGGCCGCGACGAAGGTCACCACGCGCCCAATCGAGACCAGGCTCTCGCGCACCTTGGAGGTCAGATCGCCCTTGCGGCCGATCGCGATCAGGATGTCGGAATAGCGTTTGGCGTGGCCGGTGCGCGCCGCGCCCTCGGGCTCGAAAATATCGTGGCTGATGGTGTCCATGTCGCTGCCGGCCCGTTCCAGAATGTCGGCGTTGCGGTCGATGATCGCGTCGAGCAATTCCATCAGCACCATTTCGCCGGTCATGCCGGGCGCACAGGCGCGCGCCAGCTTGTTTTCCACCAGCATGAACGGCTTCGGCGCATCGTAGCGCACGGTCACCAGGCGATGGCTGGCGAGGATGAAGGTTACCGCCGTGGTTCGCGGATTTTCGGTATCCGCGGAGCACATCAATGTCGCCGTCATGTAGCGCGCGCCGTTTTCGATATAGAGACGGCTGGAAATCTCGATCTCCTGCATGTCTTCCCGGGTCGGCACCGCGATCCCGGCGAGCCGCTCCACCGCTTTGTCCTCCGTGGCGGTCGGTTTCATCAGGTCGATCCACACCGCATTCTCCGGCAGCGCCGCAAGGTCGGTGGATGCAACTTTCTTCAGCGAGGATTCGGAAGGGACGAACACCGACAGCATCGAGAACTCCAGGGCTGAGAAGCCAGTACCCAACAGGACTTATCTCGATTCTGGCAAGCGCTTCATGACGCGGATATCAACTGCCGGTCCATTTGTGGCGGCTGGACCACGGCAAGCCCCGCCATGAGCTGGAGGGCGGTATTCCCCTCGGCCAAAAATGACCCGAACTCAGAAGCTTGCGGCAAATGCGGCAAAAAAGACACAGCTTGCCCTCGGCGATATGGAACCGGCATCTAAGCTCTGGAATTACGGCCCGTTTCCGATGATAATGCGGTTAACAGAATCGTGGCGTTCTGCGGCGCATTATGGGCGCTTGAACGCACGACTTTCGATCGGAAGTGCATAATGTCATTGCTAAATGTGTCGTCGGTAAAGGCGAAGTTGGGGATTTTGGCGGCCGGCCTGATGCTGTCGGGCTGCATGCAGGCCACGAATTATGAGCCGACCAACACGGCCAACTTCAAGCCGCACGACAAGGAATTGCTGGCCAAGGTGCATTACGAAAAGGTCGACGTGAAGGAAGAGTTCCGTCGCGCCATCGTCGATTATCATCGCAAGGAAGCGCCCGGCTCGATCCTGGTCGATTCCGACAATCATTATCTCTATTTCGTGCTCAACGACGGCAAGGCGATCCGCTACGGCATCACCGTCGGCGAGGAAGCGATGGCGTGGTCCGGCATTGCCAAGATCGGCAGCATGACCGAATGGCCGGCCTGGCATCCGACCAAGGGCGAGATCGAGCGGCTCGGCGTTCCCACCTACGTGCCGCCGGGCCCGGACAATCCGATGGGTTCGCGCGCGATGTATCTTTACTCCGGCGGCAAGGACACGCTGTTCCGGATTCATGGCACCAACCAACCGGAATATATCGGCTCGTCGATTTCCTCGGGCTGCATCCGCATGACCAACGAGGACGCGATCGATCTGTATGGCCGGGTCAAGATGGGCGCGATCGTCGTCGTGCTGGAACCCAAGCACGGCGATTCGCCGCTCAAGCCGCAAGTCGCGCAGCAGGATGCCGTCAGCACTTTGCGATAAGCACTCGCCAATAATCGCCTCGTCGTCGTGTAGAATTCAAAAAGCGCCGGTTTTACCGGCGCTTTTTCGTTGATGGTGGGGTTTGAGAAGCCTCCGGCTCGGCCGGTTCGGATTTGACGGCGTCCGATTTGGCGGTGTCCGAAGCCGGTGTGGCGGAGGTGGCGGCAACTTCGCGCGGTGGCGCTTCGCGGGGCCGCTCAAGCGGTAACGCCGGCGCGATTCGCGGCAGCGGCTCCCACACGTCCCACTGACAAATTTTGTAATTGTTGCGCCGCTCCATCAAATCGAGATGGATGTGGTCCTCGTGATACCAATCCGAGCCCGGCCCGAGCACGGTTGAAAATCGCGCGCACACCGACTGCCGCACGCTCTCGCGAAGACCGCGCGACGCCGCGCGATCGGTGAGCGAGATCGACCGTCCGTCAGCGAGCCTGACGCTGCGCACGTCGAGCGCGTTGGCGAGGCCGTGCTCGGACAAGGGGGCGCCGAGCACGCGGTTGCGACCGCGGCATTCATACGAGTCGAAATTGTCGAGATCGCTGACGACGGTGCCGAGCTTCGCCGCCAACGGCGCGATATCGGTGCGGATCCAGTCGGCGATCTCCGACGCCATGGCGCAGCGAAGGATGGCGGCGGGTTTTACCGAAACCAGGCGCTTGTCCGGCAGGACCACCGCCTCGAGCCGGACCAGGTCCTCGCCACCGCAGCCGCCGGGACCATGAATATCGGGGATGCTGGGGGCGATGGCGACCTCATCCGTCAGCGCCAGCCGGCAGGCCGAAGGCTGCGATGGCGCTGCCGACTGCCGTTCCGGCTCGGATGCCGGGGCGTCTGCCGGGCGCGGCTTCGGCAGCGGAATCAATCCTGCCGCCGCTTGCAGCTTCGGTCGGGGCTCATCGACAAAGGCGCCTTGCGGCCTCTCGGATTTCCGCGCCGCGGCAGCAGGCTCGACCGACATCGAGAGCGCCAGCAGCACGGCCGCGATGGTGACCATTGGCGCTGGGCGGCGACGAAAGCCGCCACAAGGCCATTTGCGGCGTGCGTCCTCCGCGCTAAACTTCATGGCAATTCCGTGAAGAGCGGCAAGCGAGAACAAAATCAGGAGGAGCGTCCGTATGCGTGGATTGATGCAAGACTGGCCTTTGCTGTGTCATCGAATTATTGAGCACGCGGCGGCGATCCATGGAACACAGGAAATCGTCACGCGATCGGTCGAAGGCCCGATTCACCGGACCAATTACGCCGAAATCCGCAATCGTGCACTGAAAGTGTCGCAACGCCTCGATCGCGACGGCATCAAGCTCGGTGACCGTGTCGCCACCATCGCCTGGAACACCTGGCGTCATCTTGAAGCCTGGTACGGCATCATGGGCATCGGGGCGATCTGCCATACCGTCAACCCGCGGCTGTTCCCCGACCAGATCGCTTGGATCATCAACCATGCGCAAGACCGCGTGGTGATGACCGATACGACCTTCCTGCCGATCTTGGAGAAGATCGCCGACAAGATACCGAGCGTGGAGCGCTACGTCGTGCTCACCGACCGCGCGCACATGCCGCAAACCACGCTGAAAAACGCAGTTCCTTACGAAGACTGGATCAACGAGGCGGACGGCGATTTCGAGTGGAAGACCTTCGACGAAAATACCGCGGCTGCGATGTGCTACACCTCCGGCACCACGGGCGATCCCAAGGGCGTGTTGTACTCGCATCGCTCCAACGTGCTGCACGCGCTGATGGCCAATACCGGCGATTCGCTGGGCGCCAACGCCGGCGATACAATGCTGCCGGTGGTTCCGTTGTTCCATGCCAATAGCTGGGGCATCGCCTTCTCGGCGCCTTCGATGGGCACCAAGCTGGTGCTGCCGGGGGCAAAGCTCGATGGCGCGTCGGTATTCGAGCTGCTGGAAACCGAAAAGGTGACGCATACCGCCGGTGTTCCCACGGTGTGGCTGATGCTGCTCAATCATATCGCCGCCGGCAATCTGAAACTGCCCCACCTGAGAATGGTGGTCTGCGGCGGCTCGGCGATGCCGCGTACCATGATCAAATCGTTCATCGACATGGGGGTGCAGGTGCGCCACGCCTGGGGCATGACCGAGATGAGTCCGATCGGCACCCTCGCCTCGCTGAAACCTCCGTTTGCCGAACTCACCGGCGAAGCCCGGCTCGATGTTTTGCAGACCCAGGGCTACCCGCCGTTCGGCGTCCAGATGAAGATCACCGACGATGCCGGCAAGGAACTGCCGTGGGACGGCAAGACCTTCGGCCGGTTGAAAGTCAGCGGTCCCGCGGTATCGAAGGCTTATTTCCGCGTCGATGCCAACATTCTCGACGAGCAAGGCTATTTCGACACCGGCGACGTCGCCACCATCGACAAGCACGGATACATGCGGATCACCGATCGCTCCAAGGACGTGATCAAGTCCGGCGGCGAGTGGATCTCCTCGATCGATCTGGAAAATCTCGCGGTCGGACATCCAGCGGTTGCGGAAGCGGCCGTGATCGGCGTCTATCATCCGAAATGGGACGAGCGTCCGCTTTTGATCGTGCAGCTCAAGCAGGGCGCAAGCGCGACGCGCGAGGACATCCTGAAATACATGGACGGCAAGATCGCCAAATGGTGGATGCCCGACGATATCGTGTTCGTCGACGGCATTCCCCATACCGCCACCGGAAAGATCCTGAAGACCGCGCTGCGCGACCAGTTCAAGTCCTACAGTTTTCCGACCGCGGCGGCCTAGGAACAATCGTCATGTCCGGCTTTGTGCCGGGCATACACGTCGTCCTTGTTGCGCAGCCTGAAAACGCGGATGGCCGGGACAAGCCCGGCCACGACGTTGAGAGCTGGCCGGAGCCCCAAAGTCCCTTGAATTTGCCGCAGGTCCGTGGTCTCAAACGGGCCAGTTTGCGGCCTGGCATCATTCGCCCGGCAACGCTCCAACCCGGCAGATTTTGATCGATGGCCCGCAAGTTTTCCGCTCCCTATCAGTCGGAGCCCGTGTCCAGCCTGGCATCATGGGCGCGCAATCTCGCGGTGTTTTCGGTGGTGGCGGTGCTGGTCTCGATCATCATCGTCCGCCAAGGCTTCCTCGAAATGCAACCGGCGCTGTCGACCTTCTTCGGCGCCCTGGGCTGCGCCGTTCTTTCGATTCTGGTGGGTCTCGCCGCCTTCGTCGCGATCTGGCAGAACGGATCGCGCGGCATGAGCCGCATCCTGCTGGCGCTCTTGATCGACGCGGTCGTGCTCGGCTATCCGGCCTATCTGGCCCTGCAATATCGCAAGCTGCCGCCGATCCACGACATCACCACCGATCCGATCGATCCGCCGCGGTTCGACGCGCTGGCGCGGCTGCGCACCGGCGACGGCACCAACACCGCAGTCTATGCCGGACTGTATTCCGCCGAACAGCAGCGGCTGGCCTATCCCGATGTCGAGACGGTGGAACTCGAGGTCCCCGTGCAGCGGGCCTTTGAGGTCACGATGCAACTGGTCAACAAGCGCAAATGGGTTGTGATCGACGAACGCCCCCCGCAGCCGCCGCGCCGCATCGGCCGCATCGAAGCGGTGGCGCGGACGCCGATCATGGGATTCCGCGAGGATGTCTCGATCCGCGTCACGCCGGATGCCGAGGGTTCGCGCGTCGATATCCGCTCCTCGTCCCGCTATTTCGAAAGCGATCTCGGCAGCAACGCCGCGCGCATCACCAGCCTGATCGA
>Ga0137403_10007392_pt1 | contig 12401 bp, 12 predicted proteins | sample CZOMad2_1_16fung_FD_122057 | JGI IMG/M metagenome (GOLD analysis project Ga0137403, IMG submission 122057) | Vadose zone soil fungal communities from Angelo Coast Range Reserve, California, USA - CZOMad2_1_16fungal (Hybrid Assembly) | ecosystem: Environmental > Terrestrial > Soil > Vadose zone...
TGGCCGTCGGTGATCGAGATGACGTTGGTCGGGATGTAGGCCGACACGTCGCCGAGCTGCGTCTCGATGATCGGCAGGGCCGTGAGGGAGCCGCCGCCGAGCGCGTCGTTGAGCTTCGCGGCGCGCTCGAGCAGCCGCGAGTGCAGGTAGAAGACGTCGCCCGGGTACGCCTCGCGGCCCGGCGGGCGGCGCAGCAGCAGCGAGAGCTGGCGATACGCAGCGGCGTGCTTGCTGAGGTCGTCGTAGATGCAGAGCGCGTGGCGCTTGCTGTCGCGGAAGTACTCGCCCATCGTCACGCCGCAATACGGCGCGATGTACTGCAGCGGCGCCGGTTCCGAGGCGGACGCGACGACGACGGTGGTGAACGCCATGGCGCCGGCATCCTGGAGCACCTTCACCACCTGGGCCACCGTCGAGCGCTTCTGGCCGATGGCGACGTAGAAGCAGAAGACGTCCTGGCCCTTCTGGTTGATGATCGTGTCGACGCCGATGGCCGTCTTGCCGGTGCCGCGGTCGCCGATGATCAGCTCGCGCTGGCCGCGCCCGATCGGGATCATCGCGTCGATGGCCTTGAGGCCGGTCTGCAGCGACTCCTTGACCGAGCGGCGATCGACGACACCCGGCGCGTAGCGCTCGATCGGCCGGAACTCCTTCGCCGCGATCGGGCCCTTGCCGTCCACGGGCTGGCCGAGCGCGTTCACCACGCGGCCCACCAGCGCCTCGCCGACGGGGACCTGGGCGATGCGGTTGGTGCGCTTGACCGTGTCGCCTTCCTTGATGGCGCGGTCCTCGCCGAGGAGGACGGCACCGACGTTGTCCTCCTCGAGGTTGAGGACCATGCCGCCGACGTCGCCGGGGCACTGCAGCAGCTCGCCGGCCATCGCCTTCTCGAGCCCGTAGATGCGTGCGATGCCGTCGCCGACCTCGATGACGCGGCCGACCTCCTGCAGGTCGACCTCCGGCTCGTACCCCGCCAGCTGGCGCTTGATGATCTCGCTGATCTCACCCGCTTTGATCATTCCCTACCCTCTCGCCATTCGCTCTCGCAGCCGCGCGAGCTGGCCGTCCAGGCTGCCGTCCATCACCAGGCTGCCAATCTCGGCGACGAAGCCGCCGAGCAGTTCCTTGTCCACGACCTCCGCGATCACGACCTGCTTGCCGCCGAGCGCCGCCCCCAGCCGCGCGGCCAGCAGCGCACGCTCCTGCTCGGTCAGCGGCACCGCCGTGCGCACGCGGACGCGCGCGCGATTGGCGTCGGCGTCCACCAGCATCCGGTAGGCCTCGGCGATGTCCGGGAGCAGCGCGGCGCGGCCGTGGCCGGCCACCAGCCCCAGGAAGTCGCGCACGAGCTTGCTCACGTCGAGGCGCTGCGCGATCTCGTCGGCGACACCGTGCTTGGTTGCAGCCGACACGCCGGGGCGCGTGAAGAGCTGCTCGAGGGCCGCGTCGCCGCGCACCACCTCCACCACCGACACCAGCTCCGCCGCGATGGTCTCGGTCCGGCCCGCCGCGCGCGCCAGGTCGTGCAGCGCTTTGGCGTAGGAACGCGCGGCGCGCCGCGACTTCACCGACCGATCCGCGCGATGGCGTCGTCCACGATGCGGCGGTGCTCCTCGTCGCGCAGGCTCTTGCGCACCAGCTTCTCGGCCACGGCGATGGCGATGTCGGTGACCTCACGCCGCAGCTCCTCGCGCGCGCGGCGGATGTCGGCCTCCGTCTGCGCCCGCGCGGACTCGACGAGCAGCTGCGCCTCGCGGCGCGCGGACTCCACCAGCTTGCGCTGCTCCTCCGCGGCTTCCTTGAGCGCCGCCGCGCGGATCGACTGCGCTTCGGCGTAGGCGGCGCGGATGCGCTCGGCGCTCTCCTCCTGCTGCCTGGCGGCCTCGGCGCGCGCGGCCTCCGCCGCCTCCAGCGAGGTCTTGATGGCCACGCCGCGCTCGTGCATCTTCGCGAGGAGCGGTTTGTAGAGAAGGCGGTGGAGGATGGCGAGAAGGATCAGGAAGTTGAGCATCTGGATGATCAGCGACTTGTCGAGGCTGATCAGCCCGCCGCCGCCGTGCTCGCTGCTCTCGGACGCCGCGAACGCCAGCGCCGGCAGCAGCATCACGCACGCGGACACGATGGAGCCGAGCCACACCGAACGACGCTGGAGCATTGGGCAGATTCCCCCGTCTCGTGCTGCCGCAGAAGGTTTGTGAAAACTATCACCCGGCTCCGGCGCTTGTCAATCCGGCCGCGCGATCACGCCCCCGCCGATGACGAGATCGTCACGGTACCACACGACCGACTGACCCGGCGTGATCGCGCGCTGGGGCTCGTCGAACACGACCTCGGCGCGGCCCGCGCCTGCCGCGACGACGGTTGCCGGCGCGGGACGATGGCCGTGGCGGATTCGCGCCTCCACGCGCAGTGGCTCGCGCGGCGGCGCGCAGGCGATGAAGTTCACGTCCGTCGCCGTGAGCCGGTCGCGCTCGAGGCCGCCGGCCGGGCCGACGGTCAGACGGTTGGCGCCGGCGTCGATGTCCGTCACATAGAGGGCGCGGCCCTGCCCGACGCCGAGCCCGCGCCGCTGACCAACCGTGTAGCCGGCGATGCCCGCGTGCGTGCCGAGCACGCGGCCCTCACCGTCGACGATCGGGCCCGGCCGGAACATGCCCGGATCCCGGCGGCGCAGGAAACCGCGATAGTCATCGTCGGGCACGAAGCAGATCTCCTGGCTCTCCGGCTTGTCGGCCGTGACGAGGCCGAGTCGGCGCGCGTGCGCGCGGACCTCGTCCTTGTCGAGGTCGCCGACGGGAAAATGCGCTGCTGCGAGCTGCGCCTGATCGAGCGGCCAGAGGAAATCGGACTGGTCCTTGCGCGCGTCCCGCCCGCGCCGCAGGAGCCAGCGCCCGCTCGTCGCGTCCCGCGTGACGCGCGCGTAATGGCCGGTGGCCACGCCGGCGGCGTCCCAGGCACGCGCCCGCGCGAGCAGCGAGCCATATTTTAGATTGACGTTGCAGGCCACGCACGGCACCGGCGTGCGGCCGCTCCGATACGCGTCGGCGAAGGGACCGATGACCGCGCGGTCGAACTCGGCCTCCATGTTCAGGACGTAGTACGGGATGCCGAGCTCGCGCGCGACGCGGCGCGCGTCGTCCACCGCCTCGCTGCCGCAGCACGAACCGAAGCGCCGCGCCGGATCGTCGGAGTCCTTCCACGGCCAGACACGCATGGTGACCCCGATCACCTCGAAGCCGCGCTCGACGAGGAGCGCCGCCGCGACCGACGAGTCCACGCCTCCGGACATGCCGACGACGATGCGAGAGGACATCGGCTTGATGATACTAGGCGCGCCCGCCCAGCAATTCGGCGAGCCGCTCGAGCTCCTCGGCGTTGGCGTAGCCGATCTCGATCGTGCCGGTGCGCTCGCTGCCGCGGATCCGCACGCGCGTCATGAGCGCGCGCTGCAGCGTTGCCTCGACGGCCGCCAGCTCGGCCGACCGCTTGCGCGGCGGCTGGGAGCGCCGGACCGTGCCGCGCGCCGCCTCGACGGCCCGCGCGGACTGCTCGGCCGCCCGCACCGTCCACGAGTGCGCGAGGATCTCGTCGCGCAGGCGCATCTGATCGGCCTCGCTCGACAGCGAGAGCAACACGAGCGCGTGTCCCATCGTGAGCCGGCCGCCGCGCAGGTCGGCCTGGATCGGCTCGGGCAGCCGCAGCAGCCGCAGGGCGTTGGCGACCGAGGAGCGATCGAGGCCGACTCGCCGCGCGAGCTCTTCCTGCGTCCAGCCGAACTGCGCGAGCAGCTTCTGATAGGCCTCGGCCTCCTCCATCGGATTCAGATCCTCGCGGAGGAGGTTTTCGACCAGGGCAATCTCGAGGCTCTGCGCATCGGTCGCATCCCGCACGACAGCAGGAATACGCGTCAGACCGGCCTGGCGCGCGGCCCGCCAGCGCCGTTCACCGGCAATCAGCTGATAACTGTCTCCGTGGCGGCGCACGACGATTGGCTGAATCACGCCGGAGGTCTGGATCGATGCCGCGAGCTCGTTCAAGGCCTTGGAATCAAAGAGCTTTCTTGGTTGGTTCGGGTTGACGTGAATCTGGTCGACCGGGATATCGCTCGTCGCTTCGTCCGTCCCCGGCATCGAGGACAGCAGCGCATCGAGACCCCGTCCGAGGCCGCGCTTATTCATGTCGGATCACCTCGCGAGTGAGATCGAGGTAGGCGATCGAGCCGTTGGAGCGTAGGTCGTGCAGCATCACCGGCCTGCCGTGACTGGGCGCCTCGGTGAGCCGGACGTTGCGCGGGATCACAGTCTCGAATATTTCGCCCGGAAAGTAGCGATGCACTTCGTCGCGGATCTGCAGCGCCAGCGAGGTACGCCCGTCGAACATCGTGAGCACGATGCCCTCGATCGCCAGACGTGCGTTCAACCGCTCGCGGACGAGCTTCACCGTCTTCAGGAGGTGCGTCAGACCTTCGAGCGCGTAGAACTCGCACTGGAGGGGCACGAGCACGCGGTCCGCGGCCGCCAGCGCGTTGATCGTCAGTAGCCCGAGCGACGGCGGACAATCGATCACGATGTAGCTGTAGGAGTCCACGATCGGCCGAAGTGTGTCGGCGAGGCGGTGCTCGCGCCGCTCGAGTGCGACCAGCTCGATCTCGGCGCCGACGAGGTCGATGTCTGAGGGCACGAGGCGCAGATCGGGGACCACGGTGTCCCGGATGGCCTTCTCGAGAGGCTCCGATCCGAGCAGCACGTGATAGATCGTCGGGTAGAGTTCGGCCTTCGGAATACCGAGCCCCGTCGTGGCGTTGCCCTGAGGATCGAGGTCGATCAGTAGCGTCGGACGGGCCGCCAGCCCCAGCCCGGCGGCCATGTTGACGGCGGTTGTCGTCTTCCCGACGCCGCCCTTCTGGTTCACCACGGCGATAGTCTTGGCGCTCAAACTCCTGCCTTGTTATGTTTATCGTGCAACATTGGTCGTCATATGACGAGGCTCATTGTTTATCGTCAAACACTAGGCCGGACGAACCCCTGAGGTCAAGGGACCTGATGAACCCAGAAAAGCCGTCGGCCCCGGGGTCCGTCCACCTCCCGCCATGAGCCGATCGGGGTCTGTCGGCTCTTCGGCGGTCCGGTGGCGATGACGACGCCTCCCGGTCGGAGCATCGCGGTCGCAGTATCGGAAAACGTCGTCGGATCGCCGGCACAGCGCATGACGATCGCGTCGAAGTCACCGGGGCGCTGTGCGCGCATCGTCTCGAGCCGCGCGTTGACGACCTCGCACTCGCGGAGCGCGAGCTCGCGCACCACGGCTGAGAGGAACGAGACGCGTTTGGCGCGTGCCTCGAGGAGCGTGACTGCCGTATCCGCGAGGACGATCTTGATCGGGACTCCGGGCACGCCGGCGCCAGAGCCGACGTCCAGGACCCTTCGCACGCCCGACGGCAGCAGTCTCACGAACAGCAGGCTGTCGAGCAGGATGTGATCGACGACCCAGTCGGGGTCTGTCGAGCCGACGAGGCGTTGGCTTCGTTGCCACTTTTCTAACAATTGCAAGTATTTGTGGAACAGATCGGCTTCGTGTTCGCTGAGGGGACGGCCGAGGATCGCCGCGGCGCCGGTTCGCAGCCGCTCAGGCGCGAGAACCGTTCTTGATCTCGCGTGCGCCGACGGCGGGCGTCTTCGGACGGTTCATCGACCACTGCTGCGCGATCTGGAGCACGTTGGACACGGTCCAGTACAGAACGAGCCCCGACGGCAGGTTCAGGAACATGATCGTGAAGAACACCGGCATGATCAGCATCACCTTCGCCTGTGCGGGATCGCCCGAAACCGGCGTCATCTTCTGCTGCACGAACATCGTGACGCCCATCACCAGCGGCAGGATGTAGAGCGGATCGATGTCGGCGAGATTACAGATCCACAGCGACTCCACCCACGACGCGCCCATCGCGTGCAACGCGCGCGCGACCGGGCGCAGGAAGTCGAAGCAGAGGAACGGCGCGTTCTGGAGCTCGGCGGAATTCGCGACGGCGAGGTAGAGCGCGTAGAAGATCGGGATCTGCGGCAGCATGGGCAGGCAGCCGCCGACGGGATTGACGCCGTGCTTGCGATAGAGCTCCATCGTCTCGCGCTGCACGCGCTGCGGATCGCTCTTGTACTTGCTGCGGAGCGCGTTGATCTGCGGCTGCAGCGTCTGCATCGCCTTCATCGAGCGCATGCTCCAGACGGTGAGCGGATAGAAGACCACCTTCGACAGCACGGTGAGGAGAATGATGGCGACGCCATAGTTGTGCACGCCGGCGTAGAGCCAGTTCATCAGCGCCAGGATCGGCACCGCGAAGTACTTCATCGGCAGCCCATGGCACTCGAGGGGCAGGGGAAACCCGCCGAAGTTGATCGTGTCGTCCAGTTGCGCCTCGCGCAGCCGCTTGTACTCCTTCGGGCCGACGAAGACGATGAACGCGCCCTCCCACGCGGCGCCGGGCGCGATCGTCGGCGCCGCACGCAGGCCGATCGCCGTGCGCAGCGGCGTTGCGGGCTTGACCTTCGCGTCGGCCGGCTTGGGGTCGGAGGTCGTGAAGATCTCGAAGCCCGTCGTCCGCGCGATGAGCGCGGCGGTGTACCAGCTGCTGCCGAGCGCGATCCAGTCTCCGGGTGCCGCCTCCTTCTCGATCTGCTCACCGTTCTTCGCGGGACCCAGGACGGTGCTCATGCAGCGGTACTCCCAGCCGGGATGCGCGAGGTCGTCGGTGTAATGTGTCGTGCCCCCCGCGTGCACCGCGATCGTCGTCGGATGCTGCCCCAGGAACTTCGCCGTCTTGCCTTCCCATTCCTGCAGAGTCGTCCACGGGAAGGCGAGCGCGGCCTGGCGCGCCACGCCGCCGGCGTTCTCGAGGCGAAGCGTCGTCTCGATCATGTACGTGTCGGCGTGGAAAGTGAGCGTCTTGCGCACGCGGAGTCCACCGACCTCGCCCGTGAGCACGAGCTCGCCCGTCGGCTGCTGGGGTCCGAGCCTCAGGTCGGTTGTGGAGAGCTCCATCGGCACCGGCGCCGTGTGGCCAGGCGGCCCGGAGACGAGGCCGCCGGGGCCCAATTCCCCCACGATGACCATCGGCTTGGAACCCCGATACTCCAGGATCAGCTCCTGGAGCTTGCCGCCCTCGCTACTGACGACGGCGCGATAGAGCGGAGTGACGACCGTGGCGAGCCGCTGCGGCGGGCGCGTCCGCTGAGCACTGGGCGTCACGGGAGCCGCGGTCGGAGCCAGTTTTTGTTCGTCTTTCCACGGAGTTTCAGGTCTCGCTGCCGGCTCCGGCTTGGCGGGGACCGGCTGCGCTGGCTCCTTGCCGGCCTGCTGCGCATCGGGCCTGGTCGGTGACGGCGCCTCCGGAGTGGACGGGAAGAGAAAGTACTGACCGGCGAAGAACACCAGCGCCATCAGGACGGCCGCCAGGACCGCGCGCTTCTCCATGCTCACGTCGCTCGTCGCCTCGTCGGGGGGGGATCCCAGCCGCCCGGGTGAAAGGGATGACACCGCGCCAGCCGCCACGCCGCCAGCACCAACCCGCGCGCCAATCCCTGCTCGATGAGCGCGACCCGCGCGTACTCCGAACACGTCGGCGCGAACCGGCAGCCGCCCGGGAGCAGGGGAGACACCGCGCGCTGGTAGACGACCACCACACCGGCCATGAGCCGGCCGAGCACGCTCACGCGAGCCTCGGACCAGGAATCGCGGCGAGCGCCTGCCGCATCTGTCCAAGCAGCGTCGCGAACGGCTCGCGCAGGACCGCGGGCCGCCCGATCACGACGAGCGCCGCGCGTGCGGGCGCGGCGTCGCGCGCGGCTCGGTAGGCCTCGCGCAGTCGCCGGCGCGCACGATTGCGCTGGACGGCGAGCCGCAGCTGGCGACTCACTGCGAAACCGACCCGCGTGGATTCGGTCGATTCACGCCAAAGCACGATGAGCGAAGGACGGTCGATCCGCTTGCCCCGCTGGAAGAGCGCCTGGAATTCGGCGCTGGTGGTCAGTCGCTGGCGTCGAGAGAGGCCACCGCTCAGACGGTCAGCCGTTTGCGGCCTTTCGCGCGACGGCGCTTCAACACCTTGCGTCCGCCCTTGGTCTTCATACGCTCGCGAAACCCGTGAGTCTTGGCCCGGCGGCGCCGATTGGGTTGAAACGTCCGCTTCATCGAGCAGTTCTCCCTTCCGATCGTTGAACCGACACAGTGTAGGCACGCACTCGAAAGCAGTCAACCAACGAACGCGCTTGCGACGTCGCGAAACGCCGTGCTAACGTGCGGGCTCCGTGATTGGCTGGTCGTGAGGTTGCGTGGTTCTACGTGCTCCGTTTGGGCCGGTGGTCCCGACACGGATACTCCTATCGGACAAGGCGCTCAACGGCTATCCACACCTGTGGATAACTCTGTGTGTAAGTGAGGGGTTGACCTGTGCTGGATAGCCTTTGGGGCCGCCTGCTCGACGCCATCGCCCACAAGCTTCCCCCGGCTGTCATCGACCAATGGGTGCGCCCGTGCCGCCTCCTCGCGGTCGAAGGCGATCACCTCAAGGTTGGTGCGCCGAACACATTCTCACGGGACTGGCTGATCCAGCATCATTTTCAGGCGCTCCAGGTCGCGGCCCAGACCGTGGTCGGCGGGCAGCCGCGGATCACGATCGTCGTCGATGAGACCGCCGAGCAGGCCGCCTCCGGCGACGCGCCGCCGCCGCCCCTCGCGGCGCGCCCGGGCGGCGGTTCGACGGAGGGGCTGAATCCGCGCTACACCTTCGACACCTTCGTCGTCGGGTCCTCGAACCAGTTTGCTCAGGCCGCCTGTCAGGCGGTGGCCGAGCTGCCCTCGAAGGCCTACAACCCCCTCTTCATCTACGGCGGAGTCGGCCTGGGCAAGACGCATCTCCTGCACGCCGTCGGCTACCAGAGCGCGAAGCTCTTCCCGGGAATGATCGTCGTCTACATCACCTCCGAGCGGTTCACCAACGAGCTGATCAACGCGATCCGCTACGACCGCACGGCGGAGTTTCGGGGGCGCTACCGGAACGTCGACCTCCTGCTCATCGACGACATCCAGTTCATCTCCGGCAAGGAGCGCACGCAGGAGGAGTTCTTCCACACGTTCAACACCCTCTACGAGTCGCGCAAGCAGATCATCGTCTCGAGCGACTCGACGCCGAAAGACATCCCGGAGATCGAGGAGCGCCTGCGCTCGCGGTTCGAGTGGGGCCTGATCGCCGACATCCAGCCGCCGGACTTCGAGACGCGCGTGGCCATTCTCAAGAAGAAGGCCGCCCTCGAGCGCGTACGCCTCGCCGACGACGTCGCGTATCTCATCGCCAGCCGCGTGAAGTCCAACATCCGCGAGCTCGAGGGCTCGCTGACGCGCATGATCGCCTTCTGCGCCCTGACCGGGCGGGACATGTCGGTCGACCTCGCGCAGGAGGTGTTGGGCGAGCTCTGGGGTGAGGAAGAGAAGATCATCACGATGGAGCAGATCCAGCGCAAGGTGGCCGAGGCCTACGGGATCAAGCTCTCGGACCTCAAGGCCAAGAACCGCACGAAGGCGGTGGCCTTCCCGCGCCAGATCGCGATGTATCTCGCGCGGCAGCTGACCCACGCCTCGCTGTCCGAGGTGGGCCGCGCCTTCGGCGGCAAGGACCACACGACGGTGCTGCACGCGGTGGACAAGATCCAGGTCTTGCTGCAGGAAGACCCCAAGCTTCGCAAGGCAATCGACGGACTTATCCAGGGCATCACCCTGTGATCCACCGCGCTCCCCGCGCTCTCCACAGCCGTTTCGCAGGAGGCGACCGCCCAAACGCCCCGCGGCCATCGGTGCTTACCTCGAATTCGCTCCGTCCACACCGCTCGGCTCCTGCTCGGACTACGAAGTTGTTTCTGTTTCCCTTCTAAAACAAAACACTGGAGTCACATATGGAAGTCGTTCTGAACCGCGATGCGTTCCTCAAGGGCCTGCAGATGGTCCAGAACATCGTCGAGCCTCGCCAGACGCTGCCGATCCTCGCCAACGTCCTGCTGGAGACGGACGGCGAGGCGGTGCGGCTCACGGCGACGGACCTCGAGGTGGGCGCGCGCGTGGCGGTTCCGGCGCGGGTCGCCGGCAAGGGGGCCATCACGGTGTCGGCGCGCAAGCTGGCCGAGATCGTCAAGGAGCTGCCCGCGGCCGACCTGTCCCTCCGCGTCCAGGACAACGCGGCGGTGAGCCTCAAGTGCGGCACCGCCTCGTACAAGCTCGTGGGCATGGCGCCCGACGACTTTCCGCCCGTGGTGGCCTCGGCACAGGCCGCCTGGATCAAGCTCGAGGCGAAGACGCTGCGTGAGATGCTCGCGGCGACGAGCTTCGCGATCTCGCACGACGAGACGCGCTACGCGCTCAACGGCGTGCTCTTCGCGCTGGCCGGCAAGGACGCACGGCTCGTGGCCACCGACGGTCATCGGCTCGCGATGGCCAGCCGCATGGTGGGCAACGTCGGCGCGGCGGTGACCGGGATCGTCCCGCGCAAGGCGGTGGTGGAGATCCAGCGCGTGCTGGGTGCGGGTGAAGAGGTTCAGATCGCGCTGACCGAGAACCAGTTCCTCATGCAGATGCCGAACTTCCTGATGACGGCGCGGCTGATCGAGGGCCAGTTTCCGAATTACGAAATGGTATTACCCAAGAATATCGACAAGTCGGTTGAGTTCGATTGCGCTTTGCTAAACCAGGCGGTGCGGCGCGTAGCTTTGATGTCCGATGAAAGATCGCATGCTATTCGATTTCATCTCGAGGCTAATCAACTTGTGATCAGCGCTCAGAATGCCGAAGAGGGTGAGGCCAGCGAAAACATTCAAACCGATTACACCGGCGAAGATGTTGATATTGGATTCAATGCTCAATACCTCCAGGATTTCATGAACGTCAACAGCGAAGGAAAGATCGCTTTTGAGTTCAAAGACGGCAACTCCCAGGCCCAGCTGCGCCCGGTAAGCATGCTCGTCGATTTCCAGAGCCTGACGGAATGCCTTCGCAGCCCGCCTCGGCTCGCCGTACTCGAGAAAGCTCTCGCCGACTCTCTGCAGCAAACCTGAATCAGTCGTGCCTCGCATAGCCGCGAGCCTGAGCGCGGCGCGCGCGCGTGCCAACATTCGCGCATCACTTCGGGCGCTGGCCTGCGACTTCAGCAAGCGTGCAAATTCGTAAATCAACCAGGCATCGCCCGGGAAAATCAGCAAAGCACGGCGAAAGGCCTCGGCTGACTGGCGCAAACAACCCGCCACGCGCAAATCATTAGCCACCTGGCGCAGCAAACGGCACCGTTCCGCATCCGCCGGCAAAGTTTCTTCGTCCGAAAGTGCTTGCCGGTGTTTGTCGACTTTCTTCCTGGTTGCTTCGCTGGTTTCCTCAAGTACGGATGCAGGTGCGATCCCCAGGCGAGCAGCCTCTGCCCGCACCAACTTAACATTGACCAGATGGTCGCGAAGCTCGCAAGCACGCGCATCAAGTTTGTGATCGGGAATCCGGCTAAGCAGGCTGTGCACCATCTGCCGAAACTGTTCGCCGCCAGAGGCAAAGGCGATAAACAAGCCCTTGCCGGCGAGTTCAACGCGATAGCGATAACGCACATTATCGCCACGGCGGAGCGTCCTTAAGGTGGTAACTTCAACTCGTTCGATCTCATCGACGCCGAGGCCTCTCGTTCGTCCGAGTAACCGGCGTGCGATCAGCGAACTGAAGCCTGTCCGCGAGAGCCAGGTCCCATCAAAGCTAAGGCGATCGGTGAAAACCAGGAGCGGAATTACTGTCCACGTTCCCGCCACCAGGACCAGCGCCGCGAGATCCCTGTGCGTTCGCAGACAAATCAGAGCGATAAAGTTAAGCAGCGCGGCGGCCGCGAAATAACCTCCGCGCGTCACGCGCACACCTGCAAGCTTTTTTGGTTTGGGCGGGGCTACGTGGGCGCGCGCCGTTTCGGCCAACGCTTCACGAAGTTGATTCTGGGACGTGTCGCTCAAAAGATTCTACTCGCTCACACGGCGCCTCAAGGCTCGGGACACTCTACCGGAACATTTACTGAAAAGTTCCCTCTCGACGTGCCAGGTTCAGTGTAGCGTAAATCGGCAAATTGAACGAGCGTCTGTCCGATGCAGTTCTCATTTTCGACTCGGGCAATCGGGAATCTCGAGAAGCCCAGGAGGATTTGCGCCCGGCGATCACTCGATGCCTGCGCCTGGAGCCGTTCGTCACGGCCCGAAGGCTCTTGGTAACGCTCGATCGCAGTAAGAGTGTTCATTCCCTTACCATCGACGATGGCCGTTAAATCATTGGGGAATCTCCCCGGGCCCACGCCGACAAAAAAGCGATACATGGCCCGATCCGTCTCAGCGACGCACAGCCAA
>Ga0137403_10007393_pt1 | contig 12401 bp, 12 predicted proteins | sample CZOMad2_1_16fung_FD_122057 | JGI IMG/M metagenome (GOLD analysis project Ga0137403, IMG submission 122057) | Vadose zone soil fungal communities from Angelo Coast Range Reserve, California, USA - CZOMad2_1_16fungal (Hybrid Assembly) | ecosystem: Environmental > Terrestrial > Soil > Vadose zone...
GCTGCTCCCTATTACACGAGCATCGACCGGAGAATTGCGCTTCAGCCGATGACAACTGAAATTCTCGCCGCCTGATAGTCCAAGGACATTCCGAACTGCCATCTCTGTGATCCGAACAACAATAGAGAACCAAGATGAAAGACTATGAAGATCATCAGCATTGATCAAACGCAGGCGAAGCTCGATCCGTCGCGAGCCGATGATTTTGAAGGCGAGGTCAAGTTCCAGATAATTGTCGGTCCGGTCGATAGCGACGAGCTTGATCTCATTGAGCCATGCTGCGTTGGCTAGCTGGCTCGTACGCTTCCTGGCGCGCTCGCTGGCAACCCACGCCGGATCGACCGCCTTGCGCTTGGCGTAGTACGCGCGCATCCATGCGGCATTCTTGGCCCGACGCTCGTCCGGTGTCACTGGCCCATCGAAGCTGCCTGCGAATCTGGCTCGATGCCTGGCACCGCGCCCGGTTCACCAGGGCCGCCGATGCCTGCGTGCGCAGCGATGCCACTGCCTGCGAGCCCAACACCGCCAGTCACCGGGTCTTGGTAGCGGGCGTGCTGCGCCGGCCGACCGACCGCCTGCGCTCCGTCACCGGGAGCAAACGGCGGGCCGCCAGGTATCTGCGGAGACATCTGCGGGTTGACCTGCTCGTAGTGCGCCTGCACGTGGCCGTCGATCGCAGCCTTCGTCTTCGTCGCCTGAGCGTCGCCGGCCAGAGCAGCTTCCTCGATCTTGCGGTATTCCTCGCCCTTGCGGAAGTTGTCGTGCTCGGTGATGTGAACCGAGTGGTTGTCGTAGGCGTGAATCTGCACGATCTCGCCAGTTGCAAGCTCGCCGTTCTCGCGCTGCGCCTGGCGCGCGTCGGAGTTGAGCAGTTCGCTGAGGAAGTCAGCGCCCGGCATCTGGATGAGCCGCAGCAGGTGGCGCGGGTCGGTGATGATCTTCTGCGCCCACAGGTCCATCGCAAGCTGCACCATCGCCGACTTCGAGCGGCCAACGCCGTTCTCCGTCTCGACGTGAACGTCAAGCTGGCCGCCGATGTCGGAGCCCGAGAACTCGGCGACTTCGAGGTGACCTTCGGCGCTCCATGTGCGCACGAGCCGGTCTTCATTCCAGAACTGTTGCACGAGTTCGAGCACCATGAGACCGACGTTCTGGATCGCGTCTGCCATGAGCTTGCCGGCGACAGCGAGCTTTGTGTCATCGGCCTCTTGCAGAGCGAGGATCGCGGCGGCCGGCTGCGAGCCGGCCTGCGGCTTGCCGCCACTCACGTCGGACTGGCCGGCGCGATCGCTCATCTCGTCCTTCGCACGGTTCATTCCTGCCTCGTGCTGAGCCATCCAGCCAGAGTCGGGGATCATCCACGATGGCTTGTCGCCCACCTGGGCGTAGGGAATTACCTCGACGCGACTGGAAATGCGCTGCGGGTCGATGGAGCCCGTTGGCGTCAGCAGCTTCGGCGTGATCGTGCGTCGCTGCGCAGCTTCACGCGAGCGCGCGTCGTTGTAGTCGGCCTGAATCGGAAGCAGGTCGGTGACCCACGTGCGCCCCTCGCGCGTACCCATGCCAGGAAGCAGGTCGAACTCCACGAACGGCAGATTGCCGTGCTCGTACGGGTAGTCCATCGGGTCTTCGAGGATCGTCTTTCCACTCCATGTGACGACCATGCCCTTCGGCGCAGCGCGACAGGGCACCATCCACAGTTGGTGAACGGCGACCTGGAGACTGCCACCGCCGCGGGGGTCGTAGCTCGCGTCGATCAGTGAATACACCTCGTCTGCGACGGTGCGCTCGTACTCAGCCTCGACGGTCTTGCCGTACTGCTCCCACACGGCCTCCTTCGTCATCGACTTGGTGCGCACCGCCCACTTCGCGGCCCCCATCGTCTTCGCGTTCGGGTCTACCGAAAGCTCGAACGCCGGCACCGACTCCATGCAGATGTCACCACGAAACACGTCGTCTTCGTCGGTGTCATCCTGCGCGAGCATCGGACCGTCGTCGGCATCCCACGTGATCTGCGCGAAGGCCCAGCCGTGCGTGACGACCCAAAAGTAGTGACGCAGCAGCCAGCCATCCCAATGAAGCCGGTTGAGTTCCGACTCAAGGATGCGCGTGCCGGCTTTCGCTGCTCCGATATCGTCGTCGTCGTCGCTGACCGGACGGCACTCGGGCTCGGGCGCTGCCTTCACTGCACGAGCGATGTACTGCTCGACAATGCTGCCGATCTTGTTCACCGTGATGCGCACAGGCGCGTTGGGGTCGTCGCTGCGGTTCTGTGGACGGCGGAATGTGCGCTTGTCGTTGTCCCATACAACCCACTGCTGGCCGAGCACGAACGCGAGATTGAGCTTGAGTTGTAGCTCGGGAATCTTGGTCTTGCCCTGCTCGCGCTTCTTCTCCAGCCAGGGGATGAGCTTCTCGGGATCGGTCGGCGCGATGTACTCGTTGGTGGCGTTCGTCGGGTTGCGCTTGAACGAGATCGCCATGACTAGTCGTCACCTCGGCGCACCATGATGAGGCCCGTGTCATCGGTGATGTACTCGTCGCGCTCGGGCTGCTCGGCCGGCTGCGCGTACGCCTGGTACTCGCCCAGGTTGCGCGCAGCGAGACGCATGAGCAGGTCGCCCGTGCGCGTGCGCTCGTCGTCGAGCAGGCGCTCAAGCAGAGCTTCCTTGCTCTTGCCAGAGCGGTGATCGAGCCAGAAGCCGAGCAGCACTGCAAGCAGGTCGCTCAGTACGATAAGGACGACGACCATGGCTAGACCTGCACTGGCGTCGGGTCAGCCTCGCGCTCGCGGTGCAGGCGCTCCCTCTCGGCCTCTCGGTCGCGCCGCTTCATGGCAGAGCGACCCTGCTTGGCGAAGCGGGCGGCCTCGAAGATGCAGGTCGAGCAGATCGCCAGCGCACCCTCACCCTCGATGTGTGCGTCCATGTCTACGAGGTCCGACGCGGCATGGCAGCGGTAGCAACTGCCGCCTGCGTAGGTGTAGGTGGTCGCTTCGATGTGCTGCATGGGTCACCAGTCGTCGGGCAGCCCGAAGATCGGGTGCGTGTCGTGCCTGCCAGGATAGCGCTTAGCCAGCCGGTCCCACATGGCGTCCTCCGTGTTTGCGAGCACGCCGAACTCGCGCTCAGCAGCCGATTCGTTAGGCATGACGAGGCCAGCGGACAGTTCGTCGGAGAAGGCGAAGGCGTACATCACACCGTCGCCACGGTCAGGGCTGCCCTTGCCACCGCGCTTGCGCATCTCCTGCTTCGTCTCGACGCGGATGTCTCCTTTGTCGGTGACGGTGTAGCGAACGAACGTCAGTTGGGTACGGAGCTTCGGGTCGTCGAGGCATACCTCAATGCCGCCTGACTCGAAGCGTTGGCGCAGTCGCCAATACTCCTGCGAGCGGATGTTGAGGAACTTGGTCGACGTGCCCTTGCCACCGCGAAACGGCACGATCTGCATGCCGTGCCGCCCGTGCTTTGCTGCCTTCTCGGCGAACTCGTGCGCCCCGGCGCCGGGTCCGTCACCATCCCAGCACAAGATGTCTGGCTGCCAGTCCATGACGGCCTCGGTGACTGCCGTCTGGAAGAAGGTGTCGACACGCATCGCCGGGAACGCCTTGAGCGCGATGAGTTGATTGCCGTCGCGCACAGCGATGATGTTCTCGTCGGCGCCGTACACGGCGAGGTCGATGCCAAGCTGGCGCGTGCCACGTCCGAGTTCGTAGCCGTTGCGCGTGCGGAGGTCGAACCACTTCTCGCTGATGAGCGTGTCGTCACCGATGTCCCAATCCTCGGCCTCGATCGAGGTGACCCACTCGAACGTGCCCGGCCCTTTGCCCTGCGCCTTGAGGTCTTCGAGGAACTCGTGCGTGATGAGGTTCGATCCCTCTGGCATCGGCTCGCCAGTGAATGCCGGCGTGTCGTACGCCGTGATCTGAATGCGCTCGACGCCGGGGCTGCGCGCCATCTGCGACGCGTACGTGTCGGGCGTGGTCGGGTTGTAGATGAGCAGCAGTCGACTGTCAGACGATGCGAGCAGACGCGTGATTGCGAGTTGCACCTTGCTATCGACCGACGTGGCCTCGTCGCCGATGATGAGCTTGTGCGCAGCGTGGTAACCCTGCATGCCTTCGGCGCTGTTAGACGACTGGCCGATGATGAAGTGGTTCGCTCCATCTTCGATGCGCAAGTCGCCCTCGAACAAGCGGCCAGGGAAGTCGATGCCGAGTTCCTTCGCCTTCGGGTACGCAGTGCGAAGCTCGCCCCACAGGTTGTCGCGCAGGTGCTCCCACACCGACGAGGTGGTGATGACCTTCGATCCGCGACATGGGCCACCACACTGCACGCATGGTGTACCGGGCGAAAAGCTGTTGTAGAACGCAAGAGCGAGCCGGCCGGCGAGCCAGGTCTTGCCCGACGCGTTGCACGAGGGGACGGCGAACTTGGCGCGCGGCTGACTGATTGCCGTAGCGATCTCGCGCTGCTTCGACCACAACGTCTCGCGGAAGGCAACCTCGATGCCCGCTCCGAGATCAAGCTGACCAAGCAGACGGAGCCGCTGTACGGCGTCCGTCGTCCGCATGGGCTACTTGACCGCCCACGGCTTTGCGAACAGCGGCACGGTGGTCGTGCCGTCCTCGAACAGCACGAGCACTTCGCCGTCGCGCTTGGCGATGCCCATGATGGACTTGTGCATCTCGACGACCTGTAGCTCGTGGCCGAAGGCGACACTCGGATGCGACGCGCCGTACACGGGGCCGTCTGTGTTGAAGACGAGTAGCGCCGTGCCGTTGTGCGTGATGCACGGCTCATGCTGCCACTGGTTCGCTGCATCGGGCTTGCCGTTGGTGAGTGCGAGAACTGTCATCGGTCCTTCGATCGTGGTGGATGTCGGTTGTGGGAAAATCAAGCGCAACGTGGCCGAGATGATCTGTGGACGTTGGGCGACGATCGGCGCGCCGGGGCAGCCTGGATGCCCGCCCCACGCGTTACCGCCCATGCCGTGCCAGCCGAGACCTTGGCCGTTGATCGGGTCGTCGGTGATCTGCACCTTGAGGCCCGGCCACGTAGCGACTAGGAAGGCGTAGATGCGTGCGTCGTTCGCGATCTGCTCGGGGGTCAGCGAGTCGCCCGCGACGCCTTCGTGCTCAATGCCGATCCACTCAGCGTTGCCGGCGCTTTCGGTCCAAGCGCGGTCATCGAGGTCGACGCACTGCGTGAGGCGCCCGTCTTTGGCGTTGACGAAGTACGACGACACCTGCGAGATGGCGTTGTGCTGCCAGCCGATCGTGCCCTGATATGTACCTGCCGCGATGTGCAGCACGAGGCCGCGGGGCGGGCGGGTCACACCGCCAGGGCGGAAGTTCGGTGAAGCCACGAACGGAACGCCTGGCATGAACGTGGGCATGCTGCCAGTGTACGGACTACCTTGGCAGGCTCGATGCCTAGGCAGGCTCGACGAGCAGCCAAGCCACTACCGAGGTATCAGTGGCGTCAGCGCTCGTAATGGTGAAGCTCGTAGCGGCCGTGACGGCCGTGACGGCGATCGCTTTGGGAAGCGCCACGGTGCCTAGCGCCTGCACCGTGAGGAAGATACGGCTCGTCGCTGTCACAGCAGTCGTGGCAACGACGATCGTGCCAGCGACGAGCGTCGCCACTCCCATCTTCGCGTTCGCTCCCTCTTTGATCTGGAGTCCCTTACCTGCGGTCACAACGGCGAGATGTGCTGACGTGACTCCGAGGATGCCTACAGCCGTGCGCGACAGGTCGACATCGGTAGCAGCGTTGCCCGGCCCCCACGAGTGCTTACCGTCAGCGAGCACCTGATGTCGGTCGTTCGTGTCTGCGGCGACGCGCGAACGCAGTGCGATCGTGGCCGCGAGCGCACGCGTCAGCAGGTCGATCGTGGGGTTCGGGTAAGTGCCAGTCAGGTCACCACCAGCCGTCCCGCTCGGGGCCGAACCTGTGTGGTCGATGATGAGCGTCGTCGTGCTGGCGTTCGTGTTGCCGCCGTTGTACGCGTCACCTTCAAGCACGACGACGTTGTTGGCGCTCGTCACGTCGATGTTGTAGCCCTTGCATACCCCGGTGCTGAGTGCCCCCTGGCGACGCTCCGCAACGATCAGTGTGGCGCGCGTGACGCCGAGCAAGTCGAGCACCCCGTGCGCTGTCGCGCTCGTGTCGTCCGCGTATGAAGTTGCAATCGAACCTGAGATACCTGTGCCGCGAAGGCGTACCCCGAACGGTGGAGCGACGGTCGCGTTCGGCCCACCACAAGAGATCGTGACTTGCGCCGGGCCGGTGATGTCAGCACTTATGCTGCAGTTCGCCTTGATGATCGCTGGTGTACCGGCAGTGGCAGCGACAGCAGGCGTGACGAGCGTCCTGAACGCGCCTTCGATGTACAACTGCGTCAATAGTGTCGATGTGACGCTCAGGTCATGCGCTCGCGCTCCACCAGGGGCAGTGAAACCTTGGCGCCAGTACACCGTCGTTGCTGCGCTTATGACGAACGCAATACCTGAACTGGACGAGTTGCCGTTGTTGAAGCCGTAATGCCCGTCCACGACCACGCTGCTGCCTGACAGCGTTACGGTAACCACGCTGGCGCTGGCGTGTAGCCACATCTGCGTGTTGAACAACAACACCGTGCCGGTCCATGCGACCGCCGTTGCACCAAGTGTCGCGCCGCAGACGAGTATCTCACTATCCCACATCGTTACGTTCGCGTTGAAGATGACGAAGTCGAAGTGGCTGTGGATGCCGATGACGTTGCCACCGATTGCCGAGACTGCCTTGTCGAGCTCTGCCTGACGGCGTCCCGTGATGAATACGTACGCGCCCTCTTCCACGAATTTCCGTGCCGTGGCCAGACCGATTCCGCTGCTGCCACCTGTGATCACCGCCACTCGTCCATCCAGCTTCGCCATTTCTGAGCCCTCGTAAGTTGCGCACGCCGCGAACATCGCGGCGGCGTGGGCCAGCAATCTAAGCTGCATCGAATCCGTCTAGAAGGAGCAGCGCGCGAATAAGCGGTATTCCGGCAAGACATAGGCCCGCAAGATTCCAGCGCGGAGTACTTCTAGTCACGGGGTCGGGGGCAGTCATACCGCCGCGACAGAGACTTCCGGGTGCTTCGCAAATTCACGCGCCAGCCAGTCAATGAACACCCGCACACGGAGCGAGAGTTGCCGCCGGTGCGGATAGAGGAGCGATACCGGCGTCGGCGAGGGTCGATGTTGCGGAAGCACTTCGACGAGTCGGCCGGTCGCAAGGTCTTCGGCAACGTGATACTGCGGCACCTGAATGAGGCCAAGCCCTAATCGAGCGGCCGCCACGTAGGATTCCGCTGCCGCCACGGTCACAGTTGCGGGCAGCACGAGCTTTCGCAGGCCGCCGTCCACGGCAAACTCCTGCGGGAGCGCGATGCCGGTGACAGAGGACATGAAGGCGATGGCGACGTGGCCGTCAAGATCCTCGAGTCCTGTCGGCGCACCGTAGCGCGCGAGGTACGCGGGACTGGCGCAAGTGACTTCGGTCAGCATCGCGACGCGTCGCCCAATCATTGCGCCATCCTGCAGATCCCCGACACGCAGAACGCAATCGATGCCCTCGCGCACAAGATCGACCAACCGGTCTCCCTCGCTCATCAGCAGCTGAAGATTCGGGTACTCAGCGAGGAAGGCGGGTAATCCGGGCAGTACAAAGTGCCGGGCCAGCGTGCCATGCACATCGACTCGGAGCAGTCCGTGCGGTTTCGCGTTCCGAAAGGCGGATTCGGCTTCCTCAATTTCCCCCAGAATCGCGACACAACGCTGGTAGTACGCGTCCCCGTCCAGCGTCGAGCGCACGCTTCGCGTGGTTCTCTGCAACAACCGGACCCCCAGCCGGGCCTCCAGCTCCTTGATTACCTGGGTGGCCGTCGATCGAGGAACCTCGAGATCTTGCGCGGCCACGGTGAAGCTGCGCCGGTCAACGATTCGGGTGTACAGCCGCATCACATCCAGTCGGTCCACATCGAGCCCCTATTGTTCGTTGCTGTAGAACAGTATTGGCAATATAGCAGGGATTATCATCTCCTGAGCTAATTGCATGCTGTCTCCACGCCGGCAATTGGGCCGGAAAGGAGAACTTCAGATGAACGAGAACACTCAGAAAGTCGCCCTGGTCACCGGCGCCTCTCGCGGCATTGGGTCCGCGATTGCCGAGCGTCTGGCGCGCGACGGCTTCACCGTCATCGTCAATTATTCCGAGAACGCCGCCCCGGCCGAGGCGCTCGTGCGCAAGATCGAGGAGGCCGGCGGCCGGGCCTTGGCAGCGAAGGCGGACATCAGCGAGGCGGGTTCTGTGCGGCGGATGTTCGATACCGCGGAGACGACATTCGGCGGGATCGACGTGCTGGTGAATAACGCCGGAATCATGACTCTCGCTCCGATCGCCGACACCGACGATGCGAGCTTTGATCGGCATATCGCGGTCAACTTGAAGGGCACGTTCAACACGCTGCGCGAAGCAGCGAAGCGGCTGCGCTCCGGCGGACGCATCATCAACTTCTCAACGAGCGTCGTCGGATTGCTGATGCCGTCCTACGGCGTCTATGTCGCGACCAAAGCTGCGGTCGAGGCCCTGACTAGTGTGCTCGCCAAGGAACTGCGTGGCCGCAACATCACGGTAAATGCCGTGGCTCCAGGCCCCACCGCCACCGACCTCTTCCTCAAAGGTAAACCTCAGGAGGTCGTGGATCGCATGGCGAAGATGGCTCCGCTCGAGCGTCTCGGCCAGCCGAGTGACGTCGCGAATGTTGTCGCCTTTCTTGCTGGACCTGATGCGGCTTGGGTCAATGGCCAAGTGCTGCGCGCCAACGGCGGAATCATCTGACCGAATATTCACATCAAGACATTAGGAGATTCGTCATGAAAGGAATAATAGTAGTCACCGGCGCGTCCAGTGGCTGCCTTCATGGTCGCGGATCAACGGACCACGGTCATTCACGTCGTGCAGTATTTCGTTACTACACTCTCGATTACTGCTTCTCCTGGCATCCGTTGACCTCTTCGAGCAGCCACTGAAATTCGGTGTGCATATTTGCAGCATGCGACGGCCATGCACGCCTGCACTGCTCTCTTTAGGTGCCGCACGCTCGACCATGTGGTGCCTCGAAATCTAGCAGAGGCCCCACCGGCACAATCCGCGTCGGGTTGATGGTTTGGTGGCTTTCATAATAGTGCCGTTTAATGTGCTCGAAATTGACCGTCTCGCGCACTCCGGGCCACTGGAAGAGCTCTCGCGTATAGGCCCACAAATTAGGATAATCTGAAAGACGCTGGATATTGCACTTGAAGTGGCCAACGTAAACTGGATCGAAGCGCACTAGTGTTACGAAGAGCCGCCAATCCGCCTCTGTGATGTTGGAGCCGCAGAGATATCGCTGCTGGCCAAGAAGAGTTTCGAGACGATCGAGGGTCGCGAACAGAGGTTCAACGGCCTCTTCGTAGGCCGCCTGCGTCGTGGCAAAGCCGGCCTTGTAGACTCCGTTGTTGACCCGCTCGTAGATCTCCGAATTGATTCTGTCGATGTTCGGCCTGAGCGGCTCGGGGTAATAGTCCCCGACCGTGGCCCCCACGCCGTCGAAGGCCGAGTTCATCATGCGAACGATGTCCGCCGACTCGTTGGAGACGATCGTAGCTGTCCGCTTGTCCCACAATATGGGCACCGTGACGCGACCCGTGTAGCAGGGAGAGGCCGCCTTGTAGATCTCGTGGACGCAGCGCGCGCCAAGGATCGGATCCGGGACCACACCAGGACCCTCGTCGAAGGTCCAGCCTTCGGGCCCCATGCGCCAATGCGTCACCGACATGGAGACGATATGAGCGAGTCCTTTCAGGGCACGGAAAATGAGCGTGCGATGCGTCCAAGGACAGGCAAGCGCGGCGAAGAGATGATAACGGCCTGGTTCGGCTTTGAAGCCGCCCGCACCTGTCGGACCCGGTTCGCCGTCCGGCGTCACCCAGTTGCGAAACTGGCTCTCAGACCGGACGAATCGGCCCTCGGATACTTTGGTGTCGTACCAGCGATCGTGCCAGCGACCTTCGATCATGACTCCCAACACTCACTCCTGTGTTCTAGTCGCGAAACACGACGGTTTTATTGCCATTGAGCAAAACGCGGTCTTCTAGATGGTAGCGGACCGCACACGCAAGCACTCGTCTCTCGATGTCGCGACCCTTGCTCGCGAGGGCGTCGGCGGAGTCGGTGTGGCTCACGGGCTCTGTGTCTTGCACGACGATCGGACCCTCGTCGAGATCTTCGGTAACGTAGTGAGCAGTTGCGCCTATCATTTTCACGCCCCGGTCAAACGCTTGGCTGTAGGGCTTGGCGCCCTTGAATCCCGGCAAAAACGAATGGTGGATGTTGATGCAGCGGCCGGCGAGAAATTTGCACATATCTGTCGAAAGGATCTGCATATAGCGCGCTAATACGATCAGATCGGCTCTCGTCTCTTCTATGACACCTTTGATCTGCTGCTCCTGTTGCGGCTTATTATCCTTGCCGAGCGGCAAATAGTGAAACGGTACTACCTCTGGCAATGAAATTTCCAATACCTCGCGTCGATGGTTCGAGACAATCCCCGCAACATCCATTTGAAGTTCGCCGATCCGTTGACGGTATAACAGGTCGATCAGGCAGTGATCGTACTTCGAAACGAGCACGAGCACTCGGTAACGCTCCCCACGCGCTCTAAGTTGCCACTGCATTTGATAGCGCTGCGCCACGGGTGCAAGGCGCTCCCGCAGAGCCTTCACGTCGCCATTGGGTTTGTCGACCTGAAATGCGACTCGCATGAAGAAGCGCTTTGCGTAGAGATCGTCGAATTGCTGGGCCTCGATGATGTCGGCGCCCGCCTCAAACAACGAGGTTGCAACCGCCGCGACAATTCCGGGACGATTGTCGCAGGACAACGTCAGATGATACGTCTCCGTCACGCAGGAAGCCCCTCCCGGCAACGAGTATCGCGCGCCCACTGAACCGTCGCGGCGAGTTGGATCGGTGGTCGTCTCGCGTGCCCCGCCAGCCGCTGGCCGCTGCATGTGCACTACACCACGCTCACGCGCTAACCATCGTGTAGTCTTGAATCCAATCCACGGTCTTCTTCAGGCCGCCGAAAGGGTAGAAGTGGAAACGGACGTCGCCATGGATACGTGGATTCAAGTGCTCCAAGAACTCGTCGATCAAGGCCGAGGGACCCGCGGTATTCAGTAGCTGAGTGATCGAGACCCCGTACTTCGCCATCACGCCGGCCGTGGCACCAACGCCGCACCGCGCCGCGAAGCGAAGCAGCGTCTTGACACTCGCGGGTCCCGGAAGGCCGACGCGCACGGTCGCCGCGATCTTGGCGTCCTGTCGAACCCGTTCCAACCATCGGAGCACCGGCGCTGAGTCGAATGCGAACTGAGTCATGATCTCGACCCCATGACCGAGTTCGGTGAGAGTAAGGTGTTTGGTCCTCAGGGCATCCCACAATTTTTCGTCGGGAATATCGGGGTGTCCCTCCGGATAGCCTGAAATGCCGACCTTTCTGACGCCGATTTCCGCGAGCTCTCCGGTTCGAATGACGGCCAATGCATCCTCGAATGGCCCTAGTGCTTTAGGAGGGTCACCGGCGACTACGAATGCTCGCTCGACGCCGACCTCAAGTTGGAGACGAGAGAGAAAGGTCGTCAGATCCTCGTGGGACTGCAGTCGACGCGCCGATATATGCGGGACAGGGGTAAAGCCGAAAGATTTAACCAGTGTCGCTGCCGCGACGCGCGCGGGCATGTCTTCGCCCGGTAAGAACGTCACGGAGATTGCCGTTTTCTTCGGGATGGCGTTCCTGGCCTCCCGCAGCGACTCCATGTCCTTTGCCGTCATCTCGATCGAATAGTTATCGATGACATTCTCCGCCGTCGCGCCGCTCGATTCGCTATCTGTCATTGGCGATTACCTCTCGTTTCATTCGCACTGTTCGAACACAAATCCGGGGCGCACACATCCCCGCGCGCCTGTTCATAGGCACTTTTTCCAAACGTTTGGATCGGAACGCGGCTTAGTCTTTCTTGATCAACTTCTGATAGAAAGGTGCCGGCGCAACCTTGGCACGGATTTCATGAACCTCGTTTCTCTCCACCGTCGATCGCCGCGTGTTCGGTTCGCCCCAACGCACCACCAGTTCCGTGCCCGGTTCGCTGAATTCAAGATCCACGATCGAGAGCGACAGCATCGACGTGGCATTGGCACTGTAGCCAACGTACTGTGATATGCCTGCGTGCTTGCCATCTTTCACGACGGCGTCGTATTGAAATGTTGAATACACCGCCAGCGGTAGATTCATGAATTTCGCCGGCGACTTATCGGGATAAATGGAGTCCCGCA
>Ga0137403_10007394_pt1 | contig 12401 bp, 6 predicted proteins | sample CZOMad2_1_16fung_FD_122057 | JGI IMG/M metagenome (GOLD analysis project Ga0137403, IMG submission 122057) | Vadose zone soil fungal communities from Angelo Coast Range Reserve, California, USA - CZOMad2_1_16fungal (Hybrid Assembly) | ecosystem: Environmental > Terrestrial > Soil > Vadose zone...
TTTTTGCGGTTCGTCGTTGCCAACAAACGTCGCTTCCGAAGCGGGCGGAGCTTTTCCGCATTTCCCACATGCAGCGGCGTTGGGTGGATTTTCCGCTTTGCAATAAGGACATCTCATGTTCAAAATTGCGTTCTATCCGCACTCCCTGCCGACCTCGTCAAATATCGACGATTTCAACATTTCCGGCAGTATTTCAGATTTCTCTGTTCCGTTATCTTAGTCTATTCGCGACTCCTCTGCTGCGGTTTTGACGCTAACGCTCATTTTCGGCCCTTCCAGTCAAGCCGGCGACCGCCAGAAGGAATTATCCCAAGGCGGCCCGGCGGTCTTTCTCGACAATAAGACGAACGGCGCCGCCGACGATATAACCATGCGACGATAACCAGAACGCATTGAGCTACTTACTGCACCGGGTAAAAAGAGTTGTTCCAAAAGGGAAGATGCAACGGGCCCAAGATCGAGTGCTCGAGGGCACAGAGCAAACAGAGTGCTCGATTGATGGATGCTGCTGGAATTCCTGGATTGCCGGGAGGCAAGCGAACCACCCTACCGTTTCTCCACTCGGCCAATACCGCGTTTCCCGGCATCTATAACGGCTCCTGGGACAATCCAACTTGGGACGTCTCCGGCTTTGCGAACGGTGGAAAGAGCGGTTATGACGCGTCGAAGACGACATCCGTCGTGCCAAACAGCTCCGGCGGCGGGTGCATGGACTGGGGCGCAGTGCTCTTCAGCACCACGGTGCAGAACTCGGATAGGATGGCCTGCTCGATGTGTGGAAGACCAACCAGGGGTGCCTAGACTTCGTTAGTAACCAATCTGTGGCACTGCCTGGAGCGCAGAGTGGCCAGAAGGATCTCTTTGTAGAAGTAGACTATTTGAGCGATCTGGATGGCTCCGCTGGTAACCCTGTGCACTCCCACCTCGGATCGCGGCCAGCCGCCAGGATTCGGAGATGGTTGACCTGGCTTGAACTGTGTCGCCTTACCAGCTTCTACCAAGGCCGCGGCGTTCACTTCGCCTCTTTTCTTTTTGATTCGCCTCAGAACAGGCGGCTTTTGTTTCGACTTCATGCTTAAGCTCCTCCTGCTTTTCTAGCTTTCGATTTCTGCGACGATCGCCGACTTCTCCTCACCTTGCCGAGCGAGTCGCATTTCCCACCACCCGGCAATTTCCTCATACGACGAGCACTGCGGAGTACGGGCTGTACTTTTGCTGCGTCGACGGAGATCATGCTTACGATAGTGTAAAAGTTGACTTTCATAATTGCGATTCCTTCCTCGAGGTGGGAGGCTTCCGACTGTTTGATGATTCAATCGTCGTGGACTTCGGTGTTGGAAGGCTTATGCCCGAGGTGCTCAAGACAAAAAAGTACAGGCTCAAAGGAAAAAATCCAAACCACCTATTCAGAAGGAGAACGATGAAAAGGGAGCACCCGGCCCTCGTCCTGGCACATTCTGGACGCAGCCTCAATAGTGCGGCGACTTGGTTGTCAGAGACCTTGGAGCGCCACAAGGGCGCAGTCCTGGCCGTTTTCTCAATCGCGTACTTTGCCCTCACTTTCTACCGGGCATCGCGAAAGCTGTTCTGGTTCGATGAACTATTTACCGTGTACCTGTCCCGCCTGCCTGACTTCAAATCAGTTTGGCATGTCCTGGTGAACAGCGTCGATCTTCAATTCCAAGTCGCAGCAGCTCAATGCCCCTGGGGCGGTCGGATCAATTGGAATCGTCCATACGTTCGTCCCGTCCGATCCGGCCACATCCGACCAATTCGTGCCCAGACCGGTCCCGGGATCGCAGGCCTGGGTCTGGAGCCGCCAGCCGGTATAAGCAATCGGCCAGTTCAAGGTCAATCCGCCATCGCTCATCTGCGCCGAGAGGTTCGTGGGATTCAGCAAGGTCAGGAGCGCGCTGTTCGTCACACTTCCGTTCGCGCCCGTCACCGCCACCTGGTAAAACCCGGCATTGTTTGCGTTCACCGGATTGATGGTAATTGTATTCGCGTTCGCACCGCCGATTGTTGTCCCGTTTTTGCTCCAGGCATAACTGAACGGCGGCGTTCCCGAGGCAACGGTGCTCAAGGTGGCCGAAGCTCCCGCCAATACCGCCTGGGTCGATGGCCCGATTGCGCTCGTGCCACCCGCACCCAGTCGGAACAGTTTTGCCTGCCGAGCTCCCAGGTTCACGTTCCACGTCGTCCCGCTCACCGGAGACGTAGCCCCGCTCCACAAATCCACCGCCGTGTAATTTCCCGATATCCCCAGCCGGGCCAGATTAACGCCCTTGATCACGCCGAACGTATTATAGTTGAACACGGCCACATACCAGGTGCCGCCGTCCTGCCTGACAAACACATCGGCGGCATTCGTCCCGGTGTTGCCCTCCACCGGACGGAAACTGACACCCGCGCGTGCCACCTCGTTGATGCCCGCATTGGCAAGGCAGGCCGTCGCCAGGTTCTGCCCGGATGCCGAGGCCAGGTCGTCGCTGTTTAAAAAAACCGTTCCGGCAATGGCACAGTTGATCAGTCGGCTCTGGTTCTCGTTCGCCGTTCCACCCGAAAATTTCATCATGTCCGGATCGCTGTACTGGTACAACCGGCCATTGATCCACCACCCGTACGACACGGCCTGCATGGTGTTCTCCGTATCGGTGATGGACGTGGATGCGTCGCAATAAATACGCCGGGAATGCGCGTATTGATGGGGGAAAATCGGCGCGATGGATTCGCTCAGGAACATCCGCCCGTTGTTCTGCTGCAGTAAATATTGCATGCCCTGGTTGTAGGCCTGGATGCCCGTCGTCACATTGGCATCGTAATGCGCCCCCTCCAGCGCGCCGTGCGTCAGGAAATCAAGTTTCAAATAATCAAACCCATGGCCCTTGAAATAATTAATGTAATAGGCGGTCAGTTGCCTGAACCCGGGATGAGTCGGGTCTATCGCAATCCCGCCGTCGTTCGTCTGCGGGCTGCCGTCCGGCGTCCGCAGGTAGGCGTCGCTCCATTTGTAGGTCTTGCTGTCGGTCATCAAAGTATTCGAGCCTTGAGCAGCCGTTCCCCAATAAACGAAGGGCGTCCAATAGATACCCGCCTTCTGCCCGTTGGCGTGGCAGTGGTCGGCGAACTGCTGCAACTGCGCGTCGCTCAGGTTGGACCAGAAGGAGTCCAGATTGATGTAAACCACTCCGTTGTCATTGAAGTTGTTGGTTTGCAGGCTGCTCTTGATGAAATCCGAAGCCGCGGTCGCGTTGGAGTAGCTGACGCTCGTGGTGTACGCATACCAACTGTTCCAGCCGAACGGCACCCCGCCGCTCCATGGCAATTTCGGCGCCATGGCCGCATTCGCGTCCGCGTACGCCTCCATCACCGTCCGCCAGTCCGCGCCGAAACCCACGAAGACCGTCGGCGAGGAAATCGTGTCACCCGTCACCAGGCCGTGCGGGAGCACATCCCGCGTATCGGAGGAAGTCTCGCCGCCAAATACATTCAATACGCTCAGTTTGTTGTTCGCCCCCTGGAAATAGACGCCCGTTTTCCACGTGTCATGCGTCACCGACCCCACCACCAGGCCGTTGCGGGTCGTATTGTCATAAAAAGCCGAAACTTCGTAACTCGTGCCGGCGTTGTTGATGGGCATCGCGTCATAGCTGAACGTGAAGGAATCATTGTCGAACGGCACAACCAGCGCGCGGACGTCATTGTAGCTGCCGATATCCACGCCGCCCGCGATGTCCATCACCACCGGCCCCATCCAGCGCGACAGCAATCCGCTGCCAATCACATCCACCCGGGCCAGGAAGCTGTTGTCCTGGTCGAGAATGAAGATCTGCTTCATGGTTGGCAGGCCGTTTCCGGTCGAGGTGATCTGCACCTCGTTGTTCGTCACCGTCCAGGTATGGGTGGCATAGATATTGTCGGTGATATAAGTGTCCAGCCCGGCGCCGGCATAGAAACCGGAGATTTTCAGGACGTTCTGCCAGTAGAAATTCGCGCGGCCCGTGGTCAGATCATATTCCAGCCGGACATTGACATTTGTCATTTCGAGAAGTGTGCCAACCTGGACTGGAGGCGAAAGCGATCCAGCCATTCCGGGCAAAAGCGAACACTGGACAAGGAGGGTGGGAAGCAAACCCTTCAAGCACAATAATATGTTTGGATGATTACTCATACAACTGCCAAATCCCCGCTGGTGTTGAATAATCGTCCACTATCTCAACATTGCCACTAGAGCCACTCAACCCAAGCAAACCGCAAAGCGTCATGCAGATATTTTCAGGCGGTCGACAGAAATAAAGAATCGAACATGTCAGGGCGGGCGAGGTACGGGGGTCACCCAGTCGCGATGCCAGTAATAATTCCAGAGATTCTCGAGGTTCACATGTTCCGCATGTCCGTCAACAAATCCCATATTGATCATGCCTGGCAACGGTGCGCCGATGGCAGCATTTCTTGGCGCGCTGCCGGCTGCCGCGCTGCCGTGGCGTGCAATACACACGCGCGACATGCCTTCTCCGGACAGCGAGGGTGTTGTGGAAGAGCCCAGCGGATCGTATAAGTTACGGGCAGGCGTGTCTGATTCCGTCGGGTCCAGATTAATCCATGCAGAGTCCATGAACATCGGGGTCAATACCGAACTTTGAACCGCTGATTCCTTCTTGAAGGCTCCTTCGGGATGGCTGGCGACATTTCCAATGCCTGTATTTAACCAGGAATTATAACCATAGCTGCCGGCGTATGTCGGATTGGAGAGCGCCCAATGCCACGCGGCGTCGCTCCTACCGGACAAGTTTCCGCCGCCTGGATTCCCCTTGTCAACTGCGGTGGGGCAAAAGATCACATTGGTCGCCTTGGCATAATAATTAATCATCGTTCCCATCCAATCTCCCTGGCTGAAGGCGGGATTAGTGCTCATCGGACCGACCCAGACGCCAATGTCACTGGAATACATTACATTTGCCAGCGTCAATTGTTTTATATCACTGAGGCAATTGATCTGCTGCGCCCGGCGCTTGGCGCTGGCCAGTGCCGGCAGCAACAGGGCGGCCAGAATCGCAATGATCGCAATCACGACGAGCAATTCAATCAGTGTAAAAGCCGACCTGGCCATGTGTTTGATTCGATTCATACTCAAGATTTCAAACTTATATGCCCGACTTGACTTCAACCATGCTTGCCATGCCGGTCATAATCATATTGGTTGACATCAAGCCTTCTTGTCATGGCACTTGCAGAATGTAAAACTCCTGCCGGCTTCCCCCCATAGCGTTGGTGATCGAGAAATTGCCGCTGCCGCTAAATGTGCCATTGGTCAAAACCGTCCAATTTGTCAGGGGCAGCGCAAGGTTTGTCGAGGTCAACACATGGTATGTGCCGCCGGAACCGTCGTTGTTCGTGCCAGTGATCACGATGTTGCCGCCGGACACAGTTATCCCGCTGATGGTCGGCGAGACTGCGCCAGCGGCAATTTTCAATGTGCCATTGCTGTTCAGACTGCTGGTGTCCCAAATCAATCCGCTACCAGGTGTTGCCGGATTGATCGCGGCAAATGAGCCGATATAGGCCGCACCGCCAAACAGTTTGAAACTGTCCCCGGCCGCCAGCGTACCGGCGAGATTGGCGACGCTCAAAGTGCCGCCATAGCTGATATTGCCCGAGCCAATGATCTGGTCGCTTGTTGCCGCCGTCTTGTTCAATTCCATCAAGGTCGTTCCTGACAAGACAACCGCGCTGGATACGGTAAGGGTTCCGATCGCACCGACACTGCCCGGCGACACGGTCGCGCCGGCGCCCACCGTCAAGCTGCCGGTGATCGTGCCGTTGCCCTGCAAGGTCTGCCCTGAGGCCAGGGTCAAAGTCAGGTCGGAGCGTTGACTCACATCCACAATTGCACCGGTGAGCATGATGTTTGTGCTGCTTGAGATCGAACCGTTGCCAGCCAATGCCAGGGTTCGTCCCGAGCGCAGGTCGGTCACGCCCGAATAAGTATTCGTCGCGATGAAGATCACCGTGTTGTCGTAATTGTCCCAGTAAAATCCGCCCGGACCACTGATAACGTTGCTGAAGATGACAGGGCTGTTGCCGATCTGCAGATGGACCAGACCGTTTAAGGTGACCGGCTTGAGCAGAATCGTTCCGCTTCCGGAGCCACCATTGCCGCTGAAGAAATTAAGCGAGGAGTTGTCTTCCATTATCAGAGTTGGATTTAGACGGTAGTCGCCCGCACCGCCACTGGGCTGGAATTGGAACCCGGCGGTGGAAAGGACGTGAATGACCTTGGCATAGCCGCTATCGGCGGCGTTGATGTCACCGTGCTGGATGTTCATCAACACATTGGAATGAAGGGTAAGCACATTGGTGGGATTGCCCAGACTGGCTCCCATTGCGCTAACAACCCAGCTTTGCTGGCTGGAAGCGGTGGAATAGAAGTCAAAGTTCCCCAATTTCGGATCAATTGCCAAATCACTCCACTGAGAATAGCCCGGCTGTATGGCGGTAAAGTTGTAGTTGCTGCCGCCAGTGCTCAAAGTGGCTCCCAAACCGGGAAAGCCCCAATCCCACCGGGCAGTGCCGCCGATGGTCGTGTTTCCGGTCAGCGTGACGTTCTGCCCCAACCCGAAGGTGCTGGAATCGTTGTAAATGGGATTGCCGACGATCTGAATGGCCCCATTACCACCGGCACCCGCGCCAGAAATCACGATTCGTTTGGTGCCAAAGCCCATATCGCCAGCCGGGTATCCGCCGGCCAGATTAACCAGGAACGTTGCGCCGTTGGTCACGAAGATTGTTCCGCTGGTATTCCCCAGGCCGGAAGTGTTGTTTATCTGTACGGCGCCACCGGCGATGGTGGTATTGCCACTAAAGTCGTTCACCGTATCAATCGTCAGGGTGCCGCTCCCTGTCTTGACAATGCTGGTGGCACCGCTGATTTTGCCGGCACCGCTGAAGGTGTAGTTGACCGTTGAATTATTTGTGATGATGGATGGTGAGACTATCTGGCCACTCCCAATGTCGATGTTCGTTGCGGGCGTCGCTGCGTTGGTGATGCTGTTGTCAAAAGTCACCGAGTCCGCGTTGGCAAATAGTTCCGCCGCATGCGTGACCACGTTTGACCAGTTGAAGGAGGAAAAATCCCATTCCCCGTTGTTGCCGCCATTGTTCCAAAGTAACACGGACGGAGTGCCGCTGACAATAACTCCGATCTGCTTCGGACTGGTCGAGGTTATGTTCGTCAGGGTTAAAGTATAAACGCTCGGCGAAACAGTTTGCACCCCCGCGAAAGAGCCCGTCAAACCGCCCGTGTAAGTGATGAGGGGATAAACTCCGTTCTGCAGGGTCCCTCCGGTGGGGTTCAGAAAAATGGTGTTGCCAGCGACACTCAAGTTGCCGGTGACAGCCACCAGATCGTTGTTGCCCGCGATGAGGGTGCTCAAGCCTTCGGTCAATGTGGCACCGCTTTCGAGCGTTAACCCGCCCACGGCCGCAAATGTCCCTGTCGTGTTTTGGTCGCCCGGCTGCAAGGCACCAGAAATATCGACCAAGCCATTGGCCGTGCCTTTCCCGGCCACAACCGTGCCGGCTTGACTGGTAATACCGGATCCGATTGTGCCATCAAGCACCAATCCGCCAGTATACAAGCTGACGCCACCTGTAAACGAAGGGCTATTGCCTAGCAGGGTGGCCGAACCGGTCCCGCCATTCAGATAGAAAACACCGGATCCGCTCAAAACATTACTGATGGTCAATGAGGTGCCGCCACTGATGTTAAACTGGCAAAACCCCGGCTCAAGCGTCATTCCCCCGCTCATGATGTTGTTCCCGCCATAGCAATCAATAATCGCACCACTTTGAAAGTCCACCTTCTTGTTGACAAACGAATAGGGAGAACCATAAAACACCAGGGCCGCACCGGAAGCCAGGGTGAGCGTGGAACCTGGATTGCCAAAGGTGGTGGAACCAACAACCCCCAATTGTCCCGATGTGAGATTGATATTTCCCAGGGCCGGATCAAGGGTGGTGTTTCCCCACTGGAAGTAGCCGGCGCCAACCAAAGTCAGGTCGTATGCATTGCCGCCCGTGCTAACCGTGCTGCCGGTGGCGAAATCCCATCGGTTGGGATAACTGAATGTTGTATTTCCCGTCAGGGTGATGGCCAGGGCCGGACTATAAACCGCACCACCATTATCGGTGATGGCACCATTGCCACCCACACCTGATCCTGCAACGACAATGGGCTTGGTGCTGGAATTACCATTCATATCAAACGTGGAGCCGTTGGCGACGATGACACTTCCGCCGGCCGAACCCAGTGCCGACGAACTGCCCATCTTCAACGTGCTGCCATTGGTGACTACTACGTTGCCTGAAAAGCTGTTGCCACCACTCAGCACCAGCGTTCCGCCAGCTCCCGCTTGGATAACCGAACCCGTGCCGGAAACGTTATTTCCCTCCGTGACAGTATCGGAACGCGCGAAAGCCAGGTTGCCGTTGTTGACGATCGAGCCGGGCGGAAGACTGCCGGCAGCGTCATTGTTGCCCACTTGCAATGTGCCGCCGTTGATGGTGACCCCGCCGCTGAAATTGTTGGCCCCGCTATTGTCAAGCACCAGTGTGCCGGAACCCGCCTTGGCCAAACTGCTGGGGCCGCCAAGGGAACCGCTTCCGTTGAATGTGTAGTTGAGCACTGAATTGCTCACCGTGATGCTTGCAGGCAAAAGTGCTGTCGTCAAATTGACCGTGCCAGTACTCGCCCCATCCAGGAATTGCACGAACTCTCCGTCGGCATAAACGGATGAACCGCCAGCCAGCCAGTTGGCCGTGGTCGTGTCCCAGTTGCCATTGATATTGCCTTTCCAGGTGAGAGTGCCCGGACCGCTGGTTAGCACCAAATCAATGGAGGCATTGGCAACGTTATTGGAGAGGTGGCCTGCAAAAAGCGGAGGCAAGGTGCCCAAGTTGAAATTGTAGCCCACCCCGCCTATGCTGCCGGAGTATTTTACAAGCGCGATCTGAACCGGGTAGCTGGCAAAGGGCGGAGCCGACCCAATGTTGATGACGTTCGCTGCGCCGCCGGTCTTCAGGCTGGTTGTCACGACGGAGTTTGAGCCGGAAATGACCGTCAAATTTAGAGCCGAACTGGTGAGGGACAGGCTGCTGATCGGAGCGGCTGGTGTGCCGGCGGCGCTCGTGACCGACAAAGTGCCATTCGTCAGGTTAATGGCGCCGGCGCCGGCGCCATTGGCAATGGTGTTGGCCGCCAGGGTTCCGCCGTTGACGTTGATCGTGCCGGCAGTGCCGGCCGTCACTCCACCGGTGGCGGCGGCCAGGGTCAGGGTGTTGTTTACCTGCAAAGTTGCCGCCGAGCCGAGAGTGGAATTGGTGTTGAGGTTGACCACGCCAACGCCGGCGGCACCATTGCCGATTTCCTGGTTGCCAATCGTGGCGTTGTTCACATCAATGACTCCATTGTCCAAAGTCAATACTCCCTGCGCGGCGGCATTGCCTGCCTGGCCCAGTTGCATCGTATCCACCAGCATCGTTATGTTGCCGCCGCTAAAATCACATAGAGCGTTTCCCGGAACATTGGGCGCGCCATTGGCGTTGCATATCCAAAAATTGGCTATCCGTCCGCTGCCACTTGTGCTGTTGAAATAGGCGGTGGGAACCGGATTGGCGCCCCCGATGAAAGCCGGATTAAATTTCATCCATGCGCCTGCCATCGTGGTGCCGGTGCCGCCCACGATCAAATTGCCACTGCCTGTGGCAACATTGTTTACCTGTCCCAGATAAATCGCACACGGAACTGAATTGCTAAAGGTTTGATTGCAAAGCTGGAAATCGTTACCCAATGAGATCTGGTTGGTTTTTGCCAGATACAGGGTGCCGTGGCTGCGTTGCGCGCTCCCGCTCGCGACCAAAATCTCAGGGCCGCTGTCAATGAATGTATCCAATCCCGACAGGTCCAGAGTCACATTGTGAGTGTCGCCCGCTGAAGGCGAGCCTTGATTCACATATAAGTTTCCAACCATGTTTAACGCGCCCCCGGCTCCCTGCAGGGTGATCGTTTCCACCGCATTGGCCGGAGCGGGGCTCGCAGTATTCAACGCATCCGCGCCTACATACATATACCCGCGACCTGCGCCGAGGGTTAGTGTCACCCCGGGATCAATGAGCGTCGTGTAATTGCCGTTGGTGGGAGTGTAGTCCAACTCCCAAATCGGCATTTGAGATACGCCGGTTGTACCATCCAGCACGTTATTAACGGTAAAATTTGAATTGGGGCTCGCTCCCGTGCCGATGAATTGAACCTGATTAAAGTAGGTTTGCTGCACACTGGGGGTCCAATTGTTCGCGTCGGTCCAATTGATCGTCGCACTCACCCCCGGCACACCCAGCCATTGTTCGGTCGCGGCGGAGCCGGAAGATACCGCCAAAGCGCAAAGCCCGAGCGTTGTTCCGACTCTTGCCCTTGTCGTTAACCTGGCAATCTTGGATCGTATTTTCATAAGCGGGACTTGGTTTGAGGTTTGGTTTGGTGGGTCTTGCGGTAACTACTATTCGGCAATGGATGCCTTTCTGGCACATGCGCAACATTCTTGCATGTCAAGGCACTACTTGACGCTTTTCCAGCCGAGGCTGATTTATTGTTGTCAATCATTTTGTCTGCCTTCGGAATCCCGCACGGGGACTTCAAATAGGCGTGCTTGCACGGCAAAATTCAACGTGTATTTCCAAGACGCTACATTACACATGCAGAAATGGGAATGGACATCTAAACGGACTATATGGACAATTGACCTGTATTTATGCCGGCTGGTTTCGCCGGCGTTCGGCACCTGCCTGGCAGGGGGTTATACATTGTATCGCCGCCGGTGTTCTGACGGTGAATGACCATGGAGCTTGCTGAAAGCGCGGGAAAAGTAAAACTGGTCGGAGAAACCAAGTTGATCGCTGATGGCCTTGATGGACAAATTGGTGGTGTTGAGCAATTGTACCGCGCGTTGCATGCGCAGATGGTTCAAATACATCAACGGCGCGTACCCGGTCGCCCGCCGGAACAGGGTCGTGTAGTGCGAACGCGACAGGTTAATCACCGCCGCCAGTGTCGAAATCCGCAGCGGCTCCCGCAAATGTTCCTTCATGAACTTGATGCTCTTCGCCGTCTGCTCCCGAACATCGATCTCACCACGCCAGAACTCATCCTTGTGCCGCAGGATCAGCCCCATCAGGTGTGACAACGAATGCGCCGCGTAGATCAGGTGCCTCAGGGTCGATCCGTGTTCGAGCCCTTCCAGCACGTCCTCAAAGAGCGAAAAAAGCTGCACGTCGCCGCCGAGCTGCACGACGGGTTTTTCCGGCTTCACCTCCAGCTTTTCCAGGTAGAACGGCACGTTCGTCCCGATGGTGTGGAACCAGTGGATTGTCCAGGGCTCTTTTTTTGACGCGCCATAGGCATGCGGCGTGGCGGCGGGTATGACCAGCAACTGGTCCTTGGCCACCTCATGCCTTCGTCCGGCAATTTCGCACCAGCCGCCACCCCGGGCGCAATAGATGAAAACCGCCTCGGGGCAGCCCCGCTCCCGCGTGCATTTGTGGCCCTGGGCCCGGGGATAAAACCCCGCATCCGTCGGCAGCAGGTGCTTGAGCAGCGGTTGCTGCATGGCCATGGTGACCACCGGCCGCGGCACCACGACGAGGCGCTCTCCGGGAAAACCCTCCTGCTTCTCCTGCCGTTTCATTGGGCGTCAATATTCAAAAATAACCGCCGGGTGTAACTGTTTATTGCTATCATTTTCCCGCCATCACCGCAAGCTATTCACCGCACAAATCGCCGGTCTTGATTCCTAAAACAGCCAAAAAAAGCCGCCATTCGGTGAATGGCGGCTTTCGACCCGATTTACTATGAAAATCTTACCGTTTCCATCTCCGCACCAGCCCGAAGAGTCCGGCACCCAGGCAAAGCGTCCATAGGGTCGCAGGCTCGGGGGCGACGGTCAGATTGTATCCCAGGTTTGCCACCGGGTAAATCCCGTCGGACCCGCTGCTTTGGTTCGGTGGCTCGCTCGGATAATTGCCCGCCGAGTCATAACGCCCCGCCCGGGAAAATTCCCAGCCCGGGCCCACTTGCACATATTGGGAATCCCAACTGATCTGCCCCGAGCTGCCATTGTTGTCCGGCGAAGGATTGGAAATTATATCCCCCCAGTTATCAACGCCATCCGTTTGCGCGCCGATCACGTAATAGCTGCCGTAGTTGAGCTGAACCGTCGAGGGCAGTTGAACCCACCGATAACCGTCTATCAACGGCGCCGCCGTTCCCGCCGCCACCGTCGCCGAGGCAATGATTCCCTGCGTGTTGTTGTCCCAAAGCGTCACCAAATGGCTGTTCGCCAGTCCATCCC
>Ga0137403_10007395_pt1 | contig 12400 bp, 14 predicted proteins | sample CZOMad2_1_16fung_FD_122057 | JGI IMG/M metagenome (GOLD analysis project Ga0137403, IMG submission 122057) | Vadose zone soil fungal communities from Angelo Coast Range Reserve, California, USA - CZOMad2_1_16fungal (Hybrid Assembly) | ecosystem: Environmental > Terrestrial > Soil > Vadose zone...
GCGGTGAAATTCAGCCCAAACCTGGAATTTTTCTCTACTGAAAATGGTATGAGCAGAGGAAGTTTGTGGGAGGTGTCCTATCGGAGATGCGACGTACGAAACAGGGGAGATCCACGCTATGCACACACCATCCAAACAGAGGCGCCGTCTATTCTCGTGGCGTTTGGCCTTGGCCATGTGCCTCTATTCCGCGACGCTTTTGACCACTGCAAGAGCTACGGTAGCGCAGCCAACACCGGCCTCTCCCGCCTCGACAGCCGAAAAGGCCTATGTCGGGGTCTTTAAAGACGACGCCGTTGCGGTGATCGACACGACCAGCAACCGCGTCATCCGCACCATTCCAGTCCCGAAGGGTCCGCATGGGCTGGTGATGACGCCGGATGGTCGCAAGGTCTATGTCAGTAGCGATGGCGCCTCAACGGTCAGCGTCATCGATACGATTAGCGACCAGGTCGTGTCCAGCATCGACGTCGGCCCCAATCCGCACGGCCTTGCCATGTCGTCAGACGGCCGTAGGCTACTCGTCATGGCTTTTGGCGCCAATCAGGCGATGGTCATCGACACTACGAGCGACCGTATTCTCAGTCACATTCCCGTGCCGCTGGCGCATAACGGTGCGATCAGCTCGGATGGACGCAGGGCTTATGTGGGTTCTCAACAGCAAGGGGCCATGGCGCTTGCCGTACTGGATCTTACCGATATGAAAGAAATCGCGAAGGTGTCGCTAGACAAGACGCCCCGTGGGCTGGATCTGAGCCCTGATGGCAAGTGGCTCTATTTCACCGTAGCTGGCAGCGATGCCGTGTGGGTGCTCGATACGGCGGCAAACCAGATCGTCGGTCAGATTACTACAGGTGCCTCGCCTCACGTTGCCCTGTTTGCTCCAGACGGCCAGGTCGCGCTAGTCGTCAACCAGGGCCCTGGTGAGCTCAGCATGATCGACCCGACGAACAGAGCAGTCAGCGCCACGCTGAAGGTCGGCAAGGCGCCCCACTGGCTGGCCATCAGCACCGATGGTCGTACAGCCTATGTCACCAATGAAGGCTCCAACGACGTTTCGGTGGTGGACTTGGGCAATCGACAGGTAACCGCCACCATCCCTGTTGGCAACGCGCCACGCAAAATCACTATGCAGCCGAGGGTAAGGACTGGGGCATTGGCCCCCTCCAGTCCGTCTGCACAGATATCTTTCACAGAAGGCGTGCCGGTGATCTCCGACCACGGGACCAAGGCGGTGGCGGGCCTGGTGGAAATCGCCTTGGAGGCTGACGACTATTACTTCGCGCCAACGTTCTTGCACGGGGAGCCTGGACAGTCCCTGTCACTGGCGGTCGAGAACAAGTCGGGGACGCTGCACAATCTCAGCATCCCTGAGTTGCAGATCGATCAAGACGTCCCACCGCAGGCAAGGGCCAAGGTGCCGGTCACCTTTCCGCCATCGGGAACCATGCGCTTTTATTGTAAACTCCACGCCGCCATGGGCATGAACGGCGAGTTGCAGGCTGGAAGTGCCATCTCCCGGATCAAAGCGGGTCCTAGGCATTAAGCTGAAGACTGAAGAAATGGCCCGTCTGCTCAGGGGATCGCCAGCGCTGTGTTACTGATCCGCGCAATGAATCGTAAGGATGACGATTCATGGAAACCCAGTATGGTAGTTACTTTGTGGCCTATCAAAGTTTAGATATTTATGTACGGGTCAGTAGGTTGGGCATACTGGTCGACGGCGCTGGCATTCGAGATCAGGAGATTCCGGGGGTCACGCTGCCGCACGTTGCTCAAACGGTCGGAACTCTGGATACCACCCCAGAAATGTCGCCTCCCAGCCCGCATTCCACACGCGCGTTCGGCTCTGCAGCAGGCGATGCGCGCCGTGTGGGGTCCACTGCCTCGGCGGCTTTTTGTAGACGCGCCTGCGGACCCCCTGATTCACCGGCGATTCGACGAAGCCGGTGCTGATTCGTTCGCGGGGGCGGTCGCACGCACTATCATTGGGAATGAAACCCTGGTTGTTCTCAATAGACGTGTGGAACTCCTCGACAGCCTTGAGGAGCTTCCGGGCCGCGTCATGGCCACCGTTGGCCACCGCGGCAGCAAGGAAGAGCGGGAGAAGGTGCTCGCGCAATATCGGACTAGAAATTGAACACTCTAAATATTGCCTGAAGATTCCTTCATAGATTGCTATAGCTATTAAAATTTACATCAATTTAACCCTTCTGACATGTTGTAGTAATTTCCCTGGCCCATCATTATCCCTAATGAAACTTCGTGATTTGCTGCAAGACCATCTTTATCGAATGTCAAGACCGATACGGATGCATAAAGCGGCGCCACGATCCCTCACACATAAGCGATCGGCAGGTCAATCGGGCGTTGGGATTCCCCGTACGTCGCTGCTTCGGCCCCGGCGCTCTTGGCAACTCTATTGAGCTGGCAAGTGAAAGCAGTGCTCCATAAGTGAGGAGATCGTTTCCGTGAATGTAACATCCACCTACATCCATACCCTCGAGGGTCGGCTTCGGATCAAGGTTGTTGAGGTGAAAGGGTCATCTGTGAAGGCCCTAGAGCTCGAAGAGTTGATCCGGAAATGCGATGCGATCCGCTACGTCAAAGCGAATCCCATCACTGGCAACGTTTTGATTTTCTATAAACCAGACGCGATCAGCCAAGAGGAAATCGTCGGCGCTTTGCAGGGCCTGGGCTACCTTCGGGCGAGCGTCAGCACCCGAACCATGATGCGAGGGACCATTGAACGCCTCGACGGCTTGAGTAATGCGCTGCTGAACACTGTGGTGCGCTCGGCCATGGAACTGGCCCTTCAGAGGCTCGTCAGGGCCCTGATCTGACAGACTGGCCGTCAAACAGGGGTCTGAGGGCATTCAACGTGGCCAGGATCGCCGAGCCGTTGCTGATGAGGGTGGCCCCGATAGGGCCGATCAAGCCCGGCAGCGACAAGGCAATCACTATAGTGTTTGGATAGGCGATGAGCTTCCAGTTCTGGTTGATGAGATGTAGCGACTCGCGTGCGATGTCGATGGCCTGAGGAATCTTCCACAAGTTGCCCTCGAGGAGTGCCACATGGGCGGTTTCACGGGCGACATCGGCGCCACCCCGCACAGCGATGCCGACATCGGCTTGGGCCAGGGCTGGCGAGTCGTTGATGCCATCCCCTACCACTGCTACCGTATGTCCTTCTAGCTGCAATGTCTTCACCAGCGCGGCTTTCTGATCCGGCAGGGCGTCGGCGATGTAGCGGCTGATCCCTAAGGTATCGGCCACTCTCTTGGCGACCGCTGGATGATCTCCGGTCACCATGACCACTTCGGCGATTCCGCGCTCCCGCCATGCCTGCACAATCGCCCCAGCTTCCGGGCGCAACGGGTCGGCTAACACCAGCACCCCGACCAGTTGGCCATCGATGGCGATGAAGACAGGAGAGGTAGCCGCTTCGTTGACGCGCCGAAGATCCCGGCTGGCTCTGCGAACGCTCACCCGGTTGATAGTCATGAAGCGCTGGTTTCCCACCACCACCACCGACCCTTCAACAGTCGCTTTAACGCCCCGGCCAATCAGATAATCGGATGTCTCGCGTTCGGGGATGCTGAGCCCCTGGGCAGTGGCAGTCCGCACAATCGCTTCGGCCACGGGATGGGTGAAACGCTGCTGCGCGGCAGCCGCCACCGCCACCACGCGGTCCGTGGCAACCTCCTCCTCCCGGTAGGGAATGACTTCGACAATCTCCGGGGTTCCCAGAGTCAAAGTTCCCGTTTTGTCGAAGACGATAGCATCCACTTCTGCCAGCCGCTCCAGAAGGCTTCCCCCTTTGATGAGGATCCCCTGGCGCGCGGCCTTGGTCATCGAGGCCAAAACCGTCGTCGGAGCGGCGACCCTGATGCCAGTGCCGTAATCGGTGATTAGCAGAGCGGCCGCCCGGTTCACATCGCCGCTGAGCGCAAAGGCCCCCCCGGCCCCTGAGAAACTCCATGGCACTAACCAATCCGCGAACTGCTCGGCATAGTTCTGGATGCGGGTCTCGCGTACAGGGGCATCCTGCACGAGCTGAACAACCTTGGCCGCCATCGTTTCACGCCCCACCTGCGTCGCCGTCAGGTACAGCTTGCCGTCCCTGACGACGGTAGCAGCGTAGACCTGATCGCCGACGTTCTTCTTCACCGGCATCGATTCGCCGGTGAGGATCTTCTGATCGACTGTAGCCCTGCCGCTGACCACTGTCCCATCGACAGGGATGAGATCTCCCGGGTAGATGATGACTTGGTCCCCGTCGAGGATCTCCTCGACGCGCACCCTCATCTTCTCCCCAGCCCGAACGACCCAGGCGAACTGCGTCCTACCGTCGAAGAGCTCTTCAATGGCGCGACGCGAGCGCTGCATGGTGAGGTCACGAATGACATCGCCTAGCGAGACCAGCCAGACCATGAGCGCGGCGGTCTGGATCTGCCCTTGCACAGCGAGGACCGCCGTGGCGGCGGCATCCAAAACATCTACGTTAAGTTTGCCGCGTTGCGTAATCGCCCCGAAGGCGCGGGTGAAGATCGGCACAGCGGCTCCTGCGACGAGCCAGGGAGCGATGGTGGCTTCAGCCAACGCACCAAGAGCCACCGCAGCGCTCGACAGCGCCAGGGGCAGCCACGCCATCGAGGCAGAGTCTTCGGCCTGCCGTGGGGGATTTTGCGGCTGGTAGGTTTTGAGCAGGTTGAGGGGAAGCCGTTCAACGAGGGTGACCAGATCGTCCGCCTTGAGGACATAGGGGTTGTAGTTCAGCACCATGCTACGACAAGCTGGATTCAACCTGACCTCTTGAATCCCTGGTTGATCGCGCAGAAAAGCCTCGCATGCCCCTAAGAGACCGTCGAAGATCTGGGGAAGGTCCACGCGCATCCGGAGGCGGCCGCGAACGGCGTGGACCACGCGGCATCGAGCAGCCATCGTCTGTCTTTCTATGGCCTCTAGAAAACGAGGAAAGAGAGATTATCGCATGCCTTGAGCCTCCGGCCGGTTGAGCATATAGAAGGTGCCGAAGGAGAACCACCAGAGATCGTACCAGGCGGGGAACGGCACCTTCGTCGCCACCAGCAATCCCCTGACTCCGAGCACAAAGAGGGTCAAGGGGAGGAGGAGCTTGAGATCAAGGCCTCCGGTGGCTTTTCCGACGCGGGTGTTGAGCGCCCCCAAGCCCGATGAGATGCCGCTAGCAAGAGATGCAGCGGCGCCCGAGCCAGTGCCAGACTGGCCCAGCCACTCCTCGAGCTGCGCCATGTCAAGGCCAGGGAAAAGCGGCGTAACGATCTCTGAGAGGGCGAACAGCGATTCGAGCGAGGTCATTTCCTCCGGGTTGTAGAGCACTAGCAGACTGCCGGTGAGCGGGTTAGCTTCGATGCGCTGGATGCCCCGCACGCCTGCGAGTCGCTCGCAGATTTCCCTGGCGAATGCAGGGTTGTCCCGCAGCTGGGCGATCTTGACACGCACCCGGCCCGGAATCGCATGGACGAGTTTTATGCCGGCGATGCTCATCGGCTCTGTCCTATGGCTGGCTGTACGGCTGCGATGGTTGCTCCGTCGCCGTCGGCGCAGCGGCCGCGGCCCCGGCGGCGCGTTCCGCCTGCGCTTCAGCGACCAAGTCGCTGAGCTGTTCACCTGCCTCAGCCACCACCTCTTGCACCGTCTCCGCCACTACGAGAAAACCCTTGACCAACGTTTTGGCTATTGGGCGGCCGCCAGCGGCTGCCGCTGGCAGTAGGATCGGCGCCGCTAGGGCAGCACCGACCCCGATTAACAGGCTGGGAACCCATCCATTCAGCACACCATTGAATAGCGCCATGGCAATCCTCCTCTACACCATCTCTCACCCTCGACACTCACATCCTCTCCCTCTCGAAGCGAAAGAGGTCTAGGCGCGATCGTCCGCGATGAAGAATCGATGTCATGCCGCCGTGACAAGCGTCAACCCACAAGAGACACGGAAAAATTTGTAGGGAGTGTAAACATAACGTAAAATCCCACAAGTTTATCAGAAATTTATTACAAAATCATGAAGATGTAACGCTTTGTTTACCCATGTGTAACATAATCTTCAAAGAAGCACCATTCCCTCGTGGCCATTTCCCGGACTTCGGTCGAACCGAACAAAGAGATCAAAAGTTTCATAAACCTCCACGAGGAGTTCCTGCCGCCGCGCGGCGTCTTGCTCCTCGGCGATTTTCGCCTCGACTTTTTCCCGTAGAGGAAGTCCTGGTAGTTGCCGAAGACAATCGCGCGTGAGAATTTATTGGCGCTCTCGCCCTTGTTCATCTGTTGTGCAATCGCCTGACGGAGCTCGACACCATCGACGAAGCGCAGAATGAAATCCCATGTGGGGATTTCGCCAAACTCCACGAGTGCCTGGTACAGCGGGTGCTGCTTGGCGTAAGAGTTCAGCCGTCGGTACCGTAAAGGAACCCGTGGGGAGGGATAGCCGCGGCCGGCGGTCAGCAGGCGCTGCACCTCGTCGAGGGGATAAATGTAGGGTTGACGCCGGTGGCGCACCGCTTGACGGACCACCAAGCGATCGAGCACTGGCGGGTGCACTGTCGGCTCGTGGCGCTGCATGCGCTACCGTCCATCGGGAAGACCCACACAATGTGCGGATCGCGCGGGTGCAGCACCAGCGGAAACCCGATATCGCCGACCTCTTGCGGCATGTGCTCGCCGATCCGAACCCAGGTGCCTTCCTGGCGATCCATCCGATAGATCCCGCAGTGATTCTGCTGGTACAGGATGTCCGGTGCCAGGGGGTGCAGGCACACGCGATGCGGGTCGTGCCCGCACTTGGGATAGGGATCTGGGAGAAAGTCTGCCCGGCAACCCGCGTTGAGCGGTTGCCAGTCGTGCCCTTGGTCGCCGCTTTCGAACACCCCGCCGCTGGACAGGCCCAGGTACATGTGGTTAGGGGCGCGCGGGTCGATCAGGATCGAGTGCAGCTTCGGCCCGTCTGGTGTGCCGTCTTGCTCGCCGTAGGATGAAAAACAAAAGCGGAAATTCGTGTCGCTTCGATGGCATCGTATCGCAGCTAGCTTTTTCTTACCCCTCAACGTGCCTGCGGTCGGCGCCCGGGATGGCGTGCCCATCGGGATTGCCGGTGATCAGGTGACAGCGGATCGAACGCCCCGGCATGACCGCCCTGTACCGGATGAACCAGCCACGGCACCTGGTCAAAGCTGGGGCCTGTGGTCAAAGCATGTGGCAATGCAAAAGCGGCTTGTAGACGTAGTTCCGCATGACGCTGCTCCATATAGGCTCTGCTAACCGGCCTGGGCACCGGTTGCGCTGCTGAAGACTTCGAAGATCCGACTCCAGCTTCCCATGATAAGCGGCGAGCTGCCGCGGAAAGATGGTCGCGGCCACGAACTCATAGACCTTCTGGTCCTCGGCAATCGCCTCTTGAATCCGGGCCCGAGCAGGGTCTGAATCCAGATAGCCCGTGTCGCATTGTAGGCGCACAATCTCGTGCGGGGGTCGTTTGTCGCTCAATTGGTTGATCCGGCGATATTCGGGGCGAAACCCTGGCTCCTGCAGCCATTGGCCAAGCATCAGCACCGATTCGTCGAACCGCTCGGTCAAGCCGACGAAATCGACGCGCGTGGAGAGCAACTCAATCGCTCTCTGTGCGTTGGCCTCGCCGCCGATCATCTTGGTTTGCCAGTTGTGCACCCAGGTGGCCGCTATCCAGCGGTCGAAGTCCCGGGGACCGTGGTCCGCGAGGCGAGCATTCAGAAAATACGAACGCAGTCTGGCGGCCGGATCGCGCAAGAACGTAAAGAATCGAATCTCCGGACTCGACAAGCCGAGGTCGCCGTAGGGCTTCACGTTGTGGCCTGCGATGCCCTTCAGATGGCGATAGACACCTCTGACCCGCCGCAGCACCTCGGCGTCGACTAAGACGCGACGGTCGAGCTGGTTCTGCGGCCGATCACCGCGGCGGTTGGCCAGCGGCAGACGAATGTCGCAGTGCCCGGTTCCAAAGGAGCGGCGGAGAATCGCGTTCACCGTGCGGCCGGCAGTGCGCTCGATATGCACGAAGGCATACATGGTCGATGCTCCACAATTGAGAATGCACCCACATGATCTAAGAACAGCTTGAGAATATGCGGCTGGGCCCATCTTATGTGAGAACGGTTCGCCTTACTCACCTAGAGGGGCTGCCCATCGGCAGCCCCCGTCGGTTCAATTGCTGACCGGCGACGGGGTGGCGACTCACCGCGACCAGGCTCCGCCGTGTCCCAGGGGCGGGACGATTATTTCAGGCAGTTGGCGTAGAAGGTGGTCGTGGCCGGCCAGTCCGAGAACAGGCCGATGATGCCGACATCCTGGGCGAGCACATCAATGGTGCGCAGGATATCGCCATCGTTGGTGAGGGCGTCGAGCGTGGTCTGGTAGTAGAAGGTATCGCCGCCTTCCAGCATGTTCTCCACGATGCGACCAGAGCGCTCCGTCGTCCAGGAGATGAGGTCGAAGCCCGCCTGCCTTGCGCGTTCCGCGTACTGGGACGGCTTGATGCGTTTGTTGTCCTCACTCGACTCAACAAGGACGGGCATGGGCGGCGCAATGATATTGACTCCCAGATTCCGGACCTCGACGAACGCCTCCAACGTCGGCGGATGCTGATTGATATCGCTTGGCGGGCCGGCGAGTTTGTCCGCCGGATTCTCGCTGATGAGGTACACGGCCTGCAGGCCGAACGGCAGGAACTCGTGAATCCACTGGACCACGTCGGCGAGGTTGAACGACTGGGCAAGACCTAGCTCGGATCGATGCCTGCGTCGATGTACTCCTGCATCATCTTGCGCGCGTAGCTCTGCTGGTCCAGGCCGGACGCGCCGAACCCATTGATAAAGCGTATTGTCAGGTTGGGAAAGGCCTCTCGCAACATCACTGATGCAGCGAGCGATTCCAGCATCGGTATATCCCCTGCGGTTGCTAACACGACTTCGGGTTCCGCTCCTTCATCAGTGCTGGCCCAATCCCAGATGCCAATCCCCTTCGTGCAATGCTTAATCGCCGCATCCATGTCCATATACTGGAGGTGGAGGTGCTTGGGTTCTGTCGCAAAATTTCAGCGGGAGTGTGGTAAGGCCTGCTGAGGTGGGGATTAAGCGGCTAGCGCATAGAATTGTTCAGCCGGTGTGAGACCTTCTCCCGCGTCCTCGACCACCATTTGGCTTTTCTTCAGCATGTGCATGAGCTCAATGCCGACGAGTATGGCCTGGGCTGCCACAAACGATTTGAACCCGAGCATGGGGCGGGTGACCCGCTTCACGCCGCGATGGTCCTGCTCCACCACATGATTCAGATACTTGATCTGACGGAGGATGATCGAGTATCATGTGCCTCGTTGTACCCTCGGATGGCCGCGACATTGGCCTCGCTCCCATCGATGGTGATCCTCTCGGGCACGCCGTGGCGGCGAATCGCCTTCTTCAGAAACCGTAGGGCTGCCTCCTGATCCCGCTGCTCGGTCAAGAGAAAGTCAATCGTCTGACCCTGTGTATCCACCGCGCGATACAAATAGCGCCACTCCCCTTTGACGCGGATGTAGGTTTCGTCCATGCGCCAGCTGATCCCGACTGGGTGCTTGCGGCGGTGGAACGCCTCCTCCAGTGGGGGGCTGTACTTCAGGACCCAGCGGTTGATGGTCGCATGGTCGACGGACACCCCGCGCTCTTCCATCAGTTCTTCCACCTGGCGATAGCTCAACGGATAGGCCACGTACCACCGCACGCAGGTGAGAAGGATATCCTTCACGACATGGGCCCCCTTGAAGCTCACCATGCACACTCTCCCTCTTGTCGCTTTCACCCTGCGTCGCAGAGGGAGATCATACCCTAAATGGCCTCAAATGAAAATTGCGACAGAACCTACATGTGCTCTCCTTGTTCGTAGGCTTGCCGAGTGTCACAACAAGCGCCTTTTAGGGACAACGGTTTCGACACAGAGGGCCGATGCGGAAGTCGATGCTCCTGCGGGTCATACCGCCGTGACTACACTGCAATCGATCTCCACAGCGATGCTGCGTTGAAGCAGGTCAACAGAGAGAATCAGCAGCCCCTTCGCGGGTTTGCTCTGTATTAAGATGCCTTCTACCCCTCGTAGCGATCCTTGTGTAATGCGCACTCGTTGCCCTTCCCGAAGGTATGGATGGGCCATGACGGGTATGGACACCCTGAGGGTGGTTTGAATCGCCTCGATTTCGGCATCAGGTACGATGCTTGGTTTATCCCAGCTTTCACCAAGAATACGTACCAGGCCACGTGCCTTGCGCACCTCGATATAGCTGCTCTTATCGATAGCATGCCGCAGGAACAGGTAACTAGGAAACATGGGCACGGAGATAAGATGTTGCTTTCCTGCCCGTTGCGACCACACGTCAATCTTGGGCAGGAACATATAAAATCCTTTTGCCGCCAGTTGATCGCAGACTAACTGCTCACAATGGCTGCGGGTGTAAAGGGCATACCAAAGAGGTCTCGGCCGATCCTCAGACTGTTGGTTGTACATGGCTGTGTTCGCCCAATGCTTCTGTGTTGCCCTTCATGATCGTTGGCAAAGCTCAGCTCGTTCGTGGTACATCCCTACCGTACCGGGCAGGGCTTCGCCCGCCAGATCTCGGCGGCGTATTCTCCGATGGTGCGGTCGCTCGAGAACTTTCCGGAGTGGCCGACATTCAGAATGGCCTGCCGCGCCCAGGCCTCGGGTCGTACATACAATTCTCCAACCTTCTCCTGCGTGCGAGCGTACGAGGACAGGTCTGCCAAGTGCATGTAATGGTCGCCGTGCGTGATGAGCACGTCCCAGATCGGGGCGAACACGCCGTGCTCGGCATGGCTAAAGGCATTGTCGCGGATCATATCCAGGGCATAGCGGAGATTTGGCTCATGCTCGTAGTGCCAATGCGGGTTATACCAGCCACGGCTGGCCAAAACTTCTTCCACTGTCAGGCCGAAGAGGAAGAAATTTCCCTCACCAGCTTCCTCGGCCATCTCAATGGTGGCGCCGTCACGAGTGCCGACGGTCAGGGCGCCGTTCATCATGAACTTCATATTGCTGGTGCCGCTGGCCTTGTAGCCCGCCGTCGAGATCTGCTCCGATACATCGCTGGCGGGAATCAGCCGCTATGCGACGCTGACGTTATACTCGGGGAGGAAGAGCACTTTGAGGCGGCCACTGACTGCCGGATCAGCATCGATGATGGCAGCCACGTCGTTGATCAGCTTGATGATCAGCTTGGCCAGGTAGTATGCCGGCGCCGCTTTGCCGGCGAAGAAAAAGGTGCGAGGTGGTACCTCCAGATGCGGGTCATAGCGCAACTGGTTGTAGAGTATGATGATGTGCAGGATGTTCAGGAGTTGCCGCTTGTACTCATGGATGCGTTTGATCTGGCAGTCAAAGATCGAATCCGGGTCAACCTCCTGCCCACTCCATCGGCGCAACCAGTCGGCGAAGCGCAGCTTGGCGGCGCGCTTTGCCTGGCGGAAGCGCGCCATGATATCCGCCAGCGAGCAGACGACCAAAAAATACTCCTGGGCAAAACGTAAGGACCGGCCACGCTCGGTGGAATCGTCTGGATAGAGCACGCAGGTCAAGCTCTCGGCGATGATCTTCTGATGCACCGCCCCGACGAAGTCCCCGCTGCTGAATTCGTCGAAGTCGAATGCTTCAGGAGCACTCGCCTCCCACAATCTGAGGGTGTTGATCGTTTTGCCACCATAGCCGATGACCGGCAGATCGTACGGAGTCCCCAAAAGAATAGCAGGTTGATTGTCGAACACCCGCTCAACCCCGTTTTCCAGGCGGATCGAGGCATTGAACTTGACCGGGACGGTCTCCTGCGAGCGTGGCACCTCCCAAGGATCGGGGTGCCGCAGCCATGGATCGGGATGTTCGATCTGGTGGCCGTTCTGGATCTGCTGGCGAAAGATACCGTAATGGTAGCGCAGCCCGTAGCCGATCGGCGGAATCTGCATGGTAGCCGGCGAATCGACGAAGCACGCGGCGAGACGCCCGAGGCCGCCATTGCCCAGGTCGGCATCTGGCTCCTCCTGCGCTAGTTGCAGCAGGTCCAGGCCCTCGCGCTGGACGATGTCCTGCACGATCGGCTCGACCAGCAGATTGGTCAGATTATTGGTGAGCGACCATCCGAGCAGGAACTCTATCGACAGATAATACACCTGCTTCGTATTTTCATGATCGTAGGTCCTGCGGGTCAGAAGCCAGCGTTGTGCCTGAAGGTCGCGCACTGCACCCGCGATCGCCTCGAAACGCTGGCGGAGAGTGGAGCAACTGTCTTGTTTGTCAAGGGGACCTGCTATGCACTCGGCACCTCCTGAGGTTGCCAGGGCGTGTGGTGTTT
>Ga0137403_10007396_pt1 | contig 12400 bp, 10 predicted proteins | sample CZOMad2_1_16fung_FD_122057 | JGI IMG/M metagenome (GOLD analysis project Ga0137403, IMG submission 122057) | Vadose zone soil fungal communities from Angelo Coast Range Reserve, California, USA - CZOMad2_1_16fungal (Hybrid Assembly) | ecosystem: Environmental > Terrestrial > Soil > Vadose zone...
GGCTCTGCTGATTTTCTAAAGAAAGATCTCGTAGCCGCTGTTAGCGGCGTTAAGGACGAACAACTCCGAGCTGCATTTCAGGAAGCAAATCGCAAAGCTGCCAATGCGCTTAACGATTATGCAGCGTGGCTCGAGCGGGAGAAACTTCCGAAAGCCACGCTCGATTTCGCGCTGGGCGAAGAAAAATTCAAACGCTTCCTAGCCCAAACCGAACTGGTCGATCTTTCGCCGCAGAAAATTCTCGAGATTGGAATGGCGCAACTAAAAGCCGAACAGGACGCGTTTGGAGAGGCCGCGAAAAAGATCGATCCGAACAAGTCACCGATTGAAGTATTCAAGCAAATCCAGGGCGAACACCCAACGCCAGACAAGCTCATTCCGGATGTCGGCAAAGATCTCGACAAAATTCGCAAGTACGTTTTGAGCCATCATTTGGTTGGTATCCCATCGGAGATTCGCGCAAAAGTGAAAGAGACTCCGCAGTATCTGCGCGCCACGTCTTTTGCATCGATGGATACACCCGGTCCATTCGAGAAGCGCGCCACCGAGGCCTACTATTACGTCACGCCGACAGAGAACAATTGGCCGGAGAAACAGAAAGAGGAATGGCTCACCGCTTTTAATTATTACACCTCGGACATTACGTCGATTCACGAAGCCTACCCCGGTCATTACGTTCAGTTCCTGCACCTGAACGCATCCCCCGCGAGCAAGGTTGAAAAAATCTTTGGCAGCTACGCATTCGTCGAAGGCTGGGCTCATTACTGCGAAAAAATGATGCTCGACGAGGGCTACGGCGGCCCGACTAGTTCGAGTCCCAGCGAAGACGACGTAAAACGCGCGGCCAAGTATCGAATGGCACAGGCCGACGAAGCGCTTCTTCGTTTATGCCGGTTGTGTGTGTCAATCAAGATGCACACGCAAAACATGTCGCTCGACGAGGCAACGAAATTTTTCCGGGACAATTGCTACTACGAAGAAAAACCCGCGCGTCAGGAAGCGATGCGCGGCACGTTCGATCCCGGTTATCTCAATTACACGTTGGGGAAATTGCAGATTCTGAAATTGCGCGACGATTACAAGGCGCAAGAAGGCGACGACTTCTCATTGCAAAAGTTCCATAATGAGCTGCTCAACCACGGTATGCCGCCCATTGGTCTCCTCCGCGAGATCATGCTCAAGGATCAAAACAAATGGAACGAGGTGCTCTAGCGGAGGTCAGGCTGGCAGCCTGACTCGCAGGCAGTCTGCCAGACTGCCGGAGCAGGGATGACAAGCAGCTTTACGTGCGTTTGAAGCCGCTCACTCACTGAGAGTTTCGTCATTCTCGCTTGTCAGTAGATCTCTCAGCAACGGCTGCGGATTTGACGGCAATTCCTCCACAGCGCGCAATTTTTTTGTGATCGCGCGCGAGCGAACATCGACGTCTTCCATCTTCCGCGAAGCCTGATCGATCTTTTCCTTCACTGCCAATAATGCTTCGCCGAATTTTCCGAACTCAGTCTTCACCGTTGCCAGTAAGTTCCAGACTTCGCTGGAGCGTTTCTGGATCGCCAGGGTGCGAAAACCCATTTGTAAGCTATTGAGCAACGCAGCGAGTGTGGTTGGCCCAACAAAGGTGACACGGCAATCGCGCTGCACATTTTGCACCAAGCCGATGCAACGAATCGCTTCCGCGTAAAGTCCTTCGCTTGGCAGAAACAGGAGCGCAAAATCGGTCGTCTTTGGCGGGTTGATGTATTTCTCGCAAATGTCTTTCGCGCACCGCTTCAACTGGGTCTCCAAAGTCTTCATCGCCGCTTCCACAGCTGCAGCATTGCCATTTTCCTGCGCTGCCGCCAGACGCTCGTAATGTTCCATCGGAAATTTCGCATCGATCGGCAACCACACGGGCGCGCTGTTCTCGTCGCCCGGCAGTCTGATCGCAAACTCGACGCGCTCATCCGTATCATCGCGTGTTTTCACGTTTTTGGAGAATTGATCCGGGGTCAGCATTTCTTCCAAAAGAACTCCCAGCTGCCATTCGCTCCAGCCGCCGCGGGTCTTCACATTTGTAAGCACGCGTTGCAACCCGCCGACGTCACTCGCCAGTTGCTGCATTGCGCCGAGCCCTTGATGCACCTGCTCAAGTCGCTCGCTCACCAGCTTGAACGATTCGCCGAGGCGTTTCTCAAGTGTTCCCTGTAGTTTTTCGTCGACGGTCGCGCGCATCGTGTCGATCTGCTTCGCGTTGTCCTCCTGTAATTGCCCCAGTCGAAGGTCGACAACCGACCGCACGTTTTCGAGCGATTTGGTCAATTCCTCGCGCTGATTCTTCGCGGCCGCACCCGCTTCCTCGCGATTGCGGGAAAATTCATCGCGCAAGCTGCGATCGATCGTCTCCAATCGCTTCGCCACCTCCGTTGCGGCGCCCTGATTTCCGTGCCGTGTCAGCAGAACGACCACCGCGACGATCAACGCGCCGCCAATCAATCCGATTACGAGGTAAAGCAGCGGACTCATACTGGACACCTAGAGATTCCTCGACTTCGCTCGGAATGACAAGGCGACCAGGCGCACGCCTACTTTTCAAATAGCAATTCGCCGGCGCGTGTGGTCGCTTTCACGACGGCCTTGATGAGCGTGACTCTGAGTTTCCCTTCTTCGAGTTCGAGGATGCCGTCGATCGTGCAGCCGGCCGGGGTAGTGACTGCGTCCTTTAGGAGCGCGGGATGATCGCCGGTTTCCAGAACCACGCTCGCCGAACCCTTCATCGTCTGCGCTGCTAAAAGGGTGGCTACATCGCGCGGCAAACCAACTTTCACGCCGCCCTCGGCGAGCGATTCCAGAATGATGTATGCGAATGCGGGGCCGCTCGCTGAAAGACCCGTCACCGCGTCCATGTGCTTTTCATCAAGCACAATCGTCCTGCCAACGGCATCGAACATCTTGCGAGCGACGTCGAGATGACGAGAGCTGGCATGACTCCCTCCACAGATTGCCGTCATGCCGCAGTGAACAGCGGCCGGAGTATTTGGCATCGCTCGTACGACTGGCACATCATTGCGCTTGCCGCTTGCGGCCCCAGCGAGTTGCTCCTCGACGAAGCCCGTCGGCACAGAAGCCGCGACGGAGATAAGCAGCGCGTTGGCCCCGATTTCGGGAGCGATCTCCTGTAACACTTCCGCAACAGTTTGCGGTTTTACTGTCAGCAAAACGATGTCAGCGCCTTTGACTGCTTCGGGATTCTCGGTCGTCACCGCAATGCCCAGATCCTTCGCCAGCGCGGCTGCCCTCTCCGCGTGCTTTACGGTCGCGATCACTCGATTGGGCACAAACAGTCCCTGCTTCAGAAATGCGCGTAGCAAGATGCCACCCAATTTTCCGGCACCTAGTACCGCCAGACTGCTCTCGGAAAGTTTTGACGACATGGTAAAGACCTTTGCTACAAACGAGAGATTCCTCGACTTCGCTCGGAATGACAAGTGACTGTACCGGCGCTCCATGAGCGCCGTATTCCATTATTTTCCGTGCTTATACGGCGGTCATAGACCGCCGCTACAATTTCAGAATCGCAACTTCACGCCACCATAGGCTGCGCGGCCAAGCGCGGGAAAACCGAAGACTTCCGAGTAATGCTCGTTAGTTAGGTTGTCGACACGCCCGAAGATTGAGAGGTGCGGGTTCACTTCGTATTCGGCCGCGATATTTACAAAGGAGTAATCTTCTATATCAAAATTCGGTCCACCGAAATTCAGTTCCTCTCGCGCATTCACGAATTTTGCTTCGACTACCGTGCGCAATTTTTTGAACCAAAGATACGAAGCAGAAAAATAAATTTCATTGCGCGGTCTGCGCGGCAAACGCGCGCCTTCCGGCTGCGAAACGTCAGCCGATGAAGTTTTTCTAGCGTCCAGATAAGTGTAGCTCGCCATGAACACGAGATTGGGAATCGGTTGCGCACGCAACTCGGCTTCCAATCCCTGTGTTTCGGCAGCGCCGAGGTTGAGCGTTTGAAAGAGCCCATTAAACCCAATCACGTTCGACAAATCATTATGAAAGTACGTCAAATCGAGCGCAACACGCTTCTGCCAAAGCTCCTGCCGGACGCCAATGTCCCAGCCGAAAACTTTTTCCGGCTCCAAATTAGGGTTGTTACCGAAGATGATGTCCTGGCTGCTCGGCGGACTGAACCCAGTCGCAACACTCGAGTGTAGCGTCGAGTTTGTTTTGTCGACCTTATAGCTGCCGGCAACACGATAAGTCCACACGCCGCCGAACGCGTTGAAGTCAGCGAACTGGCCGCCGGCGACAAAGATCAAATTTTCAATTGGCGTTAGCGTCGCCTGCGCAATGCCGGCGATCTCCTGTGTATGGTCGCCTATAAAAGTCGGTTGTGGTCCGAACGCTTGCGAAACCAATGGGCGCTCCTGCCCGGAATTAATCCGGCTGTAGTAAAAGCCAGAGGTGAGCGTAAGCCATGAGGTTGGACGCAAATTGTTTTGATAATCAACCTGGGTCCGTTCGAAGAGCGCCCGTGTCGGCCCCGTGAAACCATCCTCGTTAGGATCGTTTATTTGGCGCTCGTGATCATAACTGACAATGAGTTTGTGATCCCACCACTCAATCGGCTTCCAATCGATATGAGGTCCAATTAACCAACGCTCGGTAAAAAAATGATCAATGGGACGTGGATCGAAGATCGTGTTCGGATTTCCAGTGTCGCTAAATGAATAAGTAAACAGACTGCCAATTCGTAGTTGTTGGTCAGGCGACCAGCCAACGTTCGCAGTGCCGGCAGTATTCCGATAATTGTTATTGGGACGCGCGTTATCAGTGTCGAGCCGGCTACCGGTGACCGAATAATCGAAATCGCCAATTTTGCCGTCGCTCTGCCCCCATTCACGGAAGGAGTCGTACGATCCGCCTTCACCGGCAACCATCACGCCCGGAGTGCCTGTGCCTTGTTTCGTGAAGATTTGAATCACTCCTGCCAGTGCGTGCGGTCCGTAGATCGCGCTTTGCGGCCCGCGCACGACCTCGATCCTGTCGATATCGTCCGTAGTAATGTCGGCGAAGTTCATCGCGCCGGATAAACCCTGGTTAATCGGAATACCGTCGAGCAGCACTTGCATGTCCTGGCTTGCCAATCCGCGCATGAACACGGAGGTCAACTGACCGGCCGTCCCCGTCTGTACCACTGCCAGGCCAGGCACTTCGCGAAGTGCATCGCTCATGCGCTGGATTTGCTTCTGCTCGATGTCTTCCGATGAAATGACGGTGACAGTTGCGGGCGATTGATCGAGCGGAATATCGAAACGCGTTGCCGACACCACCACTGACTCTACTTCTGCTTCACCCGGCGACGGAGTCGGCGTGGCTTGCTGCGCGTGACAGAGCAAGGGCGCGAAGACGAGTATCGCGACCGAAAAAGACCAAACTGAACGATTTTGCATAACAAGTTTCCTCCAACTCCGAGAGTCGGACTTGTTAGGCCCCGAATTGCTACGAGGCGTCGCATCGTCCAGCTCTCATTCTTCTTTTTGCGAAGAAGTTTTTTCGGTTGTAGCCACGGCGCTAAGTCGCCGTGCTGTGAAACGCCCCGACACAGCGGGGTTGCTACACCGAATGAGGTGGACCGGACAAATATTCTGGCTCCTGGCTTGTGATGCCTGTGAGGCATCGTACCTCGTTCCCGCCTTCACCCCCGAAAGGTTTTCGGGGATTGGCCCAATGGGAAGTCGTATCCAGTTACAGCAGCGCAACTGCTCCCGATTCTCACGGGATTTCTTGCGCCGATCCACTTTTCCAAGCTCGCAAAGAACTGGCTCCAGAAGTAGCGATTTGCGATCGAAGCTGCAAGATTTATTTCGGATTATCTCGCACGGGTGGCAACAAACCTCCGGCCCAGTGCTGAAATAGAGCCGTCGGCCGCCAGCGTTTCCTCCTGTTCGGCGAATGCTTTAAGGATCGCGTCGCGCCTCTCTGTCGGACTAATCGCATTGGCAATGTACCGAAAATAATAAGGCGCGTTCTCTGTCCTGACGCCGCCCAGTATTCTTTCGAGTTGCGCCGCGATCGCGGCCGATGTGTGCAGGTCCGGGTCGTGATTTTCTTTCCACGCCTGTAACGTCGCAGTTTTGGACAACACTCTCTCGAGAAATTCGTCGGTGAGGGTCAGCGATCGCGTCGCTTCGAGGAAGCGGATCGCGCTGTTAAACCAGCGCAATGTCTTTTCATCGGTGGATTCATGCGCAAAGTCTTCCACGATTACCCGTCCGTCAGCGGCGAGACTCTTCACCGCCTGTCTGAGAGATTCATCCAGCGGATGAATGTGATGGAGCGAGCGGGTGAACAGGACTGCATCAAACTCGCCGTCGTCAAAATCCGGCCATGTAGCGATGCGGGCATCGACGCCGAGCCGCAGCGCAGCAGCGACAGAATCAGGGTCGCTATCGATCGCGACAATGGCAACGCTGTCCTGCGACAGACGCGCCGCCAACTCGCCCGTTCCACAACCAATTTCCAAAATGTGGCGGCAATTCCGGGGAAGAGAACGCCGGATGAAGTCGTACGTATGGCGCATCTCAAAGTGCATCTTGCCTAAAGTCGCTGCTTGCGCTTGATCCGTCAGGAATTATCTATGTGCCGCTGATTCCCGTTTTCCCAAATTGCACACTTCTCACAATTTTCTTATCACCGGTGGCGCCGGTTTCATCGGCTCCAATCTCACCCTGGCGCTACAGGACAGATTCCCGAACGCGCGCCTCACGGTTATTGACGATTTTCGCTCCGGCAATTTCAAGAATCTCACCGGCTATCACGGCGATTTCGTAGCGCAAAATCTGGCGACGCTGGATTGGCGAGAACAATTCGGCGACGAAAAGTTCGATGTGATCTTTCACCTCGCCTCGATAACCGATACGACGTTGCACGATCAATTCGTTCAGGTACACGACAACGCCGAAAGTTTCCGGCGGCTGTTGAATTTTGCGCGGCCGACCAGGACCCGAATCATCTACGCCTCGTCGGCGTCCACTTATGGCGCTGTCACGAAGGCCACTGTCGAATCAAACGATGCCGCGCCGGCGAATGCTTATTCCTTTTCAAAAGTCATCATGGACAACATTGCCAGGCGCGCCGCCGCCGGGTCACCTGATTGGATCATCGTCGGTTTGCGTTACTTCAACGTTTACGGGCCGCGGGAAGCGCATAAAGGCGTGCCGGCAAGCATGGTTTATCATCTGGCGCAACAGATGAAGGCGGGCCAGCGGCCGCGCATTTTCAAGCATGGCGACCAAAAGCGCGACTTTATTTATGTGAAGGACGCGGTCGAAGGCACCATCCGCGCGCTCGATGTGCAAACGAGCGGGATTTATAATCTGGGCTCTGGACAGGCGCGCTCGTTTAACGAGCTGGTCGATGTTCTCAACAAATGTCTCGGCACAAATTTTAAACCCGATTACATCGATAACCCGCATGCGCATTACCAGAATTTCACGCAAGCCGATCTGACGAACGCGCGCAAGGGGCTCGGCTACGAATCGCGTTTTCCGCTGGAGCAAGGCGTGCGCGATTACATGCAGTGGCTGTACGGATAAGGCGTCTCGCGTTTAGCACAACGGTGGATCGGCTTCTCCGAAGACGATGCCAGATGTTCGCTGAAGGCCAAGTGATGTTGCGGGGAGCGGCGCAGCCTGGAAAACTTGACGGCAAAGCTGCATTGGTTTGGCAACGCGTTGAGGACAACGCGTTCCACCTTTGCCTACCAGATGCGTCCTACTCAGACGCGGCCAAATCACGAAAAGTCTTTTCGGATAATTGGAATTCGTGCCAATCACTGTCGATCATGGCACCGAGTTGTTCGTAGAACTCGATGCCGCGCTCGTTCCACTTTGCCACCCACCATTTAATCATCCCGCAGCCAGCACGCGCTGCTTCTCCCGCGGCAGCTTTCATTAGCAGTTTGCCGACACCCCTGCTGCGATGTCGCTTAGCGATATAAAGTTCCTTGATAATTAGGTTCGGCTTCACTCGATACGTGAAGGGGACAAAATAATAAACCAGAAACCCGACCAACTCACCGCATTCTTCGGCAATGATACAATGAAAATCGGGCGGTGAACGGCGAAAGCCTTTTTCCCGCAACACCTCTTCAGTAACAGCGAAGTCTTCGGCATATTTTTCAAACTCGGCCAGTTCACGCATCAATGGGAGCAACCTTGGAATGTCAGCTTCGGCTGCTTTTCTAATCACGGGAGTTGCCATGGAACTTATTCGTCCTCCTGAGCCGAGCGAAGGATCTGCCGATTCACGACGGATGAGGCCTAAAGGATCATGTAATCACAACTTCGTGGGAGAGCTCCCTGCCTCTGGTCTGGATGACGGCGCCTACCCTTCCCAGAAAAACTTCGTCGGTCGACGGATTTCCGGCGGCAGACTTTTGTGCACCGGACAATTGAGCGCGGTTTGCTCGAGCACTTCGCGCTGCGGATGATTTTGTGGCAACGGAATATGGATTTCCGAAGATAATCCGACGATCCGGCGCGGCGCGTCGTTCGACATTTCCTTTTGCACTGAGACGCTCATTCCACGCAGGTCGACACCGAGTTCCTGTGCCTTGATTCCCATGGTCGTCGTCATGCACGTGGCGAGCGCAGTGGCAACGAGATCAGTGGGTGAAAATGCTTCGCCTTTGCCCTTGTTATCTGTCGGCGCGTCGGTGGAAATTTTTGAATGCGACGGCCCGTGTGTCGCGTCGCAACGCAACTCGCCCGTGTAAGTAACATCAACCTTGACCATGTCTAATTGTGCGACGCATTACGCCAATTGTCACGCGTAGCGGCCAGATCCGGCGGCTGATTCGAAACACCTTTAGATATGAAAAAGAAAATCACAGCAAAAGATTTAAAGAAAGAACCGCCACGCAGTCCGCGCATTCGCGTTGGCGGGTACGCCATCCTTGGCCGCACCATCGACAAATGCCGCGCGCTCGTGGCAGGAAACATCGGCGAATATCATTTCGATTGTCCGCTCGATAACATGCTCTTTGGTTTTAAAGGTGTGAACGCCGAAGATTTCAAAACGCAGATTGAGCAGGGTGCGAGCGACGTGGAGATAGTCGATTGGCTAAATCAAAGCGGCCAGAATAAAACGCCGAAGGAGATTAAAGGTTGGGCTGACGAGGTGGAGGCAAGCAGTCTCTACAATCATCCGGAAAAGCGCGAATTCTTCAGTAAAGAGGTCAGGAAATTCCGGCTCGACCCGGAGAAAACGACAACATTCGAGTGGCTGGAAGTCGACGACAGAATTTCTCATGCGCGGCACGCAGCGTAGACGAAGCAAGCGAATGTGAGAGCGCCGCGAACTCTCTATCGATGGCGCGCCGGGACGCTAAGGTCCCTCCCACATCACGTCTTAATTAGTGGTGGCGGAATGTCTTCGGTAATGCCGGCGTCAACGCCGCTCCGGAGCTTGCTGTGCCAGGCGCCGTAAAAAAAGTAAATCAGCAGGCCAACCGCGAGCCAAACGAAGAATCGAATCCAAGTCAGAATTGGCAGGCTAAGCATAAGCGCGAGGCAGAAGATTACTCCGACGATTGGAAACATCGGGACGAGTGGAACGCGAAACGGCCGCGGTCGCCCTGCATCTGTGCGGCGCAAAACGACGACGCCGATGCAGACAAGAATGAACGCGAACAATGTCCCGATGTTGGTCAGATCTGAGAGCGAGCCGATGTCAGTCAGCATCGCCACTCCGCCGACGACAACACCGGTCCAGATCGTTGTCACATGTGGAGTGCGGAAGCGTGGATGAATTTTAGCGAAATATTGTGGAAGCAAGCCGTCCCGAGCCATCGCCATAAAGATGCGAGGCTGCCCGAGTTGAAACACGAGCAACACCGAAGTCATCCCGGCTAGCGCGCCTGCGCTGACCAGTGCTTCCGCCCACGGCTGACTGGCGAAGGCAGTGGCTGCGGCCGCGGGATCGCCCAGGTAAATCGTGTATTTTTTTACGCCGGCCAGAACCGTGCCCATCAGCACATAAAGCAGCGTACAAATGATCAGACTGGCGATGATTCCTATGGGCATATCGCGCTGTGGATTTCGTGTCTCCTCGGCAGTCGTCGAAACTGCATCGAACCCGATGAAAGCGAAAAAAATGATGGCCGCTCCGCTCATAACACCGGCGAAGCCGTTCGGAACATACGGATGCCAGTTCGTCGGATGCACCATAAACGCGCCAAACGAAATGAAGAAAACAACGACGGCCACTTTGATAATCACGATCCAAGTATTCGTTCGCGCGCTCTCGCGAATTCCATAAATCAGAAGAACCGTTACCGCCGCAACGATCACCAGCGCGGGAAGATTTATTGCGATTGGATGACCCGCAATGACTGGCATGGTTGTCGAAGAAAAATCGTTCAGCGTATCGCCACCTTTCGCAATCAGATCACGGGCGGTGCGGTAATCATTCACCGTCCAGATTGGAAATTTGAGTCCGAAAAGACTGCCGCAGAGCTTGACGAAATAGCCAGACCAACCAACCGCTACCGCCATGTTGCCAACGGCATATTCTAAAATCAGGTCCCATCCGATAATCCAGGCCACGATCTCACCAAGAGTCGCGTAGGAATACGTGTAAGCCGACCCGGAAACCGGAATCATTGATGCCAGTTCGGCATAACAGAGCGCAGCGAAGCCACACGCCAGCGCGGCGATGAAGAGCGAAATCGCCACCGCTGGACCAGCCCCAGCACGTCCGAGGACAACGTCCGACCCAGAAAGCCATGCCTGGATGAAATTGAGAACGGGCGTCTCGAGGCGGGTCGGGAAGGTCTGACCAGCGATTGCAGTACCTATAAGCGCAAAAATTCCCGTGCCGATGACCGCACCGATTCCAATGCATGTCAGATCGAAAGCATTAAGCGTGCGCTTCATTTGCCGGTCCGGCGCCTGAGCTTCGGCAATCAAAAGGTCGGGATTTTTCGTTCTGAACAATTGCAGCGCCACGGCGGCAGATCGTCTCATCAAGCCGTCGCGGCGGTCAATCCAAAGCTTTCAGTTTTCCCGTGGCGACAAGGATTGAGTGGACATGAGTCTATGCACAGTCGACGCGTTGAGATTCTTTCTGCAATCTCGCGACCATATCGCCGGCGAACCCGCGAAGATTCTCCTCGGTGATACTACGATAGCGCCATCGAAGGAACTCCAGTGTTTGACCCGCCGCCGCAGCTTCAGTGAGCGAAAATATTCCCGCCGATGTCAATCGCGGTAAGCGCAATCCGGCCGAGAGTACGCTCCAATTGCCGCCGCTCGGGCGCGGCAGTTTCGACCCAGCAAGAGATCAGGACTTCTTGCGAAAAGTTTGAGCGCTATCGCGCCGCGGCTATGCCGTTTTGCGTCTGAGAAATTGCGGCTTTGGTGCTTTGGATCGCGCGAGCTCGCCATCCGGCTTTATCGGGCACGGCCGCTTCCAACTGGGCGAGAGCGGCGCGCAACTGCTGGAGCGCGGACTGCATATGCGGTTGATCGGCCCGCGTGGTAGTTAGGTTAAAGGTGGAAATCGCCAACAAACTGACAATTGTCACAGTGAATGTTTTCATTGCCTCGTTGTAAGCGGAGCGTGTCCACATCGTCAAGAAACAAAGCCTTCCAGAGTAGACGTTTCCAGCGCGTTTTCGTAATCTCTTCGGCGAAATGGCGGACGAACCGGTAAAGATTCTTCTCGGCGACACCGTAATCAGCGCAATCGAGGGAACTCCCGGCCAGCGCCGGTTTGGTCGAAAGAAAGATACCAGTCCAGCCCTGACGCATTGCGAGAATTGCGGTGCAGAACTTCAAGGACACTGGTGCTCGCAATGCGGGCAACCAGCCATCGAGTATCGCCGCTCTTTCCGATACGTTGTTGCCGATCTACTGAACGAGTTTCTGAATTGGGATTCAAAATTCTTTACCACGATTGCGCTTCTGATTTTTAAGCCATGGCGGCTGACAAATGCGTTTCTCGCCGGCAAGCGGGTCCGCTACGTCAACCCGCTGCGGCTGTATCTGCTCGCCAGCATCTTATTTTTCTTTGCGGTAAATTTTGGAACGAAGGGGATACGTTTTGACCCGACGAAATTTCCCGAGGAAAAGCGGGCGGAGGTTGCCGCGGCAATCGCAGACAAGCGCGACGAGATTGAAGCGGAACTGAAGAAGGAAAACCTCACCCCGGAGCAACGGCGAAAAGCGCAGAAAGCATTGGATTATCTGACAAAGCCAACGTCTTCTGCGACGACAACACCGACGCCCGAACAAACTCCGTCAGCCGCAGCAGCGCTAGGCGCATCCCCGACAGCCGAATCGGCTCAGCAAACCTACGGTCCAGTGGGAGATCGGCCATTCGTCGTTTTTGACGATGCGAAATCCACGACGCC
>Ga0137403_10007397_pt1 | contig 12398 bp, 16 predicted proteins | sample CZOMad2_1_16fung_FD_122057 | JGI IMG/M metagenome (GOLD analysis project Ga0137403, IMG submission 122057) | Vadose zone soil fungal communities from Angelo Coast Range Reserve, California, USA - CZOMad2_1_16fungal (Hybrid Assembly) | ecosystem: Environmental > Terrestrial > Soil > Vadose zone...
ATGGTCGGGCTTCCGAGGGTAGACGTGCAGCTGTAGGAGCGCCGAAGAGCCCCTGCCGAGGCTGGAGGCCCATGGCCCCCACGCCATCCCAGTAGGCGGAGGTGAGCGATGCTCAAGAAATGCGTCATGCTGATCTTGGTGCTGGGAGTGGTCAGCGCCTGCGCCACCGTGCCGACCGGGCCGAGCGTCATGGTGCTGCCGGCAGATGGTTGCGTGTGCACCGGATGAAAGGAGCTGCCATGGATAGAGACCAGACATCATGGAACCTCCGCCTCATCGCCGCCGTTGCCGTGGTGGTTCTTATCAGTGCCACGTGGGCGGCGCGCGGCCTGGCGGCAGAGTGGCGAGGACACGAGGAAGGAGACTGGCATGGACATGAGGTCCCCCACTGGGGACACGGTGACATCACGCGCTTCCATGAAAGGGACCAGGACCGGTGGCGTGCCGGCCATTGGTTTCATGGCGAGCATCTCGGGCGGCTAGGCTGGTGGTGGGTCGTCGGCGGGACGTGGTACTTCTACCCGGCCCCGGTCTATCCCTATCCTGACCCCTATATCCCCCCAGCGGTCGTGACGCAGGCGCCGCCAGCACCGCCCATGCCGCCCCCACCGCAGTACTGGTACTACTGCCCGAGCGCGAAAGGGTATTACCCCTATGTTGCGGAGTGTCCGGAAGGCTGGAGGCCGGTGGCCCCCCAGACGCCGCCGCCCGGATGAGAGAGGTAGGGAAATGGCACGCCATGGTGGAACGGCTTCTGGGCTTCAAGCGCGCCCTCTCCCAGAAGCCCGACTGGCTCTTCCTCCACGAAGCGGCCTCGCTTCTATCGTGGAAGTGGCCGTCGTGACAGGATGCTGACACCTGTCGAATAGTTTCGTCACCATCCTACCTGTCAGCTTCACCCAGTGAGTCCCTGCACCCCTCGCTCTTTCAGATAACTGATCGATTCACAAGGATAAGTCCGGGACACCGCAGAGTCCATCCGGAGGTGGAACAGGACTTGCTTGGTGGATCGTCGTCACCTTTCGGTGACACGTACCGGTTTGTTAACCCGCTAGCTTGTCACTAGCGAGCAAGGAGGATGAACAATGACTGAGAAACGATTTTGGCGACCGTTCGTGATTGCCTCACTCGTGGCCTCGATCGGGCTGCTCGCCGCTCCTGTGGGACCCTCGGTGACCTGGGCGGCCTCGGCGGCAGCGACGTCAGCGCCACCACCATTGACCGTGCAAACGCCAACGACATTGGACAGCTACCTCGCCTATGTGGAAGATGTACTCAATGTGGAGGCGATGAAGGTGCACACGCCAGGAGTGGCAGATGTGAAGCTGACCATCGGTAAAGATGGATCCGTGCAGCAGACGGAAATAGAGCGTCTGGAAGGCCCGGCGGCCCTGCGTGAGCAGCTCAGCTCGCTCCTGAGCCAGGTGAAATTGCCGCCGCTGCCGGCCGATGCCAACGCCGATGTGTTGGTCGTCGACTCGACCGTGGCCTTCAACTATCCGGGGAACGGTATGCTGGATCATTTTGGCCGGCTCTCCCGCAGCCGCTAATCTGCACTGGCGGTTCTGGCGGTCAGCCGCCGGCCATGTAGCGCCGTGGGCTGACCGCGCCCTGTCTCAGATACTTTCCTGCTTACCATGTGGAGAAATGCCGTAGGCCGTCCACTGGAGCGTAGTGTTCGGTTAGGGTAAGCTTCGCTTTGAGTTCCCGGAGAAATTCCCGGGTGGTCAGGCGAGAGGGAATGGCGTCGGCATGATAGGCATCGAGGAAGATCATGTCGTCGCGATGCGGCGGCTTCTGTAGAAAGGTAAGCTCATCCACCTCCTTGCACCAAGACCTTCGTCATGTCGATGCTCCCCCACTGGTGGGATTTGGTCGTTGGGGGTTTGCGACCCATGGGCGCCTGCATCAACCGCGGCTCCCGCAACCCCGTCGCGGCGCCCGCCCCACGTCGGCGGCACCACGAAGCCAGGCCGAAAGCCGCAGTGTCGGCGGCGCGTCCGGCAGGACCCACTGACGAAGGGCCGAGTGCATACCCAGCCACGGCCCTCTGCCCGACGGCAAGGACCCTGAATGGCGACATGCCGCCGCATCAGGCCCATAGGCTGTGTGATACCAGTAACCGGCGGGAGGAAAAGAAAGATGGATTGGTGGTCAAATGATGCTCCAGAGAGCAAGCGAGTCTGTCCGTTTAGGGAGAAGAACTGTTGCGGCACCACTTTCGACAGCTATCGGCAGATGCTGACGCACTGCCGCCAGGAGCACCCCGACAAGCCGCCGTTTGGAGGCGACCCCAGCACAGAACTCGTCATGACGGACAACCAGGGGAAGGTGCTGAGCTGGGAGGAAGTGGGCCAGATGCTTGATCATCTCTCCTTTTTGTACGAGAAGCTCGGCCTCCTGCACCAGCGGCCGTGATAGCATGCTGACGCCTGCGAATAGTTTCGTCACCGTCCGATGGTGCAGCCCACCCCAAAACCTGCTTCACAACCCGCCTCATGCCCCTAATCACCTGATTCAGCCAACCATCCTTAGATGGCGCAGGGCCGGTTCCAGAGTTGGAGCAGAAAATGCTTGCGTGAGCGGCTGGCTTCCGCGACCTGAGACATCCTCCTCAGATGTGATCATGCCACCACGATCATGTGGTTGACTGAGTGGGCGACGTAGCTAGGCGGCTATCAATTGGCGAGCACCGACGTGAACGCGGTGCTGAACAATCTGATCCGCGGCGCGCGTCCGGGTCACGATCACATTAATGGCAGCCATCTCTTTACTTTCTATGATTGGGATGGCTCTCACGGCGGCTCTCAGCCTGTGAATTGGAGCAATTTCCAAGGATTAGTCGGACCGACAGGCACGCGGTTAGCCAGCTTCTATGCCTTCCGCATGGGCATTCGCGCGCTGAACCGCTGCAAGACGACCTTTCAAAGCACAGCGAGCGACAGTCATGTGCTAGCGATCACGACGAAGGATGCCGAGGGTACGGTGTACCTGCTGGTCACCAACAGCTCCACGGACACTTCCTACGACGTTAATGCGGATGTGTCAGCGCTCGTTACGAGTGGCACCGGCAACATGTGGCAGCTCGATGCCACACACAACGATGTCATCGTCGGCCATCCCACGCTGAGCAATGGCCACGTCACGTTCACGATTCCCGGCACGGCGGCGATCCTGATTAGCTTCTGAACCCGCGTTGAAGAACAGACCATGCGAGCCCGACGACGCACTGCTGGGGGGATCATCACCACACGGATGCACGCCCCTCACACCATCCTCGTCATGATGCCCCCGGTCTTCGTCATTTTGGGTGAACCGGCCTCCATGATGGCGGTGAGGTCGTCCTGCACCCCACGGGCGAAGCGGGCCAGCTCTTCGATCACGCTATGGATGGCCTCCGATATCCACGCCTCCAAGTTATCGCCCCGTCGCTCTCGGACGAGAGCCAGGAAGGCTTGGATCAGCGTGTTGGCCCGTGCAACACACGCCTCCGCCTGGCAGAGCTGCTCGACTTCCGGGGCGAGATCTCCCGCGGCGGTCTGATCCAGACCGCCACGTCCGGACTGGCATGCCGCGGCGCCGTGACGGCATATTGACACCTGTCGAGCATTTTCGTCACCCGTCCCACCGCGCATCGGTCCCTCACGGAGACCGCAAACTCCCGTCGCTCATGGAACCACTTGACCTCTCAAGAGAGTTTCACCTCGTGCCGGGATACTTCCAGGTTGGAACGCGAATTGCTGTGTAGTCCCACCAGCGAGGTATTGTGGCACCATCGGATGTCTCAAATCCATGCGGAGAACTTGGTACATGTCGAGCCACAACTGCCTGCATATAGACATGTACTGACGATTAGGGAGAACGCTCATGAAAACACTGGTCCTGGCCGTGGCTAGAGCAGGCCTCCTTTACGTAGACCTTCCCGCGCAGGCCCAACCCCGAACCGCGGTGGCCGAGATCAAGGGCTGCACCGATGCAAGCATCACCGGCCGCGCGCAGCTCTCAGAAATCCCCTCACAGGAAGGGGTCAAGCAGGTCCTTGTGGAGCTTGCGGTTAACGGATTACCCGACGGCAAGCACGGCGTCCACATTCATGAGACGGCCAACAGCAAGCCCTGTGCCGCGACAGGAGGGCACTTCGATCCTGGCCCGGCGAGCAACCCCTCCCCCGACGGCAACCACCCCTTCCACGCTGGCGACTTGATCAACATCGACGTGCACGGGGGGTACGGAGCAACCCTCGTCAAAATTTCCGTTACGTCTATGGCTGGCTAAGCCGCCCTGATTCAGAGGCGCGAACACTCTGCCGCGCCTACGATATAATGCGCTCTGATCGTGAATCGTTGAGCGCTGGTGAGGTGGCCCGAACAGTGGCCCCATATCAAATATCAGGGCACATCTGCCTGATACTCAATGATTAGGCGCCAAAGGCGTCCACAAGAAGGAGCCAAGAAACCATGCCGCAAGTGGAGTTGCAAGGACCGAACGTCGGCGTGCGTGCCATTTTCCTCACCTTTTCTCGCGTCACGCTGTCCAGTTTCGGCAGCCCGCTGTTCTGGGCGCGGCGCGCGCTGGTCGAGCGTCAGCACTGGCTCACCGAGCGTGAGTTCGTGGACCTGCTGGCGCTCGGGCAGCTGTTGCCTGGGCCGAACGTCCTCAATCTGGCGGCGCTGGTCGGGTATCGCTTCGCCGGCTGGGCGGGCGCCCTCGCGGCCTGTGCCGGGTTCATGGGCTGGCCGTTCCTCGTCGTGATCGCGATGGGCGCGCTGCACCAGCGTTACGGTGCCCTCCCGCTGGTACAGCAGGCGCTCACTGGCATGGCGGCCGTCGCGGCAGGGTTGCTGCTCGCCAGTGGCATCAAGATGGCCGCGGTGCTCCCACGGCAGTGGCGCCACTGGCTGTTTGGTGTGCTTGCCTTCACTGGTGTCGGCGTCCTGCGCTGGCCGCTCCTCCTGGTCGTGGGCGCGCTCGCGCCGTGTGCGATCGTGGCAACATGGAAAGACAAGGACTGATGGGGCTCCCTACCATCGTCGCGCTGTTCCTGTATTTTTTAGTGCTGTCGTTCTTGGCGATCGGCGGTCTCCCGACGGTGCTGCCGGAGATGCAGCGCTACGTCGTCGAGGTGCACCACTGGATGACGAGCCAGCAGTTCGCCACGGCCTACGCGTTGGCGCAAGTGGCGCCCGGCCCCAACGTCATGTACATCACCCTTGTCGGCTGGCAGGTCGCGGGCTGGGGGGGCGCAGCCGCAACCACGCTGGCACTGCTCGGCCCGGCCAGCACCCTGACGGTGCTGGTCGGGCGCCTGCACGCGCGCTATCCCAACGCCTCGCTCGGCCGTGCCATCCGCCGCGGCCTCACCCCGATCACGATTGGATTGTTCCTCTCGAGCGCGTGGATCCTCGCGGGCTCGGTGAACCGCGACTGGCGCGGGTATCTGCTCACGCTGCTCGCGTTGGTGCTGGTCCTGCGCACACCATGGAACCCGCTGTGGCTCATCGCTGCTGGCGCGCTCGCGGGTATGGCCGGGCTCGTCTGAGCGTCCTAGCCGTGTCAGGGCTCGCAAGCGACGCCCAATAGTCTTGTATCTTTACTAGGTGAGGGGAGAGAATCCCCGTTACCCGTTAGCCGGACGTGATAGGCCGATTTAGCCTTGGTCCACCGAGACCGCAGCGGAGCTTGGGTCGTCACGTCCACTCCTTCGAGGGCCCGAACAGTTGCCCGGAGCCATGCAAGCCCGTATCTGGCAAGGCCGGGCCAGTGTGGCTGCAAGATATAGGTGAGGCGACTGTCCAACTCAACCCAAAGTGCCAGTCGGAGTCTGACAAGCCATTATCTCCTAACCGTGACTGCATGCTGACGCCTGTCGACTATTTCCGTCACCACCCCTCGCACCGCGCTGCCCACAGTGTCCCGCCGACTCCGCCTTGTATATACAACCCATTGATTGACAAGAGTTAATCAATACACCCCGGGACGGCGCCCGTGTTGGTACGTGACTTGCCCTAGCAGGCTGCTGATACAAATCCTCCCGATGTGTGAGCAGGGAGCTCAGATGGGATGGCAACCAACGATGGAGGTCAATATGAATGAGAAGAAAACGCTGACGACTGACGCCGGCATTCCTGTCGGTGATAATCAGAATTCGCTCACCGCCGGTCCACGCGGCCCGCTGTTGGTTCAGGACTGGCAGCTCTTCGAACGGCATGCCCATTTCAACCGCGAGCGCATTCCCGAGCGCGTCGTTCACGCCAAAGGGTCTGGCGCCTACGGGACGCTGACCATCACCAACGACATCACGAGATACTCGCAGGCGAAGGTGTTCTCGAACGTCGGCAAGACGACCGAGTGCTTCGTGCGCTTCTCGACCGTGGCGGGCGAACGCGGCGCGGCCGACGCCGAGCGCGATGTGCGCGGCTTTGCTGTCAAGTTCTACACTGAGGAAGGCAACTGGGACCTGGTGGGCAACAACACCCCAGTATTCTTCGTGCGTGACCCCTACAAGTTTCCGGACTTCATTCGCACGCAAAAGCGCGATCCCCAGACCAATCTACGGAGCCCCACGGCTATGTGGGATTTCTGGTCCCTCTCTCCCGAGAGCCTGCATCAGGTGACGATCCTGTTTTCGGATCGTGGACTGCCCAAGAGCTATCGGCATATGAACGGCTATAGCTCGCACACCTATAGCCTCATCAACGCCAAGCACGAGCGCTCCTGGGTAAAGTTCCACTTCAAGACCCTGCAGGGGATCGCGTGCCTCACCAACAGCGAGGCGGAGACAATCGTCGGCCAAGATCGCGAGAGCCATCAGCGTGATCTGTTCGACGCCATCGAGCGCGGCGACTTTCCGAAGTGGCGCCTCTACGTCCAAATCATGCCTGAGCAGGATGCCGAGAAGACGCCCTACAACCCCTTCGATCTGACCAAGGTCTGGCCGCACAAGGATTACCCGCTCATCGAGGTCGGCATTATGGAGCTCAATCGCAACCCGGAGAACTACTTCGCGGAGGTCGAGCAGGCCGCATTCGAACCCTCGAACATCGTGCCAGGCATTAGCTTTTCACCGGACAAGATGCTGCAGTTTCGCATCTTCGCCTACGCCGACGCGCATCGCTACCGCCTCGGCAGCACCAACTACACGAGCCTGCCCGTGAATCGTCCACACGCCACCGATCCGCACACGTACCACCGCGACGGCGTCATGCGTATTGACGGCAACGGCGGTGGCTCGGTCAACTACGAGCCGAATAGCTTCGGCGGGCCGGTAGAGGACCCGCAGTACGTGGAACCGCCGCTGCAGATTGACGGCGATGCCTTTCGCTACGATCATCGCGCTGGCAATGATGAGTATACCCAAACCGGGAATCTCTTCCGGCTGTTGCCAGCAGACGAACAGCAGCGCCTGTTCCGCAATATCGCGGCGTCCATGCAGGATGTGCCACGCGTCATCATCGACCGGCAGCTGGAGCATTTCAGAAAAGCCGATCTGGCGTATGCTGAGGGTGTAGCCAAGGCGCTCGGTCTTTCACGCGGCAAGGTCCACAAGGCACATGCGGCGGACTAATGGAAGGCGAATCAGACAAGACCCGGCGGGGTGGGTGGCGTGGGTCCCTGAGGACCCCACGCCCACCCATTGTAAAGCGGTTTGCAACCAGAGGTACGGAGATATCCCCAGAAGAGCCGAAGCAAGGAGGGGTCCCATGGTACAGCCATCATGCCTCGAAGGTCCGCACCATACAACGCAGGATTCATCACATGTCTAGCCGCTTTGTGGGTTTCATGATGCGGCACCCGGTCAGCGTGGTCCTCGCCGCGGTGTTGGGGGCGGTCTTTGCGCTGCTCTACACGGCGACGCATCTGGAATTCGACAGCAATCGCTTGGATCTCGTCTCTGCCGGGGAGCACTACAAACAACTCGATGCGGCGTTCAGTCGGGAGTTCGAGGATCTGCCCGGCAGCATGGTCGTGGTGATTCAGAGCCAGAATCCTGACAGGGCCAAGGCGTTCGCCACCGCGCTGGCTCAACGGTGGGAGACGGACCCGCACATTGCAAAGGTCTTCTACCGCATCAACGTCGATGCCCTGAAGAGCAAAGGCCTGCTGTATCTGTCCCCCGATCAGCTGACCGATCTTCGCCAGCAGCTTCAAGAGCATCACGCCTTACTCCAAGAGCTGGCAGTCTCCCCCACACTGCAAAACCTGTTCGGCCTCGTCAACCAGGAGGTGACTAGGTCATTGGTCAGCCATCTCTTCGCCGGTTTTTTGCAGGAGGACACGCAGCAGGAGAAGCCACCCAACCTCAGCCTGCTACTCACGCTCCTGCAGCAGATGGATGAGTGGTTACAGGGCTCGCGCAGCTACCAATCTCCCTGGGCTAAGGCGCTAACGGAGAACGCCGAGGCCTTTTCGCAAGACGGGTTCCTGTGGTCGGATGATCAACAGTTGCTGTTCGTCTTCGTCAGGCCGAAGGCGCCGGTCTCAGATGTCGGTGGTTTCAGAACGGCCGTCCAGCGGGTTCAAGCAGACGTACGAGAGATCCACAACACCTATCCGGAGACAGCCATGGGGATCACCGGGGCGGCCATGCTGGACTCCGACGAGATGGTCGCAGCCGAGCGGGATACCACGATCGCCAGTGTGATCGCTGTGGTAGGGGTCACGCTACTGTACTTTGGCATGTTCAAAGGGCTGCCCCGGCCACTGCTCGCGCTGGGGACATTGCTCATCGCGGTGTGCTGGTCGTTAGGGTTTACAACCCTCACCATCGGGCACCTCAACATCTTTTCCATCGCCTTCATGCCGATGCTCTTGGGACTGGGGATCGACTACGGCAGTTACTTCATCGCCCGATTCGAGGAGGAGCAGGCGGCCACGAGACAGATTCAGAGCGCCCTAGTCCGGACCTTCGTCACCACGGGTCCCGGGGTCGCCGCCACCGCTCTCACCACCGCCTTCACCTTTGGGACATTGCTCTTGCCCGGCTTCAAGGGCATCGCCGAATTAGGCTTCATCGGCGGCAGCAGCATTTTACTGACCCTCCTGGCGACCTTCACGGTCCTCCCTGCCCTGCTGGTCTGGCATGAGAGGCGTAGGAACGTGAGCCCCACGAGCCAGAAGAAGCGGTGTGCCGAGAGTCCTAGCGACTATCTGGCAGTGTTCTACCGATATCCCCGCGCCATCCTGGCTGCGAGCGCGCTTCTCGTAGGCCTCTCCCTCTTGTGCATCGGGCGCGTGGGAGCCGATTTCAATCTCCTCCACCTCCAGGCGAGAGGGACCGAGTCGGTCCTGTGGGAGCAGAAGATCTTCGAGAGCACGAAGCAGTCGCCGTTATTCGGCGAGCTCGCGGCCGAGTCTCTGGAGGAGGTCAAGCGCAAAGTGGCGGCGCTCAAGGCTCTACCCTCGGTCGCCAAGGTCGAGAGCATCATGTCCGTGATCCCTGAGGATCAGGCGCAGAAGCTCTCCCTCATCGAGGCGCTTCGTCCCCTCATGGCCGACATCTCCCTCCAGGGTGGGAAGGCCGAGGCCGTGGACCTGGATGCCCTGCGCTCCATCCTCGGGCGGATTGGATTCAAGATGGCGGACAACGAGGGGGGACAGGCGTCGCAGGAGGACGCGATACGTCAGCAGATGCACGAGGTTGGTCGCCTCATCGCGCAGTTCGACGAGACGACAGCGCGGATGGGCGATGCCCAAGCCCGACAGGCATTATCGGCGTTTCAGGCGGAACTGATGCAAGATCTGGGGGAGAAACTGGACCTATTGCAGGCGAATGTACAGGCGGAGCCGGTGATAGCTGCGGACCTCCCGCCGGAGCTCCGCGCGCGCTATATCGGAGCGCACGGCCAATATCGGATTATTGTCTATCCATCGGTAAATGCCTGGGAATTTCAACCGCTGACCCGGTTCGTCAAGGACGTCAGATCGGTGGATCCCGATGTCCTCGGCACACCTGTCATGAATTTTGAGTTGATCCGCGGCATGAAAGAGGCGTATAAGCAGGCTGGGCTCTATGCGTTCGTTGGCATCGTCTGCTTGGCCATCCTGGCGTTTCGTACAGTGCGGCTAGCCCTCCTGGCGCTCATTCCCTTGGCGGTGGGGTCTCTCTGGACTCTAGGTCTCATGGGGCTCTTCCAGCTGAAGTTCAACGTGGCCAACCTGATCGTCCTGCCTCTCATCGTGATCCCTGCTGTCGAGGGCGGCATCATGATCGTCTACCGCTACCGCGAGGAGTCCAGCAAGGCGGGGCGGCCCTCCCCTCTGCCGCTGAGCACAGGGCGGGCAGTCCTCTTCTCATCGTTATCCAATATCGTCGGCTTTGGGAGCTTGATGATCTCCCGCCATTGGGGGGTTTTCAGCGTCGGCCTGCTCCTCACCGTCGGCGTGGCCAGCGTCCTGCTGGCCTCCGTGACCGTCCTGCCAAGCCTCCTGGCGATACTATCCGCGAGAGGAAGAGGAAGACTGATGAGACAGACGCGAGTGACCAACGGTCAGCAGCGGCGAATCCGGCACCAATGCTCACCAGCGCCTGCCGCGGTCGACGCTCGCCGATGGACGTACCCAAACCAGAAAAGCTGAGTGCCGCGATGCCGTTGGAGCCGGGATGAGACGTGGAGCGCAGGATAGGAAACGTCAAGGAGGGGAGCCATGTGGCGAGCGGCGGAGACGCACTCCGAGCAAGGCCGCATTGAGAGAGCATCAGCAACCGATTGCTGAGGGAGAAAGAAACGATGTTCCAGGGATCAAAAACGCCAGCGAGGTGGATGCAACAGCTTGCGATTCCGGTAGCCGTCCTGCTCCTCCTCAGCTTTGCGCGACCGGTCTTGGCCGCAGAGCCCCAGGAACGCATGCGGGAGATCCTGAATGCCGTGGCAGCGGTCCTGAAGGATCCTAGCCTCCGAGGTCAGGACAAACAGGCAGAGCGGCAGCAACGCGTACGGCAGATCATCCTCGACACGTTTGATTTCGAGGAGATGTCCAAGCTCGCGTTGGGGCCCTATTGGGACAGGTTGACACCTCAGCAGCGGACGGAGTTTGTCAGCCTATTTGGCAACCTCTTCGAGCGATCATACAACAACCTAGTGCTTCGGTTTCTGTCCGAGCGACAATCTACGTACGGCCGAGAATCCATCACGCAGGATCGCGCCGTGGTCCAGACGACTCTTGTCGACCCGACGACAAGTGGACAGCTCCCGATCGAGTACCGGCTCATTCACCAGGACCAGCGGTGGGCCGTGTACGATGTCATCGTCGATGGGGTGAGCCTGGCCCTGAACTACCAAGCGCAGTTCGATCAGATCATCCGGAGCGCTTCGTACGACACGTTGCTGCAGAGGATCAAGAAGAAGGTGGAGGAAGGGTCCCCCTAGAGGGCAACGCATGATCGGCTACCTGGCCAGCGGCAAAGGAGCAGGGGGCATGACGCCCGTAACGTCCGAGTCAGGAGAAGGCTCCACGGGTATTCCGATAGACATGCAGAGACGAGCACAGGAAACCACTGATAGGTAGTCAATAATTGCATAAGCGCGTTGCTAGGCTCATCACATCCATTTGTCTCCTCTTCCTCCTCAGCATTTGCTGCACGGGTTGCGGGATTGGCAGGCCGCCGGTGATGACGCTGGAGCAGTGGCAGGCGCAGGATGATCGCGTCCGGTCCAGTGGGGACTAAGGTCATAAGGAACCAAGCGTCATGTGCCCCATATGGCGAAGGGGTCCGGCACTGATCAGGCATCCAACGGTACTTAGTGCCATTGGCAGCTCCCGACGCTACGAGCCGGCCCTCATGACCGCCTGCTGACACCTGTCGACTATTTTTCGTCACCGGCCCCCGCTTTTCCGTCCTCATGGTGGGATGAAGGCGCGGAAGCGTTCAGCGAGGCACGCGCTGATGCCCGCGTACAGGCGAGTGACCGACCTCTGTGCCCCTGCGGCACGTGGTTTGCTCCTGTGGGTGAGAAAAGCTCCCATCAAGTCCAGGTGAGCCATAAGGAGCGACGCCATGCCATTCAGCCCATGGGAGTGCCATCTCGACGTCGGCGAGATCGCGCGACAGCACAGTCACACGCCCCCTGATCTCTTCTGTATCCATTGGTTTCTGCAGGAGGCATCCGTCCATGAGGAAGGTTTCCTTACAGCCGTTGCCGAGCATCCGAGTGCGCCGCACAGCTATCCGCACGTTGAAATCGTTATTGATCCGCTTACGGGGTACCTCGTGGAATATCACGACGGCACGGAACGGTTCACCCTTCTTGGGGAGACCTATGTCTGCGCCAATCCCCAAACCGTCCTGGCGTAATCGATCGACCGGATCAGGTGGCGGCGCGAGACATCTTCTCGAAATACCTGACCCCCGACCTCCCCATCCACCCTGCGGCGCTCGCACCCTTTGGGGGCGACAAACC
>Ga0137403_10007398_pt1 | contig 12398 bp, 10 predicted proteins | sample CZOMad2_1_16fung_FD_122057 | JGI IMG/M metagenome (GOLD analysis project Ga0137403, IMG submission 122057) | Vadose zone soil fungal communities from Angelo Coast Range Reserve, California, USA - CZOMad2_1_16fungal (Hybrid Assembly) | ecosystem: Environmental > Terrestrial > Soil > Vadose zone...
GCGGAGATCGCACTCGCTACCATGGCCATGATCACTGACTACGATTCTTGGAAAATCGAAGAGGAACCGGTGTCGGCTGAGATCGTTCTCAGTCACCTGCTCGCAAATGCAGAGACAGCCCGCAGAGTCATCGCAGACGTCATCCCGCGAATTCCCAATGAGCCGAACTGGCCGGAACATTCCGCGTTGGATACGGCGCTAGTGACCGACCGGAAGTTGTGGCCGGACGCCACGATACAAAAGCTGAAACCGATTTTGGCGCGCTTCGTCGCTGAATAAAGTCGCCGTCTGTTTTCGTCTGGCTTGCGTCCATGGTAGGGCGCGTCACTCCGTGCGCGCCCTACCTTTTTGTACGACCGATTGAATTTCGAGCCGAGGCGATTGAGAATCACAAAATGAAAACGCGTTGCTTTGATCACATCGATTTGCGGGTGACAAATATGGAAACGGCGGGAAAGTTCTACGGAAAAATTCTGCCGCAGCTTGGGTTCGTTCACGAAAGTCCGGGCGACGATTATTATACGTTCTATGCTGGCGGTGGTGAACGGCCGTTGGAATTTTTCTGTTTCAGCGAGGACAAAAACCATCGTCCCAACGGCACGCGAATCGCGTTTTGGGCGGACACGCGCGAAGAAGTGGATCAGATTTCGAAACTCGTGCGTGACGCTGGCGGGAAAAACCTTGAGGGTCCCGAAGTTTGCGAGGACTACAGTCCGGGTTACTACGCCTTCTTTTTCGAGGACCCCGATGGCAACAAACTCGAAATTTGCTGCCGCGAGAAGCCGGTATTTGCTGGTTAACCTGTAGAGGCAGCCGTGCCGGCTGCGACCATCGTGATTTTGCAGGCGACACGCTTGCCGCTACACTTGGGAAGTGGCCGATTTAAGAACGAAGAACCCGGCGCATCACGAACCTGCCATTTTGCAGGGCGCCCGCCGTGTTCGGTATCTCAAGCTGATCGCGCTTTTCAAAATTGTTAAGGGCGTGCTGCTACTTGTGCTTGGCGTTTCACTGCTTTTCCTGAACGCGCGGACTCGCTGGATGGATGCGCTGTCGGATTGGACTGCGGATGAAATCCTGCTCGAGCACAGCAAACCCATCGGCTTCTTACTGCACAAACTGCAAACGGCGCTGGCAGGCGGCGGGTTGCGGGCGACGGGTTTCCTGGCGCTGTTTTACTCCGCGGTTCTTTTCGTTGAAGGAATTGGCGTGTATATGCAGCAACGTTGGGCGGAGCTGCTTATGATTTTCGCGACTGCGGCGCTGATTCCAATTGAGGTCCGTCATCTGTTGTATCATCCGAGTTTGCTGGGCGCGCTCATTCTGATGGCGAACTGTTTCATTGTCTGGTTTCTCTATCGCGTTCTCAAGCGAGACAAGCCCAAAACACATGTCGCCCAGCCGCGGGAATTGATCGAGACACACTAGAACAAATGATTCCTTTGTGAGTGCGGACACGCTCGGCAAGCGGGCCAGCGCCGAATACTTCTAGCGGGAAAACGGGGATCTGCTGTCCATGCAAAAGCCGAAAGTTGATGACAGCCTGACGTTGCTGACGGACGCCGGAAAGACTGAAGCAATCGTTGCCGAAGTGCTCGATAATCCCGCCACCGAGGAGGGCGTCTTACTCAAAGTGATGACGCGCGGTCCGTTCGAACAAGGCCACCAGGTGTGGATCGTTGATCGCGACGGATCGAAAGTCGGCGCCACTGTGGAAAAGGTTGTTCAACAAACGGTCGACAGCGAAGTGACGCTGGCCACAGTCCTGCCTGCTTAATCGGCGCAAGCTGGACCGCGCCGAGGAGCCGACGTCTGTGCCATTATATACAGGCTTGATTTGGGTACGCCTTTTTACTGTGATTAAGCTGTGGGCCTCGCTCCCGATCACGTGACTTCGCACACCGCGAGTGGTCCGGCATCTGCCAGACCGGCAGCGTTTAATACAACGCACTGGAGCGTGGTGCTGCAGGCACAAGGTGAATCGCCAGCCGCGCAAGAAGCGCTCGAGAATCTTTGCCGCACTTACTGGCGGCCTATTTATGGTTTCGTCAGGCGACAGGGTACCGACCCAGAGGAAGCGAAGGATATCACGCAGGGATTTTTCGTGCTGATTTTAGAGCGGAAAGATTTCCAGTCGGTCCGACAGGAAAAGGGCCGCTTGCGTTCCTTTCTTCTGGCTTCGCTCAAACATTTCATGGCGAACGAGCGCCGTGATGCTTCGGCGATCAAACGTGGCGGCGGCCGAGCGCTGATTCCGTTCGACGAGGTCGAGTCCTACGATTCTGGCGAGTTCGATCGCAGCGAGACGTTGAGCGCTGATCTGCTTTATGATCGCCGCTGGGCGTTCACCGTGCTCGACCGGGTGTTCGCGCGCTTGCGCGAGGAATCTCAGGGATCAGCTAACACGCCGCTGCTGGAGCGGTTGAACACATTGCTCTCCGACGAACCGGATCGCCCGTCGCAAGCGGAGATTGGGCTCGAGTTTGGCATGACTGAGAACGCCGTGAAACAAGCATTTCATCGACTGCGACAGCGTTACCGACAGCTGTTGCGTGAGGAAGTCGCGCACACGGTGGCAACGCCAGGCGAGATTGAAGATGAACTGCGCCACCTCATCGCCGCGTTGCGCTCGTAACCTATCAGGAATTTCCGTGCAGTATTTAAGTGAAGGGAATGGCCGGACGATGAGAATCACAACAGGCAAATTTTGTCGCAAATGCGGAGCAGCCATTCCACCGAATTCGCCGCAGCAATCCTGCGGCGCCTGTCTGCTGGAGTCGGGTCTCGGCTTGCTCGCGGATGAACCTGTAGCCGGGGTCGCTGACCCCGGCCGCGCCTCGCCGATGTTGATGGACTTTGGCGATTACGAATTGCTCGAGCAAATTGGCCGCGGCGGACAAGGCGTAGTATTTCGTGCACGCCAAAAGAGCCTCAATCGCATCGTTGCGCTCAAAGTTATCGGGTTAGGCCATTGGGCCACCGAAGCACACCTCAAACGTTTCCGTCTAGAGGCCGAAGCAGCAGCCAGCTTAGAACATCCCGGTATCGTTCCGATCCACGACGTCGGCGAGCGCGATGGCTCATGCTACTTCAGCATGAAGTTCATCGAAGGAGGTCAGCTTGACGAAGTGGCCAGGCGTGAGCCGATGCTGATTCGGCGCGCGGTGGAATTAATCGCGAAGGTCGCACGCATTGTTCACTACGCGCATGAACACGGAATTCTGCACCGTGATATTAAGCCAGGTAACATTTTGCTGGATCGCAATGGCGAACCGCACCTGACCGATTTTGGTTTGGCCCGCTTGGTAGAAGCTGACAGCACGGTCACAGGCACGCTGGAAGTACTAGGTACACCCAGTTACATGGCACCGGAACAAGCTGCGGGTAACAACGCAGCCGTGAGCAGTAACACAGACGTGTATGGGCTCGGCGCCGTGCTTTACCAATTGCTGACAGGTCAGCCGCCGTTTGCCGGTGGAACAACCTACGAGACGATCAAGCTACTCTTGGACACCGAGCCGCGCCCGCCGCGTCTGTTGAACCCGAAAGTAGATCGCGATCTTTCAACAATTTGCCTTAAATGCCTCGAGAAAGATCCAAAGCGCCGATACTCCTCGTCTCTCGCTCTGGCTGAAGATTTGGATCGATGGCTAAAGCATGAACCAATCCGAGCACGACGCACCGGAGTCTTCACGCGAGGTAAAAAATGGGTGCAACGAAATCCAAGTATGGCCGTCATGGCAGCAATGTTGCTCGCCTTGGCGGTGCCGTTGGGGGTGACTATTTGGAAAAGCGAATTTGTCCGGCAACCTGTAACAACCGGAATCGCCGTTCTGCCGTTTGAAAACCTGGGTGACGAGAAAGAACACGGCGCGTTTGTGGATGGTGTGCAGGACGACATTTTGACCAAGCTGGCGAAGATCGCCGATCTCAAGGTGATCAGTCGGACCAGCGTGATGGAATATCGCGGCAAACGAAATGTGCGCCAGATCGGTAACGATTTGCGGGTTTCGCATGTCCTGGAAGGAAGCGCACGCAGGAGCGGTGACCGGATTCACTTGAATGCGCAGTTGATTGACACACGCACCGACACGCACGTCTGGGCTGAGGAATACGACCGCGATTTGAATGATTTGTTCGCAATCCAGAGTGAGATAGCGCAAAAAGTTGCCCACCACCTTCACACCAAGCTGTCAGCTAGTGAGAAGGCGTCTGTTGAGGAAAGACCAACTCAGGACTTGGTCGCTTATGACTTTTATGTCCGTGCTGTCTCCATGATTTACAACGCCCAGGTGCCCTTTACGTCAAGCGGATGCGGAAACTGTCCTGCGAGCGAAGAGGATTCTTCATCGAACAATTCAACACGGAGCAATCTTCCTGAGGCTGTGGACCTGCTTAATAAGGCAGTTGCTCGTGATCCTAACTTCTTTCTTGCCTATTGTCAGTTAGCCTTTGCGCACGACTTGATTGGAAACACCCCCGCGCGCTTGGCCCTGGCCAAGTCGGCCATAGATTCTGCGTTTCGGTTGAGGCCGGATTCGGGGGAAGCGCACCTGGCGCTGGCGTGGCACCTTTTTTGGGGCTATTCGGATTATGACCGCGCGCGCGCCGAACTTGCTCTTGCTCAACAGAGTTTACCCAATAACCCGCAAATTTACGAGTTAGCTGGATCGATGGACCGCAGTCAGCGTCGCTGGGCTGACGCCACACACAATCTCGAACGCGCATGTGAGCTCGATCCTCGAAACCTCCCTTACCTGATTAACTTCGGATCGACCTACTTGTGGTTGCACGATTATGACCAACACGCCAAAGTTATGGATCGCATCGTTGCGCTTCATCCAGAGCGCAGGCCAGGCTGGATTTTTCGCGCTTCCGTCGAAGTATACCGGCGAGCGGACACAGGGCCTTGGCGTGCTGCAATTGAAAGGATCCTGACCAATGAACCTGGGTCAGAGCAAGATCCATTTGTGGCAGGCCAGCGCTACACTCTTGCTTTGTACGATCGCGACTGGGACGCCGCCGGCCGCGCTGCGGCGGTGCTTTCCCAAAAGAATTCGCTCGAGTGGGGCCTTCCTCAACTTGGCCGCGACTTTTGGGTGGGTGTAGTCGCTCGTTTGAAAGGAGACGAAACTTCTGCACGCGCTGCCTTTATAAGCGCACGCACACAACAGGAGGAAGAGATCCGCAGTCACCCTGAGGAGGTAAACCTACTTTCTGACCTCGGGGTGATCGATGCAGGCTTGGGAAGAAAGGAAGAGGCATTGAACGAAGGCCGGCGCGCAATGGAACTGGCACGCAGCGTCAACGACTCATCCACCGAGGCATACGTAAAGCTTTGCTTTGTCATCATCTGTACCTGGACAGGCGAACGTGAATTGGCGCTTGGGCAACTTGAAGCGCTCACCAAGACTCCGGGCTACCACACTTATGGCAACCTGCGCTTGAGCCCGCTGTGGGATCCCTTGCGCGGCGACCCGCGCTTCGAGAAAATCGTCGGCTCGCTCGCGGCGAAAGAATGATGCAGAAGCGCCGCGCCGACCAAGTCTGTTAGCCTTGATTTTGCTTGCCTGTAATCGCTTAACTCGCCCAGACTCGCCGCTGGCTAGGACAACAACTGTCAATGAAAGCGAGCGTAATCCCCCCGGCTATGCGTCAAACGGCGTTCGCCGCTGTTGCCTGCGCTAATCTGCTGATTGCTCCCAAGGTTCTCGCTCAAGCGATTGTACCGGCGCAGGTAACAGCGGGCGCGATCGCGGAAGTGGAACGTGTCATTGTCACTGGCTCGAACATTCCCACAGCAGAAGAGACCGGTCCTAATCCGGTGGATACATATCGTCCGGCAGACCTCGAAAAACTGGGCATCCGCAATGCAACGGACTTGACAACCTTTCTGCCGCAGGAGGCGGGCGGAACCGTCAACCTGAACATCGCCAATGGCGGGGACGGCACCGTCCAATTCAACCTGCGTGGATTATTGTCCAAGGAAACCCTCGTGCTGGTTGACGGCAAACGTGTTGCGTTTGGTTCCTTGAACCCCGTCGGATTCAGCGGAGGGGTGGACATCAACCTCCTTCCGTTTCCGATGATTGATCACATCGACATTCTGAAGGATGGCGCCTCAGCTGTGTATGGCTCCGATGCGATCACTGGCGTGGTGAACTTCTTTTTGGTCCACAAGTTCCGTGGTCTAGAGATCGGGGGCAGTTATGGAAACACAAACTTGGGGGCATCTAACGACATGGGCGAGTGGGAAGCGTGGCTGAAAGCCGGCACCGGAGACGATAAGACCGAGGTTGTGGTGATTGCCGATTTCTGGGAACGTACCGGCGGCCTTTTCAGTGCCGACCGGGACCTCTCGGCTAATGCATTTTACACGCCTTGGGGCGGATTGGATAATCGCAATCCCCTTAAACCTGGCGGCATTTTTTCCAATGGGCCCCGCAGACTATCACCGAGCATGTTTTTTGGCCCCGGCGGTACACCGCTACCCGGCGTAAACACGCCCCTTCCGCACTCGGCCCCAAATGCGGCGACTTCGCCATTTTATAAAAACCCCTTTGTGATTGCTCCCAATGCAGATCCAGGTCCGCCGGGTATCATCGGCCCCACGCGTTCCAACACCATCCACAGGCCTTGGGCACCTACGGGTATAAGGGCGGCGGCGACTACTTCTTCTATAACTTCGCGGCTGTAACGCCGGCGCTTCCACCAGCGGATCGCCAGAGTTTCTATGGCTCGTTCACGCGCGATCTGTGTGACAAATATCTGACTGTGTTTGCCGACTTTAAATGTGTCCGTTCATTTTTCGATGCGTCGCTGGCACCTGTTCCGTTTATACCCGATCCATTCAAGACCCCAGACACTAGCGTGGGCTTTAGTCCACGAGGTATCAGTGTGCCAATCCAGAATCCGTTTAATCCGTTCACAGTCGCGGACGCGACTATTCCAAATTTCTTCCCCGACGGAAGCGGTCTCCCCGTAACTACCGGCGTCTTGTTTCGCGGCATTAACGACACGGGTCCGAGACACGAAAAGTTCACCTACTGGGACCAACTATTCGACGTAGGCATGCGTGGTGAGATGGGAGAATTTGGCGATTACTTCAAGACTTGGAACTGGGAATTAGGTTTTCGTTATTCCCGCAATGAGGGGCAGGACTTGGCCGTCAACGAAGCGAGCCAGATTGGTCTGCGAGATGCGCTATTGGATACAAATCCGGCTACGGCATTCGATCCGTTCCTGAATTTCAATGCCCACAACACCAAGGCGGCCAGGCAAAGAGTTTACGTCACCCTGCATAACTCGGGCGAATACGAGTTACCCGTAGGTTATGTTACTGTTAACGGCGACCTGTTCAAGCTTCCCGCCGGGCCGATCTCCTTTGCTATTGGCGGTGAGTATGACGCGCCGAGGTGGACGCGTGACCGTGACGCGCTGAATACCACGTTTCAAAGCATCGGGTCGACAGATGGGGGAAGCGCACGAGTGAATCGGGATGTTTGGTCAATCTACCAGGAGGTGCGGGTACCTTTCACCAGTCCGACTTGGAACTTCCCAGGATCCTACAGCTTCGAGGTGGACTTTGCCGAACGCGAGGAATGGTACAGCCAGAACACCTCTGCAGTTCTAGCTTCCAGCCCCTTCCCCTTTCAGCCGGCGGCGCACAGCCAGTATAACGCGCAGAAGCCAAAGGTTTCCGTCCGCTGGCAACCGCTCGATCCAAAATATATCGGCGCCCTTACCTTGCGTGGCAGCTACACCGAAGCGTTTCATGCTCCGGCCCTATCGGAAATTTCACCCGCTTCCTCGCAGGACTTCGCTGGGGCTTTCGATCGATTTACAAACCAGTTTTATCCGTTCGAGGTGCGCGTTATAGGAAATCCCAATCTACAGCCGGAGGTGGCCTATGAGTGGTCTTACGGGGCCGTTTACAGCCCGAAATGGATCAAGGGCCTGACGCTCAGCGCGGATTGGTGGCATATTGATACGCGATCGATCGCCTCCCTCCTCGGCACGCAATTCGTTATTGAGCATGATGTTCCCGGTCTGGTTTTCCGCGGTCCTCCTAGAATAGTTAACGGCAAACTGGTGCCTGGGCTAATCTTCCTGGTCATTGATCCTAACGAAAATCTTACCGGTGCAATTTTTGAAGGTCTCGACTACGAAGCGATCTATATTCTGGACTCTTCGATTTTTGGCCACGGAGATTTCGGTAGACTGACAGCAACGCTCAACGGCACATGGTTGTCCCGGGCTGAGCTTCAGATTGCGCCTGATACAAAACGGTTCGGTATCGCGGGTGAAGTCATACCGCCAGGATTCACCCTGACCGGCTCGCTACCATGGAATCGCGCCAATTTCAGTCTGTTCTACGACGGCCCGGCCGACACTTGGCTGGCGGGTTTGGATGCTGGCGCGGTAGTCCACTACACCGGCCAATACGAAGATGACAATCTCAGTCTTTCGAGTGCATTTGGGTCATTGGTGCCTCCTAAGCCACAAACGCCAAGAAGTGGGCCTTTGCCTTGGCGCGCGCGGAAAGTGCGGGAGTGGATCACGCTGGATTTAATTGCGTCTTATACGTTCAACCTGCCGCCGCGTGCCCCGGCCGAGGTACCTGGCCTTGCCAAAGATAGCGGTAAAAATGTCAAGTTGAAGGAGGACAAGGAGAAAAATGTCATGCCTGTATCTACGGCCGAATACAATCCCTGTGGATGGCGCGCCTGGTTGAATAACACCACGATTTCCCTTGGAATGCAGAACGTGTTCGACGAAGACCCACCGTTTGTGGCCGGCGCTTTCGAGAACGGCTACGACGAATCGCTTGCCACGATCAAAGGCCGGTTCTGGTACGTCCAGCTAAAGAAAAGATTCTAACCGAGCTGGAACAACTTACCTGGATTCCCAAATCAGGAAGTATCCGTTGCACGGCGACCCACGGTTCGAGAATATCGTCGCCTCGTTAACGCCGAAATAAGTTTCACCACGGATTGCACGGATAACATGGATCAGAAGGGGTAGGGTGCGACTCGCGGGCGCGCCGAATCTGCATCTAATTGTAGGGCGTCTGTGTCAGACGCCAGCCAAGAACCATCCGTGACATCCGCGTAATCCGTGGTTCTTAAGGTTTCTGCATTTTCAGCATAACCTCGCGCTGCTTTCCGTTCTGTACTCTGGTGAAAGGCCAGAAATAACTTCTCACGATGAGGAATCAAAGAAGGCCAGAACAAGAAAAACCAAAATAGAAAGAATACGACTTATGAAAATGAAACTAGTTAAACGCATAATGAGCTCCTTACTCTTCGCGTGTGCATTGGTCAGCCTGGTTACCGCAATGGCGCCGGGCACGTCCGCTACGGCGGGACCGGCACGCGACGCGCAAGTTTGCAGCGTGGGCACGCTAAAGGGAACGTATGTGTGGACCTGGGACGGTTACGCAAACTTCGGAGGGAACCTGGTACCGAAAGCCGTGATGCAAGGCCTCCGGTTCAATGGAGATGGTACGACATTCAATCCCTTCGGCACGGTGAACATCGGGGGCACGATTATCATCGACACCACCGGAGGGGTAGGAACCTATACGGTCGCAGCGGACTGTACGGGCACGCTGTCAATCACCGACGGCCCAAGCTTTAACATGTATGTCGGACCGGGTGCACAGCAGCTTTGGATTACCCAGACTGCGGCAGGTGCTGTTTCGGGATTAGGTGTAGGAACGGCGACACGGCTGCCGTAGCAAAAGCTCCGACGACATCGAACGTCTGAACGAGTAAGGGGTTGGCGCGTTCCATCCGCGCCAAACCCGTTTACTCGCGCACAGAAAGACCGGCTGCTAGTCGACGATACGTTGCGTTATTATGATTTGTCTCGGAGATCGCTGCTTTGCAGTAGAACCGCGCCAACGCGTTTCATCTCGTCAAGCGCGCGACCGATGTCGCCCGGCTCAAGCTCAATCCCGCGGCAGCCATCGACGATGACATGCGTGTTCAATCCGAGTTGGCGCGCGTCGAGCGCACTGTATTTGACGCAGTAGTCCAACGCCAGACCCATAAGGTAGATCTCCGTGATCGAGCGTTTCTCCAAATAATGAGCAAGACCGGTGTGTCGGCGATGCGCGTTGTCGAAAAACGTGCTGTAGCTGTCGATCATTGGATCGGTTCCCTTGTGGAAAACGTGAGCGACTCGGCTTGTGTCAAATGCGGTAGCGAATTCAGCGCCGTGCGTATTTTGAACGCAATGCACCGGCCAGAGAATCTGTTCGATGCCGTCGAGAATGATCCGGTCGCCCGGCTTTTTGCCCGGATGATTTGCTGCGAAACTGCCGTGATCAGGTGGGTGCCAGTCTTTTGTGGCAACAACCAGCTCGAATCGTTGCTGCATTTTGTTGGCAATCGGGATGACTTCATCGCCGTGCGGCACGGGCAACGCGCCGCCCGGCAGAAAGTCATTCTGAAGATCGACGAGGATTAGCGCGTTCATTTCGATTGGTGTGCGCAATTAATTTCGATCGTAACTCATGCAATGATTGTTCGAGGCCGATCTTATAGGAAACTGGGTCATTCAGCTGCAAAATCTCTGGAGGCGCGCGACCGAGCTGTTTGCGGACGTGCTCGCGCGACACCTCAATGCTCGGCCCTTCATAAACAAGTTGTCCGGCCCGGAAAATCGGCACGAGCAAATCGGAATAACGAGTGTTTCGAGGGATCTGCGTTTTGTCCTCTGTTTCAACATCCACGATTTTGCAGGGCTCAGAAACACCGCGATCAGTTTCGTAGATCGCGTCGGCCATGAATCTCCCATCCGGCTGATAAAACCGGCGAACCTGCAATGAGCCTGGGACCGAAGCCTTCGCCGATTCTTCAGAAAGTTTGATGCGGTATTGCCATTCCCCACCGGCCCGCCGGATCGCGCCGAGTTTATAAATGCCACCGATAGCGGCGTCCGGCTGACCGGTGGCGAGCTTTGTTCCCACGCCCCAGATGTCGATCTTCGCGCCGCGCTGTTTCAGGTCCGTGATCATGTACTCGTCGAGATCGCCTGAGCAGACGATCTTTGCGTTTGCAAAGCCCGCGTCATCCAGCATCCGGCGGGCTTTGATGCTCAACGCGACGCGGTCGCCGGAATCCAGACGGACGCCGATCATCTCGTGCCCTTGTCTGCGCAGTTCGCTACCTATCTCGATGGCGTGACGTATGCCATCAATGGACTTGTATGTGTCCACCAGAAAAATGCAGTTGTTAGGCATGGCGCGGGCATAGGACTGAAACGCTTCGAGCTCGCCCTCGAAAAACATGATCCAACTGTGGGCTTGCGTCCCGCTGACGGGGATGCCGAATTGTTGTCCTGCCTGCAAATTCGATGTGCCCGCGCAGCCGCCGATGTAAGCGGCACGGGCCGCTGTCAATCCACCATCGACTCCCTGAGATCGGCGCAGACCAAACTCGATCACAGGGTCACCTTTAGCAGCCAGGCAGACACGCGCCGCCTTGGTCGCGATAAGGCTTTGGAAATTGAAAATATTGAGGAGAGCCGTTTCGAGGAGCTGACATTCAATGATCGGACCAACCACTCTGATCAATGGTTCGTTCGGGAAAACCAAGGTGCCTTCAGGAATTGCATCTATGTCGCAGGTCAATTGCAGTCCGCGCACGTAATCGAGAAAACGAGAATCGAACAGCGGTTTACCATCGTTGCCGCGCCGCGAGCCAAGATAATCGACTTCCGTATCGGTGAAGTGAAACGCGCGCAGTAAATCGATCGCTGTCGCCAGTCCGCAAGCCACGGTGAACTGTCCGGCAAAGGGATTCTCCCGAAACGTGACGTGAAACACCGCTTCATGGTCGGTCACGCCTGCTTTGAAATAACCGCACGCCATCGTGACCTCGTAAAGGTCGGTCGTGAGGGCGGTGAAGCCGTGCCGTGGCGGAGTCATCGAATCTCTTCAAATCTAAACCCCAGGCGTTGGTTCGCGAATTTCTGAGGAGCGTATGCGGATCGCGTGCTGCCGACCGCGTCCTCGCGATCGCGAACTTTTGTCGTGTGTACCTAACGGCACCGGGATTGCGCGTAACAAAAGATTGTTTCGGCGCGACGCCAAAACGAGCACGCGAGCCGCGTGCGCTCCGCAGACAACCGCTCGCCGCTCGCGTTCCGTTCCTTAATTGAGAGAAATGCAATCGAAGCAGCCCGAGCGCAGTTTTCCGTTTCTGCGAATTAACGAACGCAAAGCCAAACCGCGGACCCGTGGCTTAACCGAAATCCGAGGGCCGTATTATTCGGTCGTCGGGCGGCGGTACCTCGAAGACTTGTTCGAACTGGTGGGGGAGTACGTCGATTCGCTAAAGTTTGCTGGCGGCTCGTTTGCGCTCATGCCGGAAACCGCAGTGCGAAACATC
>Ga0137403_10007399_pt1 | contig 12396 bp, 11 predicted proteins | sample CZOMad2_1_16fung_FD_122057 | JGI IMG/M metagenome (GOLD analysis project Ga0137403, IMG submission 122057) | Vadose zone soil fungal communities from Angelo Coast Range Reserve, California, USA - CZOMad2_1_16fungal (Hybrid Assembly) | ecosystem: Environmental > Terrestrial > Soil > Vadose zone...
CGACTGATCCGTGAGTTTAGCACTCACGGATGGAGGCGCTTGCTTCATAACATCATCAGTACCACCACGCGGTAGCGGGTGGGTCCTGCATAGGTGACCTCCTACGCCGAAGACCACCGCTACCGTGCGGACAAATCGGTCTGGAGCATTTGTGAGTGCGAAGCGAGACCCACCCGCTACAGCGTGGTGGTACTGACCTCATCGGACCGCGACAAGCGGCACTGTGGAGTCTTTCCGACAGCCTCCTTACTCGGCTGACTGTGTGTCTCGTTTGACAACCCCTAGTCTGTAACTATAATTGTTACAGACAGTCCATAGTGGAACTGGTGAATTGCGGCACGGCAGCGAATGAAGAAATGAGGTATAGCGCTGAACTGCCAGGCCCCTGAAAAATATCAGCGAGTACCCAATTTATGCGACAAGAAGTTGAACTGTTGGAGAATAATTCCTTCGCTCAAGACGGCAGAAGTGCCCCAACGAATACGAGCTCCCCGGCTTCCGAAGACGACTTACTGGATGCGTATTCGCGAGCAGTTATCACTGCCGCGGAGAAGGTCAGCCCATCTGTTGTTTATATCGAGGTTCGTCAGCGAACCAGAGGACGAGAGAATGCGCGGCGGGCTCCGCCAGAAGCCCGAGGCGGCGGCTCGGGTTTTATCTTTACTCCGGACGGCTTCGTTCTGACGAACAGCCACGTTGTGCACGAAGCAGCGAAAATCGAGGTAATGCTCTCAGACGGGCACAAGTACGAGGCTGAGTTGATTGGAGACGATCCCGACACCGACCTGGCAGTAATCAGAATCAATGCTCCTAATCTGGTGCCCGCGCATCTGGGTGAGGCGCAAAAGATACGCGTGGGTCAATTAGTCGTGGCCATCGGCAATCCCTACGGTTTCCAATACACCGTGACTGCCGGAGTCGTAAGTGCGCTGGGCCGTTCGCTTCGGGCGCAGTCAGGTCGGCTGATGGACGACGTCATTCAGACGGATGCCGCACTAAACCCGGGAAACTCTGGAGGCCCATTGGTTAATTCGCGCGGTGAAGTGATTGGTGTGAACACGGCGATGATTCTGCCCGCCCAGGGAATCTGCTTTGCTACGTCGATTGATACGGCAAAGTTTGTCGCCAGCCGCCTCATTCGCGACGGTAAAGTGAGTCGCAGCTATATCGGGCTGGCGGGACAAAACGTCCCGCTTCCTCGCCGCGTGGTTCGCTACTACAATTTGCCGGTTGAAAGCGGCATCATGATCATCTCGTACGATGTCAATAGTCCGGCAAGAAAAGCCGGGGCGCTTGAGGGCGACATTATTGTTGGCTTTGACGATCGACCGATTGCCGGCATCGATGAGCTGCACAAGCTCTTAACAGAGGACCGCATTGGGCACAAATCGTCTTTAGTGGTTATTCGAGGAACTGAGAAGTTGCTTTTAGAAGTGGTTCCTGAGGAGTCTCAGAGTGGGATGCAATAGGACCCGTTTAGCTCCATGGTGAACCGAATCACTTTTGTTTTGCTCCAGCTTCCTGAAGCAAGCGAACGATCTCGGAATAACCTTTCTCTGTCGCAAGCATCAGGGCTGTCTTGCCAGTCTCAGTGAACTTGCCAGATACGTCAGCGCCTTTGCTCAACAAGGCTCGAACGATATCGCTGTCACCTGCCGATGCTGCCAGCATCAAAGCGGTGCCACCATCATTGGCTCGCACATTGACATCAGCTCCGTGCGCCAATAATGCATTGACGGCGCCTGTCTGCAAATTGGTAACAGCGAACATCAAAGCTGTGCGACCTGCATCGTCTTTGGCATTTATGTCCACTCGCCTTTTGAGCAACGTTTTTACGGCCTCCGTCCGTCCTTCCAGCGCCGCAAGCATCAGGTCTGTGTGACCGCCGCTATGCTCTGCAGAGGCACTCAACTGGGCGCGTGTAGTCATGGCTTACCTTCGGCGTTGCTCAATAAGGAATCCAACAATCCGGACCGCAGTCTGAGGCCGGAGACACCTTTGTACCAAGACCTTTCTTAAGGCATTTCTTTTCCGCGAGAGTCACGTGACCTCACTTCTCGACTGGCTTCCTCGAGCTTGAGGTTTCCTGGTCCTGGCTGCTCTTCTCTAAGACTACACCATCCACCATCTCGGCCGGCAGCGCGGACCGGAAACGCAACAGCGTCTTTACCTCGCCTGCAGACTCAATCTCCAAAGCTGCGTTCGCCCCCTGTGATGTCTGTTCAAGCCAGAGACGCGTGGGATCGGTGATCGTATGTGTGACGTGATCATCCGGAGCATTGCCAAGGCTGATCGAGATTGAGACTGTACCGCGGCTGCCATCTTTCGAGGCGGCGGTAATGCCTTCAAGCGGCAGGTCTCGTGCTTCCTGTTGAGCGCCAATTTCAGGGCCAAAGACCTCAAGAGTTGCAAGCCATCCTTCGTGCTGGCGGCTATATCTTTCGAGGAAGGGCGACCATTCGTCGCGTGGAATTTCATGGGTTGGCATAACTAGTCCTTTCTTTACAGACCCGAGGGAAATGTCTCCGCCAGCTCGCCGACTTCTTCCATGGTCCACTCCGGCGTGCGCTCCAGCGGTTCTACGGCTCGCGTGTGATCAAAGTGCAGCAACTGGTCAAACTGGTCGGCAAGTCGCGCGTAAAAGTAATGGCTCTGACGCTCAGTTTCAGGGCGATAAATAACACCGATGGCCCGCTCAAGCCGTGGCGGTCGTAACGCCGAAGCCGCGAGACTTCCTTCGCCCACTGAGATTTGGAATCGTGGCACTCCCACCTCGTGAAACAATTCCTCGTAACTGTTTCGCAGCGCCGGCCGAACACGCTTGCGCTCGGCGCCCGCGTCCCAATCTGAAGCCGCAGTGACCGTTCCCGTATAAGTTGAAAATCCGATCAGCACCGCATTGTTTCCGTGTCGTTCGCGTACCAACTGACCAACATTCAGCTCGCCCCGCTCGCCCATCTCTGTTGCGCGCGCATCGCCCAGGTGCGAGTTGTGTTCCCACACTACAACTTTGGCTGCCTGACCTTGTTTAGCGAAATGTCGAACGAGGGATTCGAGTGTTTCGGCCATGTGCCGATCGCGCAGATTCCATGAAGGGACTGCCCCACGAAACATCGAGCGGTAATACTCTTCCGCATTCTTTACCAGGCGAGCGTTCTGTTCAGCGAAAAAGAAATCGTCCGCGGCAACTCGTCCATCACGACTTGCGTAGTCGGCTGCGCGTTTGCGCAGTTCAAGAAGTTGACTAACGACTTCCTGCTCGCAAGATTCAGTCAGATTAAAGCCAGCAGTGTAACCGTAAGCCTGGGTGTCCTCGCCAAAATGATCGAAACAGGAGTACCGATAGCGCGCGCGCTCCGCCGCCTGGGGATCTACTTTATTCAGGTAACCCAACACTGCTTCGATAGAGGCGTGCAAACTGTAAAGATCAAGACCGTAAAAGCCGACTTTGTGCGCATCAGTCGTGAGCGCATCGTTGTGCTCGCGAAGCCAGCCGACGAAATCAAGCACGTCAGCATTGCGCCACATCCAGGTAGGAAAGCGTTTGAAGCCGGCAAGCGAATCGATGGCTTCGGCATCCTCGGATGCGCCTCGAACATACCGATTAACACGATAGGCGTCCGGCCAGTCGGCCTCAACCGTCACTGCGTTAAAGTCTTTTTCCTGGATGAGTCGCTTGGTGATTTGCGCGCGCTCGCGATAGAACTCATGAGTACCATGCGAAGCCTCGCCAAGCAGAACAAAGCGAGCATCGCCAATCTCTTGGATGAGAGGATCGTAATCAGAGCTGGCGCCGGTGAGAGCGTGTGAGTTCTCCCGTACGACGTTCGCTAAATCCAACGTCGTTTTGTTCGACATTGCTAGTGTGCTCCTTTAATTTACTTGCGGGCAGCTTGCCCGATGGCGCGCCGTGCAACGCTTTGCCTCGCTCGCTCTAACAGTTCACGCACCTCCTCGTCTGTGGTTTGCGAAAAATCTTTGTACCACAAGCCGACACCCCGAAAAGGCTCTGGCGTAACCGCGCACACAACCTCATCAACCTCCTCGCGAATCTCGTCGCACGTTTCCGGCGCAGAAACGGGAACCGCAACTACGATGCGCGCCGGACCAAGCTTGTGGAGGGCCGCGGCTGCGGCGCGCATTGTCGAACCAGTGGCGAGGCCATCATCAATCAGGATTACAGTACGCCCCTTAACATCGGGAGGCGGACGGTCGTTGCGGTAGGCGCGCTCGCGACGTTCCAACTCACGCCGCTCTTCGGCCGCAACTGCATCGATTACTTCGCCGGGAATTGCCAACTGGCGCACGACGTCATCGTTGACGACTCGCACTCCTCCCGACGCGATCGCCCCCATCGCTAATTCTTCATAGCCAGGAACACCGAGCTTTCTCACCAGGAAGACCTCGAGCGGCGCACCGAGTTGCTCAGCTACTTCATAAGCAACGGGCACGCCGCCACGCGGCAAGGCCAGTACCAGAACGTCAGAGCGATGAGCGTACTTTGCCAGCCTGGCTGCCAATTTCTGACCTGCATCGGTTCGATCTCGAAAGATCACTATCTTTCCTTAACTTCCGGTTTGGTTATGCTCCGGCCGCTTTGGTTTTTGCGCGCGGTTGTTGTTCCGCTTGCGATCCTTCGCCGATTTCAATCCGACGACTCGTTGGTTGTCGTGCGGGAGCCGGCATTGTTATTTCAAGTACGCCATCGCGGAAAGTCGCGTTGGCCTCCTCCGGCTTGACTCCACTGGGCAATGGAATGGCGCGGTAAAAGCTCCCGTAGCTTCTTTCGGAACGATAGTAGCCCTCTTCGTTTTCTTCCTTCTGCTGTTGCCGCTCACCACGGATCACGACCGCATCATTAGTGATATCTACGTCGATATCATCTTTTGAAAGACCCGGCAGATCGGCACGTATGTTGAGTTTGCCATTCCGCTCAAACACTTCGACCTGCGGCAACCACGTCGAAGTTCCCAGATCCGCCAGCCTGCCAAACTCGCGACCGAAGCCACCCGCCAGACTGAAGTCTCCAAAGAGCCGATCCATCTCCTCACTGAAGCGACGCATCAACGAGAATGGACTAATTGTCGAGCGATCGGGCGAGATGCGTTCACGTTGCGCGATGGCCGTTTCGGACTCCTTTTTCGCAGTTGAGTGCTGAGTGCGCGACTCGCGCTTGCCAAGTTGAGTTTCATGCCCTTCGTTCTTCCCTCGTTGTCTTAATCGTTTCCCTTTCTGTGCCATTACGAATAACCTCCTTACTTCATTCCCTAAAACTACGAACCGCATCGCTTACGGGCTGTGTGATTCCCAGGCGCGATGCGCTACAAAAGAGACCAACTCACCTCCCAGCCGCCGACGCCGCTGCAGTTGGCTCCGATACTTCTTTGACAATTTCGCCCGCGACACTTTTCTTTGCGTGTAATGCGATGTCGGCCAGGGCGACAATGCCACAACAAAAGCCGTTTGTATCAACGACCGGTACGCGGCGAATCTGGTTCTCCTCCATGATCCGGCTGCACTCTTCTATCGACATGTCTGGTGTCACTGTCACACACGGTTTGCTCATGCAATCGGCCACCGTCAGATCGAGAGGATTGAGTCCTCGTGCAACCGTGCGGCAGACAATGTCACGATCCGTAATGACACCAATCGGGAGCTTGGTTTCTTTGTTCTTTACAACCGGTATCTCGCCGCAGTCATGATCGATCATCATTTGCGCGACCTGTCGTAAGGTCGTCTCTGAAACACAACATGCCGGGTCAGAAGTCATAACTTCTCTTACTTTCATGCCTTTCACCTCCAAAGTTTCGAATGAACCTATAACGTCAGTTTCTCTTCACTTCCCTGACGGAATCTGCGCCGTTCTGCGTTGCGCTGTTGCTGTATGGCCAGCGTGTCCAACTCAACCTCCGATTTCAAAGACGCTCTCTTCTGAAGAGCATTCTCCATTTCAGAAAGGGGTTGATTTGTGCGGGGGAACTACTTTTGGGGGAACTACTCGGGGAGATTTTACTCCTAAAGAACGAATATGCGAACTGTCAGAAATCAGCAATCGCATAAAACGCAGATTCAGAACAGATTCTTTACATAATTTGCATGCAACTTCCTTGGCAGATGTTTAATCAGCCTGTAAATATTGGGTTAACTGTTTGGCAAGATCAGGTAAGATGCCGCGAAAGAACTACCGGAAAAAACGGAGGTGCGGTGCGATGAATAGCAGAAGTTTGACTCTTAGTATGGCCTTGATTGCCCTGATCTGCTTTTTCCTGCCGTGGGTACACTTGAGTTGCGGCGCATCGGAAAATAGGCTTAGCGGAGTCGATTTAGCACGTGATAGTCACGCCGGGCTCTGGTTAATCCCTCTTCTCATGCTTGCAGTACTCCTCATCGCCACGGCCCGAGCATGGAAGAATAGGCGCGAGTTCTCATCGCTGGTCTGCTTAGTGGCGGGCCTTGTAAGTGCTTATCTTATGAATCGAGAACGCGTGAGAGCTGAGGATACTTCGGGATTGATCGCGGTGGGATTGACCGGCTGGTTCTGGCTGGGCCTCTGCTCAACCATTGGACTTGTGGTATTCAGTGCAATGCGTTTTCTGACGCGCCCACGAGCTAGCTGACCCTTATCACCAAATACTACACTGGCTGGAGGAATCACTCTAATTTTGTTTTCAACTCCTTGTTCAGAGAACCTTCATTCCTTTGCATAACCTAGCGTCTTCCTTTGCGTCCTTTGCGGCTTCTGCTGATGGCTTCACCGCAAAGGACGCAAAGGAACTCGCAAAGGACCGCCGGGTAAACTGCACCATGATCAACCGGCGTGGGCGGATGCCGCCGCTGCTATTCGCTTATCCATTTCTTCAGGCGTCACGTCCTCCTTGTGCGTTGCCACCGTCCAGACGTGTCCGAATGGATCCTTCAATGTGCCAGAGCGATCTCCATAGAACTGATCTTGAAGCGCCTTTACCTCCTCACCACCTGATTTGATGGCTTGCTTGTAAATCGTATCCACGTTCTCCACGTAGATCATGAGACTGACGGGCGTGCCACCGAGCGTTTTCGGACTGACATACCCCATCCCGGGATGCTCATCCGCAAGCATTATTGGCGAGTCACCGATCTTGATCTCAGCATGACCAACCTTCCCTTCGTGCTCCATGCGAAATAGCTCGGTCGCACCAAACGCCTTCTTATAAAAATCGATGGCGTCGGCCGCTCCTTTGATAATCAGATACGGCGTTACCGAATGGTACCCAGCTGGAATTGGTTTTACGTTTGCCATAAATGTTCTCCTCTCAATTGTTGTTGATGTCTGGACTTTTGAGTCTCTATCGAGCACTCGCTCTTTCCTCAAGAGCATTCGCTTTTCCGCAAAGGGTTGATTCCCGGGGGAATTTATTGGGGGAAACTACTCGACGAAATTTTACTCCTTGAGAGCCAACATGCGAACCGCTACAAATCATCAATCGCCTAAAAGGCAGAATCAGAACAAATTCTTTACATAATCTGAATGCAACCTACTGGCGGATGTCTAATCAGCCAGATAGCTTTGTACAAAAAGTAAATAAGCGAGTTGGCATGGGCCATATCAGAACCGGAAGCGGTAGCGACCGGCCAAATACTCAACTTTTGGAACGGCGACCTGATACTCAAATTAATTATGTCTAAGCGACAATGCTCAGATTGAATCTTTGGCCGGTCGCTACCGCTCGCGGTTCTGATACAGTGAAACACAGCGCTTTCGCTGCAGCCACCTCAGTCTTCCGTTGCCAGATCGGGTGGCAATGATTCCGGGGCTCGCACCGCGTCGCCGTCGGCAGGCTTCGGTGAGTGCCGCGAACCAAAGAAGGATGTACGGTCCAGCACCTTTTCCTGAAACTGTTCCAGGTAAAGATAAATCACCGGCGTGATGTACAGCGTGATGAATTGCGAAACCACGAGGCCGCCGACAACCACCAGCCCGAGCGGTCGACGGGACGACCCATCAGCACCATAACCGAGCGCGATTGGCATTGCGCCAAAGACGGCGGCCAGGGTGGTCATCAGAATCGGTCGGAAGCGATCCATGCTCGCGTCGTGAATCGCCCGATCTGCGGCCTCGCCGGCATCAACACGCTGGCGGGCGAAGTCGACGATCATAATGCCGTTTTTCTTGACGATCCCCATCAGCATGAACATACCAACGAAGGCGTAGAGTGACGCCTCTTGCCCAAACAGAACGAGCGTCAACAGACCTCCCACCAGCGCGGTGGGAAGCGTTGATAGCACGGTAAGCGGATGCACGTAGCTTTCGTATAGAATTGCCAGAATCACATACATCACGAACACCGCCAACGCCATCAGCAAAGTGAGGCTGGTGACAGTGTTGCTGAAAGTCTGTGCCTCACCTTGCAGTTCACCGCGCACACCTGGCGGCACAATTTCCGCCGCAGTCTTGTTGATGAAATTCGTGGCGTCGCCCAGGGCCACGCCGGGCTTGAGATTGAAAGAGAGTGTCACGCTGGTGAACTGATTAAGGTGATTCACCGCTTGCGGACCGAGCGTCGATTTCCACGTCACCAACTCCCCAAGAGGCACCAGATGCTGTCCGTCGTCAGATCTTATGTAGAGCTTCGACAGGTCTTCCGGATTCGCGCGGGCGGAGTCTTCCATCTCCAGAATGACCTGATACTGGTCTTCCGGTTTTTTAACCAGGTAGAGATAGTTCTGCGAATACGCGTTGCGCAACAGCGACAAAATCCGCGCCTCGGAAACCCCATAGGTTTTGGCTTGATCGCGACGAAGCTCAACATTGAGATTGGGAGTGTTGTTGTACAAGTCCGATGAAACTGTCAAAAACCCTGGATACTCCATTAGCTTGCCCATCAGCTTTTGACTAACGTCGTAGACTTGTTCGGGATTGGCGCCGGACACTGCAAAGGCGTATTGCCCCTGATTCTGACTGGTCACGCCCGTGCTTATCTCCAAAACCGGAAATGGCCGCAGAAACGTAAACACTCCCGGAATTGAATTAAGCTTACCCATCATCTGGCCTGCCACTTCTTGTATTGGCTCGCGCTGTTCGGGTGGTCTTATGAAAGTAAATGTGATTCCCATGTTCGACGCCAGGAAGCCGGTAGCACCAGTCATGGTGAAGTCGGTAATGACATTTGGATCCTGGTGCAGAGTCTCGTCCACGCGATCCTGAAAAGCACGCATTTGTTCCGGCGACGAACCTTCACGCGCAATGAACGCGCCAAAAATAACGCTGCTGTCTCCGGGCGGCAGGAAAGCTTTCGGTACGAGCACAAAGAGCCAGATCGTTCCGGCAAGACAAATGACCCAAATGAGCGGAGAGATCCATCGATGTCGCAGGAACCACCAGAGCGAACCGCCATACATGGCCAGCACGCGCTTCTCGATGCCGCCGATCACTCGTTCCATCCAGGTCTTCGTCGAGCCTTCGCCACGCTGCTTTAACAGACGCGCGCACATCAGCGGCGTCAGCGTCAACGACACCAAACCGGAAGCGAAGATCGCAATGACGATCGTGATTGCAAACTCGCGGAAGATGCGGCCAACCAGGCCTGACATGAACACCAGCGGAATGAACACGGCCGCCAGGGAGATGGTCATTGACATGATGGTGAAGCTGATTTCCCTGGCGCTGTTGATGGCTGCTTCGAACGGTTGCTCTCCCCGCTCCATTCGTCGCACGGTGTTTTCCAGAAACACGATTGCATCGTCAACCAGAAATCCGATCGCCAGCGTAAGCGCCATCAACGATAAGTTGTCGAGACTGTAGCCCAACGCGCGCATCGCGATAAACGTAATGAGCAACGACAGCGGCAGCGCGACGGTGGGGATAAGTGTGTCAGTGACTCGACCCAGAAAAGCAAAGATCACAATCACCACCAGGACAAAGGCGATGACCAGCGTCGTTTCCACGTCGATGACCGAGTGAACGATGCTCAGCGAACGATCGTATATTGGCGTGATGCGAATTGATCCCGGAAGCTCGGAGCTGATCTGCGGCAATACCTCCCGAATGCTTTTGGACACCTCTACTGCGTTGGCGCCCGCCCTACGATTGACCGCCACGATTACAGTTGCAGACGGCACCTCATACCCGCGGACCCAGAACCGCATGTTGACCCGTTCGTCCTGGACTGAATCCTTAACCACGGCAACGTCGCGCAGGTAGACGGGCGCGCCGCTGCTGCCGCCGACGATCAAGTTGCTGTATTGCTCAGCGTTTTCGAGTTGACCTTGGGGCCGGAGGATCGCGGTTCCGGTGCTACTGTCCAACTGTCCTGCTCCGGTGTAGCTCGTTCCGCCTTTGATCGCGGCGCTCAGATCATCAATCGAAATCCCGCGCGCCCACATTGCCGAAGGGTTGGCCTTAATCCGGATAGCCGACTTGGTGCCGTACACGTTTACGCGCGACACACCGGGTAGGATGCTAAGGCGCTGGCCCACCTGCGTGCTCGCGTAGTCGTAGAGTTGGCCCCCCGTGACGGAGTCGCTCGTCATCGCAATGTACATGATCGGCTGATCGTTGGGATTACTTTTCGAATATGTCGGCGGCGAGGGTAGATCGGCGGGAAGACTGCCTATGGACTGAGAGATCGCCGTCTGCACATCGGTCGCGGCTGCATCAATATTCTTGTCGAGCGCGAACTGGAGAGTGAAAGTTGCTACTCCCTGAGTACTCGAGGAAGTTACCACCTCGAGCCCATTGATCTGCATGAACTGGCGTTCGAGTGGTGTGGCGATGTTGTTTGCAATCGTATCGGGACTCGCTCCCGGATAGCCCACCGTCACCTGGATAACCGGATAATCCACTGCCGGCAGATCGTTCACCGGCAGTTCAAAGTAGCTCAATACGCCGAACAGGATTACTGAGACCGTCAACACCGCGGTCATGACCGGCCGGCGGATGAAAGGTTCCGAGAGGTTCATTGATTCGCCCCGTTACCCGTAGCCGGGCTGCCTGCCTGGCGCGGTTGCTCCACTCGGACCTTACCGCCGGGCGTAACACCGAGTTGGCCGTTGATCACAACTTGTTCGCCGGCTTGCACTCCGTTTTCAACCACAACCAGATCTCCCTGCCGCTGGCCCAATGACACGGGCCGTTGCTCGGCGGTGGAGTCCTGCTTTACGACGTAGACGAACGATCCCTTGGCGGACATTTGCGGAGCGGTGGCCGGCACGAGCACTGCTTGATGAATTGTGTTCAATACCAGACGAATATTGACAAACCGGCCCGGCCAAAAGCGATGCCCGGCGTTCGGAATCGTGGCGCGCAGATTTACCGTACCGGTGGTATTCTCCACCACGTTATTCAGAAATGTTAGCTGTCCGATAACTGCCTCATCCCCAGTATCCGGAAGACGCACCTCAGCTCTCAGCCTGCCTGCGCGCATTTGTTGCTGCACTTCTGCGAGACTGTTTTGAGAGATCGTGAAGTCAGCGTAGATGGGATCCAATCGCTCAATCACCAGCAAGGCATTGCCATTGCCTGAACTGGAATTGCCCGAACCGGCACTGCCCGAATTGCCGCCACTCGAGCCGCCAGGGTTAACGACGTTGCCGACATCCACGAGTCGCTGGCCTGCGCGACCGTCAATAGGAGAGCGAATGTAGCAGTAGCTCAGTTGCACTTTCGCACTCTCAACCGCCGCCATATCCACCTTGATGGCCTCATCCGCGCTATGAACCGCGGCGCGATCGGCATCAGCGTTCGCGTTAAGAGAGTCTGAGTCCGCTCGCAACTGTTCGTACTGCTCCCGGGCAACTACACCTTGCTCAACTAACTTGCGATACCGGTTGACCTGGACTTGGCCCCACTTGGCCTGGGCGATGTCCCGGGCCAGGTTTGCCTCAGCCTGCTTCTTCAGTGCCTTGTCCCTGGACACGTTGGCCTCGGCTTGTCGCAAAGTTGCTTCGAAAGGTCGGGTGTCGATCGTGAATAACAGGTCGCCCTTCTTCACATTCGCGCCATCAGTAAAATGAATCTTAATGATGCGCCCCGACACTTGGGGCTGAATGGATACCACTTCGCGCGCAACGGTCTTGCCGATCGCATCCAGGTAGGTTGGGACGTCCTGGTTGATCGCTACGCTTACCGATACGGGAGCGGGTGGTCGGTCAAAGCTCTGCTGCGCCTTGTTCGCACAGCCAGTGAAGAAGCCGACTGACGATCCGGCCAATAAAATAACCATCCCAAAGCGCGAATATCTCATAGATATTTTCCCTAAAACTTGGCACTAGTCCGAGACAAGACGATTATCATCTGCTGATACGCGATCAGGCAAACATCGCCAATCTAGACTGGTGTCCTAATTTTGTAGGGGCGTACCTCCGTGGGCGCCCCTTTGCCGCCCGATCCGGGCGCCCACAGAGGGACGCCCCTACAAT
>Ga0137403_10007400_pt1 | contig 12394 bp, 10 predicted proteins | sample CZOMad2_1_16fung_FD_122057 | JGI IMG/M metagenome (GOLD analysis project Ga0137403, IMG submission 122057) | Vadose zone soil fungal communities from Angelo Coast Range Reserve, California, USA - CZOMad2_1_16fungal (Hybrid Assembly) | ecosystem: Environmental > Terrestrial > Soil > Vadose zone...
TACGACGCCGGGCACAGCGCGAACCGCCTGCTCGGCCTGGCGCTCGCCCGGGCCGGCTGGCGCGTGGTCGAGTGCCACGAGCCCCTCTGGGAGGAGACGCGCACCAAGGACCGGCGTTACTTCGGCGCCCGCTCGCTCGTGCGCCTGGGGGTGCGTTGGGCGGCGGCGGCGCGCCGCCTCGTCGGGCGCTGGCGCCGGCTCGACGGGCCGCCGCCGCTGGTGGTGGTCGGCTTCGGGGGGCAGCTCGACGTGCTCCTCGCCCGGCGCCTCTGCCGCCCGCGGGCCGGGCTCGTGTTCGCGCCGCTCGTGAGCCTGACCGAGACGCTCGTCGACGACCGGCGCCTGGTCGCGCCCGGCGGGCCGCCCGCGCGCGCGCTCGCCTGGCTCGATCGCGCGAGCCTCGGCGCCGCCGACCTGGTGCTCGCCGACACCGAGGCGCACGCCGAGTACCTGGCCGGGCTCGGCGCCCCGCGCGACCGGGTCGCCGTGTGGTACCTGGGTGTGGAGCCGGAGTTCCTGCCCGCGGTGGCGGCGCGCGCGGCGCCGCGCCGCGTCCTCTTCTACGGCCGGCACCTGCCGCTCCACGGCGTCGAGACGATCGTCCTGGCCGCGGCGCGGCTCGGCACGCGCGCCGAAGTCGTGCTGCTCGGCGACGGCCCGGAGCGAGCGAGCGCCGAGGCGCTCGCCCGGCGCGCCGGTGCGCGCATCACCTGGCGCGGCGAGGTGCCGCTCGCGAGCCTGCCCGCCGAGCTGGCCGCCGCGGCGCTCGTGCTCGGCGTGTTCGGGGCGAGCCGGAAGGCGGCAATGGTGGTGCCGAACAAGGTCTGGCAGGCGGCCGCCGCGGGCCGCCCGCTGGTCACGCGCGATGGGCCCGCGCTGCGCGAGGTGCTCCGTCCCGGCGAGCACTGCCTCGCCTGCCCGCCGGCCGATCCGGCGGCGCTCGCCGAGGCGATCGGGCGCCTGCTCGACGATCCCGGCTTGGCGGAGCGCCTCGGGCGCGCGGCGCGGGCGCACCTGCTCGCGCGCTTTTCCCCCGAGCGGCAGGCGGCGCACCTGGCCCGGGTCCTCGCCGAGCGCTTCGGCGTGCAGGCGGCCGCCGCGCCCGCGCCGCGGGCCGCCGGCGGCTGAGAGCCCGTGCGCACCGCCGCAGTCGTCGTCACCTGGGAGGGCGGGGCCACCACCGACCGCTGCGTCGCGTCCCTCCTCGCCCAGGACCGGCCGGCCGACGAGGTGATCGTGGTCGACAACGCCTCGAGCGAGCCCGAACGGGCCCGCCTCGGCGCCGCCCACGGCGGCCGGCCCGGCGTGCGGCTCCTCCTCCTCGACGAGAACCGCCAGTTCGCGGGCGGCTTGAACGCGGGCGCGGCGGCCGCCATCGCCGCGGGCGCGGAGCGCCTCCTCCTCCTCAACAACGACACCGTGCTCGCACCCGATGCGCTCGGGCGCCTCGCCGCGGCGCTCGACGCGCGGCCGCGCGCCGGCATCGCGGGCCCGCGCCTCATGGACCTGCGCGAGCCGGCGCGCGAGCTGTCGGCCGGCGAGCGGCACATCCTTCCGCTCCTCTGTCTGCCGCGCACCTGGCTGCGCTACCGCCCGCGCACCCCCGCGCCGTATCCCGTGACCGGGGTCATGGGTGCGGCGCTGCTGGTGACGCGCACCTGCTACCAGGCGGTGGGCGGCTTCGCCGCCGAGATCGAGGTGTACTACGAGGACGTGGACTTCTGCCTCGCGGCGCGCGCGCGCGGGTTCGAGATCGTGATCGAGCCGCGCGCGGTCGTCTACCACGACGGGCTGCGCGGCTTCGCGGGCGGGCTCACGCCGTGGGCGGCGTTCCTGAAGGCGCGCAACCCCTGGCTCGTGGTGCGCCGCCGCGGCCGCGCCGCCGTCTGGCTCGCCTTCGTGCCCACGTACGCCGCGATGCTGGGCGGGAGCGCCGCGCTGCACGCGCTCCGCGGCCGCGGCGACGTGGTGCGCGCGCTCGCGCGCGGCGCGCTCGCCGGGATCGGCGCGGCGGCCGGACGGGCTGTGACGCCCGTCGGGCCGCCAGGCGGGAGCCGATAGGGTGCGCATCGGGATCGGCGCCCTGGTGGGCATCCTCGGCGGGCCCGGGACCTACGCGCGTGCGCTCACGGCCGCGCTGGCGGCCGCCGGCGGACACCGGTACGTCGTCTTCACGGACCGGCCCGAGGCGTTCGCCGGCCTCGGGGTGGAGACGGTCCACGTGCCGCTCGCGAGCCCCTACCATCAGGCGACGTGGGACCACTGGCGGCTCCCGGGGCTCCTCACCGCACGCCGCGTCGACCTCTACCACGGGACGAAGAACGTGCTCCCCTGGCGCCTGCGGGTGCCCGCCGTGGTGACGGTGCACGACCTCGCCGTCTACGCCGCGCCCGAGACCTTCGCGCGCACGCAGCGCTGGCACCTCCGCCTCCTCGTGCCGCGCGCCGTGGCGGCGGCGGCACGCATCATCACGGACTCGGAGCACGCGCGCGCCGACGTGCTGGCGCGCTTCGGGACGGCCCCGGAGCGCTTAGCCGCCATCCCGCTCGGCGTCGAGGCCGCCTTCCGCGCCCCGCCGCCTCCCGGTGCGGTCGAGCAGCTCCGCGCCCTCCACCGCCTCGGGCCGCGGCTCGTCGCCTGCGTCGGCACCGTGCAGCCCCGCAAGCACGTCGAGCGCGTGATCGAGGCGTTCGTGCGCGCGGGCGCCGCGGCGTGCGGCTGGGAGCTCGCCATCGCGGGGCGGCTTCGGCCCGGCTACGCGCCGCCGTGGCTCGTCACGCTGCCGCCCGGCGTCCGCTGGCTCGGGCCGCTGCCGGCGCACGCGCTGCGCGCCCTCTACGCGGCGGCCGAGATCGCGGTCAGCGCGTCGGAGTACGAGGGCTTCGGCCTGACGGTGTGCGAGGCGATGGCGAGCGGCTGCGCGGTGGTCGCGGTCGCGACCAGCGCCGTCCCCGAGGTGGTCGGCGACGCGGGCGTGCTGGTCGCGCGCTCGGACCCGGCGCTGCTCGCGGACGCGCTCGCGCGCCTCATCGCCGCGCCCGAGACGCGCGCCGCGCTCGGCGCCGCCGCGCGGGCCCGCGCGGTGCGCTTCACGTGGGAGGAGACGGCGCGGCAGACCCGCCGCGTGTACGAGGAGGTGCTCGGGTGCGCGTGACGGCGGTCGTCGTCCACTGGCAGGACCTGGACGACACGCGCGGCTGCGTCGCGAGCCTGGAGCCCGGCGTGGACGTGGTGGTGGTCGACAACGCCTCGCGCGAGCCGGTGGGCGACGCGTTCGCGGGCCGCGCGACGAGTCTCCGCAGCCCCGAGAACCTGGGTTACGCGGGCGGCGCCAACCTGGGCATCCGCGCCGCGCTCGCCGCGGGCGCGGAGGTGGTGCTCCTCCTCAACAACGACGCGCGCGTGCGCCCGGGCGCGACCGCGGCCGCTCTCGAGGCGCTCGGCACCGACCAGCGGATCGCCACCGTCGGGCCCAAGGTGCTGGCACGCGACGATCCGTCCCGCCTCTGGCTCGCGTGGGGCGAGGTCACCTGGCGCCAGAGCCTGGTCGCGCTCTGCGGCGCGGGCGAGCCCGACGGGCCCGCGTGGGGCGCCGCCCGCGACGTCGACTGGATCGCGGGCTGCGCCATGTGGATGCGGCGCGACGCGCTCGCGGCCGTGGGTCTCCTCGACGAGACGTTCTTCGCCTACCACGAGGAGGTGGACTGGTGTGCGCGGGCGCGCGCGGCGGGCTGGCGCGTCGTGTACTGCCCGGCGGCCGTGGTGACGCACACCGGGCGCGGCGGGGCCGGGAGCACGGCGCAGGTCCGCATCCGCAAATACTTCGCGGCGCGCAACGCGATCCTCTACGCGCGCCGCCACGGGAGCGCCGTGCAGCGGGCGAAGCTCGCGGTCTTCCTCGCCGCCACCCTCCCGTTCGAGCTCGTGCACCACTGGACGCACGGCACCGCGGACGAGGTGTTGCTCAAGCTGCGCGGCATCCGCGATGCGCTCGCGCGCCGCCGGCCACCCTTCGAGGAGCTGGGGCTCAAGTGAGCAGCGCGCGCCGGGCCGATGCTCCGCTCGCGGCGGGGCTCGTGGTCGCAGCCTACGCGGCGGCGCTCCGCCCCTACGGCATCTTCGACTACGTCGACGAGGGGCTCCTCCTCGTGCAGGCGCTGCGCGCGGCGCGGGGGCAGGTGCCGTACGTCGACTTCCACACCGGCTACGGGCCGCTCTACTTCCGGCTGCAGGCCTGGCTGCTCGCGGCGGGCGGCTGGGATGCGATCCGCTGGGCGCTGGTCGCCGTGCAGGGTGCGTCGGGCGCGCTGCTCTTCGTGCTCGCGCGCCGGCTGGCCGGCCCGGCGCTCGCCTGGGCGGCGGTGGCGCTCGAGGTCGCCTTCTTCCTGCCCGTCGCGCCGGGGCGCGGGGCGCCGTTCAACGCGCCGTACCCGGCGTGGTACGCCGGCCTCGCCGGCGTGGCGATCGCGGTGCTGCTGGGAGGCGAGGCGCCGGCGCGGCCCTGGCGTGCGGCGGTCGCGGGGGTGATCGCGGGGGTCGTCGCCGCGATGAAGCCGAACAGCGGGCTCCTCCTCGCCGCGGGTGCCGCCGCGGCGGTCGTCCTCGGCGAGGTGCGCGACGGCGGTGGAGGATCGGTCGGGCGCGCGGTGCTGGCGCTGGTCGCGCTCGCGGCCGTGGCGCTGGTCCTGCCCGCCGGCTTCACGGTCGCCGCCTGGGTGCTGGTACCGCCGGTGGTCGCGCTGGCCGCGCTCGGCGCGCGGCGCGGGGTCGCGGACGCCGACGCGCTCCGGCGTCTCGTGCCGCTGGCGGCGGGGTTCGTCGCCGTGGCGGGCGCGGCGTTCGCGCCGGCGCTCGCCGCGCTCGGCCCCGGCGGTCTCGCGCGTGAGATCGGCGCGGGCGTGGCGGCGCTCTATGCGCTCCCGTTCCCCTGGCCCGCGGGCGTGGCGGCAGCGGCCGGGCTCGCCGCGTTCGCCGTGCGCAGCCGGGGCGCCGGCGCGCTCGCTCTGGCGGCGCTCGCGCTCGCGGTCGCCGCCGGCGCCGCGGGGGCCGGGGCGCCGCTGCGGGCGCTCCGCCTCGGTGCCGAGCAGGCGGCGTTCGCGCTCGTGCCGCTCGCCCTCTGGAGCGCGCTCGCCGAGCTCCGCCGCGGCGGCGACGCCGCGCCGCTCGCCCCGTCGGCACTCGCCGCGACGGCCGCGCTCCAGCTCTACCCGCGAGCGGACTTCGTCCACCTGATGCCGCTCGGCGTCCTCCTGCTCCCGCTGGTACTCCGCGTGTGGGCGCGGCTCCCGCTGCCCCCGCGCGCGCTGATCGCCCTTCCGCTCCTGGTGGCGGCCGTGCGCTTTGCGCCGACGGGGCTCGTCCTCGGCCGCCTGGCGAGCGGGCGGGTCACGCACGTGGCCCTCGGCGCGACCGACCTCGTCATCGACCCGGCGCGCGCCGAGCCGCTGCGGGCGATCGCGCGGGCGGCGGCGGCCGTCCGGGCGGTCGCGCCGGAGGAGAGCGTGCTCGCCTTCCCCGCCTGCGGGATCGTCCTCTTCGTCGCGGAACGGAGCCCGGCAGGGCCGCACGACTACTTCTTTCCCGGCCGTCCGGATCGCGCCGAGGCCGATGCCCTGGCCACGCGGCTGGCCGCCGCACCGCCGCCCCTGGCGGTGACCTGCACCGCCGCCGATACGCCGCTCGCGGCCGCGTGGAGCTACTACCCCGCGCTGGTCGCGCTGCTCACCTCGCGCTACCGGGAGGTGGTGGTAGCACCGCCCTTCACCGTCCGCGCGCGCGAGCGGGCGCTCCCGTGACCTCGGGCGTCCCGCTCAGACCCAGACGCCGCCGAGGTCGATTTCGAGATCGGGGAGCAGGGCGGTCCGCACGATCGCAGCGCTTTCGTGCCTGCCGACGAGCCGGTAACCTGCGCCCTCGAGCTCGTAGACCTCAAGGATGCGAGCGTCGGGATCCACGACCCAGTACTGCCGGATGCCGTAGCGGGCGTAGAGGGCGGCCTTTGCGACGCGATCTCTGTGAGTGGACCAAGGCGAGAGGATCTCGACGGCAAGGTCTGGCGGACCCTCAATCGCGCGCTCGGTGATGATCGCCGCCTTGCCGGCGGCGACGAAGACCAGATCGGGCTGCACGACCGTCGAAGGCGCGAGAATGACGTCGATGGGCGCGCAGTAGACGCTGCCGAGCCCGCGTTCCCGGACGTGGCCGTGAAGAACCCAGAAGAGGTTCCCCAACACTCCTTGGTGCCGCGTCGAAGGCGCCGGGCTCACTTCCAGCTCGCCGTCGAGGATCTCGTATCGCCGACCGTCATCCGGCAGCTCCGCGTAGTCCTCGTACGTGAGCTTGATGGGCCCGGGGGGGATACCGTCCGGTACGCGGCTCATTCCTCCCCTCTACCAGCCGCGCCGAAGCGAAGACAACCACACCATGACGCAGCTACCCGCGCCGCGCGGGTCGCGCCAGAGATCCCCGCTACCTTGGATTGGAATGCGACGCGGCAGCCGTCCCCACGCCGTTCTTCCCGCGCCGCTTTACCGTGTACATGGCCGCGTCGGCGGCCCGGAAGAGCCCCTCGGCGTCGGCGGCGTGCTCCGGGAAGGTCGCCGCCCCGACGCTGGCGGTGACGGCGGAGAGGTCGACGTCCGAGCCCTTGAGCACGCGGGCCTCGGCGATGGCGGCGCGGATCGACTCGGCGACCCGGCGCGCGGTCGCGCCATCCGCGCCGGGCAGGATGACCACGAACTCGTCACCCCCGAAGCGGGCGGCCAGGTCGCCGGGGCGGAGCTGGCGCGCGATCAGCCTGCCGACGAAGCCGATCGTCCGGCTCCCGACCAGGTGGCCCTCGCTGTCCACCAGGGCTTTGAAATTGTCCAGGTCGAGGACGAGCAGCGAGAGCGGCCCGCCGCGCGCCAGCAGCTCGGGGAGCATGCGGTTGAAGTGCCGGGTGTTCCCGAGGCCGGTCAGGTCGTCGGTGATCGCGGCGAGCTGCGCCTCGCGATAGAGCGAGGCATTCTCGATCGCGATGGCGGCGTGGTCGGCCAGCGTCTCGACCAGGCGCAGCTCGCCGTCGGTGAAGCACGAGCCGTCGAGCTTGTTGATCACCTGGATCACGCCGAGCAGCGCGTTCTTCTTCACCATCGGCACGCACAGCATGCTGCGCGGCACGAGCCCCGTGCGCTCCGCCAGGCCGGCGTGGTGGCGCGGATCGCGGCTCGCGTCGTCCAGACGCAGCGGCTGGCGATGGCGCGCCACCCAGCCGGCGATGCCCTGGTCGCAGCCGAGGCGGACGCCGTCGATCACGCCCGGCTGCAGGACCCGCGAGGCCCTGAACTCGAGCGCGCGGCCCTGCGGGTCGTGGAGCAGCAGCGAGGCGGCCTGGCTGGGGACGACGGCGGCGACGCGGGCGAAGAGCCGGTGCAGCGCCGCGGCGTCGCGCGACAGCGCCTCGGGGCTGACGCCGTTCGCCAGCTCGGCGGCGGCACGCTCCAGACGCTCGCGGTCGGCCGCGGTGAAGGGGAGGCCGTCGTAGTGCGTGCGCAGCTCGAGCGCCCCGATCACGCGCGCCCCGTGGCGGAGCGGCACCGCGAGCACGCGCTCGTCCTCCGTGAGCGTGCTCTCGCCGGTGCATGCGGCCCAGCCCGCCGCGCTCGGCCCGCCCGTCGCAGGCAGGCCGAGGAGCGCGCTCTCCTGCAGCGTCTCGGTGGCCGAGAAGACCAGCTCGTCCCGCTCGCGGTCGTAGAGGAGGAGCGAGAGACCCTCGGCCGCGGTGAACGTCTTGATGCCGTCCAGCACCGCGCGCAGGATCGCGGGCAGCTCGAGCGTGGAGGTGAGGGCGCGCAGCGACTGGTGGACGGCGGCCAGGTCGTGGAGCTGGCGCTCGAGGGGCTGGTCGGGCGGCGGTGCCGGCATCTTCCCGCCGGCGGTTACCACGGCGCGCCGTGCGGCCGCCAGCACCGCGCGCCTCACGCGCCAGCTCTGCCCGCCTCAGGTCGCCACGACCCCCAGGCGGAACGACCCCGGGGCGGCGGTGGGACCGACGCCGGCGCGCGCGATCAGCTGGTCCTCGGCGGGGATGTGGCGCTTGAGCTCCGGCATCACCTCGCTGGCGAAGAGCCGCAGGCTCGACTCGGCGAGATCGTAGGGCATGCCGCCGTAGCTGAAGACGCCGTTGAACGCCTCGGCGCCGGTGCGCTTCTGGATGTCGAGCACCTTCTCGTAGCACTGCTCGGGCGTGCCGTAGATCTGGAGGCCGAGGAAGAACTCCGTCATCGCGTCGACTCCGCCCGGCGTGGACACCCGCTCCTGCACCTCCTTGTAGGCCTCGTAGCCGCGCATCTTCGTCAGATGGTCGCCGACCAGCTCGTAGTGCTTGACGACGGAGCGCCAGTAGGCGCCGATGTAGCGGCGGCCGAGCTCCTCCGCCCGGCCCGGGTCCTCGTCGCAGAACGTCCAGCCTCCGACGATCGGCGGCGGCGCATCCGTGCCGTTCACCTCGCTGTAGACCCTGCGGTAGTCGTTCAGCTCCCTCGCCACCATGTCCCACGGCTTCTGCGGGATGATCAGGAGGCCGATGCCGAGCCCGGCCATGATGACCGAAGACTCGGGCGAGACCGCGGCGGCGTAGGTCCGGCCGCGAAACGACTTGAACGGCCGCGGTCGGAGCTCGCGCCGCTTCTGCTGCACGAAGCGGCCGTCGAACTCGCAATAGCCGCGTTCGAGCCCCTCGAGGATCATCTGCGCCGCCTCGCTGAAGATCGCGCGGCTGTCCTCCTGGTTCACGCCGAACCCTTCGAACTCCACGCGCCCGAGCCCGCGACCGAGGCCGAGGATCAGGCGCCCGTTCGAGATGTGATCGAGCATCACCACCTGCTCGGCCACGCGCAAGGGGCTGTGCCAGGGCAGCACCACCACCATCGAGCCGAGCTGGATTCGTTGCGTGCGCCCGGCGAAGTACGTGAGGTAGAGGAGGACGTCGGGGCACATCGTGTAGTCGGTGAAGTGGTGCTCGACGCCCCACAGCGACTCGAACCCGAGCGGCTCGGCGAGATCGCCGAGGCGCAGCTCGTTCCGGTAGACGTTGCGATCGGTTCGCCCTTCGCCCTCGCCCTGAAAAATGACGCCCATTCCGACGTGCATCTCGCACCCCTTCGCGGCGGCTGTGGGGCCCGCTTCGACCTCGGGCTCGTCTGGCGACACCATAGACCCGGTCTCCGGGAGGCGTCCAGTGTGCGGGGGGCGTCCGCCCGGCTCCGTTGCCCGACCCTCCTCGCCCGCGCACCGCGTCGTCCTCGGGCCGGAGCAGCGCGCGCGACCGTTTGACACTCGCGGGGAAGCGCGGCTAACCGCTGTAGAGAGGCCAGTCTACCGCGTCGAGGCGAGCCATCGTGTCACGATCACCCACCGCATCTCTCCTGCTCGAGCTCTGGGGCTTCATGCGTGTGCGCAAGAAATGGTGGCTCGGGCCGATCGTGCTCGTGCTCGCCCTCTTCGGCGCACTCATCGTGTTCACGCAGGGATCGGCGCTCGCGCCCTTCGTCTACACGCTCTTCTAGGAGTCTGTCCGGGTAATCATGGTGAGCGAGGCGAACGAGCCGGGGAGCGAGAGCGGCAAGCGCAGCGACGACCGACGAGGTGCGGCGCGCGGGACGCGCGCCGGGTGTTGGTCGCCGCAGGAGGGAGGAGCGAGCAACCATCTGGCAGCGCGGCTGCCGCCGCGCTCCCCCGGATCGTTCGCCGCAGCCGCCATGATTACCCGGACAGCCTCCTAAGGCCCATGTCGGGCGCGTCACGCGCGGACCTCCGCCGCTTCGGCCTCACGGTCGGCGGGGCGTTCGCCTTCCTCGCGCTCGTGAGCTGGTGGCGCGGGCACGTGCTGCCGCCGCGCGTGCTCGCCGCCCTGGGGGTGCTGCTCGTGGTGCCGGGACTCGTGGCGCCGAGCGCGCTCGGGCCCGTGCGGCGCGTCTGGCTCGGCGCGGCTGCCCTCCTCGGCGAGGTGAACAGCCGCATCATCCTGAGCGTGCTCTTCTACCTCGTGATCGCACCGATCGGCTTCGTGCTGCGCCACCTGGTGCGCGACCCGCTCGACCGCTCGCTCGCGGACGGGAAGGCGAGCAACTGGATCAAGCGCGAGCGCCAGCCGGTCGACCCGGCGCGCTACGAGCAGCAATTCTGATGGCGGCCATTCTCGGCATCTCGGCCTATTACCACGACTCGGCGGCCTGCCTGGTGCGCGACGGCGAGATCGTGGCCGCGGCGCAGGAGGAGCGCTTCACGCGGAAGAAGCACGATGCCGGCTTTCCGTCGCACGCGGTCGCGTACTGCCTCGGCGCGGGCGGGATCGAGCCCTCCCGGCTCGACTACGTCGGCTTCTACGACAAGCCGCTCCTCAAGTTCGAGCGCCTGCTCGAGAACTACTGCGGCGTGGCGCCGCGCGGGCTGCGCTCGTTTCTCACCGCCATGCCGGTGTGGCTGAAGGAGAAGCTCTTCACGCGCGATCAGATCCGCCGGGCGCTCGGCGGCTACGCCGGCCCGGTGCTGTTCGCCGAGCACCACGAGTCGCACGCGGCGAGCGCCTTCTATCCCTCCCCCTTCGCCGAGGCGGCCGTGCTCACCATGGACGGCGTCGGCGAGTGGGCGACGTCGTCCTACGGCGTCGGGCGGGGCAAGGACCTCGAGCTGCTCGCCGAGCTGCACTACCCGCACTCGCTCGGCATGCTCTACTCGGCCTTCACCTACTACACCGGCTTCAAGGTGAACTCGGGCGAGTACAAGGTGATGGGGCTCGCCCCCTATGGCACGCCGCGCTACGTCGACCTGATCTTCGACAAGCTCGTGCAGCTGAAGGACGACGGCTCCTTCAAGCTGAACCTCGACTACTTCAACTACGTGCACGGGCTCACCATGACCAACGGCGCCTTCGACCGCCTGTTCGCCGGCCCGCCGCGGAAGCCCGAGTCACCCATCACGCAGCGCGAGATGGACGTCGCCGCCTCGGTGCAGGTGGTGACCGAGGAGATCGTGCTCCGCATGGCGCGCCACGTGCAGCGCGAGACGGGCCTCGCGAACCTCTGCCTGGCGGGTGGCGTCGCCCTCAACTGCGTCGCCAACGGCCGGCTTCTGCGCGAGGGGCCGTTCGAGCACCTGTGGATCCAGCCCGCCGCCGGCGACGCCGGCGGTGCGATCGGGGTGGCGCTCGTCGTCGAGCACAAGGTGCTCGGGAACCCGCGACGAAACCCCGCTGGCGCGGGCGACGGGATGAAGGGATCGTATCTCGGCCCCGCTTTCTCCGACGACGAGATCGCGCGCTTCCTCGCCGCGACGGGCGCGGTTGCGGACGAGCTCCCGCTGCCGTCGCTCATCGCGCGGACGGCGGAGCTGCTGGCAGAGGAGAAGGTCGTGGGCTGGCTCCAGGGGCGCATGGAGTTCGGCCCGCGCGCGCTCGGCAACCGGAGCATCCTGGGCGACCCGCGCTCGCCCCGGATGCAGTCGGTCATGAACTTGAAGATCAAGTTCCGCGAGGGCTTCCGTCCCTTCGCGCCGAGCGTCCTGCGCGAGCAGCTGAGCGAGTACTTCGAGCTGGACGTCGACTCGCCCTACATGCTGCTGGTCGCGCCGGTGCGCGCGCCGCATCGCATCCCGATGAGCGCGGAGCAGCAGCGCCTGTTCGGGATCGAGAAGCTCAACGTGCCGCGCTCGAGCATTCCCGCCGTGACGCACGTCGACTACTCGGCGCGCATCCAGACCGTGCACGCGGAGACCAACCCCACCTACCATGCGCTGCTCAGCCGCTTCCACCAGCTCACCGGCTGCCCGGTGCTCGTCAACACGAGCTTCAACGTGCGCGGCGAGCCGATCGTGTGCACGCCGCGGGACGCCTACCGCTGCTTCATGCGGACGGAGATGGACCACCTCGTCCTCGGGCCCTACCTGCTCGACAAGGCGAAGCAGCCGCCGCTCCGCGACGACGTAGACTGGCGGAGCGAGTACCAGCTGGACTAGGAGGGTGACCCGCGGCTGCCGTGCACGGGAGCGGGGGCACCGTCTCCGCTTCGATTCGGCGCCGCTGGACACGGGTCCGGGAGCGACCGACCCGTTCGGCGCCTCATAGGCGCTCCGACGGCGCCCCCGCTCCCGTGCTGCGCCGTTACGGACCGCGGGTTCACCGCGCGCGGCCGCCGTGCTAGGCCGCGGCGACGCCGAGCGCCCGCAGCCGGCGCAGGTTCAAGGCGGCGCAGGGGAGGTCCCACTCGTCGCGCACCTTCGTCACGCCGCGGAAGATGAAGCGACGAAAGCCCATCGCCCGCTTGATCTCCGCGTGCCGACGAAAGACGTGCCGTACGCGCGCGGGCCGAATAGCGCAGCGGGGAGGCGGGGGCGCCGTCGCAGCGCCTATGAGGCG
>Ga0137403_10007401_pt1 | contig 12392 bp, 12 predicted proteins | sample CZOMad2_1_16fung_FD_122057 | JGI IMG/M metagenome (GOLD analysis project Ga0137403, IMG submission 122057) | Vadose zone soil fungal communities from Angelo Coast Range Reserve, California, USA - CZOMad2_1_16fungal (Hybrid Assembly) | ecosystem: Environmental > Terrestrial > Soil > Vadose zone...
GAGCGGAAGGGCATAGCGTATACAGGCTGAGGGCCGCGATTGCTCGCAGCCCTCAACACAAATCGGCGTTACCGGAGATTGAACTCTATCGCGACGGGTTTCCAGAACGAGACGGGCTGCCCGCTCTTCATCGCCGGCTTGAATCTCAATTGATAGGCGGCCTGTATAGCTTGTTCGTCTAATCCGTCGGGGAGCGGCCGCACGACTACGACCCGCTTCACCTGGCCATCATTGCCGATCAGGACGCGCACCAACACGGTCCCCTGAATCTTATTCTTGCGTGCTTCTTCGGTGTAGCGCGGCTGGGGCATATTCAACAGTACCGGCTGCTGGTCGACGCTCGTAGCTGGTGCGCCATTCCCGCCGCCGAGTCTGGGGCCGCCGCCGCCCATATTGAACCCTTCACCTGGACCGACGCCTCGTCCGTTGCCGGGACCCATGCCGCCCCCTGAGCCATCGCCCATGCCGCCGCCCGAACCTGGACCAGCCGAAGGCGGACCCGGTACACCAGTCGGTAGGCCAGTCACAGCGAGGTCGTCGCGCTTGGGCTCCAATCGTGGATCAACCATCACGGTCTCAGGAACAGGCAATGATGGAGGCCTCGGAGTCGGCTCGGGTCGTGGTGCTATCAGCGGAGGCGTAAGAGAAAACTTAGGCAACTGACCTTTGGACGCCGGCGTTGGCGTGTTTCTTCCGCCGCCGCCGCCCCCGCCAGCCTTTTCCTTAGCCTTCGGCTTCTCTATCTCCACGGGCTTGAAGTCCTCGGGGTTAACCCAGTGGATCGCCAATTCGTCCTGCGGAAGTACCTTCGCCTTGGCGTGGATCGACCACAAGATCAAAATCGCCCCGAAGAAACATGCGTATACAACGATGCCGATCGCGAGGCCGAATCGCATAAGCATCTTGCGGCGATGACCGCCTAGACCATCGCCTTTGAAGGCGCTAATGGTGTAACTTTTCGGATTTTCGCGGAACTCGCGACTTGCTTCCAAGAACTCCCTGATCAGCCGAGTAAGTATCGACGGCTGGTTCAGAAATGCGTCTCCGAATAAAACTTTCTCTTGCATTTCCTCTCTCCAGAAACCGAGTGCTGCGCTACGATATTGGCCGCACTGGCTCAGAGGCCACAAGAGGGAACGATCCCTCTAAACATCCTGTTCCTGCGCCGTCTTCAGCAGCGATTGGTTGAGACGGCTTATATATTGTCACTTGGCGCTCCAGCCGGTGTCAAGACTAGACGCTTCAAAACTTTTACGACTCGAGGCTGATCGGCGTTCCCCTTGCTTCAAAAAGAGTGTCAATGACTGCCAATCTCCACTCTTAGAATGAATTCTGGGACTTCAACTTGCACATTTAGTTTGACGATGCGCCGCCTAATCGTTAGTGCTCTCTTCGCAGGCCTGGGATGCCCATCGACCATCGACCTCGTTCTGTGTTTTGCCGCTTCCGCGGAGGAGGGGTGCACAGACTAACTCTATGCCACTTCGGCAACCGAGCGCCAAAACTCAGCAACAAAGCGCAAGACTTTCTCTAATCAGTCTGATTCAATTAAAGGTCGTCTGTTGAAGCGCGGTGACCGTTCAAATCTCTCGAAAGGACCTTATTCATGCCAATTCAAACTCAAAGAACATCGGTTGAGATCGAGGAACCGAAGGGCAGGCTCGGCGTGTTGTTGGTGGGGCTGGGCGCGGTGAGCACAACCTTCATAGCCGGCGTCGAAGCAATCAAGCGCGGCATAGCCGAACCCATCGGCTCGCTCACTCAAATGGGAACCATTCGACTAGGCAAGCGAACGGACAACCGGGTGCCCCTGGTCCGTGACTTCGTGCCCCTGGCATCGATCGAAGATCTGGTATTCGGCGCGTGGGACATATTCGAAGAAGACGCCTACGAGGCGGCGCTTCACGCCGGCGTGCTCGAGCGCGACCTGGTCAACCAACTCAAGTCGGAGCTTCAGTCAGTGAGGCCGATGAAAGCAGTTTTCGACCAGCGTTACGTCAAGCGGCTCAATGGCACCCACGTCAAACAAGGCGCGGACAAGATGCAACTCGCAGAACAGTTGATGGAAGACATCGAGAACTTCAAACGCGCAAACGAGTGCGATCGAATTGTGATGGTCTGGTGCGCCTCGACTGAGATTTTCAAGCAGCCCGGCGAAGAACACGAAGACATCGCGGCATTCGAGCGCGCGATGCGTGAGAACAGCCAGGCAATCGCGCCTTCCATGATCTACGCTTACGCGGCGCTGAAATCGGGAGTGCCCTTCGCCAACGGCGCGCCTAACCTTACTGTCGATGTCCCCGCTTTGACGAAGCTGGCCGTTGAACAGGGACTCCCGGTGTGTGGCAAAGACTTCAAGACCGGGCAGACTCTGATGAAGACAATCATCGCGCCCGGTCTGAAGTCTCGACTGCTTGGGCTTCACGGCTGGTTTTCGACCAACATCCTCGGCAACCGTGACGGCGAAGTGCTTGACGATCCCGAATCATTCAAGACCAAAGAGGAGTCGAAGCTCTCGGTCCTCGAATACATTCTCCAACCTGAGGTCTACCCGACGCTCTACAAAGACTTCAGCCACATAGTTCGGATCAACTATTATCCGCCCCGTGGCGACAATAAAGAGGGTTGGGACAACATTGATATCTTCGGCTGGCTGGGTTATCCGATGCAGATCAAGATCGACTTTCTGTGCCGCGACTCGATACTCGCCGCGCCGATCGTGCTCGACCTTGCGCTGTTCATGGATCTGGCGAAGCGCGCGGGCATGCGCGGCGTCCAGGAATGGCTGTCGTTTTATTTCAAGAGTCCAATGACCGCGCCCGGTTTGTATCCCGAGCACGATCTCTTTATCCAGTTGATGAAGCTCAAAAACACGCTTCGCCATATGAGAGGCGAAGAACTAATCACCCACCTCGGGCTCGAGTACTACGATTAAGTAACCACAGAGTCTATGCGCCCTCAAAAACTACGAACACGAGGACGCCTCTGAAGAATAAGTCGGGGCCGCCGATCGTGCTGATCGGCGGCCATCATTATTAGTTTCGATTTCGTTTTGCGAGCTAGGCTGGCTGCGCGGCGGTTTTGCGCCTGGAAGCAACTGCTATTGCGATTCCTCCAAGCAGCATACCGGTTATCATTGTGAACGCTATCCACATGATCATTTGGGGCACAACGGCCAGCTCGAAGTATTTCGTCCAGAACGGTGCGTCCTGGGGAAAATTAGGAGGAACCGCATCGTAGTGCGTGTGCCAGTTCCCACGCATTGCGAAATACATCACGATGACGACCGGTATTCTCGCCGCGTAAGCGTATGCAAGAAGCACTTTGCCTAGTGGCTTCCATCCCAGAAAGGGAATCACCACGCCGGCCGCGACGAGCAATAACCCGATGAGGATCTTACCCGGGAATTCCGCTTTGGAAGCGAATCCGACATACCCGCCTAGAATTGTGACCACTAATCCGCCAAAGGCAAAGCCAATTATTCGCAGCGCTCCGGGTGGATCCTCACCCACTCGCACCAGCTTCAGCGCGAAGTAGACGCCGAAGATCGGCGCAAGCCACGCAATCCCTATGATTGAGCCCTGCCCACCTGCGTCGGGGTTGAACAACCTGGTTGGCCAATGCTGAAGCTCTCCAATGAGTCGCAACAGTGTTACACCGAGCGTGACTAAGCTTGGGATAAAGATTAGTTGGGGAATGCTGATTCGGGAGCCTGATGTGTCAGTCATGAGCTTTCTCCTTAGAACCGGCGGTTTGAGTGCGTCAGAGCAGGCGCTCACAAAGTCGCCGGTGTAGCGAGCCGCTAAGCCTGAGCGGTGCGGGTTTGTTTGCCGCGGTTTGTAACCGCGACTGCGATACCGGCGAACAACGTTCCCACAACCACCGTGAATGCGATCCAAACAACCAATTGCGGCATCGCGCCGATGAGCAGGAACTTGGTGAACCACGGAACGCCCTCAGGGAATCCGGGCGGTGGACCGTCGTAATGAGTTCCCCACGCGCCACGGATCGCGAAGAACATGATGATGGTCACAGGAATTCTCGCTGCAAAGCCATAAGCCAATAGCGCCTTGAACAATGCGGGCCACGCTGCGCGCTGTAGCACGATCGCCGCGATGGAAGCGATGCCAATTATGGTCTGCGCCAACAGCAGTCCCGGCTTCGATAACGCGAACGCCATCGCGAATCCAATTACGAGCACGGCAATGCCAAGCAGCGCGAACGAAATCACCCGTCCGTTGCTGGACGGACCGTCACCCGCGGCTGTCAGCTTTACCCCGAAATATGCTCCGAAGATCAGCACGAGCCAGACAATGCCGATCGGCGCCGCCCCGCCGCCCGGATCGGGGTTAAACCAAACCTTTGACCAACCCTGCCTCTCTCCGATCAATCGTATGATGGTGACCGCAAGCGTGATCAACGCTGGAATAGCGATGAGTTGCAATGTACTTACGCGTGAGTCTGGGCTTTTTCCTGCCATATCGTCTCCTCCAATGAGATTTAGCCTTGAATGTCGAGCTACTCTCTCGAGAGATGGTGACTCCGCGTCGCACCATTTCCTCGGTCTCTGGTGCTTCGTCCACGATGCGCGCGATGTCACGGCCTCGGATTCAAACTGCGGCTATCGTATATCACAACCGAAATCCGCGAACAATCAAGTTTGAGGTGCGTCCCTGTGTTTTTGAGCTGCGCTGGTTGCACCTGAATTCGGGCGAATGCTAGTATCGAGGCTCATCAGACGAATGAAGGTCTGCACGTTGGTTGAGCGGAGGATGCCACCGAAAATGAAAGGAACGCGCCGGGCGAAGATAACCGCGTTGGGCCGCTATGTGCCGCCGAAGGTCGTGACTAACCACGACCTCGCAAAGCGAGTCGACACAAATCACGATTGGGTCGTCTCGCGAACGGGTATCGTCGAGCGACACTGGGTCGAGCCCGGGACGCCAACCTCGGAGCTGGCGGCGCAGGCGGTCGGAGATCTCCTCAAGAATAGAGGAATCGAGGCCGACCAGATAGAGCTCATAGTAGTAGCCACGGTTACACCCGACATGCTCTTCCCTGCGACCGCTTGCATTGTGCAAAACAAAGTGCGAGCGACGCGCGCGTGGGGGTTCGACCTTTCCGCTGCCTGCTCGGGCTTTCTTTATGCCCTGACAGTCGGCGCGCAGTTTGTCGAGTCGGGGGCGCACGACAAGGTTGTTGTCGTCGGCGCGGACGTGATGTCGTCGATCACAAATCCCGACGACCGGTCAACGTGCGTGTTGTTCGGCGACGCCGCGGGCGCCGTGCTGCTCGAACCGAGCGAGGATGAGGAATTCGGAATCCTCGACTACCTTCACGAAGTGGATGGGTCGGGCGGCGACTTTCTCTATATGCCCGCTGGCGGGAGCCTCCACCCTGCTTCGCACGAAACGGTTGATAAAAAGATGCATTACGTCCATCAGGTGGGCCAGCCGGTATTCAAGTACGCCGTGCGCAAGATGGGCGAGATCAGCCGCGGAATCCTGCAGCGCAATGGACTCCAAAACACCGACCTTGACCTTTTTATCGCGCATCAAGCCAACCTGCGCATCATCAACGCGGCCGCGGAAAAACTTGGTCTCGATGACAGCAAGGTGGTCCGGAACATCAACAAGTTCGGAAACACTACGGCTGCCACGATCCCGCTCGCAATTGGAGACGCGATCGATGACGGCAGGTTGAAGAAAGGTAAGCTCGTAGTGTTCGCGGCGGTAGGTGCAGGCTATACCGTCGGTTCGGTCCTTTCGCGGTGGGCGTATTGAGATGGCAAGAAGATTCCAGGAATAACACAACGGCGCGGGTAAGAATAATGAGCCGCGCCGACTGTTTTTCGGTCGAGCGTGCTCGAGCACTCAATAGCTGTGCGATGATGGGCCGCTTGCAGAAACCGGGGACCCCACGACTTCCTTGATGATCTTTACGCCCACGCTTGCCCCGATGCGCGTTGCGCCTGCTCGTATCATCTCTTGCGCCTGTTTCAAGTCACGAACCCCACCCGAAGCCTTCACACCCATCTGGCCGCCGACTGCGCGGCGCATTAAAGCGACATCCGCAGCCGTAGCTCCTCCTGTGCTGAACCCGGTCGAGGTTTTTACGAAATCTGCCCCCGCTTCTTTCGCAATCAAACACGCGCTTACTTTCTCGTCATCCGTCAGCAAGGCCGTTTCAATTATCACCTTGCAGATGAATCCAACCTCGTGAGCAACTTCGACAATCCCCCTGATGTCTCGCGACACGAGGTCATGATCGCCGGATTTCAGGGCGCCGACGTTGATTACCATATCGAGCTCGCTCGCACCATCGAAAATCGCGCGCCTCGCTTCGTAGGATTTCGTGTCCGGCGCGTTCGCACCCAGCGGAAAGCCGATTACCGTGCAAACCTTCACACCGCTTCCACGCAAAGCGCAAGCCGCCTCGCGCACCCAGATAGGGTTGATGCAGACCGAAGCGAACCCGTAGCGCACGCCTTCTTCGCACACCTTCAATATCTCGTCGCGAGTTGCATCCGCCTTTAGCAAGGTGTGATCGATATAACGCGCGACTTCGCGAGCAGCTTCGCTCTCCGCTCCAGTGAGGCCGAACCGCACACCCCCCTCGTCGATCAACGAATGCATGCGATCGGGGCATTTCACAAAGCACTGGTCGTGGTTCAAGCGGCACTCGGTCGTGGGCGAGGCGCCTAGCCGGGACAGAATAACGTCGGTGATTTGTGAAACTAGATCTTCGATGTTCGGATCATCTGCCATAGGACAGTTGCGCTCCGATAAAATTCGTGTGCGATCCGTTGCCTCGGCCAGAGGACCATCCTGATGATCGACGTGCTACCCTAGACCCTGCTGAACCTCATTAGCCTGTGGCGCTCTCGACCGGGCGGCTGCGCGAGCCTTCAGCAGTTCCAATAACTGGTAAGGCACATCCAGGTCACCGAGCCCGGTCACTATGCTGATATCGGGCTTGTAACTTCCGTGAAAATCGCTCCCGCCGGTGACCAACAACCCGTGACGGGCCGCAATCTCTGCATAGCTGGCGCGTTCCGACACGCTGTGCCGGCTATAGACAGCTTCTACGCCATCCAGCCCCAAGGCGGCCAGTTCACCAACAAGCTCGTCCACTTCTTCGTAAGATGGAAGCTTCAACTGATAAGGATGTGCCAGAACGGCAACTCCACCCGCCTCATGGATCAGCGCGATTGACTCCGCCGGCGACAGCCGCGCCTTTGCGACGTAGGCTGCCGCGTCCTTCTTCAAGAACCGATCGAACGCCTCTTGAATGCTTGTGACATAGCCTTTCTCGATCATCAATCGCGCAAAGTGTGGTCTGCCGACGACCTGGTTTCGAGCCAACTGAACAACTTCATCGTAGCTGATGTCAAATCCCAGCGAGCGCAACCGGTCCGCGATCTGTGGATTTCTTTCCGCACGCGCTTTCTTCAGCTCCTCGAGTTTCGCTTCGAGCGTGACCGACTCGTGGTCAATGCAATAACCGAGTACGTGCATCGTTCCGGGCGAATACTCTGCGCTGATCTCAATCCCCGCAACGAATTCGATCCCGAAACGCTTCGCTGCGATTCGCGCTTCAACGATCGCGGCAACCGTATCGTGATCGGTGACCGCCACGGCGCGAGCTCGCTTCGCGCTGGCCAACGCGATCAACTCTTCAGGAGTCGCGCTGCCATCCGAATATGTCGTATGAGTGTGTAAATCGACGGTGTCTGCTGACATCGCTCACGATATTATCTGCCGCTGACGATCTCAGTCAATTGATTCGATGCTCGCCTGCGACGACCGCGAAACTCGCGGCTGGAGCCGGTTTCGTGCCAGTGTCACAGAATAGGCTCCCAGAGCCAGTTTCAAGGAGCCAGCCACACAACTGGCTCTGGGAGCCAATTACGTCCTCGTCACAATTCGAAAAGTTACGCAGTTTCATTCGTGAAGCGCTCCGCGAAGAAATGGAGCGCACACATACACACAGTCAAAAGTGCGGTCTTGAAACTGGCTCTGGCAGCCACTTTCAAGGATCGGATCAGCATTCGCGGTTTTAGTCTGCTTCTCTGCAAAAAAAAACGTTGACAAGAATCTGTTATGCAAATATATACAACAATATGTTGTATAACATTTACGTTAGTACACAAGAGTAGCAACGCTACAGTATCTTGTGTGCGAGGTAAAAACTTAACGAAAGGAGAAGCACAATATGGCAACTGCAAAGAAAGGCGGCGCTAAGAAGAAAGCCGCTCCGAAAAAAGCGGCTAAGAAGGGTGCAAAGAAGAGATAGTATATCGCCGCTACGCAAAACGGGGGTTCTCTGTGTGAGAACGCGGGGATGGGTGACCATCCCCTTTTTCTTTCTGCGCGATTATTCTCCCTCACTTTCGTGAACTCATCCCGCCGCTGGTGTAAACTGATCGTGTTATGCCCATCGAAAGAGACGAGCGCCCCTGGGGCATGTACGAAGTGCTCGCGGAAGGCGACGGCTACAAGGTGAAGCGCATCGAAGTGACCCCTGGTCACCGCCTTAGCCTTCAGATGCATCAGAGCCGTAGCGAACACTGGGTCATCGTCACCGGCGAAGCGATGGTCACATTGGGCGAACGCGAGATTCGGTTGCGCGCGAACGAGGATGCGCTCATTCCGCCGCGGACCAAACACAGAGTCGCAAATCCCGGAACAAGCCCATTGGTTTTTATCGAGGTCCAGTGTGGAGCTTACCTTGGTGAGGACGACATCACGCGATTCGAGGATGACTACAACAGGGGCGCCAAACCTGATAGCGCGTAGCGGCTGACGTGAATTTCCTTCTTTAGACCTGAACCTCTAACTTCACCGATGAGCTGCGGTCACGTTTGATTTCCTCGCGATGGTAGAGGTCGGGCTCGCCTTCGGGGCGCGTGTGCCATCGCTTATGGAGCCACAGCCACTGACCTGGATATCGCCGGGCGCACTCCTCAATCACCTTTGTGAATCGCGCTGTATTGAGCTGGACTTCCTCTTTGAAGTCGCCCGTTCGAATCAATGGTATCTCAGGCTCGAAGCGAAGACGGTGTTTCCTCAACCGCTCGTCCCAGATCAGAAAACCCGGAACGACCGGCGCGTCGGCCCTTAGCGCAAACACTGCGAGTCCGGTGGTAGAACAAGCCGGCATGCCGAAGAAGTCGCAGAAGACACCTTGATCCGGCAGCGTGTTTACGTCGATCAACAAACCCACATCCTGTCCGCGTCTCAAGATTTCAAGCACGGGCTTCACCGCCCTGTTCTTGTTTATCGTGCGGTTGCCTGAGAGCTCGCGGTAGCGACTGATCAGTCGATCCAGAAGCGGATTGTCAAGCGGCCGAACCAGGAAGCTCAGCGGATGGCCATACACGCCGTGAGCAAACGCGCACAACTCCCATGCTCCAACGTGGCCGGTCAGCATCAGCACCCCTCGCCCGCGTTCAGAGGCATGCTTGTAATGCTCGAGCCCATCATACTCCACGAGCTGCGATATGTTTTGCCGTGTTATCTTTGGGAATTGCGAGAACTCGCCCAGCAGCCTGCCGAGACTCATGAAAATGTCTCTGACGATGACACGTCGCTGACCGGGATCGAGTTCTGGCATAGCAAGCGCGAGGTTTCTATACCCCACTCGCCTCAGCCTGCCGTGCAAATGGTAGGCGGCCCTTGCGATCAGTTTGCCCGCGACGATCGCACCTTCGCGGGGCAGGACCCCGAGCAGCTTTAGCAGCAACCAGGCGGGGACAAATTCAAGCAAATTGCGAAGCGCTCTTCTCTTACCGGCAGGCACGCCGTCAAACTAGCACGGCACTCGGAGCGTGTCAATTTGACGGGTCCTGAAGTGACGGGTCCTGAAGGGTCCTGAGCGCCCCGTCGATTATTGCGTTTATTTGTGATCGCGAACACAAGTCCTCCGCTGGGGCCTTGCAATCAATCTCGACTCATCGATAAAGACGTTTACTCTTGTGCCCCATGCCCGCCTGGGGTATTCTCTCGGCAGCCTGCCCCTTTCCTGACTCTCATTAAGCGAATCAAGTTGGAGCGACGGTTATGAGAAGCGTTCTTCATCAACTCAGCTATGCGCTCATGCTCACTATGCTGCTGTGGCTCACTGCAGCTGCGGCTCAACAGCCGGCTACCGGAAGGCAGAGGGCGCCAAGACTCACTACCGATGATGTCCGGCCTCCCGCGGCGCAGCAGTCCGCGGAGTCAAAAGAAGTCGCGGCAAAGCCCGAAGCCGCGGGCAAGGCGGACCCGGCAGAGCCAAAGGCCGGACAACCCAAAGCTACCGAGGTCAAGGTTAGCGTTGAAGAGTCTTCGTGGCGAGAAAGCGTTGGGAAAGCGCGCACCCGAGCGAAAGAACTGGAGCGCGCCGCCGATGAGGCCGAGCTTCGAATCACCGCGCTGCGAAACGATCTCGGTACGTCGGGCCAGAGCACCAGGTTTCGGAACGATACAGCCGCTGAACTTGGCCAGGCCGGACAGCGACTGACAGAGCTCCGAGCCCAGGCTCGCATCGCTGCCGATGACGCCGCGCAACTAATTGAGTACGGCAAGACAAAGGGATTCACCGAATCCGAAGGGCCCAAGCCGACCGCTGAAGAAGGAAAACCGAACGAGGAGTACTATCGCACACAATTTACCAAACTGACCGAGGCGCTCGAGAACGCCCAGCGCCGGGTTCAACTATACGACAATCGCGTCCGCGACTTGAATCAGCAGATTTCGGCAAACAGCGGTGGCAAAGATAAGAACGGTCGCGGTACCGGCGGCGACAGCTTTTATGGCGTTCAGCTCCAGAAGGACCGCGAAGAAGCGCAGCAAAAGCTGGAAGAGGCTCGCGCGGCACAGACGCAAGCCCAAACCGCCCTCGATGCTCTCATGGAGGAAGCCCGGCGAGCAGGCGTGCCAGCTGGCTTGTTTAGATAAGTGAAGAAGCCTTATGTCGACGGCGGAGATACTCCTCGTAGAAGACAAAGACAGTCTGAGACAAATGTTGCGCCTCACGCTTCAGAACGCCGGCCACACGGTCGATGAAGCTCGCGATGGCGCCGAGGCGCGGCGCATGCTCAACGACATCCGCTATAATCTCGTTCGCGCCCATCTGAAAATGCCCACTTTCGCCGGACGGCGAGTCGCTCATCTACGCCAGCCGTGCCACAGGCAACTGGGACATTTACATGCAGCAGGTGGGTGATAGAAATTCCACCAATCTAACAAAAGATTCTCGCGCGGATGACACGCAGCCTGCCTTTTCGCCGGACGGACAGCGTATCGCTTTTCGATCTGACCGTGAGGGTGGCGGCATCTTCACGATGGCGGTTACAGGTGAATCTGTGACTCGCCTTTCAGACTTTGGCTACAGCCCGTCATGGTCTCCTGAGGGCGAGCAGATTTTCTTTGGTACCGAAAAAATCCCACAACTCTCAACCCGGCCGAGCAAGAGTCAGCTCTGGACGATCAATGTCAAGACCAATGAGCGGCGATTAATCAGCGAAGGCGACGCCTTGCAGCCCATTTGTTCTCCTCATCGACAGCGAATTGCTTACTGGAGCCGACCAAGCAAGGCCGGACAACGAGAACGCATCTGGACAATACCTGCCGATGGAGGTGAAGCCATTGCGATCACCAACGGCACGACGACAGATTTGAACCCGGTGTGGTCACCTGATGGTCGGTATCTGTACTTTTCCAGCAGTCGCGGGGGTAGCACTAATGTTTGGCGTGTGGCCATAGATGAGAAATCGGGAACAGTTTTAGGAGAACCTGAAGCGGTCACAACAATCGGCGCGGCAACGTCGGCCCTGCACCTTAGTTTTTCCGGTGACGGACGGCGGCTCGCTTATATTGCGCAGGAAGTGATCAGGAATCTTAGAAAAGTGACATTCGACCCTTCCACAGGAAAGGCTGCCAGCGAGCCGTCCTCCGTTACAAGGGGCTCGATGCAGCTATGGTTTCCTGACGCATCGCCCGATGGCGAATGGCTGACTGCTGCTTCCAGGGGGCAGCAGCGGCACATCTTCATAATGCGCACTGACGGCAGCGATCTGCGGGATCTCACTGACGATGAGTACCCCCATGACGGGTGGCCACGCTGGTCACCAGACGGCAAACGGATCGTTTTCACTTCCAGGCGCAGCGGCAACTATGAGCTTTGGATTATTAACCGCGACGGCAGCGGACTGCAGCAACTCACGCAATCGTCTGGTGGCCATTACTCCCCCTGGTCTCGCGATGGCCGCATGATTGCTTACTCAATTCACACGCCTAAGAACGATTGTGTCATTGTCCAGCCTGATAAATCGTGGTCCGAGCAGAGACTCGAGTATCTGCCTCCGCTCAGTGATCCGAGTCTTTCTTTTGAAGGCTGGTCATGGTCTC
>Ga0137403_10007402_pt1 | contig 12391 bp, 6 predicted proteins | sample CZOMad2_1_16fung_FD_122057 | JGI IMG/M metagenome (GOLD analysis project Ga0137403, IMG submission 122057) | Vadose zone soil fungal communities from Angelo Coast Range Reserve, California, USA - CZOMad2_1_16fungal (Hybrid Assembly) | ecosystem: Environmental > Terrestrial > Soil > Vadose zone...
TCCGCCCTTCCAGTACATCTGCGCAGGTGTAACGGATGTCCTGATACATGGTGTAACGTTTGTCCTGAGACAGAAGAGCATTGCCGTGCCCGTCCCAGTGCCCGTCCCCGCCCCAGCCTAGAACTACTGGTCACAACTCTTACGACACATCGCCCTCCCCTCTCTATTGACCATCGCGTAAACCTCTGGTATATTAGCCTCTGATAACTAAGCTAGCCGCCAGTGCGGAGGACCTGGAGCAAGCATCCATGTCCGCCCGCGACCACCCCAACCCGCCAGCCCCCTCTTCTTCAAGAATCCTCCCGTGCGCTGCGATCACCGAACCGCGTTCTTGCTGCACTCTTTTTTACGCCGATCTGCGAGGGGTGCACTGTGTTGCAAAAGAGCGAAGCGCATCCCCTTATTGTTCTATCGTTTACGCACTCTTTGCAAAAACACCGGGGGTGTCACCCAGAGCGTTTCTTCAACTCTCCAACTTTGCCCTCTTCAACGGTAACTCCTTTAGACGCAACACTTACAGCCGATCTCCGTGTCGGGTTTCAGGGTTTGTACTTACAAACCCTGACCGAACAACCGACCGAAATCAGCCGAAATCGTCCGCCGGCAAGCCCTTTAGATGCAACACTTACAGACTTCGCGCCCGTAACTCCTTTATCGGCAACACTTACAAAAAACGCGGGGGGCTGGGTGACGTCATGTTCGTGAGAATTCCCCACCGTTCGCAATTGAGTTGCCCATCCCGGGTTTCCGGGCATTGGTCCTCAACTCGCTACCTCCTTACTTCATTATTTCTTCTTCCCCGGCTACAATCCCTCGGCTGCGTTGCCCGCACCATGTGCATTCTTCGCCATGCGAAGGGAGATTTCCGAATGAGTGATCGTTTGCCAAGTTCCTGTCTTAACCGTTGTATAGGTCTAGCTGCGGCAACTCTGCTCGTCGCGCTCCTGCACTCCGCTGCGCCGGCCCAGGCCCAGCAGCGCCGCGATCGCGAGCCCAATTCCGTCTACGCTGCGCGCCGCGCCGCCCTTGCCGCACAGATCGATGGTCCGATCGTCCTCTGGGGTTTCACCGGCAGGGAAGAATCCTCCCATTCCTACCTCTTCGCTCAGGAAGACAACTTCTATTACCTCACTGGGCACAACGAAGAAGGTGCTGGCCTGATCCTCCTTCCCGCAAAAACGGACGCGCCATCCACTTCAGCCGGCGGTCCGCGCGAGATTTTCTTCCTCCCGCCGAAAAATCCTGCGACGGAAAAATGGAATGGCACTCGCATGTCGCCCGCCGATCCCGGCATCGAAGCGCGCACCGGCTTCCCACTCGTCAAGCCGTTCAGCGAAATGCGCGCTACTGTCGAGAATCTGGCCAAAACCTACGCGAATATTTTCACCATCCTGCCGTATGAAAAAGAAAACGGCGGCTATCCCCACGAAAAAGCCGTTGTCGATTGGCTTCAACTGGTCGCGGCGCAAGCCAAGCTGAAAGACATCCGTGGACCAATCGAAGCCGCTCGCCGCATCAAGTCGCTTGGCGAAATCAACTTCCTGCGTACCGCCGTCGATCTCTCCGACCAAGCGCACATCGCCGCCATGAAAATGATGCGTCCCGGTGTGTGGGAGTATCAGGTCGCCGCGAAAATGGCCTACGTCCACGCCGTGGGCGGCGCGGAATCGGAAGGTTACGCTCCCATCGTCGGCGCTGGACCGAATTCCACCGCGCTGCATTACGATATACTCGATCGCAAAATCCAGGACGGCGACATCGTTGTCCTTGACGTCGGCGCGCAATATTCCGGCTACTCCGCGGATATCACCCGTACCCTGCCAGCCAACGGCAAGTTCAGCCCGCGGCAGCGCGAAATCTATGAAATCGTTCTCGGCGCGCAAAATGCTGCCCTCGCGGCCATGAAGCCGGGCATGAGTATGTGCCCCAAGGGCGACAACAGCCTCGACAAAATCTCCCGTGACTACATCAATTCTCACGGCAAGGACCTGCACGGCAAATCGCTCGGCCAGTACTATATTCACGGTCTCGGCCACAACATTGGCCTGGACGTGCACGATCCCGGAGGAGCCTGCAATCTTTCCCCCGGACAAGTCGTAACCGTCGAGCCAGGCATCTATATCCCGGAAGAAAATCTCGGCGTGCGCATCGAAGACGACGTCCTGATCACTGAAACCGGCTACAAACTGCTCAGCGAAAAGCTCCCTCGCGACCCTGACGAAATCGAAAAAATCATGGCCGAAGGCGCGAAAGAACGCGGCCGCGAAAAGAAAGGCGACAATTGACCGGGGCGAACAGCCCCATCTATACTGGTTATTCGCGTTGACCACGAAATCCGGCCGGCGCGCCTCGCGTGATTCCGTGCCCGTCCCATTGGCGGAATTTCCGAAATCAACCTAAAGGCTCTTTGAGCGAATATGAGCAGCGTTAAAGCGACACAACTCCGCCCCGGCATGGTCATCCAGCATGAAGGCCAGCTTTTCACCATCTTCAGCGTCGATCACCGCACCCCCGGCAACAAACGCGGCTCGATGCAAACCCGCATGAAGAGCCTGCGAACCGGAGCCATCATCGATTACCGCTTCCGCGCCGAAGAGTTCGTTGACCGCGCTATTCTCGATGAAGTCGAATTCGAGTATCTGTACAACGAAGGCGATGAATTCCACTTCATGAACTCCGAAACCTTCGAGCAAATGCAAATGACCCGCGAAGAGCTGGGCGAGACGGTGTATTACCTCATTCCGAATACCATCGTAAAAATCGAATTCTTCGAGGAAAAAGCCATCGGAGTCGACCTCCCGGACACGATGGATTTGAAAGTCACTTCGACGGAGCCTACGCTGCAGAAAGCCACGGCCAGTTCGGTCATGAAACCAGCTACGCTGGAAACCGGCTTGGTAGTGAACGTTCCGCCGTTCGTAAACGAAGGCGACAAGATCCGGGTCGATACTTCAGAAGCCCGCTACGTGCAGCGCGTCGAGTAGTCTGGCGGGCAGCCCGGCTTCAGCCCGTTGCGTGAGCGGAGTGCCCAGCGAGATTGAGTATTAGAAATTAATTTTGCGCCGAAGTTGCGTTTGCTGTTAGAGTTGCAGCAAGTTTCCGCCTCCGCAGCTGAGCTCAGCGCAAACTGAATTCAGAAGAGGCAAAGAAAAGCCCCGAGCAATCGGGGCTTTTCCATTTTTGTTCGGTTCTTTGGCGAGTTCGTTCGCGAAATGTTTTTCTGTGTTTCCGCGAGGCATCGCGAGAGCTGTCCTCGCAGACTTCCCGCGCTACGCTTTACTCGCGGCAGACTTTTCGCCGGCAGGATGCGCGCCGAACACGCGGTCGAAAATCGCATCCACGAATCTCAATTGCCGCTGCAGATCGAAAGTGCGTCCTAGCGCCTGCGCGTCCAGGAATTTGGCGACGCGCGCATCGGCAAAAACGCGGTCGCGGAAACTGGTGTCGCTTTCCCACGCGGCCATGGCATTTTCCTGTACTGCTTTATAGGCATCGTCGCGTGGCATGCCCTTTTCGACGAGGTCTTGCAGCAACTGGCCTGAATACACGAGCCCGTGGGTTGATTCGAGATTCTTCAGCATGCGCCCTGGAAACACGCGCATTTCGCCGACGATGGTGGTCATTTTCGCCAGCATGTAATCGACGAGAATCGTCGAGTCCGGGAGAATGACGCGCTCGACGGAACTGTGCGAAATATCGCGTTCGTGCCAGAGTCCGACGTTTTCGAACGCGGCCATCATGTTGGAACGCACCAGGCGCGCTAGGCCGCAGACTTGTTCGCAGGTGACGGGATTGCGTTTGTGCGGCATGGCGGAACTGCCGCGCTGTTCGCCGCTGAAAGGCTCTTCGGCTTCGCGGACTTCGGTGCGTTGCAGGTGGCGAATTTCCAGGGCGATCTTCTCGAGTGTGGCCGCAACGAGCGCCAGCGCGCTTAAGAATTGTGCGTGGCGATCGCGCTGAATCACTTGCGATGCGACTGGCGCAACGGTCAGACCGAGGCGCCGGCAGATACGCTCTTCCATCTCTGGGCCGAGGTGCGAGGCGTTGCCGACGGCGCCGGAGATTTTTCCGATGGCCATTTGCTTTGCCGCGTCGCGAAATCGGGCGATATTGCGTTGATTTTCCGCGAACCAGTTAGCGATTTTCAATCCAAAGGTGATGGGTTCCGCGTGAATGCCGTGGGTGCGGCCAATTTGCGGGGTTTGGCGATAGCGGTGCGCTTGCAGGTCCAACGTTTCGCCAAAGATGACCAGGGCGCGTTCGATGATTTGGGAAGCGTGGCGGATTTGCAGGGCTTGCGCGGTGTCGACCACATCGTTCGAAGTCATCCCATAATGCAGCCAGCGCGCGGCGGCGGGATCGCCGATGGACTCGCCAACGGCCATGGTGAACGCTATGACGTCATGCTTTACGCGTGATTCGATTTCGAGGATTTTGACGGCGTCGACTTGGGCGCGCTCGCGGATCTTGACGGCCGCTTCCTTCGGAACCAGTCCGGCTTCGGCCAGAGTTTCCGTGGCAGCGAGTTCGACCTCGAGCCATTTGGCGAACTTGTTGGCGTCGCTCCAAACAGCGCCCATTTCTTTCCGGGTGTAGCGAGAAATCAAAGAAATCTCCCAGCGGTGCTCGCACGCATTCGGTAATTCCATGATACCGCAGAACGGCGAGGAGGCATGCCGGGAGCGGAGTACTCACGTAGATTCGAGCGTTGGCGGGTCTGGGTGCAGCATGCTGCGCCCCCAGGTGAGGAGCGGGTCGGCTCATTTCGAGGTGTCCGGTTGCGGGACGGGCGGTGCCCGGGACGGACAGTTGGCTGAGCGGGATAGAGGCAGCGGCAACCTGCAATGGCTTGCGGTGCAAGGATTTAACAGACAGGACTGGGCGGTACGGGAAATGCTGGGGAAGGCGGGTAGTAGATTGTCTACAGCCGTAGATGTAGATAGACTACAGCCCAGGAACAAGACTTTTGGGTGGGGAGATTCGTCAGAATGAAAGAAATGAAAGGGCGGTATCAGAACCGGATCGAGCTTTTGCAAGGGACACTGGATTTGCTGATTTTGCAGACGCTGCAGTGGGGCATGCAGCACGGGTATGGAATCAGCGTGGCGATACGCGCGCGGTCTGGCGAGATTTTGCAGGTGGATACGGGGTCGTTGTATCCGGCGCTGCATCGTCTGGAAAAACAGAAGTGGATCGCTTCGGAGTGGAAGAACTCGGAAAACAACCAGCGAGCGAAGTATTACCGGCTGACGGCGCGAGGAAAGAAGCAACTGGTCCGCGAGCTTTCGAGGTGGGAGCAACTGCAGGGAGCGATTGCGGGAGTGTTGAAGGTGGAATGAAGCGAAGTAACGACACTATGGCGCAATAAAAAAGAACTGGGATTCGGAATCGGTCGAGCACAAGCGTTGAGGTGAAGCGTGACTTGGTGGACGAGGAAGCGCAGAGAGGAAGAGCTTGAGGAGGAAGTGCACAGCCATTTGGAGATGGCGGCGCGGGCACGTTCGGAACAGGGCGAGCGGGCCGAGGAGGCACGGGCTGGGGCGCTGCGGGAATTTGGGAATGTCGGGCTGGTGACGGAAACGGTGCGGGATGCGTGGGGTTGGAGGTGGCTGAAGGATTTAATGGAAGATGCGCGGTACGGTCTGCGGATGGTGCGGAAGACGCCGCTGATGTCGGCGATCATCATCGCGGTGGTGGCGATCAGCATTGGTTCGGGGACGACGATGTACAGCTTAATCGATGCGTGCTTGCGGCAGAGCATACCGTATCCGGTGGTGGACCGCTGGGTAGTGGTGCGCGCGTACTTGCCGGAAAAGAAGACGTTCGCGAATTATCTATCGATACCGGAAATCGCGGAAGTCAAGCAGATGGGCGAGGTGTTTGAAGAAGTCGGAGCGATCCACGGCGAGAGTATGACGCTGTCCGGAGGCGAAGACCCGGAACGTTTGCTGACGACGCATGTGACAGCGAACGCGGTGACGATGACGGGAGTTCTTCCGATCCTGGGGCGAACGTTCCGGGCGGATGAGGACCGGCCGGGAGGTCCGCCGGTTACGCTGCTGAGCTACGAGCTATGGCAACGCCGGTTTGCGGGCGATGCCGGCATTTTGGGGCAAACGATACAGCTCAACAATATCGCGCACACGGTCATCGGTGTGATGCCGCCGCACTTTGGACTGTGGGGCGGCGAACTGTGGGTGCCGTTGCAACTGAACTGGGCGAACACCGACCGGACGGAGCGAAACAACTGGATCGTGGCAGTGCTGCGCAAACAGGTGAATGCGCCGCAAGCGGATGCCAGACTGCGAATCCTTTCGAAACAACTGGAGCAGCAATACGGGACTTCGGCGCCGGAGTATCACCAGTGGGAACTTCGCGTGTGGAACATCTATGAAGCGGTGATCGGAGGAGTGAGGCCGGCGCTGGTGGCACTTTCCGGAGCGGTGAGTTTGCTAGTGCTGATCGGGTGCGCGAACGTGGCGACATTGCTGCTGTCGCGCATGACGGCGCGGTTCCGAGAGATGACGATTCGCATGGCGCTGGGAGCGGGGCGCGGACGAATTCTGCGGCAGATGCTGACGGAGAGTTTGCTGCTTGCGGGTATCGGGGGAGCGTGCGGAGTTTTGCTGTCGCTGGGCTGTCTTCCAGTGCTGGTGCATTTGATTCCACGAGAATACCTAACGGCGCCACCGGAGCTGATTCGCGTGAACGGGCTGGCGCTGGGCGTCGCGCTGGGGCTGTCTGTGGCGATGGGAGTGTTTTTCGGGCTAGCGCCGGCGTTACAGATGTCGCGGCGGGACTTTGCAGCGGCCATGAAAGAAGGCGGCCAGAAAGTCCGCGGCGACCGGCATGGCCGAGCGGCGAGAAATTTTTTTGCGGCCGCAGAGATCGCGCTTTCCGTGGTAGTGCTGGCGGGCGCGTCGCTGATGATGCAGAGCTATCGCAAATTGCAGGGTTTAGACCTGGGATTCCGGCCGGAACAGCTGCTGAGCTTTGAAATGGCGCTGCCGGAATCCAGATACCGCGGCGACAGCGAAATCAAGAGGTTCTATGAACGGGCGCTGCAAAATATTCGCGCCCTGCCCGCAATCACTGACGCGGCCGCAGTGTCCGGGCGGCCGATGGTAGACCGCACGGTGGACCTGACTACGAACGACTTCGAGATCGAGGGACAACCGGCGGAAGACGCGCGCGGAACGGCAAATGCAAACTACCGGGTCATCACGCCAGACTACTTCCGGACCATGGGAATTCCGTTGCTTCGCGGACGGGACATCACCGACATGGACGGACCGGACAGCCCACGGGTGGCCGTGGTGAACCAGACGATGGCGCGGCTCTTCTGGCCCAACGATGACGCGGTTGGAAAACAGATCCGGCTGGGAAGACGGTTCGGGCGACGGCAGAACTCGGAAGTGGACACAGCGGGTACGGTGATGACAATTGTGGGAGTGGCGTCCGATGCCAAGCAAATTCGCGTAATTGACGCGGCGGTACGGCAGGAGTTTTACGTGCCGCTGGCGCAGCGTGCCGGAGTGCCACGAGGCATGACCATCGAAGCGCGCAGCCGGCTCGCGCCGACGGAATTGACTGCGGCCGTTCGCGGAGCGATACGCGCGCTGGATCCAGAGCAGCCCATCTTTGATGTGGACGCGATGGACAAAATCGTGGCGGATTCGTTTGGACCAAAACAGTTGACGCTGTGCCTGCTAACGTTTTTCGCGGTGGTGGCGCTAGTTCTTTGTTCGGTGGGCTTGTACGGAATCGTGTCGTATTCGGTGGGGCAGCGGACGCAGGAAATGGGCGTACGGATGGCAATGGGCGCACAGCAGGCGGATGTGGCGCGGCTGGTTGTCGGGCAAGGTGTGCAGCTGGCGCTGGCTGGTTTGTGCGTAGGACTGGTGGCAGCGTTTGGGTTGACGCGACTGCTGGGCGGGTTGCTGTATGGCGTGAGCGCTACCGATCCGAAGACGTTTGCGGGGGTGGCGCTGCTGTTGCTTGGCGCGGCGCTGCTGGCGAGCTACGTGCCGGCACGGAGAGCTATGCGAGTCGACCCGATGGTAGCGCTGAGATACGAGTGACGAAATAAGAGGCAGTAGTGGAGCGGAGGCGCCGCGTGCGATTTCGGTGGTGGAAGCAGGAGCAGGAATTGGATGAGGAAGTGCGCGGGCATCTGGAGATGGCTGCGCGGGAGCGTGTTGAGAGGGGTGCGGGCGCGGACGATGCGGCACGGACGGCGCGACGCGAGTTTGGCAATATGGAATTGGTGAGAGAGACGACGCGCGATATGTGGGGATGGAACTGGCTGCGGGACGCGGTGCAAGACGTGCGGTATGGGTTGCGGATTTTGGGACGGACGCCGGTGCTTACGGCGGTGGCGGTGTTTTCGCTGGCACTGGGGATTGGGGCGAACACGGCGATTTTCAGCTTGCTCGATGCAGTGGTGTTGCGGCTGCTGCCGGTGCACAAACCGGAAGAGTTGATGCAAATCAAGATGCGAGGCGCCGGTCCGGGAGGATTACAGCCGACGTTTACGAATCCGATTTGGGAAGAAGTGCGGGACCATCAGGACGTTTTCGCTGGTGTGTTCGCATGGAGCAGCTTCACGCACGGGCGGTTCGATCTGGCGCGAGGTGGTCCGGTGCAGTACGCGAATGGAGTAATCGCCAGCGGAGGTTTTTTTGCCGTGCTGGGAGTACGGCCGGCTGCAGGGCGGCTTTTCACAGCCGAGGATGACCGGCGGGGGTGCCCGGGCGTCGCGGTGCTGGGCTATGGATTTTGGCAGGATCACTTTGGCGGGGCGGCAAGCGCAATCGGCAGCACTCTTTCGCTGGACAACCATGACTTTCAAGTGATCGGGGTGAGCGCGCCGGGATTTTATGGAGTGGACGTCGGGAACAAGTTCGATGTGGCGATTCCGATTTGCTCGCAAGCCGTTCTGATGGGCGACGATACGTGGTTGACGCGGAAATCCACTTGGTGGCTGCACATCGCGGGCCGAATGAAGCCGGCGATGAGCGTGGAGCGGTCGAACAGCCGGCTGGCGGTGCTGTCTCCTCAGCTGTTGACTCCAGCGACGCCGACCAACTGGCCTGCCGAGAATCAGCAAGAGTTTCTCAAGCGCGTGCTGGTGGCGTCTCCCGCCGGGACGGGCACTTCGTTTGTACGCAGCCAGTTTCAGCAGCCGCTGACGATCTTGATGGGAGTGGTGGGGCTGGTGCTGCTGATCGCGTGCGCGAATATTGCGAGTTTGATGCTGGCGCGGTCCGCTGCCAGGGGAAAAGAAATCGCGGTGCGCAAAGCTTTGGGTGCTTCTCGCGGGCGATTGATCCGGCAGTTGCTGACGGAATGCGTGTTGCTGTCGAGCGCGGGAGCAGTGCTGGGATTTGCGTTTGCGCAATGGGGGAGCGCGTTGCTGGTGCGATTCATTTCGACGGCGCAAGACCAAGTGTTTCTGGATTTTTCGCTGAATGCGCGCGTTTTGGGATTTACAGCGGCGATCGCAGTACTGACCGGCGTACTTTTCGGTGTATTGCCAGCGTTTCGATCGACGCGAGTTTCGTTGCTGGCGGCGATGAAGGGCGGTCAGGCAGAGGACAGCGAGCGGCGAATGCGGTTTCGACCGGCGAAATGGATTGTAGCGTCGCAGGTGGCACTGTCCCTGGTGCTGCTGGTGGGCGCGGGACTCTTTCTGCGCAGCTTCGCGAAACTGACGGCGCTGGACATCGGATTCGATCGCAATAACGTGCTGCTCGCGAATGTGAATCTGAAGACCGCGAAAGTGCCCGCGGAGCAGTATCTGGCGACCTACGAAGCACTCGAGCAGCGGCTCAAGACGCTCCCGGGCGTAGTTTCGGTGGGACGCTCGTTCACTACTCCGGTAAGCCACATGGAGTGGAACGAGGACGTGCATATTGATGATGCCGGTGGTCCTGTTGGAGACGCTGCGCTGACTTACTACAACTTCGTTTCGGCTGGATATTTTGAGACGTTGCGAATTCCAGTCGTACGGGGGCGCGGGTTCGTCGCGGGGGACAGCAAGACTGCGATGAAGGTCGCCATCGTAAACGAGACGATGGTGCGGCGATTTTTCCCAAACAAGAACCCGATCGGCCAATATTTTCGGGGTGAGGATGAACCGGGAAAACCGGCGGCGCGCATACAAATCGTTGGAATCGTGAAGGATTCCAAATATGACTCGCTGCGGGAAGAAACATTCGCACAAGCGTTCCTGCCAATCGCGCAGATACCGGAAGGCGACGAACAGGAAAACTTCGAGGTGCGAACGATAGCGCAGCCGTCGGTAGTGATTCCGGCGGTGCAAGAGGCGGTCGGCAGCGTTAACAAGGCAATTCCCATCGAAATCCGCACCCTCGCCGGCCAAGTGGACGATTCGCTGGTGCAGGAACGCTTGCTGGCTACGCTTTCGGTTTTCTTCGGAGGCCTGGCACTGCTATTGGCGATAATTGGTCTCTACGGAGCGGTAAACTATCTAGCGAACCAACGCCAGGCGGAGTTCGGCATACGGCGGGCACTGGGAGCGGAACCGGGTGCGATTTTCCGACTGGTGATGCGCGATGTGGTGGCGATTCTTACAGCGGGGATCGCAGGGGGAGTGTGTATTGCGGCAGTGAGCGTGGGAGTGCTGCAGAAATTGATGTTCGGGCTGGCAGTGCGGGACACAACAACGATGATGAGCGCAGTCGGCGTGATGGCGCTGGTGGCCTTCTTTGCGGGCTATTTGCCGGCGAGGCGAGCGATGCGGGCTGATCCGATGGCGGCGCTGAGATACGAGTGAAACAGCAAAAGGCAATAACGTAACGAGTAAACTGCAGCGATCGGACGGAGGTGTGGCGTGCGATTTCCATGGCGAAAGCGTGAGAAGGAACTGGACGAAGAGATGCGCGGGCATCTGGAAATGGCGGCGCGGGAGCGCGTGGAGCGAGGCGCGGCTGCGGAGGACGCGGCGCGTGGGGCGCGACGGGAATTTGGCAATGTGGGACTGGTGAAAGAGACTACGCGGGATGTTTGGGGATGGAGGTGGCTGCGGGATTTTTACGACGACGCGCGATATGGGCGGAGGACGCTGGGGAAGAGTGTGGGGTTTTCGCTGACGGCGATTTTGACGCTGGCGCTGGGGATCGGCGCGAACACGGCGATTTTCAGCTTGATTGATGCGGCGCTGCTGCGGTCTTTGCCGGTACGCGCGGCAGACCGGCTGGTGGTTCCGGTGTGGCATGCGCATAAGAATCCGAAGCGATGGAGTTCGAGTTCGTACGGAGATTGTAGCGACGCACGAAGCGAGACTAGTCCGGGCGGATGTTCGTTTTCGGGGCCATTTTTTCAGGAAGTGCGCGGACACAATGAACTCTTTCTTAACGTGGCCGCGGCTGCAGGAGGAAACCGGCTGGACTTGAGCGGCAACGGGGCTGCGGATACTGTCGAGCAAACGCAATATGTCTCGGGAAATTATTTTGAGACGCTGGGCGTGCTGCCGGCCGCGGGGCGATTGCTCGGCGCGCAGGATGACACAGCTTCGGCGTCACCTGCGGTGGTGCTGAGCTACAACTTCTGGCGCAGTAAATTCGGAGGATCGGCATCGGCAGTGGGGAAGACGGTGCTGTTGAACAAAGTGCCCTGCACGATTGTGGGAGTTGCGGAAGCGCGATTCGATTCGTTGTCGCCAGGAAACCCAATACAGATGTGGATTCCGCTGTCCGTGCTGCCACTGCTGCAGCAGCCCTGGGACAACCGGGAAGTGGATCCCGCGACGTGGTGGCTGGTGATGGTTGGGCGACTGCAACCGGGGGTGACGCGCGAGCAAGCACAAGCCGCGGTGAATACGCTTTTTGCGAATCACACGACTAGCGGCGCGAAGCCGATGTGGCCTGCGGCGGACGCAGGAGCGATCATACTCGCGCCAATCGAGAAAACCATGACCGGAAACCGGCCGGAAGTGGCGGCGCCGCTTTACGTGTTGCTGCTGGCTGTGGGAATTGTGTTACTGATCGCGTGCTCGAATGTCGCTGGATTGCTGCTTTCGCGGTCGACCGTGCGGCAGAAAGAGATGGCGGTACGCTTTGCATTAGGCGCTTCGAAGGGACGAGTGTTACGGCAATTGCTGACGGAGAGCTTGATGCTATCGGTGGCGGGCGGACTGCTGGGGGTGCTGTTCGCGTGGTGGTGCCTGCAATCGATCATGACATTTGCAGCGACGAGTGCGGAGGGAGCGCTGCCGTTTGCTCCTGAGCTGGACGGGCGCGTGCTGACTTTTACAACAATGGTTTCCATTCTTACCGGCGTAATTTTTGGACTGGCGCCAGCGCTGCGCGGGATACGAGTGGATTTGACGCCGGCATTGAAAGAGGGAATGCGAGGGAGCGCACAAGCT
>Ga0137403_10003647_pt1 | contig 12390 bp, 12 predicted proteins | sample CZOMad2_1_16fung_FD_122057 | JGI IMG/M metagenome (GOLD analysis project Ga0137403, IMG submission 122057) | Vadose zone soil fungal communities from Angelo Coast Range Reserve, California, USA - CZOMad2_1_16fungal (Hybrid Assembly) | ecosystem: Environmental > Terrestrial > Soil > Vadose zone...
GGGTGCGTGCGAGGTCCAACTCGCGGGTCCTTTTCGACAGGAGCGAAACATGTACATGATCGAGGCGGTCATCAAGCCGCAGCGCATCGACCCGGTAAAGACCGCGCTGGCGGCCCTGGGCATCCTGGGCGTCACCGCGGTCGAAGTAAAAGGCTTCGGGCGACACTGTCACTCTGATCCCACGGCTAAAACGAACCCGATCGCCAGCGCGGCTCTTATCAGCTTGCTTTGAGTATAATGTCGCGCCTACAAGACAGGTTCGAAAGTGAAAACGGTGGCGATCATTGTGGCGTTGGTGTTCTGCTCAATGTTGACCAATCAAACTGGCGCCACAATTACTGACGGGAATTCGTTGCTGCAGAGTATCCGGCTGGTGAGAAAACTAGACGATAGACACGCGACAGAGAAAGAGGCAAAGGAAGCGGTAATGGCGCTTGAATATTTGCACGGCTATTTGGATGCTTCTTCTGCATGGGCGAGGGTGGACGAGGCTTGTCCATTTAAGTTTCCACAGCCGAACGGAATCACGGTTGGTCAACTTGTAGAAGTAATGGACAAATACCTGTCCAATCATCCCGAACAGCTACACGAGTCCGCGACGTTGCTCATATTTCTCGCCATCAAGGAGAGTTTTCCGAATCCGGTATACTCCCATAGTAAATCGAACGACTTCTAAATCTCTAAGGCAACCGGGGGGCAGGGCGGATACCATTCGGGGGCTATTGAACCGTTGCGGCTTTTGTCGACTAATACGCTGGATAACCGTCGAAGTTGTCGGCATAATCGCATGTTCGATTCTAATGTCGTCTCACCGCGCCGTTCCCCTTTCGCCAATTGAGCAAAGGCAGTTTGTCGACGAAGCGTTACCCGGACGGATTCGTGTCATTCAAGGTCATTTGGACGACCGATCGTACTTAGGCATAGCGATTGTCGCTCTTATGTCGCGAGCCTTAGCCGGCTTTCTCGGCATCGCCCGCGATCGAAGCGGAAAACTGGTCAAAGCATCGGAATACTATGAGCATACCTCAGGTTCATCATACGAGGTTAAGATCAGTGATCTAAATGGTGGGCAGTTAATTGAACCGCAAAAACTGCCGCACAAAGTTCAGAAGACGCTCTCCGATGGTATTCTTGAAGCGAACGTGGGTTTCGCCCATCTCACATTCTGGCCGAGTTCTGTTGATCAGACTCCGAGCGCCGCTGCAACTGACAAGTATCGCGATGAGCGGTACCAGCGTATTCGAAGTTTTGCCGAGGCTGTAATTGCCCTATGGGAGATCAGTGCGAAAACGATAAGAATCTAACCAATCGCTTCAGCTCTGTCTCGTTAGACCAAAAAGAATTCTTTTTTCGTTTACCACGCGTCGACGTGTCGCAGCCCAATTATCGCATTGCAACCCTGCCACCCGAATTCCCTGTAACTTTGCAGCCGTGATTCCGTGCCTTTGCGCAACCGGGCGGCAGTGGCTGCGTGAAGAAAACCCTCCGCCGAGAATTACCCCAACGGAGGGCTGTGTAAACGGACCGCGTCCATATTCCCTACGCAGCGCGGATACGCTAGGGAAACAAGCAGATGTAAGGCCACCTCTGTATAGATGCCGCGGGCCCTGCCACACGAAACCCAAGTTGCCATGCACCGGCGCTTCTTCGCCGACGCCGCAGCCGTGACACGTCACGTTAATGTCACATTAAATAATTTGAACAGCGCTGTGGCGGGTCGGTCAAAGTGTGAAATCGGCGACGGTCTGGCCGTCGTCCTTCGAATCCCGAACCACGAAGGTTGGGGTAAAACATCAAGGTTAAAAACAGGGGAGGCATTCGTGGTGAAGAAAACAATCAACGCTCTCGCCTGCGCGCTGATCGCGCCTTTGGCGTTTGCGCAAACGAGCACGACGACTACAGAGCAAAAGACAACTACTCAACCAACAACGACGACGGAAACTGCCTCCGGCACGGTGACCACCACGTATGAGCCAGGCAAAATAATCGTAGTCGGCTCTGAAAGCGCGCCCGATACTTTTAGTTACATCCTCGACAAGACGGTTCGTTACGTAAACGAGGCCGGCAAAGAGATCGACGAGCACCTAATTAAACCTGGCACTCGCATTCATGTCTATTATGACACCCGCGTAATCAACCGTGTGGTGGTCGACGAAGATTAAGCGAGAATTTAAAGCGTTTACTGCGGGCTTGCAGAAGCGAGCGCGCAAATCGAGATAGCCCGACTCAACTTCCGCCGGGGATCACGAGTGCAATTTCGCAATGCGACTGCACGATTTCACGATGGCCTGTAGCGCCTGTAGCGATGATTCCGTGCCTTCGTGCAACGAGACCGCAATTGCTACCCTACTACACAGCTACCGGGCTTTCGAGCCGCTGTCTTTATAAGGATGATTATCTCGGCTTGCCGCTTCTAAAGCATTCTTTACAACCGGCAACATCGGAGCTGCTGGGTGAAACATTCGCAACTAACAGCTCCCGGCGGAGGGCGTTCGCACGCGTATACGCGTATTAGTCAATAAATTGCCTTATTTCTCTTCGCAAAGCTTCTGGAACCGCGGGTCGTCGCGCAGCAAGTCGAAATCCGGATCGAGGCGCAGGAAGGTAGGCGTCAGAATACCAGGCAACTTTAGCAGACGCGCTAGCGCCGGGATTGCGCGGTCTCGATCACCGAAGCGAGCCTCGACCAGCGCCTGCGCAGTTTCCATAAAAGCCCCAGCGAGGGCGTCTTTCGATACCGGCATCAAATTAACGGCGCGCTCGGCATAGTTCATGGCCGCTTCGCGGTCGCCGAGGCCGCAATATACTAATGCAAGAGAGTAGTAGAAATCGGCGTTGTTCGGCTGATTTTTCAGCATGGCCAGCAGTTCATCGCGGGCCTGAATGTAATTGGTCTTAGCGCCACTCGCGTCGCCGGACAGCCGTCGCAGATCAGCGAGATTACGATTCAAAACGCTGGACGTGAAGCCCGCCGATTCACTCGCCTGCTCAAGCTGAAGCAGCCCCTGGAGCTGGCTGATAGCTCCGGCATAGTTACGCCGAAACCGAGCCTGATCAGTGATCGCGATGATTGCGGGCAAGTCTGCCGGTCGCGGATGCAGGCCATTGAGCAAGGCAACTGCCTGATCCAATTCGCCAAGCTGCAGATAGACGAGGGCCTTGTTGGCGATGAGGCCGACATCATCTGGCCAGATGTTCAGCGCGTCATCAATGGCACGCAAAGCCGCGGGGAAATCCCGTGTAAAGACGCGCACTTGTACCGCGTCTTGCCGCACGGCTGGCGACAGCGGATCGAGCACGATGGCCCGATCCAGATAAGTCTTGCTCTGATCCCAGTGGCCCTGGCGTCGGAGGATAAGCCCGAGTGCTTCCAGAATTTCGGAATCGTTAGGCCACTTGCCAAGCAACTGCTCGAAGCGGCGTCTTGCAGCGTTGTAATCGCGCTCTACCCAGTATTGATAATACCCTTGCGCGAGCTGCACTTCGGCCAGGTCTGGCTGCAGGCGAAGCGCGGTATCGAGCGCCGAGCGTGTGGCACCGCGGCGGGCCTCCGTCACGTCATATCCGCTGAAAAACTGTAATGCATCGACCCGCACCAACAGCGCCCAAGCGGTTGCAAAGCCGGGATCGAGCAGGACCGCTTGCTCCAAGAATTGCTGGGCGCTCCGGTAGCCCTCCGGAGAGGCACCTTTGCGGTAGAGCGCCACCCCGCGGAGGTAAGCGGCGTAAGCCTCCGGGTTGTTCGTCGCCTTGGCCGTTATGGCCTGCTTCTCGTTGCCCGTGACCTTTGCATTCAGGGCCTCGGCGATTGCGGTGGCGACTTCGCCTTCGACCCCGAAGATGTCGTCCAGCTTGCGGTTGTAACTTTCCGCCCACAGATGTTCGTCGGTCGCGGCGCGGATCAGCTGCACATTGATGTGCACCGCGTTACCGGCTTTCTGCACGCTGCCTTCAAGGATGTTTGCGGCCCCGAGCTGCCTTCCAATCTCGGAAAGATTACCAGGCTTGCTCTGATATTGCTGAGTGGAAGTCCGGGAGATTACCTTCAATGCGCCGATCTTTGCCAGCCGCACTAGGATTTCATCTTGAATGCCAGATGCGAAGAAGGCGTTGTCCGGGTCGCGACTAAGGTTATCGAATGGGAGCACCGCAATCGATTTTTCCGGCGTGGTTAGCGTCGATCGCACGCGATACCGGGAAAACATTGAGTTGCCAGCGACGATTGCTGCGAGCGTGAGCAATGCTGCCGTCACTGCCGCCCAGCGCAGACGCGTGCGGCGTTTCTGCACGGTCTCGAATCTGCGCGGCAGCTTCGGATTGCCTACTTGATCGTCATAGAGGTTCACGACCGAGAGGCGCACACCATGCTTCATTTCGCATTCACCGAGATCGTGCAGGAGCGGTCGCCACTGTTCGTATTCTTCGAGATCTTCGGCGACGTGCTTCGACAGCAGAATGTGCCCGGCGTCCCCGCAATCCATCACCCGCTGCGCCATGTTAAGGCCAGCACCGGCGAGATTGGCGTGACCATTCACATCTATCACCCCGCTCACAGGACCGCTGTGCACGCCCATCCGAAGCCGCAGGCGTGGATGCTCTTTAAGAGCGCGACTGATTTCGATCGCGCACTGTGCCGGCGCTTCCGGACTGGTGTAAAAGACCAGCGCCATGCCGTCGCCGGTTGGAATTTTAATTAAACGACTCGCGGCTTCGGCCTCCTGAAACTGCTTTGAGACACGAACTACCTCATTTAACTCAGCGACAGCGGCGCGTTGCTCGTTAATCGAAAGCTTCGAATAACCGACAATGTCGATGAACAGGACATGTGCGATCTCCAGCTGAATTTCTTTCTTAATCTCAGCGGGCATCCCGTGAAGGTACAGTGAAAACGAAGCAATTGATAATTCCGCTTCCCGCCCGACCGTCGAGAACAAAGCTCGACGTTGTCGAATATCTCGCCCAGACCCGAACTAATCAGCAGTGATTCGCCGCGTTCGGGCCGATATGTTCGCTAGACCCACACGTTTTTCTAAAAATTTTTCTCTCGCCTCCATGTCGACGCCACCGGCATCTGCACTCGGCCTCATGCGAGGCGTAGGGCTCCCCCTTCGATTTAGGAAACATTTCCTGCGCGGGCGCGTGAACGGCAAAGCCGTCGCGCGAAAGGGCATGACCGAAATAATTCGCCTCAAATTTCTGCGCTGGTGGGATGCGCTCCTGCTACAATTGTTTCTCGCAATCGGCACCCGAATGTTCGGCTGTATTGCGATCTCGCACCGAGGAGACGGAAAGGAAATCAGAGCGATCCATTTCGCGATTAATCAACGAGAGTTCAACATCAGCATTCGTAACTTCGTCGAGCGCCTCGAATCGGTCGTATTTCGGTAGGGCGTTAAATGTTCCGTTTTTTGGGATTTCAGGACAGATTTCGGACACATCGGACATGCCGAATACCTATAAGAATTGTCCGAAATCGATGTCCGGTTGACGACATATCCCGGACACGTGACGCAAGGATGCCGGACAGCGTGGGGACAGGGCCGTCGGGGCTGCCCAGTCACCGCCCACGCAAAATATAGAGATACCCCTGATAAGCGGCCAAGAAGTGGCCAAGCGAAGTTTTGGAGCCATCGGCCAATCGTTGATTTACGAGGGAGCCGGCAGTCGGATTCGAACCGACGACCTGCTGATTACAAATCAGCTGCTCTACCAACTGAGCTATGCCGGCAAAAATGCGCCGGAAACTAGCGCAACCTTTGGCGTCTAACAACCGGCGGAATAGGTGCGCTCTAAAGCTAAGGAGCGCCCGCCCTTTTCACCAGGATCGCGCCAAGAAATCGCTCCGGCGCGGGCGAATCCCGTTCGGCTCGCACAAGTTGCGCAACCATTGGCGATTCTTTAATCAGCCACGTGTCCGGATAAAAATTTTGCTCCAGGTAGGACAAGCTCCACTCGGTGAAATATTGATCGCTCCCGGGATTGAAAAAGAGATCGTTCGGAACGTAAACCGCCGCTGCCGGCGCAGCCCGTTGGATTTCGTCGGCCGCAGCGATTTGTTTTTCGCGCGCGTTGCGATAGGGCCCGTAAAGGGGAAAGAGAAAAATGTAGCGCGTCGCCGAAACGCGTTGCGCGTAGAAGAGCAATTCCGGCTCAGCCCCAAACACGAAGACGCGCTGTTCGGATGATGTGACTTGGGCGACGCGGGCCGCGAACTCCGGCATTTCGGCGAAGAAATTTCCCGGATAAATCTTTCTGACCGCCTCCGCGGGCGTGTAGCTAAACCAAAACGGCCAAAGGGTTTTCAGCGGAAGAACAGCAAGGAGCAAACTCAAGAGCGCTCCCGCAATCCGCGAACTTCTCCAGGGCCGAAACTCGCTCAGCCATTGCGCGCCAAAAACGGCGATCAATGCAAGCGGCGGCAGCTGCTGCTGGAAATAATGCGGGAAAAAATAACCGCTCGCGCTCACGCCGACCATGCTCGTAAACAGCCAGCCCGCGAGAAATGCGAGCCATTTTCCCTTGCCGGCGACAATTAACGCGATCAAACCGGCGGCAGAGAAAATCCAAGCCAGCACTTCTGTTCGCGCGAGCCTCGTCAACGTCTCCGAACAAAACTGGAGCCGGTCCGACCAAGTCATCGCGCCAATGTATTCCAAATTATGGGTGAACACGTTGCCGACCAGCCCGCTCAGTCCATGGCGCGTCCAGAAATAAAGGCCAATGATTGCCGCGATCGCGAACAGTCCACCAGTCGACCAAAAGGCGAATGCGAGTGAATTACGCCGTCGTTTTTCCGCTGTGGCGAAAATCGGATAAAGGGCGATCAACAGAAACCAATTCAGCGCTGCGACTTGCTTGAACGCGATCGCCATTCCAGTCAGCGCGCCGCAGACGATCATGAGCAAAACGTTGCGGGGATTGTCGGCTGCTTTTAAGAAAGCGATTTGAGACAAAATCAGCGGAAGTAACATGAAAACTTCGGTATTGGCTGCGGTCCCCTGCGCGAATGGGTCCGCGGAAAGCAGCGTGAACAGCGCGGCCGCGACCAACGCCCAGAATCGGTCCATGAATCGCAGCGCGAGAAAAAATAGCGCGCAACTCGAAGCTGCCGAAAATAACAGAGCCGCGAGGTGGACTGCCCGAATCGGATCGAGCGGCAAAGCCAGCGCCGCGCGGTATGTCCAAAAAACTGCGGGCGGCTTTTGATCGACCCAATCGCGATATGGCAGTTCGTTGTGACCCAGCCGCCATGCGATGTAGGCGTATTCGCCTTCATCTCGCTCAAGCGGAATGCCGAGTAGCGGAATTCTCACCGCCGCCGCGATTAAAATTAGACCGGCAACGACGAGAATTGTTTGTCTTGCAGACGGACGCCGTCGCAAGCCGGTTGCGCTTTCGATCACCTCGAGCGCGACGTCACACTGAGCGGCTCGGCCGTTTCCAGATTCTTGATGACCGTGCTGAGGTAGACGGACTGTGGATAAAAAGCCTTATATTTCGTGATTTCGGCGCGGTTCAAGACTTTGAAGCCGTAGCGCTCGAACATTTGTTCGCCGCGCCGGCTTTCGAAGGTCACGATCTGTCCGTAAACGCGCTTTTCGCCGCAGCGATACAGGTAACTGAGGTACGCACTCATCAGGGCACGCGTGGTCGACATTTTTCGCGCGTCGGGAAGAAGATTGATGTGAAAATGTGGAACGCGCCGTGGCGCGGCCGGCACTTCGCGCGGGCCGTGAACCAGCACCCACCGGACAAAACGACGCGAGCTGGTGTTATAAAGAAAGTAGCGAGTGAGCGCTTTCACGAAGAGCGAAACGTTTTGCCAGAATGAATAGAGCTGATTCTTAATTGGCTTGCGGGATCCAAGCAGATAACCGCGGATCTGGCCGTCGATCTCGACCACGAAGGACGATTCCGGTTCCCAATCTGTGTAATAAGTAGTGAGAAAGTCCGCGAACAATTGTCGATCTTCGTAAACGGGATCGATTGGCATTCCGAGAAATCCGGTCTGACAGCAGAGCTTCCGAACAGCGTCGCGGTCCGTTTTCCGATAACTGCGGATAGTAAATAGCTTCTCGGCGCTCATGCGGTGGGGTTTCCTTTGTAGTTTGCACAGACCTCGCGGTAAATGCAAAAAAGCCGCTCGAAGACCCGCGGCCAGGCATGCAACTGCGCGGCGCGCTCAGCCGCCTCTTTTGCCAAGCGCGATAACTTCTTTTTGCTCATCTGTTCGATCGCTTCCGCGAGCGCTTCGGCGGTGTTTTCATGCGCCCAATCTCTTTGGTCATGAAAAATGAGGTCGTCCATGGCACTGCCGCGAATGCCGGCCACCGGCGTTCCGCAGGCCTGACTTTCCAGCGCAACCAACCCAAATGTTTCCTGGACACCCGGATGAACAAAAAGATCAGCCGCGCGATAATACTGAGCGAGCTCGCGCGGCTCAGCACAATATCGGATCCAGGAAACATTTTTGCATCGTGCTTGCAGTTTACGGAGCTGATTTCGTTGCGAGCCATCGCCAATCGCGAGCAAATGAAACTCGTTCGGTCGGCGCCGCTGCAAAACCTCGAAGGCACGAAATAATTTAGCGGTGTTCTTTTCCTTTGCCAGACGACCAACGTAGAGGAGAAGTTTTCGATTTGAATCAACCCCGAGCGATTCTCGCGCCACTTCCCCATTGGATTTGTCCGGATGAAAGGTCTCGATTTTAACGCCCAGGCTGAGGACGCGAACGTTCCGCACGCCCCAGTCCCGGAGAACCCGCGCCAGCCGCTCTGAAGCGACCAGCGTCGCCGCATATTGATTGTAAAGTTTGCGCACGTAAGCGCGGGAAAGTTTCATCACCCGTCGGGTAGCGGTCTTGCCGAGCAGCTTTGCGCTACTCCGCAAATAGGCTTCGGGAAAATGTGAGTGGTAAAAGCCGATCACTGGAATTCTTAACGCGCGACCGGCTTTGACCGCTTTCCACCCAAGTTGATAAGGATCGCCTGACTCAATGATGTCCGGCCTCTCGCGATCCAGAATTTCTTCGACCGCCCGAAGATTCAGCAGCGCGCGATACTTCGCCGCGCGTGAGACTAGCGGCGATCGGATCGTGTAAATGCGCGAACGCTCATTTACTTGCACATCGCTTTTTGGGCCCGGGACAACCAACACGTGTTTGTCACTGGCTGTGCAGTTCTGAACGTAATCGATCTTTTCGTGGAGATAACGTTTCACTCCGCCGCTCACCGGCGAATAAAACTGGGTCAAATCACAAATCTTCACGAGCTATCGAGACAGGATTAACAGGATTGATTGGATTGTTGAGACTAAAGCCGCGAAGCACTCGCAACCATCCTGTTAATCTTGTAAATCCTGTCTAGTTGCGAAATCGCTGACTTATTTTTCCAGGTGGCCCAGATATTTCTCCGCTTCCATCGCCGCGGCGCAGCCGGACCCGGCCGCCGTCACCGCTTGCTTGTAAACGCGATCGGCTACATCGCCGGCGATGAAAACGCCGGGATGCTTACTTTCGGCCATGTGTCGCGCGATCAGGTAACCGTCGGGATCGGTTTCAAGTTTTCCCTGATAAGCTTTCGTATTTGGATCGTGCCCGATGGCAACGAAGACGCATGCGACCGGCAGCTCGCGTTCTTCGTTCGTCTGGACGTTGCGCAAACGAACAGCGCGCATCTCGCCTTTTTCGTCGGGGATATATTTGGTCACAACTGTGTTCCAGATTGGCTCGATCTTTTGGTTCGCGAGCACGCGATCGGCCATGATTTTGGACGCGCGCAGCTTATCACGGCGGTGAATCAAATAAACCTTTGAGGCGAAGCGGGTCAGGAAGAGCGATTCCTCCGCTGCGGAATCGCCGCCACCGATTACGCAGACCGGCACGTTCTTGTAAAACGCGCCGTCGCAAGTCGCGCAACTGGTCAGACCGTGGCCGACCAATTTTTCTTCGTTCTCGAGGTTCAGCCAGCGGGCCGACGCGCCGCTGGCAACGATCAGCGCTTGGGTCTCGATCCATTCGTCGTCGGCTTTGACCCGAATGTGATTGTTGCGCGGCTCGAAGTCGGTGACTTCGGCGTAGGAAAATCGGGTGCCGAAGTTCTCCGCTTGTTTATGCATGTTCAGAATGAGCTGCGGTCCGTCGATCCCTTCCGGAAATCCGGGAAAATTTTCCACCAGCGTAGTGGTGGAAAGCTGGCCGCCGGGCTGGCGGCCTTCCAAAACGAGCGGATTCAGATTCGCGCGAGCGGCATAAATGGCAGCCGTCAATCCGGCGCAGCCACTGCCAACGATGATCACCTTTTCCACATATCAATCTAGCATGTCGCGCAAGTCAGAAAAAGCGGTAGGGGCGGATCGGCCGCTCCGCAGGCGATGTTATTTTGGCGCCGAGGGCGCAGTATTTCTTAACAGCGAGCTCGCCACAGGACGAGTCCGTCCGCCTGGCGGACAAGGGACTGCTCGATCCACCTTTGAACGCAATCGCTGCCCCACGTAATCTGCGCGATGCCGGAGCTGGCCGAAGTCGAATGGTTTCGCAAACAGTGGGACGTCGGGCACGGCGCGGAGATTGTCGATCTTGGCTTGCACGCGCGGAACCGCGTCTTTCGCGGGAGCGACGCGCGCGAGCTTCAGCGGAGCCTGATCGGCGCGAAACTTCTCAGCTCGCACGGGCGCGGAAAACGGATGCTCTTCAAATTTTCCGAGGATAATTGGCTCGGCATTCATCTCGGCATGACCGGAAAAATCCGGGTCGAGTCGGCTAATTATCGACCGGCCAAACACGATCATCTCGTTCTGTTTCAACGCGCTCGCGCGCTTGTTTTCACCGACTCGCGCCAATTCGGTCGGGTGCGGTTTTATCATGGGTCTGACGAACCCGTTTGGTGGAAAAGCGACGCTCCCGAAATCATTTCGCGCGAGTTCGACCAGACATTTGTCGACCAATTCCTGGATCGACATCGGAAAGCGCCAATCAAAGCGGTTCTCCTGATGCAGAATGGTTTCCCTGGAATCGGCAACTGGATGGCGGACGAAATTCTCTGGCGCGCAAAAGCTTTGCCGTCGAAGAGGACGGGAAGATTAACGGCGCGAGAACGCGCCGCGATTTTCCGCGCGACCAAGTTTGTCGTTCGAAGATCCTTGCAAACGCTCGGCAAAGATTTCTCCGATCCGCCGCGCAACTGGCTGATCCATCAAAAATGGAAACGCGACGGGGTCTGCCCGATTCACCGCACACCTTTGCGCCACGCTACCGTCGCCGGCCGCACCACAGCCTGGTGCCCGAGATGTCAAAGATAGGAGCCTTTACGCCGTTACGTGGACGGCGATTTTGTGGAACCCGGTGACGCCGGAGAACGGGCCGCGGTCTTCTTCCCACTCCTGGACTGCGCCTTCGCCGTCAGTCGCGCGGACAACGAGGGTGTAATCGTCCGGACCATCGGGCCGCCATTGGTAGGTCCAGAGCGCCCAAGTTAATTTTGTGCCAGCGTAATGAATGCTGGCGTCGGTCCAGGTTTCGCCGTCGTCGTCGCTGATTTCCACGCGCGAAATTCCACGATCGCCGCCAAAGGCAATGCCTTTGACTTCGATCGGTCCACTTAATTGGCCTAACGAGAAACGCGATTCGTGATCAGGCGCGTCGATTCTCGATCTTGTCGGTGTCATGAAATCGGGCCCCCAGCCTTGCGTCTCGTAAAAGCCTTTTGCGTTGTCCCCGGTGAGCTCGATGCGGGTCAGCCATTTCACATGTTTTTCGCCGAAGTACCCCGGCACAATCGCCCGTAACGGATAACCATGGCGATGCGGCAAGTCGACACCGTTCATCGCCCAAGCGAGGATCGTCGCCGGATCGAGCGCTTTTTCGAGCGGAATGGTGTCGGTATAATTGTCCACGCCAAACAAGCGAACACGTCGCGCATCGGCCATCGGTCCGGCGGGATCGATCAGGTCGCGCAGGGTGATGCCTTTCCAAACCGCGTTGCTGATCAAACCGGCGTCGAGTCCATTGCTAATGCACATCAGCGTGGTCTCCTGCTCGACCTGATTGAATCCTTTCAGATCCTGAAAGCGATACGTGGTCGGATTTTGGACGAGCCCGTTCACTTCCAAATGCCAGAGGTCGACGTTCACGCGCGGATCGATCACATTCTTGGTCACGCAATAGAATAAATCGTTAGGCGTGATCGGTTGGACGATGCGGCCTTTGTATTGCGTTCCGTCGTAACTGAACGTGGCGATGCGATAAAGTCTCCTTAACAGCCCGACGCCGCCGCCGGCAATCAGTACGCCGAGTCCGCCCAGGATTAACGCGCGCCGTCCAATTGCAGGCGTAAACTCGCCGCCTTCGGCCCCAGCGTCCGGTCGCGTGAGAAAGTGAAAGCTCGCTACGAG
>Ga0137403_10007403_pt1 | contig 12390 bp, 11 predicted proteins | sample CZOMad2_1_16fung_FD_122057 | JGI IMG/M metagenome (GOLD analysis project Ga0137403, IMG submission 122057) | Vadose zone soil fungal communities from Angelo Coast Range Reserve, California, USA - CZOMad2_1_16fungal (Hybrid Assembly) | ecosystem: Environmental > Terrestrial > Soil > Vadose zone...
ATGGAAAAAGGTGCGGCGTGAGATCTCAGCTTCCGTGGCGATCATCTCGATCGTCGTGGTCTCATAGCCATGTTCCACGAAAAGCCGGTGGCCAACGCGCACGATCCTGTCGTACAGCTCAGTGCGCTTGCGCTGGCGCAAGCTCTCGGGCTTAGCCGCGTCTGTCCCCACTGTCGCTTCCTTAGCTTTCATGATCGAGTGCAAGTGCCCAACACTCACCGATTCTAAAGCCTGGGATCGACTACGAAGCGTATGGGATTGAGGGGATTGGCGATACCCTCCAGCCGATCCGCGACTTGCGACAAACTGATGCGGCCTCCCAGCCATCGGGACGGATCGATGAGTCCGTCGCCCAGGGCGCGCACGGCCTGGTCGAAATCGGCTGCCATGGGACCACATCCGAATTGGATATTCAGTGCCTTGGTGTGCGCGCAGACCGTCAGCATGTGATCAGGCTCCAGGCACCAGCCCGGTACGATGAGCCGCGCAGAATAGTCGCACTGACGGATGATCTGATCGATCACTCCAGGTACGCCCACGCACTCGAAAATAACGTTGGGCGCTCTTGCGCCGAAAGTCGGGTGGGCTTCGAAGGGAGAGATTTCGCGCGGATCGACAGCGTGATCAGCTCCTGCGGCCAGTGCCAGCTCCCGGCGATGCGGCGAAAAGTCGCTGGCGATGATCGGCCGTTGGCCCTGGAATTTCAGTGCCATGATCATCGCCAGGCCGATTGCGCCGCAACCTACTACGCGCGGGACGTCGTCTTGTGCCAATCGAGCCTGCCGGACATAGGACAGACCCACGCAAACCGGCTCCGCCATGGCGGCCATATCCGCATCGAGCGCATCGGGAATGAGTCGTAGATATTCTTCGGACAGCACCATCAACTCGCCGAAACCGCCGGGGTAGTTATTGGAGATGCCGATGATCTCGAACCCCGGGTCCTTCTTGGCGAGCGGCTGGGAGGTCACCCGTGCTCCGCGTTTCAGTTGCCGTTGCGTATCCGGCCCAAAATCGACGATTTCCGCGACATATTCGTGCCCAAGAACCAGTGGGCAGGACAAATCCATCTTGAAGGGGCCGTTATACCGCCGCGACCATTGCGATAATGCTTCACCATGCTGCTTTATATGTAAGTCCGATGCACACAGTCCACAGCTGTGGGTCCGAACGAGCACTTCTCCCGAGCCTGGAACCGGATCGTCCAACTCCCCAACATGGATCTGTTTGTTCAGAAGATAGGCCGCTTTCATGCCTGCGCCCTCCCATTTGCGCCGCCGGGCGGACCCAACAGCACGGGTACTCGTGTGTAACTCTGTTGCTGGAAGGTCTTGACTCGAGGTGGGGGCGCCTCGAGCAATTGCATTTTCGGAAAGCGCGACAGCAAGGCGTGGAAAACCATCTGCAACTCGAGGCGCGCCAGATTCATTCCGAGGCAGAAGTGAGGACCGCCGCCGAACGTCTGGATCGGCCTGCGGTCTCGGGTGATCAGAAAGCGTTTGGGCTCCTCGAAAGCTTCCGGGTCGTGATTGGCTGCGGTCAACAGTCCCACATAAGGCATGTTCACGTCGGCGGGACGCCCCATGAGTGTCGCGCCTTCCACAGGGAACACCTGCGTCAGCGAGATGGGGCCGTCAAAGCGCAGCATTTCCTCCACCGCCGGCCGCATCAATCCCTCCAGGTCAGACAGAAGAAATGCCATCTGATCGGGGTTCGTGAGCAGAGCGACCAAGCCGTTGCCGATCATGTGCGCGGTGGTCTCGTAGCCGCCGAGATAGAGGATGGTCAGAAGCTGAACGAGCTCCGGTTCCGAGAGCACGCCACTCGCATTTTGTACGAGCGCACTCACCAGATCGTCGCGCGGCTCTGCGCGCCTCGCCTCGATGACCTTCCTCACATACTTGCGTTGCTCATGCGCAGCCTTTGCGGACGCCAGCCTCAGATTGAAAGAAGAAGCCGGATCGATGCCTTGCATGAACACGCCGGTAAGCTGCGACACATAGGCCCGATCCTCGGCCGGTAAACCTATCAACTCCGCCATGATGTCCGGCGCGAAGATCTCGCCAAATTGTGACGTGATATCCACCGGCTGCGTGGGATCGATTCTGGATAGCAACGTGTCGATTTCGGCCGTGATCTTGTCGCGGATCTTGGCAACAATATGGGGCAGGAAGTTCCGCTGGACCAGGCCGCGAATGCGCATGTGATCGGGCGGGTCGAGCGAGCCAAGCAGCGGAGCACTGTCCGCGTCCCAGCGATCGAGCTCGGCCGCCTGCTCAGGCGTCAGCAGACTGAAAGGCTGGGTCTTTTGACTGGCCCCATGCGCGTTGTTCTTCAGAAACTTCGGGTCGCGCATCATATTGGCCAGGGCCGTGTAGCCGATGACCATATGCGTGCCGTTCGGCGTTAGAAAATCATCGCCGATGGCATGCAGCTCGCCGTAAACATCGTAACGATCGACCCGTCCTTGGGTATCGAAGAGCAACGAGGAAATCAGTTCCCAGGCGCGAGGATTGACTGCGGCTGCGGGGTCGATTGACGCTGCTGAGGCTCCTGAACCCATGGGACTCTCCCGTTGCCCGTCGATCGCTTGACTGCGATTCCAATGAATATGCACTAAGTGTAATAATATGGGCTATGAGCCGTCAACCTAAAAATGCTGGTCACCGCCGGCGAAAAGGATCCACGCAGTTGCCTGATGACCATCCATCGGTAATCACTGGGTTTCGGCTGGGCCCACCATATCCTTGTTGCGACCTCCCGGAGAAGGCAAACGGCCCTGATCAACGTGTCGCTCTCAGCATCTTGACACTGAGTGCATATTTGTCTCAGATATCGGCAGTGGCGCGAAATGTCGCCAGAGGATTCACGTATGGAATTTGGCATCACCGGCCGTCGGGCTCTCATCGCAGGATCAACCAGCGGCATTGGAGCCGCGATCGCCGTCGCGCTCGCCGCCGAAGGCGCCCGCGTCGTCATTCATGGCCGCAATAAAGACAGCGCCGAATCGGTCGCGAAGACCATCCGAAGCGCGGGCGGAGAGGCCGTCATCGTCTGCGGCGACCTCGGAGATCGAGCTGCTGTAGAGGTCATCGGTCACGGCGCCCTGGAGGCGTTTGGGGGCATCGACATCCTGGTGAACAGCGCCGGTGCGGCGGACCATTTCGACCCTTGGCTCGACACGTCCGTGAGCACGTGGGAGAAGCAATATCAGTTGAGCACGTTGTATGCAGTGCGGCTGATTCAAATGATGGTGCCCGCGATGCGCAGCCATGGTTGGGGCCGAATCATCAACATCAGCAGTGCCGTGGTATATCAACCCAGCGCGTTCGCCCCGGACTACACGGCAGCGAAGGCCGCGCTGCATGTTGCGTCCCCGGGTCTTGCTGCCGCGCTCGGCGCTCAAGGTATCACCGTCAACACCGTGTGTGCCGGCACGATACTGACTGCCAATACGCAAAATGTGATGAAGGATCACGCGCGGGCGATGGGGCTTTCCGAGATGGGGGATGCACTCGAGCGGAGGATGGCGACCGACGTGTGGCCCAACCCCACGCGCCGCTTCGGACGATCTGAGGAAGTGGCCGCTGCCGTCTGTTTCCTTGCGTCGAAGCAGGCCTCCTACATTACGGGGACAACCCTACGGGTCGATGGCGGAATGGGCAGTACTGTCAACTAAACTACAGGGAGACACGGCGAATGAGAGAAGCGGAGCTGGATATGGAATTGGCCAGTGCAATCGCGGACGAACGAGCGATCCTGCGTGTCCTGTACACCTATTGCCATGCCATCGACTACGGCGAAGAGGCGAAGTGGGTCGGCTTGTTCACTCCGGACGGCATCTTCCACGTGGAGCTGCCCCGAGGGTTACCCCCGATCCATTGTGCGGGAGAGAAAGAACTCGCAGCTTTCGTCGCCGCTCATCCGCGCGCTCCTGCGGCTTTGCACAAGCATCTTCTTATCAATCCCTTGATCGAGCTTCATGGAAATGAAGCCCGGGTGGCGAGCTATTTCGAATTACTGCTCGACATTGACGGCAACCCCGAAACCTATTGCTTCGGCCGCTATCTCGATCGACTCGTGCGTTCTGACGGTGGGCTTTGGCGCTTCAGGGCACGGATGGCGCAGGTTCAAAGCATGCGGGCCAACGACTTTCCCCGGTAGCAGCACCACGTGCAACCCGCTCGACAGGCCAGCGTGCCGACATCCGGGGCAGCGGCAATCCGAGCGTCATGGCGCTGCTGAGAACTCCCGAGCGCGCGGAGTACTCCCAAGTCTCGGATCTCGTCACGTGCCCGTGCGTGCTCCTGCTTTAGTATGTCGCGAATAAAGGGAACATCGAGGGTAAACTCCATGGCTCAATCTTAATCCCAATCCTGCAGGGCGGCCCAGCGCGATATACTTTCGGACATGACCGAAGTGCGCATTCTGTCGATTATTCCGCCAATGACTCAGCTCAACACGCCGTATCCGTCTACGGCGTATCTCACGGGGTTCCTGCGCTCGCGCGGGTTCAATGCGGAACAGGCAGATCTCTCCATCGCCCTGGCGCTCAAGTTGCTGTCGGTGGAGGGCGTGCAGGCTATTCACCGGCAAGTGAGTACGCTGCCTCGCAAAAAACACACGGCAGCCACACACTTTTTTGCCGAGCACTTCGAATCCTATCGCACTACAATCTCGCCGGCCATTCGATTTCTGCAAGGTCGTGATCCCAGCCTGGCTCATCGTATCGCTTCGAGGCATTACCTGCCCGAAGGCCCGCGCTTTGCATCGCTCGAGGACTACATCGGCAACCAGCAACACGCAGGCGACGCGCTAGACTGGGCCTTTGGTGCGCTGGGACTGCAGGATCGCGCCAAGCACGTCGCCACCCTTTATCTGAATGACCTCGCGGACGTCATCCGGGATGCGATCGACCCGCGCTTCGAGTTCGTACGCTATGCAGAATCGCTGGCGGCGAGCCAACCGGCGTTCGATCAGCTGCAAACGGCGCTCAGTGCGCCGCACAACCTGGTAGATGCATCCCTGCATGCACTGACACTCGAAGCCCTGTCTCATTATCAACCGAACCTGGTGCTGATCACCGCGCCTTTTCCGGGCAACGTCTACGGCGCCTTTCGCATCGCGCAAGCCACCAAGCAAATCTACCCATCAGTCGTCACGGTATTGGGCGGTGGTTATTGCAATACAGAGCTGCGCACCATGAACGAGCCGCGCGTTTTCGACTACTTCGATTTCATAACGCTCGACGCCGGCGAACGTCCGCTGCTTGCACTCATCGAACACCTGCAGAACAAGCGACCGCTCGATCAGTTGGTGCGCACGTATACGCGCAAGCATCAGTACGTCGACTTCAGAGAGCCCGATATCGCTTTCTCTGAAAGCGGCACGCCCACCTACGCGGGCCTGCCGCTGGACGACTATCTGTCACTGCTAGACATGCTCAACCCCATGCACCGTCTCTGGTCGGACGGCCGCTGGAACAAGCTGACGGTCGCACACGGCTGTTATTGGAAGAAATGCAGCTTCTGCGATGTAAACCTTGACTACATTTCGCGCTACGACCTGGCAACTACCGAGGTGCTCATCGGTCGAATCGAATCTCTAATTCGCGAAACCGGGCAAACTGGATTTCACTTCGTCGACGAAGCCGCACCGCCCAAGGCACTCAAGTCGCTTGCGAACGCACTGCTGCAACGGAAACTGGATATCTCATGGTGGGGCAACATTCGTTTCGAGAAGTCATTCGATGCCGGCCTTTGCCGACTACTAGCCGAAAGCGGCTGCATCGCCGTCACCGGCGGATTGGAAGTGGCATCGGATCGCCTGCTCAAACTCATGAAGAAAGGGGTGTCGGTCGAGCAAGTGGCCCGGGTAGCACGCGCCTTCTCCGACGCAGGAATCCTCGTACACGCCTATCTGATGTACGGATTCCCCACTCAAACCGCGCAAGACACCGTCGACGCCCTGGAATACGTTCGCCAACTGTTTGCGGCCGGTTGCATACATTCGGGTTTCTTCCATCGCTTCACCTGCACCGTGCATTCGCCGGTCGGCAAACATCCAGAACGGTACGGCGTGACGTTGTCTCCGCCGCTCCAGACCACATTCGCCAACAACGATATCAATTTCACGGACGTCACCGGCATCGACCACGATATGTTTGGTGCGGCGCTCAAGAAAGCGCTGTACAACTACATGCACGGCATCGGACTTGATCTCGACGTACGCGAATGGTTCGAGCAGCGCGCGCCTGTTCGAGGCGTCAGCAAAAGGGCTCGCCGCCGCGCGACCGACGCTGTGCCACGCACAACGGTGCCGCCGAATTTGATCGAGCGGGCGCTGGCCTGAACGCGCCCGCGTGCTCATCGCCTTCAACAAGCCGTTCGGTGTCGCCTGTAAATTCAGCCCGGAGCCGGGCCGCAAGACTCTGGCGAATTACATCGACGTGAGAAGCGTCTATCCCGCCGGACGCCTCGATACCGACAGCGAGGGCCTGATGCTGCTCACCGACGACGGCATCTTGCAGGCGCGCATCGCGGAGCCGAAGCACGAGATAGCGAAGGTGTACTGGGCGCAGGTGGAAGGTTCTCCGTCTCAAACTGCACTCGATCAGCTGCGCAAAGGCGTGAGTCTCGGCGACTTCACGACGCAGCCCGCGAACGCGAATCTCATCGAGGAACCGCAAGAACTGTGGCCGCGCGATCCGCCTATCCGCTATCGAGCGAAAATTCCCACGGCGTGGGTTGAGCTCACGATACGTGAGGGAAAGAACCGCCAGGTGCGGCGCATGACGGCAAAGGTGGGGTTTCCGACGCTCCGCCTGATACGCGCGGCCATCGGTAAGGTAAGTGTAGAAGGACTGGCGCTGGGTAAGTGGCGCGAAATCGGCGCGGACGCCCCGTGGGGCGGCCGGCGATAAAAGGCGATAGACGCCGAAAGGGCCGAAGTGCTTCGGCAGCCATGCGACGCGAATAGCGATCAATAGATTAGTAGATCAGTAGCTGCCGAGAACTCCGGGCACGTTTCGGGCACCGTGCAGCACTCGCAGTATGAGTGCGCCGTCGTCGAACGGCTCGAAGACAATCAAGTAATTTCCGTGTACGCAAATCCGTATCGTGTCGCCCAGAGCTGGACGCGCCGCGTAATGATGACCCACATCCTGATCACATGCTCAATCAAAAGCCGCCGCCATGAACTCCTGCTCGGCTTTAGGAATTCTCAACGAAGCCGCCTCAGCTCGCCACGAACTAACGGCTCCCTTAACTTCTTGAATTACTCCATCCGCTTCGTCCTTCGATATTCCATAGTCGGAAGAGGCATCCATCGCGATCGAAATATCACACGTCGCCTCCACCTCATTGATGGCGAGCGTCAGCTCATTACGCTCCATAGAGGGATTCATGTCATAGGCCGGCGCGAGAGAAATTCCGTCCTGAGAAATGAAAAAGCCGTGATTGCGCAAATGATCATCAGTGTTACGAATCAGAATATTGAACACGACCCTTCGGAAGAGCTCCACACAATCCCCATGCGTATCCGCGCCGCGCGACTGCAACAACTCTACGAGCTCGAGATAGCTCGCCCCCGGCTCCCCATCAGTCCGCTGCGTCAAGGTCATGGCTGAAATGAACGCCAAGCGCCGCTCGGTTTCTGTCCGGTCGAAGCGCCGCGCCAGGAACGTCGTGTAAGGACTCTCCGCACCTAACCGCGTTTCGTCATGAACACCTAAGAGATAATCCCATTCGTTCAGTGCAGCAGGCTTTTCGTTCGACTTTCGCGCCCTAACGTTCTCACGCCGTTGCATCAGTACACGCCCGAGAAAGATCCCGAAGCTCCCATGTTCCGCGGCCGGATACTGAGGGCCTTCAACAAGGCTCAAATCAGGATCGAAAGCCAAAGCTTCTGCCTGTTTTAACCAGGCAGGACCATATTCGAAGGAGAAAATGCCGCCGCGCGCCGCCGGCTGATAGTGCAGCAGGCCCATCATTTGAGGCTTCTCGAAGTACGAAAGATCGGCGAAAACACGCACCGTTCTAAGAGGACGATTCATAGAATCACTTCGCCCTCATCTGAAATTTTCAAACGCTTCGGTGCCCGCCGTTTAGGCTCAATCCCGGCATCTTGTAACTTGCGACCCAGGACATCGTCGGCCGCAATCGAATTCAGATCCTGATCGAGCCGCAGAGCTTGCAGCACTCGCGAATAAATTCCGAGCGCGACGGCGCCATCACCACGCTCGACGCGCGACAGAGTCTTGCGGGTTATCCCGGCACGCTGCGCCACTGTTTCCGCCGAATGCTTACGGCGTAGCCGTGCCAGTCGAATTCTGCCCCCCAAACCGCCTAAAAGGCGGTTCAGACGGGGGGTCAACGGCGGAGACAGCTTAGGCATAATGAGTCATATAGTACCCATTTTTCGCCTTTTTTGGGTAAGTTATGGCTCTTTATATGAATCCAAAACCCCTAGGGTTTTCGCCTCAAAGAAAGCCGATCCCGTAGCACAGGATAACCCTTTGATTCTATTGCGACCTCCTGTCCCATAGAAGTACTGGATGTCTGAAGAGTTAGGGCATTGATAGTCCGATGCCGCAGCGAGTTCCTTACTATCGGCGACACGTAGAACGACAATTCGCACGCTGTTACAAGTGAATGCCTTTTGGCCATACCCGGTACGAGGTGGCATCGCACACCGAAATCACCAAGAAGTTTGCCTACGTGGTTGTCCCGGTAAAGTTGTCCTTCGAACGGAAAGGGTCGCGGGTTATGGACAAGGGGATACTCACATTGACCCTGCAGAATGGAACATCCGGTTGGCGCATAACGGGATGGGCGTGGTCGGATCAAGGGTGATCAACGGATATCCATCGAGATTGAACTTGCCGAACCAACCTTCCTGGGCGACGGCTGAGCGGAAAAAAATGCCTGCACGGACTCCCAGTTGCGGTCGTATCAAAGCAATGACGAGATGGATTTTCCATCCTTGCCTAAGGCACTGTACAACGCAAGTCCATCATCAGCTGCCGGCCTCAGGCAAAATATTCTGATTGGACCGAAACAGGTTCGCCGGATCGTAGCGCGCCTTGATCTTCGCCAGGCGGGGATAATTCATCCCGTAGATTTCGCGGATCCGTTCCTGTGGGCTGGGCGGGATGTAATTCACGTACGCGCGGCGCGCCCATGGACGAAGGGCCGCGCCGTACTCCGCCACCCATCGCTCCGACCGCGCGCGGTCCTCGGGCCGGGACCATTCGGAGGACAGAAGCACACTCAGTCCCGTTCCGCGCAGCGGGTACGCGGTGTCCGTCATCGCGACGCGCGCCGCTACGCCGCTCGAGAGGCCCATCAGAATGTCGCCAAAACCCCGCCCGGCCATGGCTGCACGGGCCAACACATCCGCAGCCCCGTCGCTGACGCCCTCCAAGAACGCCCCGTCAACGGCCACAGACGTGGTCGGCCAAACCTCCCCTTCGGGATTGGGCGTGGAGGTCGACATCTTGGCATCGAATCGCCGGAAGGCCGTCTTCCACGTCTCAAGGTAAGCCGCAGCGGCGGTAGGAACACCGTAGTAACCGCATGTCGCTGACGCGCCGGTCTCGGCACTTACCAAGAACACTGCCCTGACCTCATCCGGCGTTTCGTGCACGAGATCGCCGAAAATCCGCATCGCCCCGCCGATATCGCTCCAGCCGAAGTCGAACTGGACGTTGTGGGACGTCAAAACGGGGTACAGCCTGAAATCCAGACGGGTGACGACACCGAAGTTACCGCCACCCCCACGGATCGCCCAGAACAGGTCCTCGTTTTGCTTCGGCCCAAGTTCCAGCACCTCACCGTCAGCGGTCACGAGTTGCGCACCGATCAGGTTGTCGCATGCCGTCCCGTGCAAGCCTCTCCCGGCTGTGTCACCGCCGGCGAGCGCCAGACCTGCAACGCCGACCGCGCCGCAGCTACCCATCGGCGTGACGAGCCCTGCGGCAAGCGTAGCGGTTAGTAGATCTCGAATTCTTACCCCGCCACCTACCGATGCGATGCGACGGTCCCGGTCCACGCTAACGGCGCTGAACGCGCCGAGGTCTACCTGAAGCGCGCCATCGGCCACACCAAACCCCGCATAGCTATGTCCACCCCCGCGGATGCAGACGGGAACGCTGTGTGGCCGTGCGAAATCCACGCAGCGACGCACGTCGTCGATGTCCACGCAGCGCGCCATCGCGAGCGGGTGGCGATCGTAGGCCAGGTTCCAAACCTTCCTCGCGTCGTCATATCCGGGCGATCCATCGCGAAGAAAGCGGCCATGCATGCTTCGAGCAAGATCGTTGAGACCGGCACCCGATCCGGAATCGGCAGACCGACGCGACACGCCGGTATTCGCACAAGCACCCAGCGCAACGACACCAGCGGTGGCGAGACCAGCGTGGACGAAATCGCGGCGGGTCCAGTGGGGCTGCTCTATACGGTGGTGGGCCAATAGCTGGTACTCGGTCAATAGCCGTATATCAATCCAATGCTACAATATAATCTCGCTTCGCGTCGCGCAGAACGCGGCTCGCGATATCGACTAGGAGCTACATCGTCAAAAGCATCCCCGGTAGGCGCGCCGAGGGTCCGGCGCGTCAATATCAGCAAAACGATGTTTCGCTCCGGTCACTGAGACTCGAGCGATTTCGAATAGGCACGAGGACCCGGGTCGGGTGTTGATTGACGTCGTATTCAGCCGTTCCGAACGTACCCGAAGTAAACCGTCAGACGGCTCCGCCGGCCACCTGCCGCAGGTAGTCCTCGGCGTCATACCAACCGCGCGACGCCTTAAGCTTAAGATCGTCGCCAACGTCCCACTCTTCCCAGCCGTGCACAGTGAGGGCATTTCCCGTCTTGGCTGCGTGCCCTGTGAAGGTCCACAGGTAGACGACATGCAACCCGGCGCAGCGGACTCCGTCGCAGGTGAGCTTCATACCTGAAACATCGGTGAAAAATCCGGCCGCCATCTCGGCGATACCTGCACGCCCGCGCCACGGTGCACCGCGGTTGATGACGATTTCACCGTTCTCTGCGAAATATGCAGCCACGCTCTGCGGGGAACCGGTGTTCCATGCAGACGTGTACGCCGCTGCGAGACTTTCAATGTTTTTGCGGTCGAACGACATCGTGTGATCCTTCTTGTTTGCGGCGACTGCAAGTGATCGCAAGGCCGGGATTCCGATCATAGCCATGCCTGTGATCTTGAGCACGCTGCGGCGATCCATTCAATTGTCCCCTATCAAAGCTCAACTCTCGCATGCTGAAGAGCAGCGCTGCGATGTTCATGCAGATGTCCCCTGAGGACCTGAACCTGGCGGTGGTGCGCAGACGACCCGTGCCTGCTCGCTGCTCTTACGCTTGCCTCCCTTACGGCAGATATTCCTTAGGCAGCCGCGCAGTGGCCGACTCGGCCTGCACCATGATGCCCGTCACTCGCCAGCCGCCGGCTTCTTTGATCGCTTGAATGCTGTTGATGCCGCGCGCAACTGACTTGCCGTCGCTGTGCAGCGCGTAGCTGCTCCATAAGTGCGCGATGTGGCCGTAGCGCTCAATGTGAAATTTCAGCTGCTTTTCTTCCAGCAGCGCGTGGCCACGGGCTTTGACGCGGGCGATCCAATCGTCCAAGGTCTCGAGCCTATAGGTTGTCGCTCCGTCCGTGCCGAGTGAAACGAACATCATGCGCGCTTCGGGTATTAACAGGGCCTTCATGCAGGCTCGATCCTTGTCCATGGGCCCGGTGATGGCCGCATCGATCGCGGCGGGAATGCCCTCGGGTTCCGAAGGCAACGCACAGCCCGCATCTGGCGCCTGCGCCATCGCACTTCCGGCGAGCGCGCCGGCCAGAATCGTCGCTGCGAGGAGTCTGCTGGCGGATGATAACGAGATACCCCATGCGAGCTCAATAAATATTGGCGCGCGTTCTTCGAACACGTATAGCAATTTCATTTTAAAATTATTTCACGAATCAATTCAATGCCCAGAACTTTTCTGTATTCACTCCGTTGCACTCTTTTCTTGTTCTGAAACTCGGTGCTACCGATTACTTTCCTGGCCACATATTCTCCCTCGATGCCTTTATCGCCGATGTTCCCACCATAAGCCGCCATGTTTTTAAAAGTGAGATATAAAAATATATTGGGCTGATCCGGTGATTTTGGACTGGCCTGGAAGACCTTGTAATCGATGATTAGCCCAGCTTTCTTCATGGCTTCCATGGTCGGCTTCCATGTCGAATTTAGCCAATCGATGTACTCTGCAAAATGCCCGTACTCAACTTGTATGTAGTCCACCTCAGTGACCGGGCCGTCAGTATACTGGCGGTCATTCTGGGCAAGTGCATCCCGGGTAAGTGTATCCTGGGCACGTGCAT
>Ga0137403_10007404_pt1 | contig 12390 bp, 11 predicted proteins | sample CZOMad2_1_16fung_FD_122057 | JGI IMG/M metagenome (GOLD analysis project Ga0137403, IMG submission 122057) | Vadose zone soil fungal communities from Angelo Coast Range Reserve, California, USA - CZOMad2_1_16fungal (Hybrid Assembly) | ecosystem: Environmental > Terrestrial > Soil > Vadose zone...
AGATCTTCCTCGACATGCACAAGGAAGGGGCGGCGTTCCGCTCCCTGATGAACTGCTTCGCAATCGCGATCTCGCTCGGCCTGCAGCACGGCGTGCCGCTCGACGAGTTCGTGGACGCCTTCGTCTTCACCCGCTTCGAACCCAACGGGATGGTGAAGGGCAACGATCGCATCAAGATGTCCACCTCGGTCATCGACTACGTGTTCCGTGAGCTGGCCATCACCTACCTCGGGCGCACCGATCTCTCCCACGTGCCCGAGGAGGATCTGCGCGCGGACGCCATCGGCAGCCGACCCGGCGAGGGTCCGGTGGCCAATGCCCCGTCCACCCCACTGCCAGAGATGACGGCGCCCGAGCCGCCGGCCGCCCCGCGCCCGGCGCCGGTGACCGCGCGCGCCATCGCCCCCGTGAGCGGGGGCAGCGGGTCGGTCGCCGAGATGAAGCTGCTCTCCGCGTCCGAGATGGCGCGGCTGAAGGGCTACGAGGGCGACCCGTGCGGCGACTGCGGCCAGTTCACCATGGTGCGCAACGGCACCTGCCTCAAGTGCATCACCTGCGGCACCACGACCGGCTGCTCGTAGGCCGGCTCGGGGGCGCCCCTCACCCTACCCTCTCCCCCTCACGGGGGAGAGGGTTCGTCATTCTCCCTCTCCCCCCTGGCGAGAGGGCCGGGGTAAGGGGCTCGCTGCTCAGGGACCGCTCCAATGACCACCCGCTGGCCCGAGGCGCGCGCCCCGCGCGGCATGGTGGCCACCCCGCACCTCCTCGCCACCCAGTCCGGCCTGGCCGCGCTGCGGGCGGGCGGCAATGCGCTCGACGCGGCGATCGCGGCGGCGGCCACCATCGCGGTGGTCTACCCGCACATGAACGGCCTGGGCGGCGACAACGTGTGGCTCATCTACGACGCGCGCCAGCAGCGGCTGCGGGCTCTCTGCGCGGTGGGGCGTGCCGCCCGCGCCGCGAGCATCGACTGGTACGCGGGGCACGGGATCACGTCAGCGATCCCGGCACGCGGGGGGCCCGCCGCGCTGACCGTGCCGGCGGTGGTGGACGGCTGGTGGCAGGCGCACGAGTACAGTCGCGACGCGATGGGCTCGACCCTCGCCTGGAAGGCGCTGCTGGCCGACGCGATCCTGTACGCGCGCGAGGGGTTCCAGGCCTCCGACGGCCAGCGCGTCCCGCCGCCGCGCGAGCCCGATCTCTTCACCGAGCGCGCGCCCGAGGAGATCCGCCGCTGGCTCTGGCCGCTCTACCACCCGGACGCGCTGCGCCGCGCGCCGCTGGTGCAGCGCGACCTGGCCCGCACGCTCGAGGCGGTGCGCGACGGGGGTCGCGAGGCCTTCTACCGCGGGGAGGTGGCCCGGCGTCTCGTGGCGGCGGCCGCGGCGGCGGGCAGCCCGCTCGCGGTGGAGGACCTGGCCGAGCACCGCGCGGACTGGATGGAGCCGCTCCGCATCGCGTACGCGGAGGGACAGGTCGCCACCTTCCCGCCACCGACCCAGGGCATCTCGGCGCTCGCGGTGCTCGGCATGACCGAGCGCTTCGACATGAGCGCCCTGCCCGAGGCCGACTACATCCACGTCCTGGTGGAGGCCACCAAGCTCGCCTTCGACGATCGCGACCGGTACCTCACCGATCCGGCCCACATGCGCGTGAACCCGGCCGAGCTCCTGGCCCCCGAGCGCCTGCAGGCCCGCGCCAAGCTGATCTCGCGCGAGCGCGCGCGGCCGCCCCAGCCCGCCGCGCCCGCGGGCGGCGACACCATCGCGCTCGTCACCGCCGACCGGGAGGGCAATGCGGTCTCCCTGATCCAGTCGCTCTACTTCACGTTCGGCTCGGCGCTGCTGGCCGGCGACACCGGGGTGGTGCTGCAGAACCGCGGCTCGTTCTTCTCGCTCGATCCCGGGCACGTCAACGCGCTCGCCCCCGGCAAGCGCACCATGCACACCCTGATCCCGTCCATGTATCTCGAAGGCGGCCGGCCGCGCTTCGTCTACGGGACCATGGGTGGCGAGGGCCAGCCGCAGACCCAGGCCGCCATCCTCACCCGTCGCCTGTTCCGGCGACTGGGCCCGCAGGCCGCGATCGAGGCCCCGCGCTGGCTCTACGGGCGTACATGGGGAACCGCGTCACGGGCGCTCAGCCTGGAGGGACGCTACCCGCCGGCGCTCGCGGCAGAGCTGACCAGCCGCGGGCACGAGGTCGCGATCGGCGGGGAGTGGGACGACCTCTTCGGGCACGCGCACGGCATCTGGCTGGCGCCGGAGGACGGCGGCCTGGTCGGCGGGTCGGACCCGCGGGCGGATGGCGGGGCGCTGGGCTATTGAGGGCCTTCCCTCCTCTTCCCCCTCTCCCCTCAGGGGAGAGGGCAGGGTGAGGGGACGGTGGCGAGGGGGCGGTGGTGAGGGGCGTCTAAGCGTTGCCGCCGGCGAGCGCCTTGTAGAGCTCGAGGCCGACCTGCGAGAGATCCGAGCGGGTCTCGATCGGCAGCCCGGCAACGGTCCACGCGCCGAGGCCGCCCTTCAAGATCCGCACGTCCTTGAAGCCCATCTTTCTGAGGTCGCGCGCCACCCGGGCGCTGGTGTCTTCGTCGGGTCAGGTACAGTAGGCCACCACGGGCCGCGTGGTGTCGAGGTCGAGGCCCGCCAGGCTGCCGGCCAGGTCGTCGGGCGTCACGCGCACCGAGCCGGGAATCTTGAGCGGGAGCTTCTCGTACGCGTCGACGTTGCGCGCGTCGATGATGGTCGGCACCTTGCCGCTCTCCATCATCCGTACCACCTCGAACGGCTGGACCCGGTAGCGATTCTTGTTCCAGCGATGCAGCCACTGGCCGCCGAATCCGCCCGCGCTCAGGAACGTGACCCCGATGGCCACCCAGAACCACGGGAAGGGCTTGGGCGGCGGGTTCTTCACGTACTCCCGCGCCTCGGCGAGCTTGCGCCGGACGTCGGGTAGGTTCGGGTGGAGCTTGTCGGCCTCCTCGAAGCGACGCAGGGCGCCCGGGTAGTCCTCCGCATAGAAGGCGGTGAGGCCCGCATACCAGACGTCGTTGAACTTGCTGGCTCCGTTGATCTTCGCCGGGGTGCCGCGCACGAAGTCGGTCACCGCCGCCGACGGGATCACGAAGTTGAAGCCCTGGACGATGGCGCCCTCCGCGCCCGGCGCCAGCGAGACGAAGGTGAGTACCCCCACCACCTTGCCCCGGTCGTCCACCGTCGGGCCGCCCGAATTCCCCCACGCGGCCGAGGCATCGGTCTGGATGAGGGGATTATTGCTCGCGTCCGCCTGGATCGCGGAGACGGCGCCGTTGGTCACGACGGAGTCCACGATCGCGGACTTGCTGAGCAGCTCGTGGGTGAGCACCACGCCCGGGAAGCCGAGGATGTGCACGGGGTCGCCGACCTGGACGCTGCGGGAATCGGCCAGGGGCAGCACCGGGAAGGATTCCCCGTCGACCTTCAGGAGGGCAAGGTCCTTGGCCGACATCTCGCTCACCGGCGGGCTGTACTTCTTCACCTCGGCCTTCAGCCGACCCTTGGCGGTGACCACGAAGATCTGGGGCTGGAGGTTGACCTTGGCGGTAGGCAGCACGGCGTCGAGCAGCTTGCGCTTGGCCGCCTCCTCACGGTCCGACGCATCCCCCGGCTGCAACCCCATTTTCTTGAGCATCTGGGGGAGGCAGGCCGTCGTCACCGCCCGCTGGGCCTGCTGGTTCGCCAGCCAGCGGGGCGGCTCGTGGGCGGGCTGGACGACGTGGCCATTGGTGATCAGCCAGCCGTCGGCGTCCAGGAACCAGCCGGTCCCGGTCTCCCGGAAAACGGGCGGGGTGACCTTCTGAGGCCCGGACCCGCAGTCCAGCGTGACCTCGGAGGCCACCTCGGCCACCACCAGCACCACCGCCGGCTTGGCGCGCTGGAGCGCCTCCTGGACCGTGATGGGCTTCTGGGCGGAGGCGGCGACGGGGAACGAGGCGCCGGCCATGACGACGGCCGCCCCGAACAGCGCTGAACGCAGTATCATAGGCCCACTGTGGGCCATTCTACACTGAGTCACGAGCGATGAGCCGCCCGATCGGGGAAGTCCCGACCAGGACCTTCCAGCCCGGCGACGTGATCTTTCGCGAGGGCGACGACGCCAAGGGCGAGGCGTTCATGGTGCACGTGGGCCGCGTGGACATCCGCAAGCAGATCGGCGGGGAGGAGCGCCTGCTGAGAACGCTCGCCAAGGGCGAGCTGCTCGGACAGATCGCGCTCTTCCGGAATGCCCCGCGCTCGGCCACCGCGATCGCCGCCGACGCCGTCACGCTCATGGTCATTCCCGCCAACCGGCTCGATCACCTCGTCCGGGCGAATCCGGCGCTCGCCATCGCGCTGATCCGCGACCTGGCCGCCCAGCTGGTCGCCGCGGAAGATCGCTTGCGCGAGGACGACGGGAAGAAGTAGGGACGCTCAGGCCGCGGCGCCGAGACCGAACGTCTCGGCCGCCACACCCGAGACGTGGCGTCCGATGGCCAGCGACGCGGTCGCGCCCGGAGAGGGCGCGTTCACCACGTGCACCGCGCCCGCGGTGACGCTGATCTTGAAGTCGTCGATCAGCGAGCCGTCCGGGGCCACCGCCTGCGCGCGCACCCCCGCCCCGCCGCGCTCGAGATCGGACGCCGCGATGTCGGGCACCAGCTTCTGCAGCGAGCGCACGAAGGCCGCCTTGCTCGCCGAGCGGTACATCTCGAAGGCGCCGACCCGCCAGTACTTGCGGGCCATGTGCCAGAAGCCCGCGTAGCCCAGCGTGCCCAGGAATTCAGCCGGCCGCACCGTGCCGAGGGTATAGCCCTCGCGCGCGAAGGCGAGCACCGCGTTCGGCCCCGCCTCCACGTCACCGTGGATGGTCCGGGTGAAATGGACGCCTAGGAATGGGAACTCGGGATCGGGGACCGGGTAGATGAGCCCGCGCACGATCGAGCGGCGCTCGGGGCGCAGCATGTAGTACTCGCCGCGGAACGGGATGATCCGCACCTCCGGGGTGACGCCCATCAGCGCCGCCACCCGGTCGGAGTGCAGCCCCGCGCAGTTGACGAGGTGCTTCACCTCCACCGCGCCCTGCGCGGTCTCGAGCACGAGCGCGCTCCCCTGCCGCCGGATGGCGGTCACCCCGGCGCCGGTGAGGATGCGGACGCCCCGCAGCGCGAGGAGCTCGGCCATCTTCGCCACCACCTGGCTGTAGTCCACGATCCCGGTCTCGGGCACGTGGATCGCGCGCACCGCCCGGCAGTTGGGCTCGAAGGCGCGCACTTCCTCGGCCGAGAGCATCTTGAGGCCGGCGAGCCCGTTGGCCTGGCCGCGCTCGTAGATGGTCTGCAGCCGCGGCAGCTCATCCGCGTCGGTGGCCACGATGACCTTGCCGCAGCCCTCCCACTTGATGCCGTGGGTGTCGCAGAACTGCTTCATGCGGCGGGCCCCGTCCACGCAGAGCCGCGCCTTGAGCGAGCCGGGCTTGTAGTAGACGCCGGAGTGGATGACGCCGCTGTTGTGGCCGGTCTGGTGCGAGCCGAGCTGCGGCTCCTTGTCGAGGAGGACGACCCGCAGCCCCGGGTGGGCCTCCGTGAGGGCCAAGGCGGTGCCCAGGCCCACGATGCCACCCCCGATGACCGCCAGGTCCGTGGTCTGCGTCACAGGCGCCAGAGTACCATCACCCTCCGCTCTTACTCCAGGGTCAGCGTGATCGGGCAGTGGTCCGAGCCCGGCACGTGGGGCAGGATCGCCGCGCCGCGCACGCGTGAGCGCAGCTCGTCCGAGACGAAGAAGTAGTCGATGCGCCAGCCGACGTTCCGGGCCCGCGCGCCCGACTTGAGGTCCCACCAGGTGTAGTGGCCCGGGTCGGCGGTGAAGAGCCGGAACGTGTCGTGATAGCCGGCCGCGATGACGCGCGTCACCCACTCGCGCTCGACGGGGAGGAATCCCGAGGTCCGCTCATGTTCCTTCGGGCGGGCCAGATCCAGCTCGGTATGCGCGGTGTTGACGTCCCCGCACACCACGACCCCCTTGCCCCGCTTGCGCAGCGATTCGGTGAACGTGAGGAAGGCCTCGTAGAAGGCGAGCTTGTGCTGCACCCGCTCGGGGCCCATCCCGCCGTTCGGGAAGTAGACATTGAAGAGATGGAAGTCCGGCAGCTCGGTGTGCACTAGCCGCCCCTCGCAGTCTAGCACCGGCGAGTCGCAGAGCGCGCGGGCCGCGATCGGCTCGGCCCGGAGGTAGGTCGCCACGCCGCTGTAGCCCTTCCGCTCGGCGAAGCTCCAGTAGCTCCGGTAGCCCAGCGGGGCCCGCATCTCGTCGGTGACCTGCTCCGCCTGCAGCTTGGTCTCCTGCAGGCAGACCACGTCGGCCGCCTCCGCGCCGAGGACCTCGATCAGGCCCTTCTTCCACGACGAGCGGAGCCCGTTGACGTTCCAGGACAGGAGCTTCACGGCATTCTCGTATCCGCTCGCCTCGCCTTCGGCGGCAGCTCGCCATGCGGCCGGTGATCCTCGGCGCGGTCCTCGGGGACGTAGCCGAGCACCGCCCGCGCGTGCTCGATGTCGCGGTAGCCCCACTTGTTCTCCGAGGTGATGAAGAACACGTCGAAGCGGAGGCCGTCGGGCGCGACCAGGGCGCGCTCGATCGCCTGGGCGATGTCGCGGCGGCTGCACCAGACCGCGAACTCGCGCGGCTTCACCGGCCGGTCGCCCGCGCTCACGTGGCCGATGCGGAGGCAGATCATGGACATCGCGGTGGTGTCGGCGAAGTGGCGCGCGAGCGCCTCGCCCCAGACCTTGCTGCAGCCGTAGAGGCCGTTCGGACGCATCGGTGATTCGTGGGTGAGGATGGGCCACTCCGCCACCTCGTCGTAGCGGCCGTCGGCCAGCGCCGCGTAGGGCGCGTCGCGCTCGATGCGGCTCACGGTGGCGCCGCTGCTCGCGTAGACGACCCGCTTCACGGAAGCCCGACGCGCCGCCTCGAAGACATTGTAGGTGCCGACCACGTTGTCGCGCAGGACCGCGTCCCACCCCGGCGTGCCCTCGAGGTTGGCCACGTTGGCGGCCAGATGCACGACCGCGTCCACGTCGTGGAAGGCGGGGGCGATCGCGTCCAGATCACCGATGTCGGCCCGGTGCGTCTCCACGCCCTCGACCGGGCGGCGATTCAGAGCCCGCAGCGTCCAGCGCCCCTCGAGGCGGGCTCGGACCGCGGTACCGATGAGGCCGCTCATGCCCGTGACCAGGACCCGGCGCATGGCGACGACGATACCATGTAGTCGCGGCAGGGGGGCCGGGCGCGCGCTTGACCGCGCGGCGGGCCGCGGCTACAGTCCGACCGGGAGGACACCGCCATGCTCGACCTGGGTCTCACCGGGAAGGTCGCCATCGTCACCGGAGGCAGCGAGGGGCTCGGCCGCGCCACCGCCATGCGCCTGGCCGCGGAGGGCGCGCACGTCGTCATCTGCGCGCGGCGCAAGGACGTGCTCGAGCGGGCCGCCGAGGACATCCGCCGCCAGGCCGGCGTGCAGGTCCTCGCCCTGCCCGCCGACGTGACCCGCGCCGCCGACGTGGACGCGGTGGTGAGCGCGGCGCTCGGCACCTACGGGGGCGTGGACATCCTGGTCAACAACGCGGGCACGTCCTCGGCGGCCAGCTTCGAGAAGGTGGACGACGCGACGTGGGAGGCCGACATCCAGGTCAAGCTCATGGCCGCGGTGCGCTTCTGCCGGCTCGTGATCCCGCAGATGAAGACGCGCGGCGGCGGCCGCATCATCAACGTGACCACGGTGGGCGGCAAGGCCCCCGCGGCCCGCGCCCTGCCGACCAGCGTGACGCGCGCGGCCGGCATCAACCTCACGAAGTCGCTCGCCAACGAGTACGCGCCCGACCGCATCCTGGTGAACACGATCTGCCTGGGCCTCGTGAAGAGCGCGCAGTGGGAGCGCCGGGCCAAGGGCGACCTGGAAGCCTACTACCGCGAGGCGGCCAAGCGCGTGCCGGTGGGTCGCATGGGCGAGGCCGAGGAGTTCGCCGACCTGGTGGCGTTCCTCGTCTCCGACCGTGCGGCCTACATCACCGGCACCGCGATCAACTTCGACGGCGGCATGTCGGCCGCGTTCTGAGCCGGGTCGGGCCTCCGCATCACCGCTTGACACCCGCGGGAGCCTGCACTAGCTTCTAGCCTCGATCGACGCCGGGATCCGGGGAGGCGCAGCGGGCGCCCCGTCCGACATCGAGCCCCTACTGTCCCGACGGGAGACGGCGGAGCGACCGCTTCTCCTCGATCGGAGCGCGTCGTGCAGCTCAAGACGCTCAACGGGGATGCGGCGAAGGTCGCCGTGCGCGGCGACGGTCACGCTCGAGCGCTGTCCGACGTGCTGGTCGGCGACGCGGCGGTGGCCTACACGTTCGTGGCGCCCGCGTTCTTCCTCCTGCTCTTCCTGGTCGCGTACCCCTTCGCGCTCTCGGTCTGGTTCAGCCTGAGCGACGCCCGCGTGGGCGACGCGGGCAGCTTCATCGGTCTCGACAACTTCCGGCGGCTCCTCACCAGCTCGATCTTCCTCCAGACCCTGCAGAACTCCATCGTGTTCACCACGCTCGCACTGGGGCTCAAGACCGTTTTCGGGATGGCGCTGGCCCTGCTCCTCTTCCGGATCACGTACTTCAAGCGCCTCATCCGGGGCGCGGTCCTGCTGCCGTTCATCGTGCCGACCGCGCTGAGCACGCTGGTCTGGTGGTGGATGTTCGAGCCGCTCTACAGCGTCGTGAACTGGACCCTCAAGCACCTGCACCTGGTGAATCACGACATTCCCTGGTTCTCGGACGCCTACCTCGCCATGTTCAGTGTGATCCTGGTGAACACCTGGCGGGGCCTGCCGTTCTTCGCGATCACGTTGCTGGCCGGCCTGGTCGCCATCCCGAAGGAGCTCTACGAGGCGGCCGAGTCGGACGGGGCCGGCCCGATCGGGCGCTTCTGGCACGTCACGGTCCCCCTGGTCAAGCCGGTGCTGGCGGTGGTGATCCTCTTCTCGGCGATCTTCACCCTGGCCGACTTCAACATCGTCTACGTCCTGACCAAGGGCGGGCCGATGAACATGACCCACCTCTTCGCCACCTACTCGTTCGCGCTCGGCCTGCAGAGCGGGCAGATCGGCCAGGGCGCCGCGGTGTCGCTGTTCCTCTTCCCCATCCTCCTGTTCGTGGTCTTCGTGCAGCTCCGCGTGGTCCGCAAGTCGACAACCTATGAGTAGCCTCGGGCGCTGGGCGCGGCGGAGCCGGCCCGTCTTCACCGTCTACATGCCCACGATGCCGTTCGTCTTCTTCGCGCTCTTCCCGCTCTACTTCATGCTGGTGACGTCCTTCAAGACGAACGCCGAGATGTACGACGTCAACTCGGTGCCGTTCTGGATCGGGCGCGGCGTCACCTTCGGGCACTACGAGCTCCTGTCCAAGGAGACCTACTTCTGGAGCTGGTTCGTGAACAGCCTGATGGTCAGCGTGGCGGCCAGCGCGATCTCGGTCGTCCTCGGGGTGCTCGCCGCCTATCCGCTGGCGCGCCTCAAGTTCCCCGGCGCCGAGTCCTTCGGGGTGGCCATCTTCATCACCTACCTGGTGCCGCCGTCGCTGCTGTTCCTGCCCTTGAGCACGGTCGTGAACCGGCTCGGCCTCTCCGATAGCCTGTGGGCGCTCGTCGTCACCTATCCGACCTTTCTCGTCCCGTTCTGCACCTGGCTCCTCATGGGCTATTTCCGCACGGTGCCGAAGGAGATCGAGGAGTGCGCGATGCTGGACGGCTGCAACCGCTTCCAGACGCTGCTGAGGATCCTGCTGCCGGTGGCGGTGCCGGGCGTCATCTGCGCGGCGCTGTTCGCCTTCACGCTCTCCTGGAACGAGTTCCTCTACTCGCTGGTCTTCGTCTCGCCGGCCGAGCTGAAGACCATGACCGTGGGCGTCTTCTCCGAGCTGATCCGCGGCGACATCTATTACTGGGGTGGACTGATGGCGGGCGCCTGCATCGGCTCGCTTCCCATCGTGGTCGCGTACGTCTTTTTCCTCGACTACTACGTGTCAGGACTGACGGCGGGCGCCGTCAAGTAGGAGGCAGACATGGTGAACCGGCGGCAATTCCTCCGCGTGACGGCGGGTGGCGCGGCCTCGGTCGTGGTGGCCGGCGGCGTCCCGGCGACGGCCCAGACTCGCGAGCTGACCTTCCTGACCATCGCGAGCTTCGTGCCCGAGACCGACAAGGAGCTGAAGCGGCAGTTCGAGGAGTGGGGCGCGAAGAACAAGGTCAAGGTGCGGCTCGACATCATCGCCCACCTGCAGCTCGTGACCAAGAAGGCCTCGGAGGTCCAGGCGCGCTCGGGTCACGACCTCACCGCGCTCGGCCCCGGCCTCGGTGACGCCGATCTCTACTTCGATCACCTGGTCGATCTCAACGACGTCGCCGCCGACGTCGCGCCGAAGAACGGCGGGTGGATGAACCCGAACGACTACCTCATCCGCGGCAAGTGGAAGCTGCTGCCGTGGTGGATGCCGCCCTTCCCGATGGCGGTGCGTACCGATCTCCTCGAGCAGATCGGCGAGAAGAACCCCGACACGTGGGAGGACTGGCTCCGAATCGGCAAGAAGGGCAAGGCCATCGGGCATCCCTTCGGCACGGCGCTCGGCCACAGCGGCGACGCCAACGTCACGCTGCTCTCGATCATGTGGTCGTATGGCGCCTCCTACGTCGCCAAGGACGGGAAGACGGTCGCCATCAATTCGAAAGAGACGCGCCAGGCCATGGAGTTCGTCAAGCGTCTCTACACCGAGGCGATGGACCCCGAGGTGCTGGCCTGGGACGACGCCAGCAACAACCGCTGCCTGAACGCGGGCAAGTGCATCGCCATCCACAACCCGATCAGCGCCTTCGAGTCGGCCAAGCGCGACAAGGTCGTGATCCCGGGGACGCAGCGCGAGATTGCCGAGGTCATCGACCACGTCAACACGCCGCGTGGGCCCGTGGACCGGAAGACGACGACCGGCTACTGGTGCGTCGGCATCTGGAACTTCGCGAAGAACGTCGACCTCGCCAAGGACTTCCTGCGCTACCACTTCCAGCCCGAGAACCAGGCCAAGTGGGTGGAGGCCGGCCACGGCTTCAACATGCCGTTCCTGACCAATCTCACCAAGCATCCCGTGTACAAGAGCGACAAGCAGTATCGGTTCATTCCCGAGGTCGCCAAGGTGACGGTCCCGCCGTCCTGGCCCGGTCCCACGACGGCGTCGTCTCAGCAGGTCCTCGACCTCTACATCCTCCCGGACATGTTCGCGCAGTACGCCACGGGTAAGATGACGGTCGACCAGGCCATCGCCTGGGCCGAGAAGGAAATGCAGGAGATCTTCGCCGGTCGCAAGCGCAAGTTCTGAGGCAAAGGAGCCACCATGATCACGAGGTTCGCCACGGTCTATCCCGGCCACGTCGATTTCCCCGACATGGGCCAGACGGCCACCCCGGCCAACGAGCGGCGCTACGGGAACGAGCACCTGGCCACGGTGTTCGCGAAGACCGATGCCGTCGCCCGGAGGATGGACGAGCTGGGGTACTACGCGATCTGGCTGGCCGAGCATCACTTCCAGCACGAGGGCTACGAGTGCCTGCCGAACCTCCTGATGTCGGCGGTGCACCTGGCCCACATCACGAAGCAGATCAAGATCGGCTGCGGCTTCAACATCGCGCCCATGTGGCATCCGCTCCGGCTGGCCGAGGACTACGCGACCGCCGACATCCTCACCAAGGGCCGGACCATCTTCGGCGTGGGTCGCGGCTATCACAGCCGCGAGGTCGAGACCTTCGGGGCGCCGATCCTCGACGCCGAGGCCAACCGCGCGCTCTTCGAGGAGCAGGTCGAGATCATCTTCAAGGCGTTCAACCAGGAATCGTTCTCGCACCAGGGCAAGCACTACACGCTGCCGCCGGCCGTGCCGTACCGGGGCTACGAGCTGCGCGAGCTGACGCTCGTCCCCCGCCCGCTCCGCCGCCCCGTCGAATGCTGGCAGCCCATCGTGAGCGCCAGCACCCGTGGTCTCGACTTCATGGTCAAGCACGGGATCAAGGGCGTCATCGGCGGCGGCGCCGCCACGATGGCCGAGGGGCCGATCCACGCCTACCGGGAGGCCGCCGCGCGGGCCGGTCAGAGCTTGAAGCTCGGCGAGAACCTCTGCTGCAGCATCTTCTATCACCTCGCCGACTCCCGGGCCGGCGCGATCCGCGAGATCACCCCGTTCTACGAGGAGCACGTGAAGATGTTCGGCCCGCTCGGCTTCGTGCCGGGCATCACGCCGGCGCAGCTCGAAGCCTCGACGAAGCGCGGCGGCTGGGACGCCGCCGGCGTCCC